>WLWD01000264.1_pt1 | contig 386116 bp, 316 predicted proteins | sample 6712731 | NCBI WGS metagenome assembly WLWD01 (sample SAMN12718690, study PRJNA576275) | sponge metagenome | isolation source: marine sponge | host: Mycale hentscheli | place: New Zealand: South Island, Marlborough, Capsize Point | collected 2014-11-01 | reverse complement strand
TAGCTCCAGGCACAGCGACTTGGCTCCAGGCACAGCGACTTGACTCCAGGCACAGCGACTTAGCTCCTGGCACAGCGAGCGACTTAGCTCCAGGCACAGCGACTTAGCTCCAGGCACAGCGACTTAGCTCCAGGCACAGCGACTTAGCTCCAGGCACAGCGACTTAGCTCTAGGCACAGCGACTTAGCTCCAGGCACAGCGAGGGACTTAGCTCCAGGCACTGCGACTTAGCTGCAGGAGCAGCAACGACTTAGCTCCAGGAGCAGCAACAACTTAGCTCCAAGCACAGCGACTTAGCTCCAAGCACAGCGACTTAGCTCCAAGCACAGCGACTTAGCTCCAAGCACAGCGACTTAGCTCCAGGCACAACGACTTAGCTCCAGGCACAGTGACTTAGCTCCAGTCACAGCGACTAGCTCCAGGAGCAGCAACGGCTTAGCTCCAGGCACAACGACTAGCTCCAGGTACAGTGACTTAGCTCCAGGGGAGGACTCGCTAGCGACTTTAAGTAGTTAGCTAGCGACTTAGAGCAGCTGGCTTAATTAAATAAAGAACGACTAAGGCGGCGCGCTAAACTTTAGCCTCACCCTGGCAACCCCCCCCCTGGGAGTCACCGTCTGGGGGGGGGGGGTTAGAAAAGGGGAAAGCGCGTTTACGCACCCCCGCCCCCCCTTCCCCCCTCTCCCGGCCTCTCTCTATGTGCTCCTTGTACCATCCCTAGTCTCTCAGTCGGGCCTGGCGAGTGAAGGTGTAGTGTATAAAGAATAAAGAGGAAGAATCGGGGTTAAGGTTGCTAAAGGAGTAACTGAGATTTTGACCTAGTAAGCTAGCTGCAACTCGAGTGCGCCAATGGATTTACCGGTCAATTCGGAGGAGAATGGAATTGTTGGTAGGAATGTGGTTTTTGGGTGGGAGACATTTTTTTGTGAGGTTCAGTCTTTAATTAGGTGTTCGGAAACAAGAATAGACAGAGCCGATCGTGAATTCTCTTCCCATATAATAGACAGGCTTCAAATGGCAATAGAAAACAGCAGCTATACATCAACTTTTGAGCTCTACGAATGAACTGGGTGAATATTGTGGTCATATTAGAGACTCAATAGAAGCCATTCCGAAATTATTAGGAAATGGGAACTACACGTAAAAAGCCTGGACAGCAGATTGGAGCGGTTAAGATACAGAATAGAAAGGGAGTATTCAGGGTCTAGGGGAAGGCCGAAATTTCATGTATGCAAGGATCAGCTTGTCTATTTAAGAGAGCTTGCATTTTCATGGACCAAAATTGCATGTTTGCTTGGTATATCACGTGTCACAGTTTATAGAAGGTGAAGAAATTATCATTTACTTTCACAGGGTGAAGTTATTCCAAGTGATGAACATTTGCAGGAGTTAGTTAAATATATCCGCTTAAATTCTCCAGATGTAGGCCAGAGTTTAGTGCAGGGCAGACTACGTGGTATGGGTTACAGAGTCACCAGAAAAAGAATTGGGAAGTTATGAGGATGCAAGACCCACTTAATAATGCTTTACGTATGCCTAGTGGATTAACTGCACCATGAAATATTCTGTACCTGGTCCTAATTCACTGTGGCATATTGGTAAGAGAACAATTAATTTGATCAGTATTAAGTAACTATTTAAGGATAAAATTGTAGAGCCATAAAATTTGTCTACACTAGAGCATGTAAGATTGGTAATGCAACTGGTAGCAAACCCAATAAACTTGCTACTAGCAATGATTGGGTGTTTAAACCACAACTTATGGGAATTTTTTTTTTTAGTATTACGTACTATATATTATTAATTTTTTTATTCTTTGAAATAGATGGCCATCACAAACTTATTCGGTGGAAATTAGTCACTCATGGTGGTTGTTTATATGAAGTGTTCTCCTAATAATGAAGCTGCAACTTTGTACGACTTATTTCTACAAGCCGTGAGAAGATTTTCTTTGCCTTCAAGAGTTAGATCAGATCAAGGTGGTGAAAACCGGTTAGTTGCCTTACATATGATTCGACAATGGGGACCTGATAGGCGAAGTATGATAGTCGGAAGTAGTGTACACAACCAGAGGATAGAAAGGCTATGGAGAGACCTGTTTCAAAGTACAATTCGCTTGTACTATCGGTTGTTTTATTATCTTGAGTCTCTTAGTTTATTAGATCCTATTAATGAATTTCACCTTTATTGTCTGCATTATGTTTATCTTCCCCGCATAAACAAGTCAATAAAACAATTTCAGAGTGGTTGGAATCATCATGGAATTCGCACAGCTGGAAATATGTCACCTCATCAAATATTCACAACAGGAGCTTTGCAATTATAACATTCTGGCTTGAGAGGCTTGGATTTCTTTCAAAGTGTGGATGAATCGTATGGTATTGAGGAAATTGGGCTTCCTACTCGTGAAGCAGGACACCAAGATGTATCTTCTCTTCAATTCCATTTACTCAACGAGGATTTGTTGCATTTGCAGGAAAGGGTAAACCCTGTGCAAGACTCACAGAGCTATGGCATTGATTTGTATATTATGATGCTTCAATTTGTTGGTGAATGTGTTCGGTGCAATCCTCAAGTCTATAGTAAGCAAACAGTTTGACACAAATTTTCCAAAAGCTTGCAATCAACTTATATGTTGTCACTTATGTTTTTCCAATGAAATTAATGGCAGTAAAAGTTCTCATAGCTAAGCTGGCTACACTATGTCAAGGTCAATACAAAGCTGCCACGCCTTAGTCTGACATAGCATGAGCAGACCCCTTTACCCAACTATTACACCAGACGGGTCACACTTTTTGTAACTCTACCTGTAAAAATAGTTACAACTAATTGTGCCCCTTTACCTATTGACTGGGCCAAAGGTAGCTATAGGGTCTCCAACTCTCAAGAAATTTCTAAGACTAGAGATCAATAGCTGCACCAGTTTTTCTGGCATCATGAATACAGGTTCTTCTAGCAAGTTGGCATGACAAATAAGTTTACTATTAATATACAATTTTCCTTCTCTTAACTTTGTTTCATAGCTGTATACTTTCAAATGGTAATTAATTACTATCATGATCATTGGATTATTAGGCATTAATAAATAAAAGAACAACAACATGTTATGCTTTTTGCACACCCTTAGCTAGCTATATCACTGATTCCTGACAACGGAACATTCACAACTATCAGCAACCTACGTACGAAGTGTACAGTCTCGCCAATCAGACACTTTACCACTTCATGGGGCTGCAAAGCACCCTAACAGGAAGTAAACAAATATTAATTACATTCCAGTAGAACGAAACGTTGTATGTCCTTTCCTTAGGATCTGGCTAGCGAGTTTAGTGGGTTAATAAAACGGTACTACTCATGCACAATGTATAAATTGTATGCCACACCCAATGCAATAATGACCACACCCACCACTTTCCAAGTGAGTTGGTGTATACATTATGCCATTAATTTTAACTTTCATGCTTTTTTGGCATTGCTGCCAGTGCATTAGTATTGTACGAGTCACAATAGCTAACTAATAGTAGCTAGCTACACTGAAATGTAGAATTAACAAGTTTATAGTGTGTTAAAAGTTAATAAAATAGTAGTGTTACTTTCATGCAGTATCAACCTTGGAGGAACCACTGCACCTGCAACCTCAGCAGACTTTTTTCATGCTAGAGACAACTACTGATAATTTCTGAGTTATCATCCATATTATTTATCAGCTTGCTCTCTATGGGCCTTCAGCCACCTAGGAATAAGGAGTCATGTGTGGGTTTAGCTACTTTAGCTAAGTGCTACAGTAGTGTGGGCTGAAATAAGAGGAATTCTTGCAGAACTTAAACTCTCATCGAAGACAAATTTCATTTCATCTCTTGAAATAGCTACAAAAAAAAAGAATGTTTAATTAATTGAGTAAAACTCACTAAAAAAATAGCAATAAAAAGTTTGTTTGAAAAATATTAGCTAAAACTAAGCTCATGTTATACCAATTTGATTTTTTATACCAAACAATTCATTTTTAATGCCAACATGTTTCAGCAGACTGCTTCTGCCATCATCAGGGCTGATTTATAAAAATTAAAAAACAAAAATGCTATAATTAGCCTAAGGGTGATGCTTGACAAAATGCAATATATTGCCTAAGGTTGATTCTTGTGTATTTATGTGAGTGGCCTCTAGCTGCTCTCAATACTAAAGGGGAAAGCTCCATTCCAGAGTCCCTATTCATGGTTAAGTTGTTGGGTGACATATTTATGTAGATGGCTTCTTTTACTTTTCTCTCAACCATGCCTTGCGAAAAATCCAAAAGTTTTACTTGATTCCAATGAATCATATGACTCCCTTCTTGCCATACATGTTCTGCCAGTGGTGATTTGGTGAAATATCCATGTTCACAGGCTGATTTGTGTTCTTTAATTCTAATGCCTAGCGCTCTTCCTGATTCACCTATATGGAAATCTCCACATTCACACATGATTTTGTACACAGCTCCTACTTTGTTCTCATTTGAAGTAGGATCTTTTACTTTTGTGAGAAGATTTGACAAAGTGGTTTTGGTTTTGAAAGAAGTCCTTATTCCATAATCCCAGAGTATCTTTCTTATTCTCTCACTCATTGTTGAAACATATGGAATAATTGCTGTTGCTACTGGATCTTCATTGAGGGTAGTTGTGTCAACCTGCTTCTTTTTCTTCTTTAGCTCATTTTTCACTTTATCCACGATACTTCTAGGATAACCATTCATTGACAAAACACTTCTAACATGGTCTATCTCATTCTTTAAGGAGGATTCACTCGATAGATTGTAACTTCTTCCTAGTAAACATTTTACAATACCTTTTTTCACATGTGGGGCATGGTTGGAATTGTAAGATATATACCTATCTGTGTGTGTTGATTTTCTGTGAACACTAGTCTTCATTGTGCCATCATCAAACCTACTGACCAACACATCCAGAAAAGGTAAACTACCGTTTGTTTCTACTTCAGAAGTTAATTGGATAGAAGGAAATAGTGAGTTTAGAAAAAGAAGTGATTCATCCAAAAACTCACTTTTAATGATGCAAAAAATATCGTCGACATATCTTTTCCAAAATCTGAATCTTGTGTCCAATGCTGTCTCTTCAAAATGTTCCATAAATAGGTTTGCTACTATTGGTGACACTGGTGAACCCATAGCTGCTCCATTCTGCTGTTCATAATACTCCTTGTTAAACACAAAATATGTTGTCCTTAGGCAGACTTTTAGTAAATTTGTTATTTGTTCAGCATTCAGTGTTGTTCTATCATCCAAATTTTCAAGTCTTTTCCATATGTTTCAACAATGAGTGAGAGAATAAGAAAGATACTCTGGGATTATGGAATAAGGACTTCTTTCAAAACCAAAACCACTTTGTCAAATCTTCTCACAAAAGTAAAAGATCCTACTTCAAATGAGAACAAAGTAGGAGCTGTGTACAAAATCATGTGTGAATGTGGAGATTTCTATATAGGTGAATCAGGAAGAGCGCTAGGCATTAGAATTAAAGAATACAAATCAGCCTGTGAACATGGATATTTCACCAAATCACCACTGGCAGAACATGTATGGCAAGAAGGGAGTCATGTGATTCATTGGAATCAAGTAAAACTTTTGGATTTTTCGCAAGGCATGGTTGAGAGAAAAGTAAAAGAAGCCATCTACATAAATATGTCACCCAACAACTTAACCATGAATAGGGACTCTGGAATGGAGCTTTCCCCTTTAGTATTGAGAGCAGCTAGAGGCCACTCACATAAATAAACAAGAATCAACCTTAGGCAATATATTGCATTTTGTCAAGCATCACCCTTAGGCTAATTATAGCATTTTTGTTTTTTGTATTTTATAAATCAGCCCTGATGATGGCAGAAGCAGTCTGCTGAAACATGTTGGCATTAAAAATTAATTGTTTGGTATAAAAAATCAAATTGGTATAACATGAACTATAACCAGCAAGAAAAAACTTTAAAACTAAGCTATAAAGAATTATCCAAAGACGAAGAAGAACTAATGATAGTCATAAGGGCATTACAACAACTAATAAAAACTAACTGATAGACAAAATAGGAAAACTAAACACTACTAGCTATGTACCATTCTTGTAGCTAGTTTCACTATGGTGAAACCAGCTAGCTAACTTAGCTAGCTATAAAGCAGTGCTAGAGCTAAATGCTTTGAGGTTACAACAAATCAAATACTCAACAATGGCAAAACAAAGATTATGTAGCTAATTTAGCTAATGACACTTCTTGAGCACCAGAATGTAGCTAACAAATGCATTAGCCAGCTAAGGTGAGAAATTTTCTTTAAATATTTTTTTTGACCATATCAAGGAGTCTTTGGACAGATTCTTCTGCCTATTATTATGATCATCTTCACCCTTTTAAAGTATTATGAATAATGTATATATTTTTCAAAACAAAACAAAATTAAAAATTAATTATTAGTCCAATAACAAAACAATGCAAAAAAAAAAAGAAAAAGAAAAAAAGCTAATATAAAGTGCTGGCAATGCAATGGATCATACAACTACAAATTAATAAATAAAATGTAGATAGCTAAACAAAAAAATATCAATAGAATTTTTAAAAAATCGTTGAGAAAAGGATTAGCTAGGTAGTGATTATTCTCTGGACAGAGGCACAATTATAACGCTATATAGTTTTGGAATGACAAAATATTATCAGAAATGAAAGATAGGAAAAAAATAATTGGGACAGTGTCTTATAGGGGTGTTATGGGTTCAAGACAGCTATATAAATGAATAGTTGGGCAAATACCGAAGATGTCAGGCACTATTTCTCTACCGCTGGATGGTAGAACAATGCTAGCTACCATTAAAGTGTTCATGTGAAAGCATTTTGGGATTGTTACTGCTCCATTATTGTTAGGTAGCTAGCTAGTTAGCTATAACTAGAGCCTTTTTGGAATCTAGTTCTTAGCCACAATACATAAAAACTCTTTATCAATAGCAATGTTCTATGGATGGCACAGACATAATAATCTAGCTAGCTAGCTAGCTATCTCCCTTTCCCATATAATCCATGAACACATTCTGAAGTTAATATATAGTAGATATAATATAGTCCAATATACGCTGTGAATATTGCTTATAGTTGTATTCCTAACAAAATAAGGTTTATTTCGTAACAAAATAAGGCTTATTCCGTAACAAAATAAGGCTTATTCCTAACAAAATAAGGCTTATTCCGTAACAAAATAAAGCTTATTTCGTAACAAACTAAGGCTTATTCCGTAACAAAATAAGGCTTATTCCGTAACAAAATAAGGCTTATTCCGTAACAAAATAAAGCTTATTTCGTAACAAAATAAGGCTTATTCCGTAACAAAATAAGGCTTATTTCGTAGCAAAATAAGGCTTATTTGGTAGCAGAATAAGTTATTTGACCCATAATAAGGGGATGAATTTTGAAACAATCGGCTTGCCATACATCCGATATTCTGCTTTCTGGCTAACTTTGATATGGATATGCTGAAAAATTTTGTCATCGTGGCATATAGATTCTAAAATGAATGTAAAACATCTCTCATTCAGCTAGTATAATTAATGACTAGAGATAGTGCACTTAACTCATATTCATTTACATATTTAATTTAAAGCTCAATATTAACTGACTAACTAATAATTGTTATACTCTAGTTTCTGTAGCTAGCTCTTAATGTATATATTACTTTAAGATCAAAAGGGTAATAATAAAGTTAAATTCGTCATCAATATTGACAACCGCAGAAATGAATGACAAAGAAGTAAAATATATAAATGGAGGGGGAACTAGCATGAATGTATGAATGAAATTTTAATTGAAGTTTAGTATGAATGTATCAATGAAATTTTAATTGAAGTTAACTAGCTAATACAAAACTGAGAGAAAAAATGATCTCTCATATCTGACTGCTGATAAACATGATGAGATGGATCTAGGCCAAAAGCTATATCTGTTATATATGCTACTGAGAGTAATCCACAATCACTTGATCACGATTGCTTCGAAACATTATCTAATCCAATAGTGAACTCGGCTTATTGGTATACAGCAATTCAGCTAGCAAAATTTTTGTCTGTTCACTGACTTTACAGTATACAGAGTCATATACTAAAATGTCTACTTCACTTGCGCAACTGTGGATGTGGAGGTGGCAATCCAGTGATTGTCATTGATAAAAACAATTTGAAGGCTATTTTTGGGGAGTGGCTGTAGTCGAGTTTGCTGTAGTCGAGTTTGTTGCCTGAGAGTAGACTGTAGGCCCTCAATAGCAGGAAATTCTTGTTTTAACAAGAGCTGAGCACACATATGGTTATCATTAAGACACTCAGTTGTTGCCAAAAGTCCTGCTTTATCAAACATATATAAATGAGTACGATCAATTTTGAGACAAACTGCAGTTTCTGACACTTGTTCGTGATTTACAGAAATCTTACTTCATACAATCTTCAGTAGGTTCCAGATATTTTGTTGTAGCCATTTTGTCAGGTACAACAGGTCCTGGCTAGTTCTCAAAATACAATTGCTAGTAAGAGTGCAAGCATATCAAGAAAGAGGAATGAATGAGTGTACAACATTCTGGCAAACACTAATTGAAAAACATTTTCAGAAAAGCCACATGCATTTTCAAACACAAAACTCCAATATTATCTCTAGGTTCAGCTGAAGTACCTTTATATTGCCGATCACTTACCCTTAATCTTAGAAAACTGTAATACTTTCCCAATTTTCCAGCCTTCAGTCATTACAAAGACACAGATATCTCCCAGATTCACTGTTGTACTAACCAATGGTAAATTACTAACATTTTGAACACTTGTTTGGATTTTAGAGTTCTCTGAAGAGCATGGTTGCTTTGCTCTAACCCGGAAAAGTCTGTCAGAAGAAACACGTTCACTTTCCTGAAAGAGCCATAGAGCAGTTGTCTTTCGAATAAAAAAAAAGAATTGTTTTCGCCATTCACCTTAATAAAGGGTGAAAATGGCTCCGCAGGACACTTGGAACTGTCACTTATTATCTGGTACTTTGAAATAGTGCTATCAGAACATTTTTTGTATTGTGGTAGAGCTTTTTTAAGGTTAATGACTCCAAAATCGATTAAATTAGCTCAACAATATCTTTTTCCATATCTGCCACAGACTCGGTTGGCATTTCCTCCACCATTGTATTATTAATTGTGTCACTTGAACTTTCAACACTCTTGTCTTCCTCATCAGACTCACTCTCAGAACTGACATCAGCCAAAGTTTTTGCGGGTAAAAACGAAATAGAATTAAACTTATTATTCTTTTTCAACAAATCACTCATACCTAGGCTTTCAATGCTGGCCTCAGCAGCAGAATTTGCTTAAGATATAGTTTCACATATAACTTTATTGGACACATCACTAACTGTACTTGCTGTACTTGTATTCTTACCATCCTTACAACTGTGCTTGTTAATTTGAGGATATACCACACCAGTTGATTGAGACTGTGCCTGCAAGTTTGACTGAATTTGCAACCTGTGAAGACGTTGAAGCAGGCCAAGCATACTAAAATTAATCATCGTTGAGAATGTATTAGTCATACTTCCAGCAGATCTGAAAACCTTTTCACAGGATTGTGATCCTAATAGCCATGGAGTGAACATAGCTGCTTTTCCTTCAAAGTGATCTCTGATGGTATTGAGGAATGTTAATAGAGCATGGGCATTTAATTCAATACATATTATATATTCATTATAAGAAATGAAATTTTCCATTGTACAATAAGGGTGAAGAATAATCCACTGACGCCAATAGCGCAAAAAGAAAACTGTATACCATAACTTTTGAAGTCTTTCAATAGGAGTAAGCATTTTGTCCATATAAGAATCTATAGCATTTTTAATTAGATTTACTAATTCTTTGGTTGCATTGGCATCTGGAATATTATCCAGTAGACGGCTGGCTCTAATAATATTAAGAACAGCATTAAAGTTAATTCTTGGTTATACAGAATGTCTACTGGACTAATATGAAGAAGCCCCCCCCCCCACCCCCCCCCCCCCCCCTCCCCCCCCCCCCCCCAAAAAAAGCAAACTAACACAAAATCAATAAAAAAAATAATTAAAAACAAACATGCAAGCACACAAATAAAAAATTGCATGCACTTCAGCAAAGTTTTCAAAAGAATTTAAAAAACATAGTAGAACAAAAGCTCCCCTCCCCTTACACACACACACACACACACACCTCCGCTATACATAATACTAGCTGCAAAAACTTAAAACAAATGTAATACCTAAAACAATGAAGTTTGGCAGTAAACTGGCTTTGATGTAGAGGCCTCAAGCCCCATGGCAAAACTGTAGGCTTGGTTGGCTGAAAATAACCTTTAGAAACGCTGACGGACAGAAGAACTACTAGGTACTGACAGGGAGAAAACGATCAACAAGTGTCACGTGCATTTTGCTCAGTACGGAGTTCAAAGATTTCAGATTTCAGATTTCTAGCGGATTTCAAAATTTCACTGGAGATTTCAAGTGATTCTAGGAGGGTGTACGAGATTTCTGGGAGGGTGTACGAGATTTCAGCAAGTGACGGCCTCTCGTATATTATCTTTTTATCATTTAATTTATTAAGGGTACTGCCTCCTCTTGTTCCAATAGAGGAAGCAGTATCTGTGATCAGAGACAAGCTCCAGAATGATGAAAGTCTAGATGAGAGAACATGTCTATCTCCTGCGTGCATCAAAGAATTATTAGATGTCTGCCTTAGGTCAACTTACTTTAGGTACAATGGGAACTGTTATGAACAAGTAGATGGAGCAGCCATGGGTTCTCCTGTTTCCGCAGTTGTGCCCAACTTGTACATGGAATTCTTTGAGGAAGAAGCTTTAAACTCAGCTCCAGTTAAAATGTAAAAAAAAAAGGTTTAATTTATTCAATGTAGAGAGAGGTTCAGTAGTCTTGTACCATTTAACAGTGTATAATATTCCTGGTGCTTTAGAATATTCCAATACTTTAAGTTTATTGTTCCCCTTCTTTTTTTTCCGCTTATAACATAATACTACTAACCTTGTAGATTTTTGAAGAAAATTTTCAGCTACTTCAGGAAGTTTAGGAAGCTTCTTTTGCTGTGAAAGGCAAATGTTACACAAAGTCTATAACACTGGAGGCAGAGACCAATTCAAACATCACCAATAGCCTTATTCACCCTAAATGATATCAACTGTCAAACTGTTGGCTCAAGTGTGGCCAATGTTAAGAATAGGGGATGTGATGTCCATAACCACACTCTTTACATGGTCACCCAGTTATGAACTAGCTAGACAGCCATCACATACTTTTTGTGACAGTACTGCTTAAATTTGTTTATCAATGTTAATGGTTACGCATGAAAACAATTGCAATAAAATTCAGTTTTGTGGTATTACTTCCGCTAATTTAAGCTAGGCTAGCTCGCTTGCAGTTTCAGTTCAGGCACGTGCTGTAGCTAGTAAATGAAAGTTTTGGGGGAGTGGTTTCAAAGATATTTTCGCTTTAATTGACTACTATTGCGGAACACAATGCCTACTTGAAAAGTCTCGGATAGTTTATGAGAGGGGCTAGCGGCCTAGATTAGATTGCAAATTATTGTTGTTGTTACTTTCTTTTGAGCATGGATACTGTAAGAAAATTTCAGGGTTTATACATAGGTAATTTTAATTTATTTTTGAACGTACACATAGGAATATGCGGACGAATTGAAGAAGTTGCTTGATATTGCCAGGCATCCACGCGCTCAGTCTCTCTTGAGGGATGCTTTAGCTGAGGTGGAAGCTGAGGTGGAGGCTGTTGCCAGTGCACCAGGTGAACCTAGCGAGAGCGAGATGGAACCTAGCGAGAGCAAGATGGAATCTTGCAAGAGAGAGATGGAACCTAGCGAGAGAGACATGGAACCTAGCAAAAATGAGATGGAACCTAGCAACAGCGAGATGGAACCTAGCAACAGCGAGATGGAACCTTACCAGAAAGATATAGAACCTAGCGAGAGAGAGATGGAACCTAGCGAGAATGAGACGGAACCTTGCGAGAGACAGATAGAACCTAGCAAGAGAGAGATGGAACCTAGCGGTAATGAGATGGAACCTAGCAAGAGAGAGATGGAACCTAGTAAGTGCGAGATGGAACCTAGCAAGAGAGAGATGGAACCAAGTGAGAGACAGATGGAAACTAGCAACAGAGAGATGGAACCTTGCGAGAGAGAAATGGAACCTAGCGAGAAAGTGATGGAACCTTGCGAGAGAAAGATGGAGCCTTGTGAGAGCGAGATGGAACCCGACGTCGCTAAATTGAGTACACCAGAGCAGTCCCTATCAGTTAATGGAGTTTCTGGTAAAGTTCCGACAAAATCCATAAAATCCATAAAATTGATCCGAATAACAAACTATGGTAAGGAATATTTTGAATCTGCTTATTATAGTGACTAAAAGCACTTCATGCCAATGTTATAGCTGGTGAGGAGACTTCCTGATTATATGAGAAGTACTATGCTTGTGTGATGATACCCATATGTACAGGACATTATACACTATACTTCGTTACTAAGACACTGTAGATAAGGATTTAGCTATGTAACAATAATTTTCCCAGGGCAACACAACTGACTGCTGTAAATAATACATATAGCTATAATATATCCTATATACTGGTAATTTTAGATCATACAGGATTTTGCATATTTGAATCCATACAACTAACAATACCTGGTAGCTAGCTTTGTTTATTCTTCTTTTGTAAGGTCAGCTTTCTGCCTCTATTGTGAAACAATACCCACATTTGAACTGATGCAGCCATTTAAGTGTGATATTGGTAAAGTGATATCACATTCATGTATCACTGTCATTGCATAATAGAGGACATTTCTTTGCAATGATTTAGTGTCAATTGTTTTGTTATGCTTCACGAGAGAGGTAAATAAATAATAGTGAATTTTAATGGAGTGGTCTGTTTTAATACAAAATGATATCTTTAGCAACTCGTTCTCTGAACTGATCAGTTAATAGAGAGAGCATAACAGCACATTGCAGATTCTAAATTAAGGTATTAAGTATCTGCTGCTGGTCCAGGTGTTTAAGTTGTTAATGCATCATTCAGACTAATAGATTGTTGCTACTGGTCTGGTCTGTTTTGTCCACTATTGTCCATAGCTTGAAAGACAAATCTTTTAATAGTAATTGACATAAAATCACTACTTTGTTACAGGATTGCAATGTTTATTATAGCTTGTATTACACAATATACAATATATGGATAGCAGTGAAAGATTTGAATTATTTATATATATATACATATTATATGTATATTGCAGTATATTAAGTGATAACATGATTGCATTTGTATATTTGACATTTATAATTTAGTTAATAATGTAGTCTGAATGAATAAAACATTGGAGTAAACTATATATAAAAATATGTGGCTACTGCAAAAATTCTGTTTAAGTATCATGTAATGTAGAATGGAATATTGTGTACTTCTAGTTTTGCAATCCATCAATTGGTTGATCAATTTTACTTTTTGAACTGTTAAATTCAAAAATAGTGGTTTAAAGTTCTAGCAGTTTTAGTAATAATTATGATAATAGTCAAACTAGAGCAATAAGTGTGCAAACCCTCAGCTCAAGTTAGATAATTTGCTATCAAAGTCACTACTTTTGAATAAGAAGTTCTTAATTTTCAGCTTACAATAATAATTGTTTTTCTCAGTTTATGAATATATATTTTAATGTATCTGGTTAGCTATGTGATTATGCTAGCTATGGCTTAGTGTGGACAACTTTAATTAGTCTAAGAGTAAGGAATATGATTTTATAGCAGCCAATGAAGTGAATATCCCACAACCACAGGAACATTTGGACTACTCAACATGCATGTTTTACTAAAAGTTACAGAAATATTAAGAACACTCTTTGTGAAGAGCGGGCACACTTACAAATTGATAAAGAATCACACCCCTGGCAATTGAGACATACTGACATAAGATACGCCAGATGAATACAGCACTGGAACCGGGAACGGTAAAAATGGCAAGCTCATGCGAGCGTGCATGATTCTAAATGGCAGGTAATCTAATGAATGGGTGTGGCTGTATAGCTGCACTCATAGCAGTGTCTGCCTTTTCGCAAAAACTAAGCTGAAATGAAAGAAATAAGTGGACAATTAAAGGGACTTTAATCTTCATCCAGTCTGAGTTCGTCATCCCTCAAGACATAAATAAGGGTCAGCGATCTTTGAGATCCGCTGTTGGCAGAGTGACAGAATGAATGAATGAATGAATGTACGTATGACAAAGAGGCTACTGTAATTCTCACACGCATGCTGTGAGGGTTAATGCTTAATTTGTTGTATGTTGTATTTAGCTGTTATCATTGTTATCTGTAATTAGGATGGACTCAGTCAGAGAAGTATGTGAAGATCTATTTCTATGGCATGGAAGGTGCTAATAATGAAAATATTCACACAGAATTTCAAACCAGGTAAAGATGGACTAATAATCTGTGTTATTGCTTTCACTGTACAAGTAGTCCATAGTAGTTTACAGAGGTGTAGTTAGCTGCATTTTCAGGAATGGGAGGGTTCCTGTCCAATTGTATTCTTCTTTTAATTTTGATCCTTGTATTAAATGTGTAGCTTATACTTAATTACATTCTTTCGCCATCCAACAAATAATATGTGGACTTATAATAAAACTACAGTGAAACATAAAATGATGAGGTAATAATGGTGTTACTTAAACCACATATCTTGTATTCAGTCTTTAACAGGAAAGTGTTATCTAATTGCAATTGCAATTATAGCTTGTGCTCTCTCTCTTGGGCTTCTTGGCTGCTGTTGCTGTTATATTTTTTGGTTTTTAATTTTTCCTTTGATCAGGGATATGAATGTGGAGATAATGGATGTATCTGGTAAGAATTATACGTTCTGTATCAATGATCTGTATGGAGACATCATACCAGAGAAGAGTTCAGTAAAGGTCAGAACACTAGTATCAACACATCTAGATTTTATAAATAGAATATACAGAGATATGAAGTGCTATAATAACTACCCATATATATGTGTATGCATAGTGTATATATTCATGTGTGCATGTGTACACTTGTGTGTGTGCATTCATGTGTGTGTGTGTATGTGTATGTGTATGTATGTGTGTATGTGTGTAGGTTAAGAGTGGAATAGTCGTCCTCAGTATGCGTACTGCAACATCAGAGAATTGGGAATTCCTCACAGCAAGGGAGAAGAAGCTCAAAGAAATCAATGAGTGAGTTGGTCATTAGGTATATATCCCTTCTATTCCACTTTCTTCCCTTCACATACTTCAGGAATATTATAAATATCCTTTTTGGTATTATAATAATTAATATTATGCTTATGTTGTTGTATGGGATTTGTTATTATAATTTATATGTAGCTAGCTACTTAGTCCCACAATTCTCTTCTACTAAGATTGGAATGTCCTGGTAGGATGAAAATAAGATATTGTTTCTGTTAATGTAGAACATACTAATTATCAAACCTAATTACCTGTTACAAGAATCTTGGCACAAGGTCAAAGTGTCCATATTAAGTAAAGAATAATAAGGATAATTAAATAAATTGGTAGTAATTTTACCAAGAATTTGTTCTTGCTTGTAGTCTGAGAGCAGCTGAAGATGAAGATGATCCAACTAAGAACATCATGGGCATAATAAAGCGAATGTATCAAGATGCCGATGATGAAACCAAGCAAAAAATAGCCAATGCTTGGCAAGACTCTCAGAATACTAGTATGAGAACTGACGAAATTGATATCTGAAACAGTAAAGAATGAGGGATTATGTGTCATCAATTTGCAATTGTTGATTTGTTATTCATATCAAAATATATATATTGTTAAGATCGTGCTAGATTGTTATACAAATTGGGAGACGGTACAGTGTGGCTGTGTGTCAGTAAGAATAAGTTACTGATAAGTAGTGTGTATAAGTAATTGTTAGCTAGCCAAAACCTTAAGCAACAACAACAGTGAATTTGATGCAGTGTCTCAATGGTAGGTTGAAGGCTACGTGATCTGACAGTGTAGTTTTGCTGTCTTGTAGGAGAATGCTTGAAGATCCTGGGGAGGGTGAGAATGGTAATCACAGGATGTTATGAATGGTAGAGTCATGTCACTGAACAATTGTAATACTTCAGTGAAGAGGTGCATATGTAAACTTGCTTATAATCATTTTGGTGGCTGTTACTTGTCAATTAAGAATAATGTTGATACTTTGTGTACTGTGCACTATATTACAGCATTGTTCAGTTGTCAGTAGCTTGTATCTATGTTGCATATGAACTATCTTATACTTGACTATAGATCTGCTTTCAGACCATACCAGATAGGTTCATCCAAAAGACAGATTTCCACCTATTAAGACAGAGGAGTAGTGTACAGAAGAACATGTAAACTTGCACAATGGTTTAGCTATATAGGCCAAACTGGATGGACTCTAGAACATCAGTTAAAAGAACATCAACAAGCATTGATATTACCAGACATCAATACATCTGCAGTTGCTCAATATGTAATTCAACAACATCATCCACATTGTTTGGGAGAATGCTAAAATAGTAGATCACCAGCAAGAACTGCACAAGAGAGTCTTAGCAGACAAGAATGAGTGGACCATCAATGAACGGGGACACAAATATAGCTTTATTATAGCATTGTCACGTCAAAATATTTTGTTATAGTTCTGTCATAACAACTAAGTTACTGAGAATATTGTTTTGACTTCACTAAAACTATCATCTACACACTGATGATAATTGTAAAATGGCTGAACCGTTTGTGTATTTTGATAAAAAAATATTTATGACTAGTGAAATGCAAAATTAGTCACAGAATAATTTTCAAAGTTTTGGCTGAAATAAAACAATTAGACAAATGGGCCTGAATGGACACAACATACACTGAAGCTCCTGACAGAATCCTGTAGTGGCTGTATTGGTTATGTAGTTTTTACATTTTTGTAGCAATCTATAAGTTGCCACAAATATTTCATGCCTAAAGTTGAATTTCTATATATAATTTGCTAATTCCAGCAAAAAGCAATGTATTTATCTTAGCTCCATGTGTGAGTGATTTCACATCAATACATATGAAGAAAATTCACATAAACTTTCACAGTTCATTTCATATTACTTGAATAACTGAAAGACATCTGGGGAGGCAAAACCACTTATCTAGAAGTCTGGGGGGGGGGGGGGGGGGGATGTTATTTAAGCACTCCATTTTAACAGTGTATTCATAGCCCTATATCGTTGAAGACCCTACTATATTTCCATTGAATCTCTTACAGGCATTTTCTATTTGGTCATTTTATAAATGTTAAGATGAAATGGCAGTGCAAGATGCAATTAAACAGTGTGGACATCTAGGCAGTTTTGTGGGTTACTTCCTTATTGACAATATCTGCTGTCTCTTTTTTTTTAACCTCATTTTAATCCACTAGTCTCCCTTTAGTATTTTATTTAGATGCAGATAGATGGTGCATCTGCAAAAGGTCTCCTCTGGCCCAATGTGAGAACAATCTTTTAGTTCTTTAATGCTAATATTGCTTCAAAACTGCAATTAATATTTTACTGCTGCAATCTACAACACCCTGAACTCAGTAAAATAACAGACATGCATATTTCACACAGCTAAAAGAGACAGAATCCTATGAATATTTTCTAGAATACTTGTAATTAGCAAGTGTTAATGAGCATATATTTCAACATCTGTAATGAAAATATCTTCATTGGAAGAACCTTCAGAGAGACACAGTCGAACTTCTATTGGCTCACTAGTTGGTTCAGGAAGAGAAACACAAAACCAGGGAGGATTACTAAACTTGCAGCATGAGTTAGGAGCAGTGCATTTTTTTTACCATCCAAAAGTACGTTTGGATAAGGAACATCAGTATGATGCACCTAATGCAATTCCGAACTCACAGAAATAGTTATTTCCCATAAATGATGGTAGCTTGTTCATGTGTGGTCAGTCTCTTGATAGCTGAAGTAGTTTGACTGGTAAAACTGCAAAAGAACCTTGAATATACTGAATAATAAGAACAAGCAGAGCCATCCCCAACATTTTCATTGTCTGTTATAGAGCACTGTATTTCATAGGTAAATATATATATACACCGCCCCACCCCCCCCCCCCCCTCGACTTTTACATTCGAGTGGTGGTCGCTAATTAAGCAAAGAGCGGACCGCTATGCGGGACAGAAAGCTTGTAGAGAGACATATGGAGACACAAACAGTGGCATTTTGTCTCATTTGGCACCCCATGGGAGGGGGAGGTGGAGTGAACAGCACCCCCCCCCCCCCCCCCATCCACCCGCGCAATCCACGTCAATGTGTATTGCGCATGCATATAGATTATAAATTCCCAGGAGCAGCCTCTTCGCACGAGCTACTGTCGCAATCCGTAACTTTCAACCCCGTACAATTTCTATTACCACGAACTTGATCATCGACTGTAACGAACACCAAGCACCCATCGTAGCGGTAGGTAAAGGGTCCGCTACAAGACTGAATGCCAGGAGAATGAGAGAGGGCCAAAGGAGGGAGAAAATTTGAATTTCTCGCTATGGGCCTGAGAACAAGTGGCTTGTTGAAAAAGAGAGGTGACAAATTAGTCTTTGATTATAAAATGTACAGCACTGATACACACAATGTAAGTACCTCAGAGATTGCAATTCAAGCTGATTTGAACACATTGCCAATTCAGCTAATAAATGTATATACTGTGGTGTCATTTAAACAATGTATAAGAGTAATGTAGTTTTTGTCACATATTTGGGAGAAATTGTGAGTGATTGTGATGTTAAAAAAGATTAACTGCAAACACTTAATTTTAGCTCAGAAAGCGATTTAAATAGTTTTTGTTTCAAATAATATCAGGCACAAAGCTGATTCTTAGGGCCAGTTGTTAAACATATGTCAATAGGTAATTGTCTGTACATATATAATTAATGAACAACTGAAGTGAATACTACTTCAGGTATGGATAAGTGTTGGTGCTTTTTTAAGTCATTTTAAGAAAAACTACTGGTTTGTGATAAGTTCCTAAATAGCACAATCATTGTCAATGTCATAAGATAATATATAGCTATAACCAGAAGCTGTTATTCTCAAGTGTTAATATTTTTGTATTGATATACTTATGAGCTATTATGAACAGTAGCAAAGAAGATAACAAAACTACTCTTCATAGCTGTGAAGAAAACACTCAACTAGTTAAGGAACATGGCATATCTCTATCAAAACAAGTCGGACTACTAACTCAAGAAGTGAGATTGTTGTCTCACAAAGTTGAGTCACAATCAAAGCTCTTGCAACTTATGGCTAAGCAAGTATGTTTAAATTCTAAAAAGTTCGAGCCATTACTAAAATTAACATCTTTATTGGAAGAGGACCACAAGACTCTCTCAGTAGGCGAGGCACTTGTAGTCACACTAACAGGGTATGCGTCCAAAAGGGAGAAAAGCACGATATTTTATTCAAATCCATTTTATACTCATCCTGGTGGCTACAAGATGTGTGTAAGAGTAGATGCTAATGGATATGGTAATAGCACAGACAATGTGTCCGTTTTCACTAACATACAGGAAGGCAGACATGATGACAATCTTCACTGGCCCTTTGAGGGCACTGTTCAGTATGAATTACTAAACCAGCTCTTTGATGACAATCATTATAGTAAGATAGTCAAATTTGAAGCAGCACATGATTGTAATGTTGGTGACTGTCTTGGCTATAAACATTTTATCTCTCAATCTGCTCTTTCTCACGATCCAATTAAGAGAACTCAATACCTCAAGAATGATACTTTGTACCTTAGAGTATCTGTGACAGAGAACACCCACCCATGGCTGAGGGGCAAGTAACTTTACACAGAGATAGAACTGTATTGCATTATTTTACCTACCATACAAGTATTGAAATCATATTTCATGATGGAGGGATGTAAAAATAGTTGTATGTTGAAAATACACTTTAAAAATTTATTCGATGTTTTTAACCTATGCACTTACTACTTTCAAATATAATATTCTAGCTATAAATTACTTTACATGTCATAAAGTTGCACTTGTATTGTATCATGAGAGAAGTAATAGTAATACATAATAATATGAGTAATCGTAAAAATATTATTAGCTTTGAAACTCCTAAACATAGTTTCTATTCACTAATTAGAAATTAAGAACAACCACTAATTAATTCATCCCACAGTTAGTTAAACACAAACTGACTACTGGGACAGGCTTGTCAGTGCTGTGTTTCAAGTCACAAAAATATAGAATGATATCTGAGCAAGATAACTTGTGCTACTGCATTCTTACTTTGCAATACATCAAGCGCCAATATGTGGCAGAGTACTTGCTAGAATAGTAATATTACTATTTTTTCTTTGTTTCATCAGCCAATATAATATGACTTATATACATTATATATAAATATGTTAATAAAAACTCTTGGACTCAGAAAGAACTTTTTGAGTTAATATGAAGCTGATGGTATTTGTTATTTACAAGCAGAATAGCATTATATAAAAAATGATATTCTTGAAATACAGTGTTGTGACATTATATATATCTACTCAGCATGTTGGACGGTTCTCTGATTCGAGTGGATTTCCCACTCTCCCAATTACACACACACACTACAATTTCCATTTTTTTTGTAATTATACGAAAGACAAAAATTGAACAAGTACTGTAGTCATGAGAATGAAGACGTTGTACCAGACGAGAATTGCATTACAAACTATATTATGAGAAATAGTAAGTAAATAGAGGTATTGCGCGGAAGTAATCAACGCGTGGGCGCACATAGCAACGGTTCCTGACGACCACCGCTGGAGGGCAAGGTATGACCGCGTGGCAATGGCTCTGGTGAAGAAGTCTGAGTATTTGTGCTCTTTAAGTGTTGAAGGAAGACAAAGATATGCTGAAAAGTTAAATGTAGCTGGAATAAATACAGATCCTTATTGTATAGAGGAAAAGGAGTGGACAAGGGAGCCAGAAGCCATACCACAGCTGGTATGGAGTGACCTGATGCTTTATATGGTTTCTACACCAAGTCCATATACTAAAGAAGCCATCAAGGTTAATACATTTATTTTTTGTTGACTTTACAACTAGCATAGAGAGTAATTATAGGCCTGGAAAGGCATGCTTGACTCTGAAGGATTTATGAGGGCAGGATGGGTGCATGACTTGAAACTTCATCATATGAAGGATGATAGTGACAGAGTGAAGAAATTTATTGTTATGGCAAAGGTATGTATAATATGGCTTGAATGATAAAAAAAACATTAATTATAGTTTTGATATCAGGTTAAGCACTCTCAACGAGTCTCCGCTACACCCCTTCTTCCTTGGGTGGTCTTTGAAAGTGACGGGAGCATTTTAGGGGCTCACTGTACCTGCATGGCAGGGTAAATTATTTTTCATGTATTTTAAACTGAAATATATATATATATATATATATATATATATATATATATAATTTAGACTTGGAGAAGCCTGCTCTCATATTGCGTCCCTTTTAACCTGTGTTGTAAAAGCTGCTGAAGCACGGAAGAAACAAGGATTGGAATCTTGTACCTCACAAAAATGCATCTGGCTTCCTCCAGCTAACAACGTAATTTTTAATAATACATATACTGTGTTGATTATAGATTCATAATGTTTCAGGTTTCTCCAGCATGTATTTCAGATATAATTTTTTCACGATCTGATAAAACTTCAACTTCATCAGACTCCTCAGTGCCAGCAGCAAAGCAGCCCAAGATTTCTCAGCCATCTGATCTGGAAATGAACAATTTTTTTAGGAAGATTGACAAGGCACAAATAAAGCCTGCTTTACTGAGGGTTGTTGAACCATTTGCTGAAGATTTCATACCTAGATTGAGTACTGATAAACTTCCTAAACCTTTGACAGATTTATATAATCCTGATGCTTTAAGAATGGATTATCTGAAGTTGCTTGATTCTTGTGAGTCAGTGTTTCAGTCTATTAAGGTAAGATTATCTTATAAATTAGAGATTAAGTATTTGTGATTCAATGATTTCTTGATTAGATCACTGTTGAACAAGCTGATGAGTTAGAGAGGGAGACAAGAAAGCAATCTTCAGCAAAATCATGGTTTGTTCATCGTGCTGGAAGAGTCACAGCTTCTAATGTAAGGAGCGTTGTCAAAACGAACCCAGCTATGCCCTCACAAAGTCTAATTAAAAGAATTTGTTACCCTGAGGCCTTCAAATTTTCTACTAAGGCAACAAGGTATGCATATTAACATGATAATCCATTGTTTAGACACTGAACAAATACAATTATTGGACTTTATTATTGCAATTTGTATGACAAAATACATATTGTACTCCACTAATTGTAAAGATTAAAAGTCATATACAATATTGTATTCATTAGGTGGGGTTGTACTCATGAGGAATCAGCCATTAAGGCTTACTCAGAAATTGCCTCAAAAGAACATATAGATCATGAAGTTTCATCGTCCGGATTTTTTGTAGACACCAAAAAGCCATATATTGGAGCTACACCTGATGGTCTTATAAATTGTTCATGTTGCGGCAAAGGTGTATTAGAAGTGAAGTGTCCATATTGTATTAAAGACTCTGGGATAACAGAAAGTGACGGCAGCACTTCATGCTTAAAAATGGTGGATGAAAAGTTGACACTAAATCGAGATCATGCGTATTTTTATCAAGTACAGGTTCAACTACATGTTTGTAATCTACAGTATTGTGACTTTGTTGTGTGGACTTGTAAAGACGTTTTCATTGAAAGAATTACTCCAGATGAACAGTTTATCAGAGGTATTATGGAAAGCATAGAACATGTTTTTGTTTATGGGGTGTTGCCTGAACTGGTAGGAAAATGGTATACCAGAAAGCCTGTGGCAGACAGTGAAGGAGTGGTTTCAGAACCTTCATCAAGTTGTACCAGTGCCGTAGTTGAAGATCAGGAAGACTATGAGAAGTTGTGGTGTTTTTGTAACCAACCTAGTTTTGGAACAATGATCAACTGCGAGAATGAAGAATGCACTATTGAGTGGTTTCATTGTGACTGTTTGAGAATCAGAAGCCCCCCTAAAGGAAAGTGGTATTGCCCTTCATGTGTAAAATTACCACAGTTTTCAAAGAAAAAACAGAGACGAGATAGAAAATGAAATAACATTTATTCAGGAACAATGGGTGGACATAAATTAACTAACGCACAACATACTCTAACAATTTTGTCTATTGTTGATAAATTACTGTCACTATTGTTTGAAATAAATGCAATTGGTAGTGTGCTTTGTAAAATGGTAAACTTTTGTTTCAGAACACCTATAACGCGTTCCACATGAATACGCACCAGCGACAATTCTCTGCTCCAGTCAACCTCTTTTCTTTCTAGTTGTTTTTTTCCTCTTGTGAAGGGTGGAGTCTTGACTTCAGCTAAAGCCATGCTGGCATAGTCTCCACAAGTAAACCCTCGATCAGCCAAAATGACATCACCTATTAATATAAATAATATTGTTTATCAATTTTATAGCTACATAATTAATGTGTTAAATTTTAGTGTTAACTTACCTGGCTCAAGAAAGTCAATTAGGCCAGATTGTTCAACAATTTCTTTGTCTGATATCCTCCCACCATAGCACTTAGAGACAAATGATATAGTACCCTGTGGAGTGATTCCTATAAGAAATTTAATAGTAGAATGGTGTTTGTAATTACTCCACACCTGTGCCCGAGCTAAAAGACCAGATGGCCTCTCCATGAACACTTCTGAACAATCAATAATCACTGCACACCTTCTGAAAATTTTTCGAAAAGATACTGGCATGGTCATAAGCAGAATTCCTCTGTTTGGCCATACAATTAATTTAGATGTGCAAATCACCATGACATCCAAAACCTTGTGAAAATTTCTCGATACTGTTGAAGGATGCACTCCAAAACGGTAACCAATATCTCCATCAGGAAAATTGTGCCTCAATTTCATCAACGACATTAAAACCATTTGAAACTTTGAAAGTTTCACTCCTTCAGACAGTCTTGGTCTAACCAACTCAAAAAGCGCTTCAAAAACAAACCAATCATGCAAGCCTGCAAGAACATTAAAATGATAATACCGACACTTTACATATAAAATTAAGTTGTTTACCTGTATAAAACTTTAGCAAGTTCTTATCGTTCTTCAGTGCTTCTTCTGTAAGAACCTTCTTGCCATAGTCATCCTTAGTAACACTAATGCATTGCTGTAAATGATGAATTTCCTTGAGCATAGTGCTGCTACTGTTACAAACATTGGGAATATTTGTTTGGCACGCACAATCTACAGCTGCAATGGACTCAGTTTGAATTGACTTGTCCAATTCTTTCTGTTTATCAATAAGTGAACTGGAAGAAGACTGGCCATATTGATCTATCGTAGCACTAGATTGATCTACACTACACTGTGGAGATTTACCTCGTGCAAGTCTAGCATGCAGCCGATGATAACGCAGTGCAGCAGCCTCAGATGAAGAAACCGAGGATGCATACCCCAAGGAGAGATTAGGGACCCAGTCTGGATTGTCCCTGTCATACAAACTAGCAGGTTTACCTTTAAATATTAATAAATAAATAAAATCTATCCCCTTGGTACCAAAATTGAAATACCTGAAATGAAATGTGCACTACACACTCTGGAATACTTAGAGGGAAGCCAACCCTTTCTATTAATTTTTGCTATCCATCTTTGACGACGTTCAGAAATTAATGAAAAAAGAAACCTTATCTCGAACACCACGATTGTGACAACCCACCACGCAGCAAGTAAGCACCATACTTAAACCGTCAGTTAGTCTACCTTGCCCTCCAGCGTGACGACCTTTACCCATCCGGAAGTACGTGACGTCAGACGCAATACCTCTATACAGTTCGTCCAGCTTAAAGAGTAGAAAGTACAGATCTCAAAACTTAGACTAGTTGCAATCACAATAAGCTTAGCCATACCTTTTTTGTGTTGTTAGATCCCAATCCACTCGAAACTAAGTCATATAAAACAGCATAAGTATAAGAACTACGCTATCTCCATAGACATTCCATACATAAATCGCCATTTTTTTTGACGTCACAAATTTGTCCGCCCTACGTCACAACTCGTAGTTAAACTTGAGCCGCGCCCTCACACGGCAGCTCCTATTCGGGAACTTCCCTTAATTAACCTCGGGTGGGTATTCCCCCTTTTGCCGCGCGGCAATTATGAAATTAACACGTTAAATCTGTTCAATGGCTTCTTTTATTACTAATACTGCTGTGGAGCCAAAAGGCTCAGGAAAGAAGAGGCCTAGGGGAGATAGTTTGTTCTTTTCAGACATTTCAAATGTCACACTACCCTCTAAGAGAGCCAGTTGTCATGCTGCTGGCAAGAAGATGAAAGACCTGGAGAAGACAAGTGCACCAAGAGGTAGACATGTCTCCATGTCTCCACCTCCAGCATCTACTCCTACAGAGTCCACACCTGCACCCACCACAGAGTGTACACCTACTGCACTGAATACTTTGCGCAATCTTGTACGTAATCATACCCATATCATTACAGAAGGCATGCACACACTGCAAACTTGTACTGAAAGAAATACCATTTTTTCAATACAAAAGGCAACAACACTACAGGTGTTTGGTGCATGTGTGTGCAATGGTATGGGTATTGTTGAGTCGTGCAGGATTGCTGCATCATCCATGGGCTTCAGCAGTGAAGTGGTCAGAAGGTGGGCGAAGGAAATATATGCAGATTTCTTTGCAACCTTGTCATCACTTGAGGACATCACGGACAAACTTCTGCTGCAGGAGCTAGATTCTGATCGTGGGAAACACCCTAAATGGATATCTTTGATCAGTGACGAAAATGTCCAGGCAGCAGTGAAGTCCTTCATCCATGATAACGGTTACGTCAAAGGTCGACCGAATCTCACACTCATGGATGTTGTGTCATGGGTGAGGACCACACATGATGTTGAAGTGAGTAAATCATCAGTGGGTCAGTGGCTCCATCAACTAGGCTTCACCTATGTTCAGCACACGAAGGGCGTGTACTTCGATGGCCATGAGAGGACAGATGTCGTGGCAAGAAGGAAAGCCTACTTGGACACTGTTCAAGCCTATGACAAGGTGACCTGGTGTTACAACTCTCCATGTCCAGATCCTGCCATCCAACCCATCATCAGGGTATACCATGACGAGTCCACATATTATGCAAATGCGGACCAGTCCTTCCACTGGACTGATGGTACGAAGCAAGTGCTAAAGAAAAAGTCCCTTGGGCAGTCCATCATGGTGTCCGACTTTGTCGAAGAGGTTGGTGGAATGCTCGAGCATGGTGACGACAAGGCGACATTGCAGTTGGAAACGCACACAGATGGCTACTTCACCAATGTCATGCTAATATCTCAGGTATGCAATAGTACTCATGGTTGTAGTAGTCGTAGAATGGTAGTAAGTCATGTAATAACAGTTTTAGGAGCAAATCATAGTAGCGTTGGTTCCATCCAGATCATCCATTTTTTCATGTCTACACATGTAATAACGTATATATGAATAGCATGTTCATTAAAACTAAATTGAAATTCTTATTTTCATGTTATTTTTTATCTTGATAATTTATTGTAATCATGCCAGCCATTAGGCTTTGCTGAATCAGTAAATTTACCAAAGAAAATGATAACAATGTGTTTCATTGCAATGTAGACTCACAAAGCAATTTCAATCTTTGAGGCGAAGTACCCTCAGTGCAAGGCCCTCTTCATTTTTGACAACGCCCCCTCACATATGAAAAGGCCAAGTGATGCTTTAAACGCAGACTCCATGAATGTTCGCGATGGAGGGAAACAGCCTTTTCTGCGGGACACAGTGTGGCAGGGGAATGTCCAGCGACTAGTGACTAGTGCAGGCGTACAGAAGGGGATGAAGACTGTACTGGAGGAGAGGGGCGTCAACACCAGCGGCATGAATGCACAGAAAATGCGAGAAGAACTCCAGCAATTTCAGGTGTCTTAATCTATAGAATAAAAAATTGTGTATTACACATTGTAACATGCCACAAGGAAAATGCATTATAAAAAAAGTACAATAGGATATGGCCTATCTTTATTACTTTTAAAAAAAATTTTTTGTTGTTGTTGTTGTTGTTGTTTTTTGTTTGGGTTGGGGGGGGGTTGAGAAAACAGACCATCCATTAGCCAGCATACTATTTTTCCATATATATATACCACCAACAGAAATTTTTTTTATTGTTTCTTATAGGACTTTCAGGATTCCACTACCATCCTTGAGGAAGAGATACGGCAACGAGGGCATATTTGTTTGTATCTGCCCAAGTTCCATTGTGAGCTCAATCCCATTGAGCAAGTGTGGTGCCACTCCAAGAAATATACCAGGAGTAACAGCAATGGAACTATCACAAGGCTTAGGAAGATAGTACCCCAATCATTGTCCTCGGAAACAAAAGACATCATTGGGCGCTTCTTCAACAAGTGCAGGGACTATGAGACTGCCTACCGAGATGGCCACACCTGTCAGACAGTGGACAAGGAAGTCAAGAAGTACAAGTCCCACCGAAGAGTGACAGGGGCAGAGTGATCTCCGGATTTTTTGTTTGTTATTTCTTTTTAATTTAACCGGCTCTTTTCAGAGCCACCACAAAGCAAAAGATTGCACTTTATTAATCTCCACCTATTACAATAATAAATGTGGTTCATTATAACTGGTTAATTGATTTTTTTGTTACATTCACCAACATACACATGCTCACACACAAGTGCACATACATGAGGGTCTATTGGAAAATTGGGCACAACGCGGCCCCGACAAATATTTGTTTGCACTTACACACTTATGATATTGAGCTCCCCAGGTTTTATTGTCGTGGCTTTAGCAGTTTCCACTATGTAAAACCTAACCGTTCCCTTCATTAGGCTTATCTAATACATTTTTAAGAACTAAATTGATCTTTTCCTGTCATTTATGCGTGGCGAATTGTGCCTGATTTTCCAGTAGACAGTTAGCAGGTGATAGCAAGCCTCATGTATATGTGTGTTTATGTATGTATTTGTGTGTGTATGTGTGTTTATGTGTGTGTGTTTGTGTGTGTGTTTGTGTGTGTGTTGCAAACAATATATCTTTAAAAAGACTGTTTGACATTTGGAAAAATATGTTAACAAGCAGTACTAACCTTCTACACAGACGACTGTGATGAATTGATCATCTTGAGATTATCATTTTTAAAGCAGAATGATGCCTCGTCTCGAGATTGTCATTTTGAGAGCAGAATAATGCTCTATCGTCAATCATCTTGAGATTGTTTATTTTGATATGTAATTTTCAGCAGAACTGATGCACTATCATCAGTGTAAGGATATTTGGTCTGTGTGGCATGCTGGTAGGATGCTCCTAGTATGCCCCATGTCACGTAATGCAAGTCAGTCACGTTCTTTTCTGTATTCGTAATCGTTTGCGTCCTTGAAAAACTGTCTGTGTTCTATGTCTTCGTCTTAACGGTGGTGTAACATTGTAGCTTCGTATTTGTCTATGACGTAAACTAGTTGAAGTCGCAAATTGTTGCTGTAGAGTGTCAGTCAAATGTATTGGTGGTGTAGAAAAGTCACATTCAGGTGTACTGTCACTGTCATGCTGTAACCTCGTCTCGTCACTGTCAGGTTCTGAAAAAAGTTCAGGAGTAAAACTATGTCTGTCATTGTCATTCTGTAACCATGTCTCATCAATGTCAGACTGTAACCTTGTCTCGTCACTGTCCGGTTCTGAAAATAATTCAGGAGTAAAACTACGTCTGTTATATGATACTGTCTCGTCACTGTCAGGCTGTAGCATCGTATTGTCACTGTCACGTGTTGTCTGGTCGTATATTATTGTTGTGTCAGAGTCACTGTCACTTCGTTTTTGTGGTTCATATGTTGGTGCATGTAGTGTAGCTGTTCTAGACGTTGTTGTAGGAGTCATTGAAGTTGATGTATGCGTTAATGTTAATGTACATGTAGAAGTTGTTGTAGGAGTCACTGAAGTTGATGTATGCGTTAATAATGATGTATGCGTTAATGTTGATGTATGCGTTAATGTTGATGTATGCGTTAATGTTGATGTATGCGTATAAGTTGTTGTCGTAAGTTGTTTAATTACTAGTCTTCGTAAAGGAGCATTACCAAGAGCATCCTGCACCTCTGCTTGACGCTGAGGATGACCTCTCACCAGCACCTCCACGTCACAAACTGTGTGACGATAGCTCCTATTTCCAGGAATGCTGGAGTAGGGTCGTGAGGTGACTTTCCTAAATAAAAGGGAAAAATATATAAACAAATGAAAACATAAATTTATTAAATAAATAAATTGAAAATGTAAATTTTGAAAATATTAGGCCAGACCGAATTGATATGCTGCTACTCAGGCTAGATACCACAAGAATTGACCTTTAATGGTTACTCGAGTTACTATATGGAGAAGACTTCACGAGCTTGGAATCACATCGGGTGAACGGCAAATTTTTTCCCTAGGATGTATGTCTTAACGAAGCTAATCCTTTACCTTCATCATTGGAGTCTGGTGTCAGCTAGGCCCAGCCAAATTATTCTAGGAAATGAAACTTTATTATCAAAATGGCATTATGGGCAACTAGAGAAGAGCAAGATTAAGATGCACATGTCATCTATTTTTTATAATATAGGTTACATCATGAGAAGTAGAGGTTGATACGGGATTTACACTACCGAGGGCCAAAAGCTTGAGGAGAGTGTAAATGGTATGCTGACCGTACCGAGTGGTACAACTGATTTGTACTACGACTCCTTGGCCACAATAGCAATAGCTAACTAGCTAATATACATAAACAGGAAAAAAATTTTAATTGCTCAATGTAAAGCTCACACCTTAGATAACTGCTTAAAACATACCCATGAGCATCAAATCCTGCATCGAGCAGAGGTGCCAGGTGAGCAGAAGCCTCTCTGCCAAGGTGCCCCAGAGTGCCAGCTGGACCGCACCCAAGCCTGATGCTGTTAGGGTCCTTGGCATGTAATGGCTCCCGCTCACAGCCGAACCGTAGCCCTGCAACGACTTCCTCAAGTGAGAAATCGTAGAAGTGAATCCCTCTCGCCACAGCACAAAAATAAGCCAGAACCTCCATCTCCCGCGTATTACCAGCGTGTCCAACAGCCCTTGGTTTAGTTCACAAATGCGCAAGCGCAACACTCTGACATCACAAATACGTCGTCATTGAGATAAGAGCTTCCGCAAACGTCACAACTTACACCGAAAATACTAACACTCTCACAAAAACATTTTTATTTCCCTTAATTTTCAAGATAGGGGTTTCAAATTCATATGGATTAAAATACAACTCTTTAGGAATTTTATATTAAATTCCCAAGACACTTACTTCAAAATTGCAAAATTACCAGCTTAAAGCATTTGGGGAGTTTCAACCTAAAAGTTTACAGCTACTCTCTTCTTGAAACAATTGTGAAGTTTTTGTCAATCTGCGCTTCTTTGCCACTGCTTTCGAAGTTTATTCAGGTAATTCTGTTAGTTTAGTCTGGGATCAGGACTTTAGATTCTCTGATGCTAACTGAGAATGGAATGGGTTACACTGTGCACTACAGTTAGATGTAATTTCTGTCCTATTTTTCTGTAAAAAGAGTCTGCTCGCTCGCCATGCATTTGCGCTATTCGAGCGCACCACTAGTTGGCGAGCGAGCGTAGCGAGCGAGACACTTACAGGGGTAACACAATTGAAAATCGGGGATGTTTGTTTATTTATTTATTTGTATATATGTTTGGACGTACGTATGTAATTAAACGCGCGCGCGGGGAACTTTTTTTCTCCAAAAAACACGGCTTTTTAGGCCAGTTTATTCTGAAAATACAGCACTAAGCAAGCCTTACTTTATACTTAAAGCTCCAAAGTGTGAGAAAATTTCTGCGAAAACGCTTGCATTTCAAGAAACAAAAAGTTGATTCTACCGGTTACTATGGCATTGAAGACCCTTTTCCAGACTTAATTTCAAAACTTCGCCGTTTTAGGGGGATACGGAGCTAAAATTACAAATAATAACACTGGTTTATTTTTTTATCGTAGCTGAGAGCTTGTTCAAGAGTTACTGGTAATTGAGATTATCAGAATGGCAGATGTTTGATACTACAAAAGTTACCATTAATCTGGTAAGAGAGTGATTTTGTATTTGTTTGCTGAAATAAAGTCATAACGGCTATTATAGTTTTTGCATGAACTAAGCTAAAACATAGTAACAATACTTAGTTTTATGTTACCTAACTATCAGGCTCGCTCGCCATTTGTGCTCAAGCACACCACTAGTTTATTTATTTGTATATATGTATGGACGTACGTAAGGCATTTTGTACTTTGACCCTCGCGTTTTTGTGTTAGTTCGGTTGTCGACCCCGTCCCAAATTGCACTAAACAGAATCCTCTGGTTTATCGATCAGTACCCGTATCACCCTAGAAATTGAATTGTTTACCGTTTTGAATTCTTTTGCCGGTGCAGTTCAAACTTGACAACTTAAGGGACTTCCATTTCTATTCGAGTTAGTGGCGGTGGTAAGTCAATGCGCTCTTTGTCATGGTTATAAGCCGTGCGCAACAGTATTTACTTGAAAATACATCGTCCACTATACTACTGCGAAGGTAAGTCTGTGTAGGTGCATGTCCAGTTGTGTCAAAGCATTGTGTGTTACAACCACTACTTAGCTAAAGAATATCACAAAGAAAACTTTTAAATAACGTGTATTGTTTTGTTGTTGTTGTTTTTTCCTTCAATCCAAGCAGTTGCAGAGTTGTTACTATGGCACTGAAATTCATTTACCGTGTATGCGAAATTTAAAAACTGGACCTTATTTTCAGTAGCTTCAGTGTTAGAAGTCAAAATCATTCATATAAAAATAGTATAGTCTTTAGGCTCGCTCGCCATTTGTGCTCAAGCACATCACTAATTATTATGGATTCAGAGATAGGAGACAGATAGATAATAAGAGATAGTAAGATATCCTAATTTGCTGTAGTATCTTCTGTGTGTTTGCTTCCTTTCCAAGCACTTTGATGTAATAGGTTTCATTGATTATTTCTGTTTTGTAGGAACATAATATATGCAATAATGTGCTGAAGGCTATCCAATACCTGTAGATTTATTGTGTTTTTCAGGAAGTTTAGGAAGCTTCTTTTGTTACAAAGGACAAGTGTTATATATAAAGAGTCTATATTTGCCAGATAACTACATAAAATCTAATCTTCAATATGAAAGTCTCACTATTTTTGGTGCTCGTTCTTATTGAATATGTTCAAGTATCTCCTGCTGGTCTCCTAATACCTCAGGTAACTGGAAATTCTAATGAGCAGTGTAACTTGGAGTTAGCCAGCATACAAGCCTCAACATCAGCCATTTATGATGCTGTTACGAACATTGTTAATCGTGAGCTGAATAAGATTGGACGTGCGGTCAAAGTACAAAAATGTCTTGCGTTCGTCCAATATAAACAAATATCCCCGATTTTCAATAGAGTTACCCCTGATACTGTCTCACTAGCTTTGCTCGCTGGCCAATTATTATTTAACTAGTGATGTGCTTGAGCATAAATGGTGAGCGAGCCTAAAACTACACAATTGTTATACTATTGATTTTAACTTCTAACACTCAAAGCTACTAAAAATATGGTCGAGTTTTTAATTCACGTTTATAGCTACATAAAAGCATTTCAATGCCATAGTAACCCCTCCCCGCAACTGTTTGAATTGAAAAAAAATACACATTCTTTAAACGTTATCATTGTGATATGATTGAGCTAAGTAGTAGCTAAAACGCACAGTACTTGCACACAACTGGACATACCTACATGGTTCTAGTGGACAATGAGTTTTCAAGGAAATACTATTGCGTACAGCTATAACTATGACAAAGAGCGCATTAACTCACCGCTGCCACAAACTTGAATAGAAATGAAACTCCAGTAAGTTTTTGAGTGAAGTTTTTGAGTTTAAACTGCACCGGCAAAAACAATCAAAGCGGTAAACAATTCAATTTCTAGTATGATACGGGTAATAATCATTAAACAAGAGGATACCGTTTAGTGATGTTTGGGACGGGGTAGCACGCTGAGCTAACTCGAAAATACGAAAGGGTCAAAGTACAAAATGGCATACGTACGTATCTCGGGGATATTTGTGTATTTGGCGAGCGAGCGTAGCGAGCGGGACAGTATTAGGGGTGGATAATGCAAAATCGGGTATATGTTATATGTATATATTTATAGATGTATGTATGGATTGTACGTATGACCTTTAAACGCGCGCGCGGGAAACTTTTTTTTTTTTTAAACACGGCTTTTTAGGCTTGACCCCAGTTTATTCTGAAACTACAGCATTAAGCAAGCCTTATTTATACTTGAGGTCCAAAGTTTGAGAAAATTCCTGTGAAAATGCTTGCTTTTCAAGAAACAAAAAGTTGATTCGACCGGTTACTATGGCATTGAAGACCCTTTACCTGATTTAAATTCAAAACTTCGCCTTTTTTCCGGCTAAGTGCGGCTTGTTAGTTGTCAAGAGCCACCTGTAGTCAGTACTAAGAGAGTTGTCACTACTTCTGAAAAGTGCATGTAAGCACATAAAGTATTAATGCTAAGGAAGTTACTACTACTCCAGGGATGCTGAGGTAAGTACGTAATTCCATATTGTTAGCTAAATATGCAAAAATAACTCTGGCCTTTCTTTTTTATAGCTAAGAGCTTATTGTCAACAGTGACTGGTAAATTAAAATAGTCAGAATGACTCAAATTTGGTACTACAAAAGTTACCACTGCTCAAGAAAAAAGTAATTTTGTATTTGTGTGTGCTACAATTGATTGTCTTTTGTTTTTGTAGGTGAGAGCTTGTTGTCAAGAATTCAAGGTAATTCAGATGGTCAAAGTAACTTCAATTTGATACTACAGAAGTTATCAATACTCAAGAATGAGGTAAGTAGTAATTTCATATTTGTTGGCTAAAATTAGAAACTGGTTTATTTTTTATCGTAGATGAGAGCTTGTTCAAGAGTTACTGGTGATTGAGATTATCAGAATGGCAGATGTTTGATACTACAAAAATTACCATTAATCAGGTAAGAGAGTGATTTTGTATTTGTTTGCTGAAATCAAATGTCATAACTGCTATTATAGTGTTTGCATGAACTAAGCTAAGACATAGTAACAATACTTAATTTTATGTTACCTAACTATCAGGCTCGCTCCCATTTGTGCTCAAGCACACCACTAGTTGTATATATGGACGTACGTACGTCATATCATTATTTGTACTTTGATCCTCCGTATTTTTGTGTTGCTCCGCGTCCGACCCCGTCCCAAGTTTACTAAACATAATCGGGTCTGACTAAAACACGGACCGACTAAATTCGCGAAAATCTCGGGGACCGCCAACGCGCATGACCGGACTTCATGTAGTCCGTTTAGTGCCATTTAATGAGTTTGGAGAGAATAAAGGTAAGAAAAATTTTGTTACTCGTAGAGAGTAAATTAATTTGTTGTCAGTGATGCTTCCTCGACTACTCTTTATTAAGTTTGGTATCTAATCTTACCAAAATAGTTGACATACAACAATGCTATTGTGATATTAAGACTATCCTATTCCAGATAATAATAAGTTATTATTATTGTATTTATTATTATCATCATCAGTTGTTATTATAATAATAATTATTATTATTACTAGTGATGTGCTTGAGCACAAATGGCGAGCGAGCCTAAAGACTATACTATTTTTATATGAATGATTTTGACTTCTAACACTGAAGCTACTGAAAATAAGGTCCAGTTTTTAAATTTAGCATACAGGGTAAAGGGATTTCAGTACCATAGTAACAACTCTCTGCAACTGCTTGGAAAGAAAAAAAACAACAACAAAACAATACACTTTATTTAAAAGTTTTCTTTGTGATATTCTTTAGCTAAGTAGTGGTTGTAACACACAATGCTTTGACACAACTGGACATGCACCTACACAGACTTACCTTCGCAGTAGTCTGGTGGACAATGTATTTTCAAGTAAATACTGTTGCGCACGGCTTATAACCATGACAAAGAGCGCATTGACTTACCACCGCCACTAACTCGAATAGAAATGGAAGTCCCTTAAGTTTTCAAGTTTGAACTGCACCCGCAAAAGAATTCAAAACGGTAAACAATTCAATTTCTAGGGTGACACGGGTACTGATCGATAAACCAGAGGATTCTGTTTAGTGCAATTTGGGACGAGGTCGACCACATAACTAACACAAAAACGCGAGGGTCAAAGGATAAAATGACATACATACGTCCATACATATATCTAAATAAACAAACATCCCCGATTTTCGATTGTGTTACCCCTGTAAGTGTCTCGCTCGCTACGCTCGCTCGCCAATTATTATTATTATTATTAATAATATTATTATTATTATTATTGAAACATCTCTAATTGAGAGTGAACAACCATTAACATTCCTGTATTTTAAAACATAGATAAATTTGTTGTGAATTCTAACTAATTAAAAAGTGTACGGCAGTTTCCCTCATATAATTTGTGCCAGTGGACACATCTGAAGTGACTTCTCATTCATTAGAGCGTGTACGACAGTTTCCCCTCACAAATTATACGACAGTTTCTCCACGTATAATTTGTGATGGTGGACGCATCTGAAGTGACTTCTCATCAATTAAAGAGTGTACGACAGTTTCCCCTCGTATAATTTGTGCTGGTGGACGCATCTGAAGTGACTTCTCATCAATTAAAGAGTGTACGACAGTTTCCCCTCGTATAATTTGTGCTGGTGGAGCATCTGAAGTGACTTCTCATCAAATAAAGAGTGTACGACAGTTTCCCCTCGTATAATTTGTGCTGGTGGACGCATCTGAAGTGACTTCTCATCAATTAAAGAGTGTACGACAGTTTCCCCTCGTATAATTTGTGCTGGTGGAGCATCTGAAGTGACTTCTCATCAAATAAAGCGTGTACGAAAGTTTCCCCTCATATAATTTGTGCTGGTGGACGTATCTGAAGTGACTTCTCATTAATTAAAGAGTGTACGACAGTTTACCCTCATATAATTTGTGCTGGTGGACGCATCTGAAGTGACTTCTCATCAATTAAACACTGTAAATCATTTGGTGTGAACTCCCGCCAAATCCACACCTTTTGGTTGGTGTGAGCTCACACCACCTAATTGTAAGCGTGTACTACACACCATTTGACAGTGTGACTTCACGCTTTAAGCATTAGGTGTGACGTTCACACCATATTTTATCCAATTCTTTCTCCCTAATTAATTTTACCTGTTGAGTAATTATAGATGGCAGGATTTCCTACAGTGGTTGAGGAGAGGGGTGGTCTTTAAGATTTCCAGCTCACAGTGATGGTCTGGTACAGTTCACAGTGATGGTCTGGTACAGCTCACAGTGATGGTCAGGTACAGCTCACAGTGATGGTCTGGTACAGCTCACACCCTCAAGAAATTTGGTAGATTTTTTTTTACTTCATCATTGGTAATTTTTGATTTTATTACAAGCTGGAATGGGAGAAAAATTAGGGTGATTTTAGCAGGACCGAAGTAGTATCTTTTATGATATGGTCCTATCTATGTATAATGAGTGGGTGTGGTCTAAAATATTCATATTGCTCCAGCAAATTATCCTCTATGAAATCCTGGTGGTTTTTCACACTGAAACAATAATAAATTCAATAAATGCGAAGTCAAACTAATTGTTCAATTAAAAAATATTTAAGTGGCACAAAAAAAGATCGGTGAGACTGAATATGGTATAAACCTAAAACACAATGATCAAATAAATCTGACGGCTTGATCACACTAAACACAGGTGGAGAGTTATTAATTACTTCAAACGAATGAAAATGAGTAGAAAAGCAAATTGTATGCAGCAGTTCCAAAACAAAATAATAACACAAGTTGTCAACAATTATTTCTTGAATAATTCCGAATTGAGGAAGTAGATCAGATGTTGCAACCACAATGTCCCCGGATGTGTAGCGAGTACCACATAACTCGATCCATGACACACTATTAAATAAAATTTTGGCACATAATAACAATCATCAACAACAACTATAATAATAGAAGCAAGAAATAAAAATACCACACTAATAATATTTTCCTACAACACTAGTAATAATTATACACCTGTATTAAATGACTGGCACATACTATGTACTTGACTGAAACACTGACGGACATACTTCACTGAAATACTAACAGACATAATGGACTGAAGTATTTACACAGACATAGCTAACCAAAATACCAACACAGACGTACTTGACTGAAATACCAACACAGACGTACTTGACTGAAATACCAACACACACGTACTTCACTGAAATACCAACACAGACGTACTTGACTGAAATACCAACACACACGTACTTGACTGAAATACCAACACACACGTACTTGACTGAAATACCAACACACACGTACACTGAAATACACACAGACGTACTTGACTGAAATACCAACACACACGTACTTCACTGAAATACCAACACAGACGTACTTGACTGAAATACCAACACAGACGTACTTGACTGAAATACCAACACACACGTACTTGACTGAAATACCAACACACACGTACTTGACTGAAATACCAACATCAGTAAGGACTGTACTTGACTAAATACCACACAACACGTACTTGACTGAATACCAACACACACTACTTGACTGAAAATACCCACACACGTACTTGACTGAAATAACCAACACACACTTACTTGAGGAAAGTACCAACATATCACTTAACTTGACTGGAAATACCAACACACGTACTTGACTGAATCCAACACAACACGTACTTGACTGAAATAACCTAACACACCCGTACTTGACTGAAATACAACAACACAACGGTACTTTGACGAACATACCAACACACACTTACTTCCTGAATACCAACACAGACGTACTTCACTGAAATATCAACACAGACGTACTTCACTGAAATACCAACACAGACGTACTTGACTGAAATATCAACACACACATACTTGACTGAAATACCAACACAGACGTACTTGACTGAAATACCAACACAGACGTACTTCAACACAGACGAACTTGACTGAAATACCAACACAGACGTACTTCACTGAAATATCAACACAGACGTACTTCACTGAAATACCAACACAGACGTACTTGACTGAAATATCAACACACACATACTTGACTGAAATACCAACACAGACGAACTTGACTGAAATACCAACACAGACGTACTTCACTGAAATATCAACACAGACGTACTTCACTGAAATACCAACACAGACGTACTTGACTGAAATACCAACACAGACGTACTTGACTGAAATACCAACACACACGTACTTGACTGAAATACCAACACAGACGTACTTGACTGAAATACCAACACAACGTACTTGACTGAAATACCAACACACACGTACTTGACTGAAATACCAACACAGACGTACTTGACTGAAATACCAATCAACACAGACGTACTTGACTGAAATACCAACACAGACGTACTTGACTGAAATACCAACACAGACGTACTTGACTGAAATACCAACACACACGTACTTGACTGAAATACCAACACACACGTACTTGACTGAAATACCAACACAGACGTACTTGACTGAAATACCAACACAGACGTACTTGACTGAAATACCAACACAACGTACACTGAAATACCAACACACACGTACTTGACTGAAATACCAACACACACGTACTTGACTGAAATACCAACACACACGTACTTGACTGAAATACCAACACAGACGTACTTGACTGAAATACCAACACACACGTACTTCACTGAAATACCAACACAGACGTACTTGACTGAAATACCAACACAGACGTACTTCACTGAAATACCAACACAGACGTACTTGACTGAAATACCAACACACACGTACTTGACTGAAATACTAACAGACTCGTCTGAAATAGTACTGACTCGTACTTTACTGAAATACTACTACATGTAGTTGACTGATATTCTTATACACAAGTACGATAAAATATTGACTGACATATAACGTTCAGCCCCATAATACCCAGGCTAGATATAAGCATTACTTAAGTACCTTTTCAAATCGATTTCCTCCGCACGTGTAGAGAAAACTTCAAGAACTTGATCTTTATAAGGGCATGACGACAAGCAACAAACAGATGCTGTAAAGTCACACATTTATCAACTAGAGAGCATCGTTAAGTAACAAGCTAACTTACATACACCCACATTAGTGTTTTTTCCAAACGGATAGGTTGAAATGGATGCTGCACCAAAAACATAGCTCATCATATGCTGGTGACGTGTGGCAAGAGTCTTCGGAATGTTCTTGTAACATCTCACTCTGTGAGCCAAATCCTTGAAATAGCTATGCTTTCCCTCAAAACGCATACACCAGAAATGTACAAGCGGTCCAAACCTATAGATATTATAATTAGTTAAAATTCATCAAGGGATAGCAAACCCCTCGCCCATCAAAATCACACACACACACACACACACACACACACACACACACACACACACACACACACACACACACACAAAAAAAAAAACAGAAAAAAAATCAGGTCAGTTGTGAAATTTCTGCTCACCAAATAATACATGGCTACATGTCATATACCATTCTATCATAACATTCGCAAAACTAATTCCACTCCTTCCAAACAAGCAAATCACACACTTTTATGTCTTACTTGTCTATAGCTTCTGGGTAGTGCACCATGTAGTGCATCTTGGGAATGATAGGGCAGGTTGGGTATAAAACTTTAAAATTTTCGTGATGTTCACAAATAAGTTCTTTGATATAGGGCGCACAGTCTCTGGATAAAATTGGAGCAAATATCAAATCCATTATACTAAGCAGTAGTACAAAATTGGTCCAGTGTTCATCATCCTCTGGAACTTGAAGTCCAATCATCAGAGGCAACAACCTGGCCAGGCACCACATTTGTGTAGCTGCAGTGAAAAGTCAAGGAAATGATGAACAATTTTCACTAATGTTTGTAAAGCTAAGTTGGTGGGCGGGAAGGATGAAAACAAAACAAAAAAAACAACAACAACAACTCTATCTACACAATCTATGAAGATGAAGGGGTAGAAATCTTGTATGACATACCATTTCAAGAAACTGAGGAAAGAAATACTTAAAAAGTATTTTGTGATAATACTATGATACATGAAGCTGGGAAGAATCGAGTTGAACCCAACCATGGAGGAGTATTTTTTCATTTGAATGCTACATAGTCTGGGCAATTCCGTGGTGACGGACGTACAATTTTCAAACTATATTAGTCTCTAATACTAATGTAAATCACAGAGAGTATATATTTAATACTAGATATGACATATCTTACTTAGGAGTATTCATTGGTATAGAATACTAAAAGATACATGGAAAAATATTCTTCCAATTTCCATGGGGGGGGAGGGGGGGAGGGGGGGGGGGGGAGGGGGGGGGGGGAATCCCATATTTCTGCATGAAACCGTGATACAGTTAACACACATACACATACGTATATAAATACATACAGAAGTACCTGTCTGTTTGAGAGCATGGTCAGAAGAAGATATTGTTTTCGATGAAATCACAGATGGCTTATTTCTGGTATCTGGACCCTGGTAAGGAAAGCTCTCAATGGCATCATTGATAGCTTGCAATGTTATTACTCCACTATGAATAAGATGTTTTAGAAGTTCCTTAACTTCATAAGGTAAACAACCCTCCAAGCAATCATGCATTACATCTGGAACAAGACCTTCAGTTATATGAAAAAACCGGGATGAATTCAAAATTGAGTTTCTGTGGATGCCATAGGTCGTAGCATAGTGGTTGTGCAGGTCACCTCCCAGAGATGCACAATGGCTTGCATGAGTCAGCCGGGTTCGTGGCTGAAATGAATCTGAAAGAAACTGATGAAATTATTGGATGATCACTTCATTCAAAGCATACAGAAAAAAAACTACCTCAGATTCCATTGTTTCTTTTACAGCCAAGCAATGGCGACATTTTCTAAGTGCAGCATTTAGAGCCTTGTAGCCTCCTAAGAACTGACTCGCCAAATTATCAGCCGGAACCAGAGACAGAGTACCCCGAAAAACATAGTTGGACGCACCAATGACCAAAGACACTCCCTCATCCTGCAAGATGAAGTATTATCAGTGTAGAAGATAAATAAACTATCATAATTTACCGCTTCAAGTAAACGGACATCCTCCATGAAAGTTTCCAAAACACGATCACAACCATATTTTTCTAGCAGACTTGTTTTCAAAACAGCAAACAACTGAATTGCTCCTAATGTGGACCGGTGTTTCGGTGCAATATTGCCAAGAGTATAGTAAAATAATGCTGCAATGCCAACATTAGAGGGTAGTTACATACAAAGGAAATATTTCAAGACTAACCTAATTTGTGCTTTTTGGCATGCGATCCCAATGGATTGCACACTTCCACATCGTCGTAATAAGCCATTATTTCCAAAGGCGGTATGCAAGCATTGTCAGTGAACAAAGGATTAGTCTTGTACATATCCCCATCACAGAAATCTCCCAGCAAACCATCATCACGACCATGACCTCTTAGCACCTACATTCACACACACACAACACACACCATAAGACCAGATCTTTTTTAGGGTAGGAATGGAGGGGAATTCGTAAGAGGCTTGGCTTACACAATGATTCCATGATGGACATTCATAATCTGCAGTTAACCCTTACATAACAATTACCTCTTCCAAAATAACAGGGTCCGATAACAATTGCTTGATCGACGATAGCAGGGGTATGTCGTAAACATAATCTGACACCTTTCTAAATTTTCGCCTGCCTCTTTGAGTAATAGACACCATTCTACTCCCCAGTTTTCTCTCCACTGGAGCCTACATGTTATAGGAAAGAAAAAAAATATTATTTTAGAACATCAATTAACTCACTGTGATCATCTATTAGAGAGCAGCAGATACTCATAATGAGAAAATGTTGCTCGTATTTAAGCTCGATTATGTTTTACAGTAGCTATGCACATGACTCACCACAACTTCAAGATTATCTTTGACAAAATTTTGTAACTGAGATTTTGTCTTTAATCGGGCAAACACACTCTTTAGCTGTGGACACTGGAACACACTTTTCATGTCACAGTTCATTCCAATACTAATTTTCTTTAATTGTTCTTCAACCTTTTCCTCTAAATAATTAACTGTCAAATCGATCATTACTGAAATGTCATCTAATAGTGATCCAAGATGTGATTCTGGAACCTTATAAACTTCCTTAGCTTTCAAGAGAAAAAGTCCAACTTGCTTCAATGTCAAAGGAAATGAGTTGCTGGAATTATTGAAAACATTGGTTCCTGAAGAATGATCTTCCATAGATTCACTAGCATCCACATCATCAGTGGCATCTACAGGAATAGTAGTCTCTTGGTCATGGGCATCGATCTCTCGGTCATCGGCATCGATCTCCAGTACATCTCGATGAATTCTGTATAAGTGTTTTTGAAAAGATGCAAAATTTTTATAAGTCCGTGGACATCCAGCAATACCACAGCAGATGTGGAATCCAGCTTCATGTGCGTGCAAGGCACCGATGTGACGCATAACGCGTTTCATAGATACCCCGCCAAACCACTCGCAAAGAGGACAGCTCCATACTTTCCGCGAAGTCGACATGTCCACCTCCTACAACAGTGTGCTCTCGCCACAATCATAAACTCCAATAAATGCACTTCATAAACTCCAATAAATGCACTTCATAAACTCCAATAAATGCACTGTGGTGTCGCAGACCCCTTACCTCCCCGCCGCCTATTAATAAGGTAACGGTTGACCAACCACGTGTGCGGTTGTTGAAGTTTTCCCACTAATTGCTGCTGGATACCGATGATGGCTACAGTGGTTAAGACTATTTTAGTGACATTTGGGGAAAGCAAAAAAATCCTGAAGATAACAGATAAAGATGGAATTGATTCTCTCCGAAAAGAATTTTTCCACAAGTTTGAAGTCTCTAACTGTGAAGAGAAGGTTATCTTTCAGAGGTACGATTCCGTGTTCGAGGAGTACGTAGACATAGACGAGGGAGCGGAAATCTACAATAAAGATAAATTGATGGCAATTATTACTTCTTCTGAAAGTGTAAGCTAATTAAGAGTCTTCTAGTTTCTATCAATAAAGTGGGTTATATATCGTTCAGGGTGGAATTGAGTGTTATGTAGGCATGAATGCAGCTAGCTAAATGCAATATCACTGAATAAGAATTCCTGGGTTATTTTTCTTTTTGGTAAAGATGTGTATACAGAGAATGGGTGGCATCATTTTGAATTTGTTCAAAGAAAAGTATGGGTAGTATGTAGTTTTGTTTCATCACCTATTAAATTGCTATACTGTTAACCTCCCAGAATACGTATTCTATTGGATCTATTCATTCAAGTTCTACTTTGGTATCTACTACTCCTAGTTCATGCTGCTTCGAGTCCTATTGCTATGGGATTTGGTACTTCTCCGATCCTAGGTTGTAGTACACGTAAGAGGCAGTTCTCAGATTCTAATGAAGATGAAGAATTTGATGATACAGTAACAGGCAAAGAGAATGAACCTGAAGTAAGTGAAGTACCTAATGGCGGCACTGCGTTTGATTCTCTTACACCTACGATCAAGAAGGTATTGAGCAATTAAAAGATCAGGGCTACAGATGTTTTATTATATACATGAATTGCAGGTTCAAGCCAAAGTGTGTAAGTCAGATGCCGACAAACTTCCTTTGCCTGATCCATTTCCACTTCCACTACACTTTCCACATCGTCTGGAGGTTGCTCTTGAATCGGGAAAATTATCCATGAAAGAGAAAAAAGCATTCATTTCAGAGGTGGCTTCATCCATGCTCAGATTTAAGCGTTATCCTGATCGTGATGACTATTTTTGTGTGGCTCGGGCAGTCATTTCCAAGTATCCATTCTTGAAGCCAAATAACGGAAACCCTTACGTGAGTATAGTTCTTGTTTTTTCCTTTATTCTTTTTTTTTTTACGGTAATATTTTTTAATGTGATTGCTGTAGGATGTGTTGATACGCACCTTGATGAACCGGTTCAAGGAGTTTCGACGGGGAAAAAAATCTAAGTTGACTCCTTCTGCACCTAAAGGTAAATATATGTGTTTTGCAAGATTTACTATAGATTACATGTATGAACATGCATGCGTGCATCCAATTCACTTTAGGTGCCAATTCACGTCCCAGTAACATCAAGCAGAAGTCCCCTGGTATTACCATGGAGCCATTACAACCAAAACCATTTCCAGGAGAAGATAATGTTAGTTATGAGCGCCATCTAAAAACATTGCAGGTTAGTTACGGTTTATTATTGCTATGGTTATTAAATGCAATTATTATTTAAATAAAATGTTATTTAATTGACACAGATTCAATACAAAAAGACCAACAGAAATAAAGCAGTGGTGAAGGAGCTGATGGAGCGTTCATTTGCTTTTCGAAGAGCGGAAATTCTTAATATGTGTCCTTCATTGGAGAACGTTTTTGACAGATTTCCTTTTCTGCAAGAAATGGATACAGTAAGTATAATCAATCTTAAAGTTAGTGTTCTTGGAATTAATTGTGGTTTTGATTATGCAACATGAAAAATTATGGTATACTCACAGCGCTAGGCTGTACATTACTCTATTTAATGTGCACTACAATAATCATAGGGTCACTTAGGCTAAATTATGAAATTATCAGGGAGGCTTCTGTTGAAATATTTTTTTGTTTTTTGTCGAAATCAGTTGTGTATAATTGTGTTCAAAACTTAACAAACCACTTTGCTGAGATACCGGTGTTTCTTTATTTTTTAACAGCCCAATAACTCACCACTATTTGAGTGAGACTATGGTGAGCTTGTTTTCAATGATACTCTATCTTGTATAGCCAGCAATCAAACTTATCTTTCTGGTTAGGCAGTTTATGAATGTGATTGTACATTATTTAGCTCATGATGGAAATGGAGCTCATCATGGAGGATAGTGATTTACAGAGTAAAGCTAAGGAGAGGTGGACTTCGAAGATACCAAGTATTTTGGAACAAGCCAAATTAGAAGCAGAACGACACACTGGCCGACTTTCTACATTTTTAAAGCAAGATGCTGATGGTAAGTATTAAGTAACGTAACAATGAACTAAATACTACAATAATCGTGCAAATCATGACATGACGTTTTAGCAGAACCACGGACGAAGTCATGCAATGTATTAATATGATTGATTGCAGATCGTGAAGGAGTGAATGCTTGGGTGCGTGTCCTTATGGTATTGCCATTGCTACTGCCAGATGTGCGAATTAAAGCTGATCCCAGCAAGGTCATATACTATGCAGAGGTAAATTTTTTATTAAACCACTTTCAATTATCCCCCCTACCCCCCCCCCCCTGTCTGATGCAATACTATGTTTTATTTATTTATTTGACGTATCCATCTTCATTTTAATCAGGTCTTGACTAACAAAATTTGTTTTATTTGACTCGATCAATTCCAATAGCATACCAACATCCAGATTGAATTAACCCTTTAGTTGGTGGAGTCGCCGATTGGTGAAACTAAGAAAATATATCATTTTTATCACTTGAAACTGAATTTATATTTTTATTTATTTATTATTGATTTAGATTATTATTATTATTATTATTATTATTATTATTATTATTATTATTATTATTATGTCTCTGTAGGAGTGTGTGGATATCCATTCAGTTGTGGAAGAGGTCTCCTATCTTACTCCTTATATCTTGATGACAGGAAGTCTACTTCAGCCAGAGCAAGCTTTCTTGGTGGTAGATAAGAAGATCATCAATGAAGTAATGAATTTTGAGGACATTCCATTTATTTTAACAAGTGCTTATTTTGTTTTTAATATAAAGTACCCAGTCGGATGCAATAATTTTTATTCATTTTTGGAAATATTACTTTTTCAGTTTCCGGTCAAAAAGGCCTCAATTTCTGTTAAACATTTACTCACATCTCTGTCTTTTTAATTTAAATTTTTGAATTTTTAATAAATCTTTTAATTCTGATGATACACCACACAATGTATAATGGGTTTACCTGCGCAAGGCTCAGGTGGCTGGTTTTGAAGATCTGATCCAGAAGATGGCTGCTCGGCTTAATTGAGTCTGCTGTAATTGGTGTGGGTGGAGTTTGGGAAGTAGGAGGTAACACTAAAGCGGTGTGTATCCACACAAACAGCAGTGTGAGCTTACGCTCATAAGTGTGTGTACAACACACCAACAAAAGTGTGAGCTTACACTCATAAGGGTGTGTACAACACACCAAAATCATTGAGCGTGAACCCCACGCTATTTTGGGTGTGAGTATAGGGACAAGTGCGTCACACTCAATTTGGTGTGCAGTACACACCTTTCGATTTACAGTGTAATTGCAGTTTTCTCGAAATAACTGTGCTCAAAATGGTCAGATTGCCGCTCGTATATTTAGTGAACCAAGGAGCGCCTGCCTATAAACTTGATATCAAAATACTCCATAAGAAGTGCTCTACACAGTGGTATGAATAACTCATTTTTCACTTTGTTACGGAAAAGGTCCCTTTTCCTAGGCACTGTCACATTTATCATCAAGTACTGCTCAGTCATCATTTCATGGAACGGGTATTAGTATTACTCAGTTTCCAAAGAAAAATAGCCTGGGTGAGTGCCGTGAAGTTCTGCCTTTTCAAGCAAATCCTTTGCAATTATGCCAGACACTTCCACAGTCCTATGTCACAGTACCAGCAGTTGCATTGAACAACCTCTCAGCTTCAGTACCAGAGAGAACATGCCGTAATTCTGACGGCTCCTCATTAGTGAGAGCTACAGTAAGAGAAGATGGCTGGCTGGAGGAGGTATCAAAGTTGCTTCCAACAGAATTAACAAAATTACATTCTATTGCCTGGGCAGCTCATCATGCCAAATTGCAGCCTGAAGTACTTAATCTTCCTGCTATTACTGCTTTGTTGCCACTTTTCTATGAAAAGGCTGACTCGCCTGCAATGATTAGGCATGGGATGGATATCATTAAAACCATTACTGAATTTCTTAATCCAGGCCAAACTCCTGTGATGACATGTGACTGTCCCATATTTGCCAAGGCAAAATTTATTCAGTGGACATGGCCCTTATCATACGGTGAGGATAAGTTCGTTGTCATGTTCGGCGGCTTACACATTGAGATGGCACTCTGGAATATGCTTGGAGATTACCTTGCTGATTCTGGTTGGACATCATCTCTCATTGAAGCTGGTGTTGCAAGTTCTGGCACAGCAGAAAGTTTCTTATCAGCATCTCACCTTTTGAGGACACGTCATGCACACCAAGTAACCATTGCTGCTCTCACAATTCTCCAAAATCAAGCATTCTCAGCTGATAGCGATGGTATGAACTTCAGTGATTGGAAAGCAAGCATGGCAGCACGAAGTCCCACATTTAAGTTTTGGGACACTATAGTGAAAATTGAAAAAATGATTCTCATCTTTATCAGAGCACATCGTGAAGCAAATTTTGATCTTTATATTGAAGCATTGGAAGATCTTGTTGGATTTTTCTTTGCTTTCGACCATTACAATTACGCACAGTGATTCAAATGCTCGAAACCCAAGACTAAACCAAAGTCTTCTCAGCAGTTGACATCTCAAGGTGGTAATACAAGTTTGTTCAGCCGCTTGTACATAGCTAATCAGCAGCGAGATGGAGACCTTGCAATCTTCTTCTCTCATGAAAATCAATGCTATCCTCCATCTTTGTCATGCAGTAAGCAATAAAACCTTTGGTGAAAAAAATAAATTTCTTATGGTCTCTAGACTAACCTTGATGGTACACCGTACACTTGCAAGCACAAGTTTACCTGCAAAGCCCAGGTGGAAGGTTTTCGGTCACTACTAGACAGCATGTCAGCACGGCCACAGTACTAGGTTTCTGACCGTGGCAGGCTAACCACTAATGCAGTAGAAGGCTTCTACGGGTTGGCATGCTTTACAGGGACAAGAGGACTGACCTCCACCACCTGCATTATATATGCAAGACCAATATGGCCATTTGCCATAAAGTACACACGTACTATAAGCTAGTGCATTATACATTTATGTCTATTATCAACTTACAGAATTTGGGACCTATATGGAAATTATTTTGCTTGGTGAATATGGGGGTGGAGATTCCAGTGGCTGCTGTTGTGTCCATCTTGGATGAGCAGGACAGGTGGGATATTGACAAGCTGAAGCGTTGTAATGCGAAAAGCTACCACAAGAGGTAACCCTATAATAATTTACTTTCCCACCTTTACGTCATCATAACTTACCTATTGTAGAAATTTCCAGAAGAAAGCCAAGCAAGCAAGACATGAGACGGAGAAAAAAATGATGACCACCTTGCAAGATGTCAGCCATGTGGGAGAGTATGTTGGAGAGGGCAGAGGTGATGTCTGGTATAGACTCCGTCATCATCACTTCAGTTCTTTCTGTCGGGATTGCTACCGCTATATTCTTCAGCCCTATCACTTACAAGTCTGAAATTTGTGCAGAACTACCCTGCTCTCACTAATGAGCAACCAACTCCAAGCAACATTGGAAATACACCGTCACTTCTGCTCCCGGACAAACCTTTTCCAAAGTTACAACGGCAATCTCACGGCTCATTATTGTATTTCTTATTTTTGTTTACAAATGGGCTCTTTTTAGAGCTACCACTATAGTATGTCCAAGTTGAGTTGGCACAACCGCAAGCGCGGTAATTGAGGAATGCATTTAGTACTTTACCGGAAGCAATTTAGTCATGTGAATCCAAGTCAATTAAGCGCGCAAACGTCAACGTTGCACGTGAAAAAGGGGCGGTAGCACAGGTGCGCATTAATACTGTAACTATTGAAAGAAAGAAATTTAGTGAAATTTATGGCGTTTTTCGGGTGCTGTACAGCTCATCTCGTCTGTTTTCAATGGTATTTATGTTTCTCATGCGCAGATAATGTACAGCAGATGGAAAACGCTAACTGGTGGAAGTTCTTCTAAAGAGACAGGATTAAAATCAGTCGATTCTACCTACTGTGTCCCAAGAAATATTCTGATGTTCACAGGATTCAGCAGTACAGCACTGTAAACTTGTAGCTAAAGTTACTAGACTTTCATGTTAAATAAAATTATCAATTCTTTCATTTATTTATAATAGGTATATGAAAATTGATGAAATGATAGAATTTAAGTAGTACACATACAAAAAATAGTTGTGATCCGAGTTGAAGGTGGAATTCTGCCTGAGTTGGTCCTAATTCTTACAATAAACGGCATCTATAATAGTGAAGAAAAGGAATTGGCATAAACACGGCTTTGACAAGCACACAATTTAACGGCAAACAGCTATATCACTGAAATATATTAGCTATATGGCATTTGTTATTGAACAGGTAGACAAATAATCATACCAACATCCTATCAGGTGGTCCTGTACCTCTGCAACAACAGAACACTCCGTCTATCCTGTTTCTACACTGCAACCTAAGCTAATCGCGATATAAAGCTAGAAACCAAGCAATCTGAGAAAAAGCCGCTCATTGTTTACAAAATTAAGACAGTCCGCGTGATAAATTGAGCCATACTGCGTAACTAAAAGCGGGCGCGTTTTGAGCGGGAAACTTGTGGTTTTTTTCTATTCCCATAGACTTTTGTATTGAGTTTTGGAATAGCACTTTATCTCCGGTTTTGGAGTTTACTGAGGGAATATTTTTAACCGCTACGGCGCGAGCTTTCCAATGGTGCAAACCCCGGATGTGTAGCTGCTTCCGTTCTGAAGTTATTCAAGTTTTTCTTGCGGCCAACTCAACTTGGACATACTATAGTCAATTGATTATGCTCTCTTACCAATAAATTGTGCGTCCGAGGAGCTCAACGTTATAGGGCGGGGTAAAATAGCGAATCAGTAGTCAACTTGAAAATATAAATCGATATTTCGTGGAATTGATTATTGAATTGAATCCAAATTTTGCGCACAAGCAGCATACTCCCTTAGAATAAAGTTACAGAGAGATTTTTTTAGAATAACGCAGGAGTAAAACGGCACGAATTTTTTACTATTTACAAAGAAAGAATATTAGAAATATGGCTCTGTAATGTTGGGAAGAAGCCCGCTAGCTACCTTTGGAAAAAAAAAGAGCACGCTAGTTCCTTGGGCCGCTTCGATAACACCAAATAGTAGCGGTGTGCAGAGCTGTATCGGGTCTTCATTCTTCATATTTGGCTTGCTGGAGTCCTCTGTTGGTGCTCATTCCATCTGTAACAACAAAGTAAGCCCACAGTACACAGAAAAAGAAATATAAAGACATAGCAAAAGCAGTCAATTTGCGGTTACGCGCCTCGGTTTTTGGTGGCAGGGCACCCGTAACGCTTTTCCAGTTTAACTGTTTAATGATCAACTGCTTACTAACTGTAATAAAAGCTACACACAGTCCTCACTACCAATAATAAATATTATTTGAAATTGGAACTGAAAGGAATGTGGTCTATTGATAATGGGCATGGTTTAAGTGTGGCTTACTAAAATGGGTGTGATTTTGGGTGTGGCTCACTAAGATGGGTGTGGTTTTACCTGTACCTAAAATTAGTTTCATAAACTTGGCAACTATGACATAGCTGCTGCAGTTGAGGCAACACATACTCCCTACCATCCAGGTAGCTAATATACATTTTAATACCGAAAAGTAGGTCTAATCACTGTATTTGTTCATTTGTAGTCTTGGTTGCCCACAACGGATTTGCATTCGACTATCCTATCCTTTTCGCAGAAGTTGAAAGGCGTGTGGAATTGGATATGGCCAAGTTTGTGTCGTACAACATCTACTTCACTGATACACTGCCTTGGTTGAAGGCATTTCACCCAAGCAAATACGGCTGACTGGCCAACATGTTTACATAAATTTGTATAGTGTGCGCGCATAGCCACATGCATACATGTACACACATATATACCTGCATACGTGGGGTTTTTTGGGGGGGTTTTGTGTTTTTTTAATAGATGAAGAAGGATGGGATAGATGTTCTGCAAGGGTCATCTCTAGGACTGGGGAAACTGCATAAAATTTTGACTGGGAAAGACATTTCAGGCAAGACTCTAGAGCAATGAGCTTATTTGTTCCTTTTTATTTTTATTTATTAATTAATTTATTTTTAACTGCTGTAAGTTGTTATTTTTTACTATGTTTGGTAACAATACAGGAGCACACAGCATTACCTGATGTTTTAGCCTTGGAAGCAGTCCTACGTCATCCATCCCTATGCGGTGATTTGGAGTCTCTCCCATTCCGCTCTCCTCAACTGCAGACGAAGCTTTGGGTCCAGCAGAAGAGACTGTACACAAGAGCCTCAAAAGCTGTTGGGAAGCCTAGCCTCACGTCCACTCAGGCAAAGAAACTAGATGCCCTGGGATTCACGTTCCAGTCTATTTCTCTGCTAAGGCAACAGTGCTCCAGTCAGGACAAGTTTCAATCAGCTTTGAAGGAGCGAGGCGTTAGGAGCAAGCCGCTAAGAGAGAAACTATGGAAGGCACTTCTCAACCCTCGCTGAGATGGCTGTTTCTTCTCTCTAGTCCAAGCTTTCTGTTTCTTGTATATAGCTCTTTTTTTTCTTTCATACCCAGCTCTTTTCAGAGCCACCAAATCTGCAAAAGAGTTCTGCATATAGCTAATAACACGCTCACACACATTATTAGTTTGTGTGTGTATATGTATATTATACATACATAATAATATAGTAGCTAATAATATTATTTTTATTTTTTTTTTAGAAGGACTGGGTAAATGTTCTCCAAAGGCCATTTATAAGACTGGGGAAACTGCACAATAGTTTGACTGGGAAAACTTAGCAAGTAAGACACCAGACCCTTTTTAGAGGCGCCAAATATAGCCACGGGTACTCCAGTAGCCCCAACTCTGGCAAACCTTTTCATGGGCAAAGTGGAACGAGACGCCCTCCAAGCTTGACCCGGCACACAACACATCATCTGGCTCCGTTATATAGATGATATACTCCTCATTCTTGAAGACTCCCAAGAAGTACTGCTGGATCTACTGCGCCACCTGAACGGTCGCATGTCTTCCATCAAGTTCACGGTGGAGCACTCCACCAAATCCATAGACTTCTTCAACGTCACAATATTTAAAGGTCCCAGGTTCCATGAGTCGGGTATCTTAGACATTCCTTACTCTAAGCTCATTGATCCGCATGCCTACTTACATTTTTCCTCAGGTCACCACAAGTCGGTCCTCATTGGTCTGATACGTGGCGAATTTATTCGGACACTGGGATGTTGCTCTTCCCCAGAGATCTTTGCCTCCACCATAGAAGAACTCACTAATTGGTTCATGAACAGAGGCTACGGTCGAGCACTCATCCGCAACATAGCAGATCACATATCCTTCTCAGACAGAAAAGAATCCCTTCAACACTCGGCCAACAAATCCCTTCCAGCTTGCACAACCATTTTATCTGTCAGGAACCACCCTCCATAAAATCGGGAGAACTCCTACAAGCACTTCAAGATCCAGACCTTCCATTTGCTCCCATGGTATCGACACACAGACCTCCAATCACCTCGGATCTGGTAGTGAAAGCAGCTACACCCTCAGAAGAAGACGCCGCAAGATATCATCTCCGCAGCCGAGGACCAGCACTCACCAAAGGAACAATTCCTCAACCTTCCCCCTCAATCGTAACCCATTTACCTCTTTCCCTTTCCCCACTATTTTTGTCACTCTGGTACAGCCATACATGGTGCCTCAGACCTGATCTGAGGGTGGTCACAGGAGCGTGTCCTCTCCGGCCTGCGAGCCCACGCTCCTGTGATCTATCTTTGTTGGCTTTCCATCTAAACTAATTTTCCTGCTTATTTATTTATTTATTTAGTCATTATTTACCTACCATATTCTTGCTTAATTATTTATTATTTATTTATTATTTACCTACCTATTTATTTCCCCATTATCTATTTACCCACTTACTTAATTATTTATTTACCTATTTATCTACCTATTTATTTATCTACCTATTTATTATTTATTATTATCTATTATTTATCTATTTAATCCACTTCAAACCTCCCAATCTATTCCTACATAACATTGTGGTCTGTTCACCCATTCACCCACCCACCTATCATTTCAAACCTCTCTCAATCTATTCCAACTGTGGGGGGCGTAATTCCCGCACCGGGTAATCCCAAGAACTCAGGAAAGGTGTCGAAGGACCAGGATGCCCACTTGATCAGGCGCAGGCTTGTATCTTATCTCAACCGCTGGCCACAAAAGCTTGCAGTCTTGACAAGACAGCTAAAGCGCGCAACCTTAGTGAAATATAACTAAGTTTCTCAGAGGTGAACAACAATTATAATTACATACAATTTTACATTAAATACATCATGACAAGCAGAGAGTTACGATGGGTTTCGTAACTCTACCGCAATTGATGATATAATAAAGGAATAGAGCGGAAGTAGGAAATGATCGTTCTATAGTTCTAAGACCTGTATGTGGACGTAGTCCCAGACATACTCCCGGGGGAGGCTTGAAGAGTCTTGGGGCGAGCTTGATCTTCATCGGTGAGGAGAGGTATCAGTCGGTTCACTGCTCTTGCGTATTTCCTTCCTCTGCACCGCAGGGTTACGGCGCGTACGTGGCCGTCGTCAACGACATGCGCAATCTCCACGACGGCGACGGGCCAATCTCTACTGCGTAGGGTTTCGTCCCTGACGAAGACGAGGTCTCCTGGAGCTAGGGGTCGTCCAGTCCTGTTCCACTTCGAACGCTGAGCGCAGGAGGCCAGGTATGTAGCTGTCCATTGGCACCAGAGGTCATTCAGAAGTCTAGAGACCAGTTCCCATCGTCTGAGATTCGATATCTTCCCAGTGGGGGGCAATGGTTGAGGTGGAGCCCTGAGAGGTCTTCCTATGTGTCCGGCAGTTAGGTAGGTCTCTTCAGACGCTTCCTCACTGTGTAACGGAGCAATCGGTCTGCTGTTCAAGATAGACTCTGCTTGGGCTAGGAGAGTATAGAGCTCGTCCCATCATAGCTTGTGTGGTTGGATGATTTTCCTGAGTAGGGTCTTCATCGCCTTGACGGCTGCTTCCCACAGTCCCCCGAAGTGCGGTGCCCTGGGAGGAATGTGGTGCCATCGGATTTGGTTGCTGGTGGAGAAGTGGGTGATCACTTGCTTCACTTCTGATGATTCAGAAAGCTTCTGTATTTCTCGAATCTCCTCCCGGGCCCCATGGAAGTTGGTCCCGTTGTCAGAGAAGATGTCTGCTGGACATCCACGTCTTGCAATTAAGCGGTCAAGAGTTGCACGAAACTCTTTGGAGGATAGAGATGCACAGAGGTCCAAATGTACCGCCTTGGTGGTCATGCAGACGAAGACCACAGCGTATGTCTTCACCAAGGAGGGTTTTCTAATGTGTCCCACTTTGATATGGAACGGTCCGGCAAAGTCCACACCTGTCCTGTAGAATGGAGGAGCTGGAGTGGTTCTTGAGGAAGGAAGCATGCCCATCAGGCTGGAGAGGGGCTTGGCATAGGCTCTCTGGCAAACAACACAGGTCCTGCTGACGAGTTTGAGCAGGTTACGGAGTCCAGGGATCCAGTAAGAGTGAGCCAGGATGGAAGCCATGGCGGATACACCGGCGTGGCTGTAAGTGATGTGGAGAGTCCTCACCAAGAGCTTGGTTAGGACGGACTTGGGATGGAGGACGATCAACGTGGTTGAAGTAGCAGGAGCCTTGGGGTCTCTGACTCGGCTGCAGACAAGTAGATGTCCGTGTTGGGCCAGTTCAATCTGGAACCGGTAAAGCTAGTGTCCTGACGGTATGGCTTTAGACTTTTGCACAGCGTCGAAGACTTCTGGGTAGTGTTCACGTTGAGACAAGGCGTAGATTCTGTGTTTCGCGAGTTCAATCTCTTCGTAGGTGAGAGTGTCTGATGGGTGTCGTCGGCGTCTCTGGAGCGGACGACCAAACCTGAGGATCTAGGCAACCGTCCTCACAAGGGTGAAGAAGGACGAGAACCTGTTCCAAAGATCAGATAGGAAGTTTGCCTGAGACTCGGTCATCTTAAGGCAGGGCTTGACGGAAATGTTGAGTATGGAGGCAGGAGGTCTGCCTGGTCTGCCCCTAGGCCAGTCCTTCTGGGAGAGGAGGAGCCAAGGGGGACCTGACCACCAGAGTGCTGACATGATCAAGTCGTTTGCACGGGTACCACGACTGGCGAGGTCCGCAGGGTTGTCGGCCGATCTGACGTGGCGCCAGATGATGTCAGGAAGGAGTTACTGGATTGCGAAGACCTGGTTCGCCACAAACCTGTTGAGCAGTGGGGGCGACTTGGGTAGCCAATGCTGAGAGGGATGTCCAAGAGAGAGGCTGCACGACTCAGCATCTTGGCAAGGAGATGGGCTCCAGTGAGTTCTGCTTTCGGAATGGTCACAGGTTTCACTGGCAAGACCCTGGCCTTCGCGATGACCAAGGTCGAGCTGATGTGTCCATGGGAGCTGACGGATCTTAGGTAGATGCAGGTTCCGTAGGCGACGGCAGAAGCGTCCGAGAAACCGTGTAGAGTCCAGGAGTCAGACGGAGAGTCGAAGTCAGGAACGATACGTCTCGGGACGGCATGGTTGTTTATGGATGGAAGGTCTGTCAGCCACTCATCCCAGCGGGTCTTGACGTCCTCTGGAACTGGCTTATCCCAAGGAAGAGACCGCTTCCACGTCTCCTGGAACAGGATGCGGGCTGGGATTATAGCTGGACAGAAGAGCCCCAGGATGTCGAAGACACCTGCAGCACCTTAGGCAATGGACCGTTTCGTGGTCTTTAAGATGTTAGAAGTGGGGTTCGGAATGGATACGTGGAGAGTGTCGCTGCCCACGTCCCAGTGGATGCCTAAGGCTTTGGGAGCTTGGCACGGTGGAGTGATAGAGACTGGTCAAGGGTCGGTCTCCAGCAAGTGGGGCGGGATCATGGACTTGAGATCTTTGGAGTTGGTCCTCCACTTGCGGAGAACCATACCTGCTTGGGCGAGTAGATTACAGAGTTCCGCCCTGAGTCCTTCTGCTTTTTCAACGTTTCTGGCACCTGACAAGACGTCATCAATGTAGAAGGCGGAGAGGATGGCATCTGCGGCTGCAGGATGAGAGGCGGCGTAGAGGTTGGCCAAGGTGTGTAGAACCTGAGTAGCCAAGAAAGGGGAGCTCTTGACTCCGAAGGTGAGCCTGTTCATCCTGCAGTCGAGGATGGAGCCGTTGGCTGCACGCATGAGGAAGCGGTGGTGGTTCTTCTCTTCGGAGTTCAGGAGAATCTCCCTGAACATTTTCGACACGTCTGCAGTCATGCCGATGTTGAGTCTTCTGAATCGTGTGAGTACATCCGGCAGGGGTGGATACAAGTTCGGTCCTGGCAGAAGTGTATCGTTGAGTGAGAATGAGTTGGATGAGCGAGCAGAGGCGTCAAAGACAGCCCTCACCTTCGTGGTGGTGGAGGAGTCCTTGAATACTCCATGCACTGGAAGATAGCAGGATGGAGTCTGGTTGAGTTCGTTCTGGGGAACGACCTCGGCGTGGTCCAAGTCGAGGTACTCCTGCATGACTACGGAGAAGGCGTTGAGCTTTCCCTTGGCCTTGAGGGACTTCTCGTTCGACAGGAGTCTTGAAAGGGCTTGACGGCGAGTGTTGCCAATGGTAGGCGGGTTGGATACTCGAGGCAGAGAGACAGTTAATCTGCCGTCGATTCTTTGGTAAGACTTGTTGAAGTCCTCGATGACTTACTCGTCTTCTGGGGAGTGACTGGGGGCTTCAGGGACTTGGTCCAGATCCCAGAGTCATTGTAGGTCCTCGGAGAGGTCGGTGGGCGTGACAGCCATGGTGAGTACAGGAGGGTTCGAGTACCTCACCATAGGTCCAGACAAGCAGAGTCCGAACCTGGTTGGTTGGGCCAAGAATTCTTTGATCCTAATTTCAGGGTCAGTCTTGACGAAGGATGCATCCATCCCATTCAGCAGCACGTCCACCTGTCCACCGAGATCAGGGTCTGCGAGTCTGTAGGAGGAGAGGGCTGGAGAGGAAGCAATCTTGTCCTTGTCCGTCAGAGAGTCCAAGTGAGGGAGCTTCAGGTGAACCGTAAACCTGAACGGCTCAGATTGGAAGTATCCATCTGCGGAGCAGAGGGACGCCTTGACTATGAACTTGCATTGGACCAATGGCCCACCACACTCTAGAGTACGAGCCTTGGGTTTCCTCTTGAGTCTGAGGTCAGAAGCCAATTTGTCTGAAATGGCACTAACGGCAGCACCATTGTCAAGCACGGCTCTGGCAACTACAGTCTGTCCTTCATTCTGTAGTGTGACCAGAGTGGTGTAGAGAAAACGAACGTCAGAAGTGGAGTCGTCGTCGTTTTTCCTTGGAGAGGCGTCTCCCAGAGTGGTCAGCATCTGTACAATCTTCTGTTCGGAGTTTGAGGAAGTCTGGTCCTCGATGTGGAGCATCGTGTGGTGCTTGGCACCGCAGGTCTTACAAGAGAACTTGCTTAGGCAATTCCTGTATCCGTGGAGACCTGAAAAGCAGTTGATACATAGACGCTTATCCCTGACAAGCTTGTTCCTCTCGTCCACGTCCATGTTCTGAAATGCGGAGCATCTGAGTAGACCGTGGGACTCGTTGCAGGCTGGGCAATTCTGGAACTTCTTGTTGTTGCCGGGCTTGGTGTGTGTCTTCTGCTTGATGGTGTGGTGGCCTGAGCTATGCGTGTACGGAGGTGGAGCTGTCAAGGAAGCTGATACGTGGGGCGAGCAGTCGCTCTGGAGCTCTCGTCGCCAGTATCGAACGAACTTCGAGACGGTGTCCATGTCCGGTACGGAGTCGGGTTCTTTGTGACGCAGCCATTCCCTCTTGCAGTCAGGGTCCATCAGGCCGACGAAGACCATGGCGAGGTATGAGCTGAGACTGACCCCTACCAGAGCATGAAACGTCTGGAAGGGTAGGATGAAGTCATCTCTGGCAGAAGCCATATCTGCGGCTGTGAGACGAAGGTGCTTCATCTTCTGGATCTTGGCTATGATTAGAGGGCACAAGACCTGAGGGGATCCAAACCCGAAGTAGATCGAGCATAGAGTCCAAGTCGGAGTCTGGATCAGGAATGGAGTGGAGGATCTTCTGACCTTCCGGGTGCTTGACTGCTTTGATCAAGTGTCCTTTGATCTCGAGGTTTGAGTGTCCCTTGGCTCGGGCACTCACAGTGGCTTTGAACATGGTTTCAAAGTTAGCCCACTTGAACGGGTCACCCTCGAAGATGGGCACATTCAGGTGAAGAGACGAGTTGTTGTAACTCGAAGATCTAGCAGATGATGGTGACGAATCGGCGGGTGTCGTAGTCGTCGGTGTCGTTGGATGGTCTCGACAGGAGGAGTGGACATCTCGGGTGAGTATGGCTAGTCTGTCCTCCAGGTCTTTGAACCTGTTGTCGAGGATACGGTTGCCTCTGGTGAAGCGTTGTGCTATCTTGAACCAGTCGTTGCATCTGGTAGACAGCTTGACGAAGGATTCTCGAAAGAGAGGGGAGTCCACAGCCAGGACATTCTGGGCTGTGGTCAGCTCGTTGCTGAGTCCATTGCTATTTATCCAGAGCTCGTGGAACTGCTGGAAGTCCTTGATGGTTGTCTTGACTTTCTCGTAGGAGTCGTCGTCTCTGTCCTTCTCGGTCTCCTCCGATTCCTCGTAGTCCTCGTTGTCCTGGACGAGATCGTCTATCTGGTCCTGGATGCCTCTGTGGGAAAGTCTGAGTGAGTCCAAGTCTTTCAGGAGATCGTCCGCAGCGTAGTTGGAGACTTCATCGGGGTGTTTATCCAACAGTTCGGAGACCTTCCGCTGTAATCTGGTGAGCATGCTGCGCTTGTTGCCCCGTTTTCGATGGAGGGATCCCAACATCTGGGCTAAAGGGGTAGGATCAGCCATTCCGTACAGTAGACAGAAGAAGAAGAGTAGAGCAGAGCAGGAAAAGGCAGAGTTACCGGGTGGTAATTAGGTTTGATTGGATTAGTAGTAAAAGCCAATTAGACTTAACACGTTGAAGTTGGCAGGGCTGTTGCAAATGCTAAGGGCAGCAGATGCCGATGGGTTTCGTAACTCTACCGCAATTGATGATATGTGACAGTCTATGGGAAAAGGGGGCACTTCACTTAAAAATTGAAATTGAGATATAGCTCCAAAAGTAAGTCATAGGAAAAATTTTTTCTTTCTCCTATTTTTGTTTTTTGCAGAATTAGTCTTAGTGACCCTTACTCTAAGTCTATGCCAAATTTCAAATGCCGAAACAACTTAAAAGACCCCAAGCGTGCCGTGGAAAGACAAGCTACTTTTTATTCTCTCTCGTTCTCGAAGTACAATAAACGGGGAATGGGCGGAGTTTCAAACAAGCAGCTAAAAAAAACTGCATAGCTTTGACAATAGTGCATGCAATCTACAGCTTACCTCTGGTTGAAAGTTTACCACTACATGGAGTAGAGTAGCCAAGGATTCCGACAAGACAGGCTGTGAGACGCTCTGAAAGCTAAAAAGAACTCTACGCAAACTTCGTTAGTCGCCGTTAAAAAGCGGCTGTACGATTTAATTGCGTTTGCGGAGTACGCCGTTAAGTATACGGAAACATTAATTATACCGGAAGTGGAAATTCAATTTATGTTTTCTCGATTTCTAGTTCAATTGCTTTGCTGAATACAGCCCAGTTCAACTGCCAGTTTCTCTGCACGGGGAAGGTTTTACCCTCCAGTATTTTAGCACTAAGTTGAGATAAATTGTAGCTTTTTATTAGCATAAAAAACTCAATTTTTTTTGTTTAAGTGAAGTGCCCCCTTTTCCCATAGACTGTCACATATAATAAAGGAATAGAGCGGAAGTAGGAAATGATCGTTCTATAGTTCTAAGACCTGTCTGTGGACGTAGTCCAAGACACCAACATATTGTGGTTTGTTCGCCCATTCACCCACCCACCTATCAACACCTTCGCTGGAGGCAAACACACAGGCTGTTGAAAGGGCTCAATCCCTTTGTCATATTCTTTGTCTACCCTAGTGAAAATTTTTGACAAGATAATCTAAGATCTTACAGGATTTAGTGGGTATTGGCAAGATTTATCATGGTAAGATAGGCCATACATTTTCTTGCTACAAGATATTGCCTGTTCTTGTTAGTGCAAAAGATTAATAGGAAACATCACTCTCAATGTGTTTTCCCCTTGTTCAGTCCCTTATACACACGCCCCACACTATCCTCCATGATGAGCTCCATTTCCATCATGAGCTAAATAATGTACAATCACATTCATAAACTGCCTAACCAGAAAGATAGGTTTGATTGCTGGCTATGCAAGATACAGTATCATTGAAAACAAGCTCACCATAGTTTCACTCAAATAGTGGTGAGTTATTGGGCTGCTAAAAAATAAATAAACACCGGTATCTCAGCAAAGGATTTGTTAAGTTTTTAACACAATTAGTTATACACAACTGATTTCGACAAAAAAACAAAAATATTTCAACAGAAGCCTCCGTGATAATTTCATTATTTAGCCTAAGTGACCCTATGATTATTATAGTGCACATTAAATAGAGTAATGTACAGCCTAGCACTGTGAGTATACCAGAATTTTTCACGTTGCATAATCAAAACCTCCATCAGCTCCTTCACCACTGCTTTATTTCTGTTGATCTTCTTGTATTGAATCTGTGTCAATTAAATAACATTTTTATTTAAATAATAATTGCATAACCATAGCAATAATAAACCGTAACTAACCTGCAATGTTTTTAGATGTCGCTCATAACTAACATTATCTTTCTCCTGGAAATGATTTTGGTTGTAACGGCTCCATGGTAATACCAGGGGACTTCTGCTTGATCTTACTTGGAAGTGAATTGGCACCTAAAGTGAATTGGATGCACACATGTTTATACATGTAATCTATAGTAAATCTTGCAAAACACATTAACCTTTTGGTGCAGAAGGAGTCATATTAGATTTTTTTCCCCGTTGAAACTCCTTGAACCGGTTCATCAAGGTGCTTATCAACACATTCTACAGCAATCGCATTAAAAAATATTACCCTTAAAAAAAAAAAAATAAAGGAAAGAACAAGAACTATACTCACGTGAGGGTTTCCGTTATTTGGCTTCAAAAGTGGATACTTGGAAATGACTGCCCGAGCCACACAAAAATAGTCATCACGATCAAGATAACGTTTAAATCTGAGCATGGAAGAAGCCACCTCTGAAATGAATGCTTGATTCTTTTTCATGGATAATTTTCCCGATTCAAGAGCAACCTCCAGATGATGTGGAAAATGTTGTGGAAGTGGAAATGGATCAGGCAAAGGAAGTTTGTCGGCATCTGACTTATACACTTAGGCTTGAACCTGCAATTCATGTATATAATAAAACATCTGTAGCCCTGATCTTTTAATTGCTCAATACCTTCTTGATCGTAGGTGTAAGAAAATTAACCCCAGTGACGCCATTTAGGTACTTCACTTACTTCAGTCATTCTCTTTGCCTGTTACCGTATCATTAAATTCTTCATCTTCATTTGAATCTGAGAACTGCCTCTTACATGTACTACAACCTAGGATAGGATTGCAGTCAAGTACGTGTGTGTTGGTATTTCAGTCAAGTATGTGTGTGTTAGTATATCAGTCAAGTACGTGTGTGTTGGTATTTCAGTCAAGTACGTCTGTAGAGCTCTTTCCTGCCAATGCAAAATAGACTTGCTCGTCTTCAAGAGAGATGTTTCCTGAGTATTAATTTCAGGTCAATGGCTAGCAAATGTTAACCCTTTCGTTCCGGATCCCGCTTTAAAGCGGGGTGAGACCGGTTGGTTTCTCCGAATTTTAAAAAATAGTTACTTTATAGCTAGAACGTTCAGATTGCATACACAGGTGCCCAATGCATTGGAGAAGCATCTAAAATAGCTTTCAGCCAGGACTGCTTCGACAGTACCTCACAGCAGTTGCGTTTATTTCTTCCTCGGCAAAAAAAAACAAACATCGGTTCTCCGTCGAATTTTTAAAAAAGTTACCTTCTTCACAGCAGCTTCATTTATGGATCCAGTCATCTCCAGAGCTTTGTAGAAGCAGCAAAAAATTGCTTGAGCTCAGTAGCCTTCCATAACACATTGAAACAACCGCTTCTTTACCGACCAAGACTTTGCGGTTTGACTTACTGTCTTCTCCATTTTTTATAAAATCGCCAGTTCAACTGGGGACCTCCCTATTACGTACAGTCTTAGGTAATGCTTATTACATCATAGGAAAAAAGTGAGCGTGTCGTGTGACCCCGGTAACTATGCAAAAAAAAAATTTTTTCAAAGTCATTTTTTTGAAAATGGCGTCTAGAAGTTACAATGCGGTGCAAGTTTTAGACTTGCTTGATGCTGACTCTAGCGACTCAGGATCAAGGGGAGAGAAGGGAGACGACATCTAGGCTATAGGAGGCCCTGTATCAGGGTTGGTGGACCAGACCCCGTCAACTCTGATACTGAAAATGGGAGTCAAGAAGATGATCGAGGTAAGCTTGTCTTTCTCTTGTCTTTCTCTTGAAAAATAGCAAGCTTCTGTTGTGGAAAGGACTTATTTATAGCTATATTGAGATAGAGTAAGCTGTTTAGCTATAATATATATATATATTTCATTGAGTTTTGAGATTTGAAAGTGGCTTGTGGTTTTTTTAAACAAATTCCAATTTTCAAAAAAATTAAAGAAAGTTTTTACCACATATACTACTAGGACCAGATGTGAATTCAGTCACCGACCCTGATTACGCAGATGAGGTGACAGGAGCAGAGTCTTCCAGTGATGAAGGAGAGGATACCAGACCTGAGTCTTCCAATGATGAAACACGAATAGGCAGCAGGTTCCAGTGATGAAGAAGAGGAAGTGGCTCCACCTGCTCCGAGTTCTGGACGTCCTCGCAGTCGGAGAAGGCGGGAATTGAAGAACAAGAGTCGGGTGGATGAGGTAGGGGGAGAGTGGAAGAAAGATGACAACACACCCATTGATATTCCATAATCTTTTGTGTAAAGGACCACAGACTTTGATATTTGTGGCTGCTCCCCCCCCCTCCCCCTCCCTGAACATCCCAAAAGTTGTAATATGTATTGTTATTGTCGTTGTCGTTGTCTGTGTTTTTGTGGTGTTGTAGTGAAGCTTCACACTCGATGTATATGTGTGTGCGTGGAGTTGAAATGTTATTCTGGCACTTCCAGATCTAACCGGGGAGGGAACGAACTCGGGGGTGGGGGGGGTGGGGTCTTTTCTAATCGGGGCTACTATGCCCATGTAAGTTGAATTTGTATGTGTGTGTGTGTACACCAGTCAATTTATATTATACATTTATTTTTATGACCTGTATTCATCTGTATCTTCTTTTTCTAGTGTGTGTGTGTGTGTATGTGTGTGTGTGCATTTGTGGAATGAGAGAGAGCATTCGTGGACAAACAGTATGTGGCACTTCCGTATACAACCTGGGAGGGAACTCTGGATCTTTTTGGATCGTGACTACTATGCCCATGTAAGTTGAATTTCATGTGTGTGTGTGTGTGTGTGTACACCAGTCAATTTATGTATAATAAAATATACATTTATTTTTATGATCTGTATTCACCTGTAGCTTCTTTTTTCTTGTGTGTGTGTGTGTGTGTGTGTATGTGTGTGCGTGCATTTGTGGAAAGAGAGAGAGAGCAACCATGAACAAACAGTATGTGGCGTTTCCGGATCCAACCTGAGAGAGAACGAACTCGGTGGTCTTTTTCGGTCTGTGACATCATCCATGCCTGGTAAGTTGAATTTCATTTTTTCAACTTACTGATATTTGGGTGTCCAGCTAGGGCTGGGGGGGGGAGGGGGGGGGTTATGGTACAAGAATGTCAGTGAAAAGTAATGACGGGGGAGGGGGGGTTATGGTACAAGAATGTCAGTGAAAAGTAATGACGGGGGAGGGGGGGGCTCAATTCAGCGAGGCCAGCAGTTATGTTACAAATGTCATTGTTGTCTTGTGTTTTTTTGGTATTGTATGGAGGTTCCGGATCCTATGGGAGGGATCGTTCAGTCTGTGACACCATCCATGCCGGGTAAGTTGAATTCCACGTGTGTGCTTGTACTGCTTTTCATTTTCAAAATACACTTTCTCAATACATGTTTCTCTCATGTACAGTGTGGAGTATACATAGCAGGTGTTCATACAGTGGGAGGCTAGCGCTGGGTTCCCCCCTAGAATTTTGGGAGTTGAATAGAAATGAACATTTAGGAAGCATTTATTTTTAGTCTGATATTGTATCCCATTATGTTCCTATCATAACTGAGCCTTTAGTGCATAGGACCGAACACTGATCATCAGTGTGAAGTATAGACTCGTATGCAAAGATGTGCATCAAAGTAGTGTAGGTTCCAAAAATGGGTGTGGCGAAGTACACTCGGAGCCCCACCCCAAACAAAAATCCTGTATGAAACCGCATACAATAAATCATAAAGTTGCAATTATATAGGATCATGAATAATTTGTTGTTTGTATTACAAATATCTTTGTTGTTTGTGTTTTTGTGTATATGAAATTGTTTTGTAGTGGAGCTTGACGTCCGATGGCATACGTTCCTTGTGGACACTCATAGATGTCTCCTACATGATCACAATCAGCACCACACACAACAAACAACATATTTTATTGTTGAACTAATATAATATTGGTATATAATGCATCAAACAATATTATTTCTATTTTATTTTATTTTTTTATTGATGGGAAAAGTGGATTTTTTGGGGGGAAAAAAAATTTTTTTTTGAAGTATTAGTAGATGGCTTAAATATTATTCAATTTTCTCAATCAAAAAATGAGGGGAATCCCAAACTCTTGGTCTATTTAGTGATATATGGTTGCTATGGGGTTTTCCCAGCCAGCATCGAGTTAAAAAAATAAAACGGCACTGCTCTATTCCGCGGTAGAAAATTAGATTATTCCGCGCGCGTCAAAACAATTCAGGAACGAGAGGGTTAATCTCTGACAACTTCAAAGATACTTTATATTATATAGATAGTCATTCGCAATAGTCAAACAACATAGACAAACTAGAATCAAGAAAACTGAGTGAACTACAAAAAGTAAGAGAAAAGATTGACTGACAAAACAGGTTTGACCAGTTATAGCTAACCACACAGGTAGGCTGATTAATACATTGGTTTAGATGGTGGTTAGATAACCACTACATGTTGCACAAATCATGGAGACATGAACAACGTCTGTGTTGGTATTTAAGTCAAGTATGTCTGTGTTGATATTTCGGTCAAGTACGTGTGTGTTGATAATTCAGTCAAGTACGTCTGTGTTGGTATTTCAGTCAAGTATGTCTGTGTTGATATTTCGGTCAAGTACGTGTGTGTTGATTATTCAGTCAAGTACGTCTGTGTACGTGCGTGTTGGTATTTCAGTCAAGTACGACTATTGGTATTTCAGTCAAGTACGTGTGTGTTGGTATTTCAGTCAAGTACGTGTGTCAGTGGCGTATCTAAGGGCGGGCCTAGCAGGGCCAGGCCCTAGCAAACCTTCAAAATGCCCGCCCTCTGACTTCGCCCTCCCCTGCCCTTTGAACCTTCAATTTTCTATTTGATGCCCAGCCAGTCTTGAAAGCTATGGCTAGTGCTGGTGGAAAGAAGAGGAGCCGGACTCAACTGACTCTTTTTGATTGCCAGGCTCCTAAGAAGCTTTATTTAGAGAGTGATGATATGGGCTTTGACGATGATCCCTTAGATATAGAAGATACTAGATCTGATGCCAGATCAGAGATCAATGATGCTGTTCATAAGTCTTCTGCTGAAGCAGAAGATTTGTAAAGTAAATATCAAGAGAACATAATTGATATTGACAAGCCGTCTGAGTCACCAACCACAATTATTATCAATAACAATCAGCCGAGATCAAGTACTTCAGAATCAAACTTACCTGTACCTCCAGTGCCATGCCAGTCTACAGTCAAATATTCTACAGATATAGCTGAAGGCCCTCTACATTCCCCAATTCAACCACACACTAAGTTCCCTTCTAGTACTGCTGGTAGCAAGAAGAGATCATTTAATGCTCAGTGGTATAAAAAATATCATTGGTTGGAGTACTCTATAATGAGGGATGCAGCCTTTTACTATCCATATCGACTTTTTGGTAGAGCTATTCCTGGTAGATCTGCAGATACTTTTACCGAAAAAGGTTTTCGTGATTGGAAACATGCAACTGGTCAGTCAGGAATGTTGTCGAAACATGATTCGTCACATATCCACAAGCAGTCAATGCTATTGTGGTGTGAATACACCAGAAATACCAAAAAGGGTACTACAATAGCAGATAGAATTGATTCCTCAAGGAAAGTTCAGATGGAGAGGAATATGCACTATATGAAAACCATAACAGAAGTTCTTTTGTATTGTGGCAGACAAGATCATGCCCTTCGAGGGCATTGTGAATCCCAGTCTTCAACCAATAAGGGTAACTTTATTGAAACTCTTAAACTGATATCCAAGCATGACAAGATTATTGAAGAGAGACTGGAGCATAGGCCAAAAAATGCTGTGTACACGTCTGCTAGTATTCAGAATTCAATTCTAACTATTCTTGGTGACATGATTCGAAACAAAATATGTGATGAGATTAAAGAAGTAAAAATGTTTTCACTCTTGGTTGATGAAACAAAGGACTTGAGTAAACAGGAACAAATGTCCATTGTGTTGAGGTATATAAACTCCGAGGGAGTGTTTCATGAACATTTCCTGACGTATGTACAAGCAAGTAGTCTCACAGCCCAGAGTCTAACAAGCTATATTATTGATACTCTCGAGAAGTTTGGCTTAGATCCAATGTGGATTATTTCACAAGGCTATGATGGGGCTGCAGTGATGAGTGGGAAGTGTTCGGGTGTGCAACAATGTACCAGAGAAGTAGCCCCATAAAGCAATATATGTGCATTGTTATGCCCACACTTCAAACTTAGTGTTAGTTGATATTGTCAAAATAGTGCCATATGCAGCTGAATTTTTTTGCCTATTGGAGACTCTGTATGTTTTTGTTTCTACAACCAACGTTCATGCCGTTTTCATGCAAAAACAGAAGGAACTGTATCCAGACAAACAGCCTTTGTAATTACAAAAGTTTTCTGATACTCAGTGGGCATGCAGGTATGGAGCAGTGAATGCAATGTGTCGGACATATAACTCACTCCTAGCCACGCTAGAGGAAATTGGTGACAGCTCTGATCATGCAAAAGCTATTGAAGCTAAAGGTTTGTACTGTCAAGTTGCTACTTTTGCTTTCATCATTTTGCTGGTGATGTTTGACAGAATTTGATTTAGCTACAGCTGCAGATCTTGTCTTTGCTACCAAGTCTACTTTAGAAGAGTATCATACTGACAGCTTTTGGGAGAAGATATATTTATACTCACAGAGTATAGCTGGGCTACATTGCATTGAACTATTTCCACCAGTTCAGACAAGACAAAGGAGGCTTCCGAGGCATTGGGATGGTCTAGTCCTAGAGACCACAGGAGCAAGGCATCACCTGTCAACTAGTGATGATTACAATAGGGCCATCTATTACCCAGTCCTTGACGCCTTTCTTTCTGAAATGTCTAGACGATTTGATGAGAAGAATGTCAATATCATGCAAGCTATTCAAGCATGTAACCCTCATTCCATGAACTTTTTCTCTTCATCTGCTTTGTTACCACTGATTGAAGCTTATGATTTGGATGAAGATGCCATTGAAATGGAAGCTAAACTGGCCAGGAAGACACTGGGAAAGAAGGATAATGTTAACACAATAATTGATGTGATTTCTTCACTCATTCCGCTCAAGGATGCTTTCCCTGAACTGCTTCAGCTTACTAGGATATCTATGACCGTTGCTGTGAATACTGCACACTGTGAAAGGTCATTTTCAGCCCTAAAGAGAATCAAAACTTATCTACGCTCTACAATGAGTAAACAAAGAGTCAATGATCTTGCCATTGTCACTGGAAAAAGTGGTGGAAATTTTTAACAGTCATAGCAATAACAGAAGGATCATGCTATCATGATTTTGTTTTGTTTTTGTCATCATACTTTTTTTGGTCATTATTATTACACTTTTTTGTCATCATGCTCTAATCAATCAAGCTCTGCTGTGTGTACAATGAACATACAATATAGATGGTGCCCATTCAAGGCCCTGCCAATTTCAGCACTCTGGATACGCCACTGACGTGTATGTCTGTGTTGGTATTTCAGTCAAGTATGTCTGTGTTGGTATTTCAGTCAAGTACGTCTGTGTTGGTATTTCAGTCAAGTACGTGTGCGTTGGTATTTCAGTCAAGTACATCTGTGTTGGTATTTCAGTCAAGTATGTCTGTGTTGATATTTCAATCAAGTACATGTGTGTTGGTATTTCAGTCCAGTATGTCTGTGTTGGTATTTCAGTTAAGTACGTGTGTGTTGGTATTACAGTCAAGTACGCCTGTGTTGTCAAGTATGTGTGTGTTAGTATTTCAGTCAAGTACGTGTGTGTTGGTATTTCAGTCAAGTACGTGTGTGTCGGTATTTCAGTCAAGTACGTGTGTGTTAGTATTTCAGTCAAGTACGTGTGTGTTGGTATTTCAGTCAAGTACATTTGTGTTGGTATTTCAGTCAAGTACGTCTATGTTGGTATTTCAGTCAAGTACGTGTGTGTTAGTATTTCAGTCAAGTACGTCTGTGTTGGTATTTCAGTCAAGTACGTCTGTATTGGTGTTTCAGTCAAGTAAGTGTGTGTTGGTATTTCAGTCAAGTACGTGTGTGTTAGTATTTCAGTCAAGTATGTGTGTGTTGATATTTCAGTCAAGTACGTCTGTGTTGGTATTTCAGTCAAATACGTGTGTGTTAGTATTTCTGTCAAGTACGTTTGGGTTGGTATTTCAGTCAAGTACGTCTGTGTTAGTATTTCAGTCAAGTACATGTGAGTTAGTATTTTGGTTAGCTACGTCTGTAATCATTTCAGTCCATTATGTCTGTAAGTATGTCCGTCAGTGTTTCAGTCAAGTACATAGTGTGTGCCAGTCATTTAATACAGGTGTGTATAATTATTACTAGTGTTGTAGGAAAATATTCGTAGTATGGTATTTTTATTTCTTGCTTCTATTATTATAGTTGTTGTTGATGTTGTTGATGATTGTTATTATGTGCCAAAATTTTATTTTAATAGGGTGTCATGTATCGAGTTATGTGGTACTAGCTACACATCCAGGGACGTTGTGGTCGCAACATCTGATCTACATCCTCAATTCGGAATTATTCAAGAAATAATTGTTGGCAACTTGCGTTATTAATTTGTTTAAGAACTGCTGCATACAATTTGCTTTTCTACTCATTTTCATTCGTTTGAAGTAATTAATAACTCTCCACCTTGTTTAGTGTGATCAAGCCTTCAGATTTATTTGTTGATTGTGTTTTAGGTTTATACCATTATTCAGTCTCACCGATCTTTTTTTGTGCCACTTAAATATTTTTTAATTGAACATATTACATAGTTTGAATTCGCATTTATTGAATTTATTATTGTTTCAGTGTAAAAAAACCACCAGGGTTTCATAGAGGATAATTTGCTGGAGCAATATGAATATTTTAGACTACACCCACTCATTATACATAGATAGGACCGTTTCATAAAAGATACTACTTCGGTCCTGCTAAAATCACCCTAATTTTTCTCCCATTCCAGCTTTGCAATAAAATAAAAAATTACCAATGATGAAGTAAAAAAAATCTACCAAATTTCTTGAGGGTGGAAATCTTAAAGACCACCCCTCTCCTCAACCACTGTAGGAAATCATCTATAATTACATTCAACAGCTAAAATTAATTAGGGAGAAAGAAGTGGATAAAATATGGTGGAACGTCACACCTAATGCTTAAAGCGTGAAGTCACACTGTCAAATGGTATTTAGTACATGCTTACAATTAGGTGGTGTGAGCTCACACCAACCAAAAGGTGTGGATTTGGCGGAGTTTACACCAAATGATTTACAGTGCATTTGTTTCTCTTCTATGGAGTCAGAAAGTTTCTTAGTGGGGTGTTATTTCAAGCGGTAAAATAGGTAAAATAGGGATGCTGGCAGCACCGTGGTAAAACCATTCAGCCGACAATAGGATTAAACTTAGTAAGTTATTAGTGGCTACTAATATTATATGTTTATCTGACTTTATGTTCTGAGTGTTATTAAAATTTTAAATTATTCTCTCAGTTACCCAGGATAGCGTCGTTGTTGCTGCCGCTATTTTTTTTTCCAAATTTATATTACCAATTCGAGGAAATCCTATTTTTTATGAATCTATTGTGGAGAAAAAATTCAAATTAAGTATTCTCTCACTTACCGAGGATTGCGTTGTTGATGCTGCCGCTATTTTTTTTCCGAATTTATATTACCAATTCGAGGAAATCCTATTTTATATGAATCTATTGTGGAAAAAAAAGTCAAATTATTTATCTTTATTACACATTTTCTTACTATTTTTAGTCGCACCCAGTGGTTGTAACAATAACTGGGAGCATATAAAGGTGTACTTTGGGGAAGTCGTTCCAAATTTTGTGTTTCTGAAAGAAAATTCTTCAATAAATCTATATTGTGGCAGTAATTCTTCACAAGTAGAATGGACTTTCGAAAATTTATACTATGGCAGTGGTACTCCAGCTAAACCAGTTTCTAGTAAGCATATTAGGAAATCGGAGAAGTTAACCTTAATTAACCTGGATTACGGAGACTTTGGGCTATACTATTGCAGTTGGACTTGCGGAGGCGTTGAACACTTAGCGGCGGCTAGGGTTTGGATATCTGGACAGCGTAGTATTAATTTCAATACTGGGCTGTACGATTTCGAATTGGGTTTGGTCTTACCTAATTGGGCAGAAGTATCCCTGAATAGCTCCATTACTCTTACTTGTTTCAGTACTATTCCAGTACAGTGGTACAGCGTTCACTTCCATAGTCAGAAAAAAATAATTCAGGATTATAGTCTGACGTTATTAAATTTACAAAAAAAGGACAGTGGTGAATACATTTGTAGGGGGGGCCACCGCATCACAATTGATGAGCGATTGACTATTTTTCACACCAGATCTATAATTATTGTGGAAGGTGATATCATTAGAATTAACAGTTTCAGAACAAGAAGGTGAAGTCCATAATGAATAGTATTGGAATGCACATCTATATTATCTGTCATAACAAAAATTATAGTTACTTTTAAGAGTAAGAATTACAAAGATATAATTTATCAGTTGCATGGCTGTGTAATAAATAGGTTATGATTGGTTAAGTTTTAAGATTTTCAAATGGGGTAAATAATATTTAGCCATTTACATTGCCAAAAACCAGACATTTCTGTGAAAGTAATATTTACCATACAATAGGACAAGATTTCAATAAGCCAGTTACAGTAACCAAGACGAAACAAGATGATATCCTGTATGGCCTGCATTAAATTAAATGCCCAGTTTCACAAGTAAGTCCTACTAATCTATTGCCACCCTGGTTACACCAAGTTCTAAATATTCTACTAAAAAGCATTTATTGTGGTATGCTTACTGAGAGATTGAATAATTTCTCACTTCCCTGAATTGTTAAGTTTTGAATTAATATTCTCGAAGGACCAGTCTAGAAGTTATGGACACGACGCCGTGAGGCAAGTAATGCCGTAAGGTGAAAATGTTCGTACATTGAATTGCATGACATACGATATTGGCGTGTGCATATGAATTAAAGTTATTACAGTTCCTTAGTTTAAAAGTTCTTCTGGTTGTCCAGTATACCTGGACATGCTCCCAGAGAAAGGGAATCTGTCGAAGTTTCACATCCAGATTTCTTGCAATCTTTTTAAGCAGGCCAGCGTTGTGCCCGATTTTCCTGTAGACGGTATCATAATGTGACCGTCTACAGAAAATCGGGCACATATGACCGTCTACAGGAAAATCGGGCACAACGCGGCCCCCCAAAAATTTTTTTTTTGCACTTACACACTCCTTGGCAAGCAGATATTAAGCTCTCCTAGTTTTATCGCCGTAGCTTTAGCGTGAGGTAAGTAATGCCGTGAGGTGAAAATGTTCGTACATTGAATTGCATGACATATGATTATTAGCGTGTGCATATGAGTTAAAGTTATTACAGTTTCTTAGTTTAAAAGTTCTTCTGGTTGTCCAGTATACCTGGACATGCTCCCAAAGAAAGGGAATCTGTCGTACACCAAAATACTAACACTTTCACAAAAACATTTTTATTTCCCTTATTTTTCAAGATAGGGGTTTCAAATTCATATGGATTAAAATACAACTATTTAGGTATTTTATATTAAATTCCCAAGACACTTACTTCAAAATTGAAAAATTACCAGCTTAAAGCATTTGGGGATTTCAGATTTTTATAAAAAATGAAATTAAGAATAAGTAAAATAGTATTAAAATATAAAAATTTGGTACAAATCAAATTAGTAAGCAATAGATTCAGTCTGCAAAATCTTTAGACACTCAATTCAATTTACTCTTTTTCTGGCTTAAAAACATCAAAAATATTCTCCATTTATAGGGTCACTTCTTCTATCTATTACCACAGTTGTGACCACAAACCACAATTTTTTTAAACATAGTCATTTTCAATATATATTAATTTGTGTGTGTGTGAAGTTTCAGCTGCCTGACATCAATCTGACTGTACATGTATACATTTGTGACCGTCTAAAGGAAAATCGGGCACAACGGGGGGGGGGGGGGGGGGGGGGGGGGGCCCCCCACGAAAAATTATTTTTGGCACTTACACACTTTTCGGCAAGCAGATATTAAGCTCCCCCGTAGCTTTAGCGTGAGGTAAGTAATGCCTGGAGGTGAAAATGTTCGTACATATGATATTGTGAGAGTGTTAGTATTTTGGTGTAAGTTGTGACGTTTGGGGAAGCTCTTATCTCAATGATGACGTATTTGTGACGTCAGAGTGTTGCGCTTGCGCATTTGTGAACTAAACCAGGGGATGTAGGACACGCTGGTAAACACGGGAGATGGCCGGTAAACACGGGAGATGGCCCGTAACCAACCACGCAAACAATCAATTAACTTTGGCGCCAAAAACCGCGAAGCAGGATGACACTAACGGTCTCTGAACTATAACTTGTATGTAGTGTACTAGTCTGAGACAGTCCCTTCGAATAACATCCTTCTATTATACTTGCAGGGTAAGGAATGAAGCTGTACTTGTGAAGCCATTGGAGCAGCTTAAAACTCTGTCTCAACAATGACGAACTCCACCCTGACTGGTACCAGCTCCGACAATTCCACCAACCTTGTATTGAGACTCCGCTGCGTATAGACTCCTTCATCATCACTTCAGTTCTTTCCATCGGGATTGCTACCGCTATACTATTCAGCCCTATCGCCGACAAGTCTAAATCATGTGCTGAACTACCCCGCTCCTACCAATGAGCAACCAACTCCAAGCAACACTGGAATACGCCACCACTTGTGCTCGAGGGACTAACTATTTCCAAAGTTACATCGGCCATCTCACGGCTCATTTGTATTTCTTATTACTGTTTACAAATGGGCTCTTTTTGAAGCTGTCACAAGTTAATTGATTATCTTACCTAATAAATTGCGCGTTCGCGGAGCTCAACGTTATGGGGGGCGGGGTGAAATTGGAATCAGTTGTCAACTTGAAAATAAAAATTGATATTTCGTGGAACTGGATCACCGAATTTACTCCAAATTATGCGCACAAGCAAAATACCCCCGTTAGAATAAAGTTACAGAGAGTTTTTTTTTAATAACGCACGAGTAAAACGGCATGAAATTTTACTGTTTACAAAAAAAAAAAAATAGATATTAGAAATATGGCTCTGTAATATTGCAAAGAAGCCCTCAGGCTACCTCTGGAAAAAAATGAGCCAGTAGCTCTTTCGGCCGCTTCGAAATAACTCTGAATAGTAGCCAGTGTGCAGAGCTGTATCTCCGTCCCAGGCTGGTCTTCATTCTTCAAATTTGGCTTGCTGGAGTCCACTATGGGTGCTCATTCCACCTGTAACAACAAAGTAAGCCCACAGTACACAGAAAAAGAAAGACATAGCAAAAACAGTCAATTTGCGGTTACTCGCCTCAAACCCCAGACTGCATCGGGACGTTAGCGGTTTCCGATGGCAGGGCACCCTTAAATAAGGGAAGTTCCCAATGGGAGCTGCCGCGTGAGGGCGCAGCTCAAGTTTAACTACGAGTTGTGACGTAGGGCGGACGAATTTGTGACGTCAAAAAATGGCGCTTAATGTATGGAATGTCTATGGAGATAGCGTAATTCTTATACTTATGCTGTTTTATATGACTTAGTTTCGAGTTGATTGGGATCTAACAACACAAAAAAGGTATGGCTAAGCTTATTGTGATTGCAACTAGTCTAAGTTTTGAAATCTGTACTTTCTACTCTTTAAACTGGACGCACTTAAATGGCCTGAGAGAGAGCTACTTCTGCTGACGATGCCATCTGCTTTTAGAGAAATTTTTAGAAGTTGTGCGACTATCATCGACTGCACTGAGGTGTTCATGGAGAGGCCTTGTGACCTTTTAGCAAGAGCCCAAGTTTGGAGTAACTACAAACATCTCTCAACCGTTAAAATATTAATGGGAATTACTCCGCAAGGGGACGATTTCCTTTATTTCGAAGTGCTATGGCGGAAGAATATCGGACAAGGAAATAGTGGAGCTATCTAACTTAATTAACCATCTGTTACGTGGTTATAATTGTTTAAATTGATCAAGTATGTGTATTTATAATTTTTCATATTGTATAGGAGACATTATTATGGCAGATCGAGGGATTTACATGTAATGAATATGGAGAAAGAAACAACCTGACAGCACAACTCCTAACAAAAAAAGGGAAGGTGTAAAGGTGATATGAAAATTTGTATTTCCTCACTTAATCTGCATCCCCTGTGCTTCCCTGACATGTTCTGCATACATATCTAGGGCTGTATGGAGATTAATGACAGAGTCCCCAGCCTTAAAAATGGAAAGCAATGTGGTCTCCTTTATAGAGTTTGGATGAGCAGTATTGACCAGCTGTAGGGTGAGCTTGAAGCTGCCATGACCCTTATCTCCCCCCAGCTTCAGCCATAGCTCGTTGCTTGGAATTGCTCCATTGTGCCATGTTAAACCATCAGGAGAACTAAGGTAAATTATACTATTAAATTAATTGATAAATATACTCATACATACCGTTCATGTTGGTCTATTGTAGTAGCTATAGCCGCAATCAAGTTGGGCCTATAGACAAATGGCACCTCGCAAAACTCATCCTTGTCGCAGGAAAATGGGGCACGTTCAGCTTTGAGGTTATCACCAACAATGGTCTTCGCCAAGGTACGGTGTTTGCTCTCACTTGTGATAGACACATTGAATGACTTAAACCATCTAATATAAATACATGTTTTCAAAAGATTTTTTAATCAATTTGATGAATTGTTAATTGTGTTGTGGTTAAGTGTTATTCTTTTTATTAATTATTGTTGTCATTATCGTAATGTTTTTACCTGCGCAGCGTTCTCAACTTTGACCAAGGAATGGCGAGGTCAGCCTTCATAGCCAGTGTATGATCTAAAGGAATCACTAAAGGGAGTTGGGCCTGCTGAAGAAGCTCCTCACGTTGAGACTGGGTAAGGCAGTTCACCTCTGCTGCAAGCTGAGCGCTGTTATCACTTCCACTTATCATGTCCCGCACAGATCTCAACACCTCAGTTCTCCTCTTCACAGTTCTCGTACTAGCTTCAGAAGAAGAAACTCAACATTTTGCCACTTGCACCAATGTAATTGGCTAAAATAATTTAAATCAGTTTAATTAATTGTTAATCAATGTTTTGTCTTATATGTACCTGACCAGCTGTTGGAATTTGAACAACTCCTGGAGAATCTTGTCCTTGGTGCAAAAGACGCTTGACAAGATGTTGTGCTGCCTGACGCTCTACTGGAGTTGCTGGAGATGTGATCGGTTGGCAAAGTACGTCCTTGAGGGTTACTTTGGAAGGTGAGTTGATCTGACAGCTTTTACAGTGACTGTTTAAATGTTGTCTATAATCCTGTAGTTTCACCATGCTGCCACATTGGCGGTAGCATGTGACAAGTGACTCATTAAGGAGTGACTGAAACAATGACGAAGGTGGGGTTATTGTCGAACTATTGAGTTTATGCCTGTGGCAGCAAGGACACTGCAAATAATAACTGGTTTGAATGTGCTTAAGGCAGCAGGAGGCACAAACAGTATGGTCACAAGACAGGTTGACAGGACTTTGGACTACATCCAAACAGATGGGGCAGGTAAGCTTCTTAGTCAGTGTGGTGGGACTGAACTGTGGATGTGGGTCTTCAGTTATGAGGGGAGGTGATGCCAATGAATTGATATGTTCTATAACCATTCTTGGTGTTTCCCCACTTGGTCTACCCCTTCCTTTAGAAGCTTTGGCTGTCCTGCCTCCCTTGGAGTGCTGTTGGAAGTGTATGCATATCTAGAAAATAATAATTACAAAAAAAAAATTTATAATGATTATTTAAAAAAAAAATCAATTTATCAAGATAAGAGTGGCTGGCTACTCCTGGTGGTTTTACCCTGTCTATTGGGACTTGTGGGTAGCTTTCAATGGAAAAGGGGATTATTCTTTAGCCAGATGGCCAAATGGCCAGTGGGCTAAAGTAATTTTTGTCAAGTTAATTTTTGTTAACTATTATTATTATTATTATTATTATTATTATTATTATTATTATTATTAGCAGCAGCTAGCTGAGTACTGCTATTATAATTTTTTTTCCTTACTTTGCAGTGGTCCTCATGTGGTGACCATTCCATTGGAACTACAGGTTGAAATGGCATTCCATCCTCCTTGGCCTTCTTTGCTCTGTCAATCTTGATATGGCATTGGTTACAGAGCTTAGTAGGGAATATGCTATTTTCTTCAGAGGAGCAGTGAATTCCTACAATGGTTTGAAGATCCTGGGAATTCTCTGAACAAGAGTACACAGGCTGGGGTTTTCCTTTAGCCTTATTTAATCTCCCACCACACACTCTGCAGTGCTGTTGTAGTTGTACCAGATGATGTTCATATGAACTGGAGTGAATTTGTGTCATATTTAGTGTTGTATTTTGAGTAAAGAAAAAATGTTAGACAGTTTATTTCAGGTTGTTTCATTAAATGGATTATCAAATGGCTAACTAACCTCATTTTCAAGATCAAAGAAACTTCAGAACTTCTTGAAAAAACAGGAAAACCTCAACCGTGTCCCACTAGGTATTCACAGCTAGTTGGTAATGAGGGTGCTAATGGGCAGCGCGGTTGGCTTATGAACGATTACATAATGCGCAGTGCGGCTGAAGCATGACTAAAAAGGTCATCTGATACTGGAAAGCCCCTGAATCATGCACCAGCAAAAATATTTGGGGGTTATTGACCTTGAAAACTTGTGGATATTTTAAGCCCTTAACCACAGATTATGAATATATTAATGACTATACCGGAAATACCCTAAGGTGTTTCAAAATAACCGCTAAGTGTCCACTACGAAACAGCCGTGATGTGTACAGGCTTCTCCCAATCTAAAGTATAACAAAGCCATATTTAAAAACAATGACTAAATATTCATGAAGTAGAAACTAGTGAAAGGATAGTTACCCAGCCATGCAGTACAATGTGCAGCCAGAACAACACCATCAAGCTGAACAATAGCCCATGGAAGAAGAGAAGTTGCTGTTGTTATTTGTGAATGTTTAACCTATGTAAAAATAAATTTTGACTTTGTTTTTCTAGAATATAATATACCACCATACTTTGCCCATAATTATAAATTTCTGGCTTTTAGTACTTCCAAATTTGAGCAACCTCAAGTCCTGCACCCATCCTGCTTTCACAAAACCCTCCGAATCTACCATTCCTTTCCAAGCCTAAAATGAAAAGTCACGAATTCTGCCATTCAAACTATCTCTCAACATTACATTTTTTTCTTACTTTGATAGCCTCTTTAGTATAAGGGCTGGGTGTAGAAACTATATATAGCATAACATCACTCCATGATATACTAGGGATCAACTCTGGCTCATTTGACCAGTGACTATGATGGCATAAAGATCTATCTTCAAACCAGCGAAAGGACTTTACCTTTGTACCTACTCCTACTAGCACCAGAGAGTGAGCCAACATACTCCAGTATTTGAATAAAGCCATAGAACTGCTCAAGAGGATTCCCAGCTATACGCACGTGGAGAACCGTGCCCTCCAAGGTTAGGGTTGCTAGGACCACCCACGCGTTAACGAGTTACGTACACGACCTTTATAGCCACAAAAGAGAAGTTCAATGATGGTTTCATGCAATTTTCTTGGAAACAAGGGTATCATATTAGTTGTGTTAGTTGTTGTTTTGAGTTTCTTGAGGGTATTGAACAAATTTTGGTTTTCTAACCGTCTTGAAAATGTCAGCAATCTTTTGTGTGCGTGTTCAAATACATCAGAATGGGGTCTTAAAATATAATGTCCTAACCGGTACAGAAAATGTACTAAGTAGTGAAAAGGGTCACTGAATGGAGTAGTGAATTTAATGAAGGAGATGTGGTAGTAAAATTAGAACACTACTTTTTCATAGCTATGAATGATGAAAGTCTTTGTGATAAAGACAAAACTGTACTTGAGCAATCACATCGAGCATTCAAGCTCGATATGTCTAGGCAGGATCTTGTAAATCGGGAGGCAGATGCTCTTAATGGTCTGATAGTAACTGATTCTGACAGTGATGACCCTGATAACTACTTGGATTTGCAAGATTTTGCTTGTGATAAAGCAAAAACTCTTATTGCAAAGAAAAGAAACCAAATTAAGTGAAGAGCAAATTATTTAAAGAGCAAAAAAGTGGCTGAGCAAAACTTTTTGTCAAGAAAGGTGTCTCGTAAAGTTAAAGGAATTCTAGATCAGTTCCCCAATATAGGTAAAGAAATTGAAGCATTTGTTGAGGAATCTAATGTTGGTGCAGAGGCATGGAGACCACAGGAGTGCTTACGTTTGATGGAAATACAGGGGCAAGTCTAAGGTGACTTACGAACGTATTCGACAACACCTTATTAGAATCTACAATCGTAAATTTTCATTTGGCACAGTTGTGCAGCTATGTGTGGCCCGAAATAAAAGAAGAAACTCTGCAATGTGGGCTCACAGGGGGATCCCACATTCAAGGAAAGGGAAAGTCCCGAGCGAAGCAAGCAAGAGCAGGAACAGCCCTGCTGAAAGCTGAACTCATAACAGACAATAGCACGTAAGGTGCTGATCACGAGTTGATGTTTTGTCATTGTGTGGTGTTGTTGCATGCCATGTTTGGAATTGTCATATGTGCTGTATTCTGATTGGATGTTTCATTGCCATGGATGGCTAAGTATAAAGTCATCCACTATCATAGTTGTAATCAGTCTGTTCAATAGTAAGTATCAACTAGTTACTGCTTGTGCGCTTCGGCGTGAACTGATTCTTGTGGCAGCGGCAATAAGCTGTCCACCTTGCGCGCGACCTGGTCCCGAGGAACCCAGGGCCCACATAATTGGTGGCAGCGGTGGGATCCCGAACGGAAGACATTCCCGAAGGAACCACGAACCCTTGTGGAATTCTGAGGAAGAACACCTTCTAACTGAACCACGAAACACTCATCGGTGTAGAAGACATTCGAAAACTGTAAACTCAACCCAACGAAAGATATTTCAACTTCTTGGGAGACGTCTCGAGAAGAAAGCCGGGCAAGGGAACTGAGGATCCTGCGCCCATCTCAAGAAACACGCATATCAGGAGCTTCCGGCTGCACCGGATGAACTCGTCAGTGTCGGAGCCGAGGCGGAAGACACAAAGTACTAGGACCACCTGTGGCACTGCGGAGAAGGGAGGACTGGCACACACTCTATTGTGGCGGTGGACCATTTTTTTGTGTTTGTGGTTATTACTTGTAATCTCTGTCGTGCATTGATTTTTAATTGGGTACTTTGCCCAGTGTGATTATTGTGTTTTTGTGCAGGCCTATCCAGGGGGCGAGGACACTCTCCCTCTCATGACGGACAGGGCGGCTGGTGGTAAGAGGCGGACTGTTCGGCAAGTGCCAGCGGCGGCCGGCGAGGAAGACTATCAGCCCTCATACGTTCCATCGACAGTGGTTGCACGATCCCCGTACCCAAGCAGACCTCGGGACGGAACACACTACCTCGACGAGGAAGGCTCAGAGGTGAGCATGGTACTGGCAGAGTTAGGAGAGGAGGGAGAAGGGGAAGAGGTGAAACAGAGAAGAGAGGAATCAAGTAGGGAATCAGAACTAGTGGGAAGATTAGGAATGGCGACGGGTGCAGAGTCGGAGGTTGACAAGTTGCTGAGGTTCATGGCAGAGAAGGAGGAAAGGGACCAAGCCAGCAGGGCTGAGGCGGATAAAGCTAGGAGGCAGGAATTGTTGGAGGTGATGGGCAAGTTGAGGGAAGACGAAAAAACGAGGCGCAGGGAAGAAGAGGCTAGAAGGCGAGAGAGAGAGGAAGACAATAGAGCTAGGAGGCTAGAGGAGGAGACGGAGCAGAGAGATAGAAGGGATCTGCAAGCAGAGAAGCTGAAGGTATTGGGGGTGTACAAGGATGGGACAGAGATGTTAGGTTACCTCAACAAGTTTGAGCGGATAATGTCGGAGTGTGGTATAGGCAGAGGCAGATGGGCAGAGAGGTTGTTTCCGCGGTTGCCGGAACGACTGTGTGGAAGGATAGCAGGAGTAAGAGATGAGCGAGCGGAGTACGAGGAGGTCAAGAGAGTGCTTCTCAAGGCTGTGGATGTATCTGTCGGTGAGTGGTGTAGTATTGAGACAGACAAAGAAGTGAAAGGACCGGAAGAGAAAGGGTTGGATGTCAGTGAGTCGAAAGACAAAGCTGAATCGCCTCTCTTGTCCGAGAGCACGGGGGAGGTTGAAGAGAGGTGCGATCCAGTAGCTCTGGAGGGTATGAATGCAGAGCAGGGGGTAATAGAGGGAAAGGTGAGGGAGTTAGCCAGCGAAGTGGGTCCAGTAAGGAGTGGTAAAGATGGGGAAGACTTCAGGAGGGAACTGAGAGAAGACGATAGTTTGAAGGCATGGAGAGAGCTGGGAGAGAATAAGGAGAGAGGATTTGCATGGAAGAGGGGAGTTTTGGTTAGGAGCCAGTATGTGGCATGGGAAGAGTTTAGGGATGTTTTAGTGGTGCCTAAGGGGTTTAGGAGCAGGATAGTGTCATTGGTGCATGATAAAGGGGGTCACTTGAGTGGAGAGAAAGTAGCGAAAATGATCGGTAGGTATTTTATGTGGCCAGGAATGAGTAAAGATGTGTGTGAATATTGCAGTTCGTGTGAGTTGTGTCAAGTGCGTAGCAAGCACAAGCCGAGGAGGGCTCCTGTGGTGGACAGACCTGTGCTGACTGAACCATTCGAGTCAGTGGCAGTAGACCTGGTGGGACCCCTGCCCAAGGGCAAAGGTGGGTGCAGGTTCCTGCTTACGTATGTCTGTCTAGCCACCAGATGGCCTGAGGCCGTGCCTCTTAGGAGTATTACGGCCAAGGCAGTGGCCGAGGGATTGTGGGCTATTTTCTCGCGGACTTCGGTCCCTGAGAGAATGCTTTCCGATCAGGGGAGCCAGTTTTGTGGCAGGGTCGTGAGGGAACTGTGTGAACTGTTAGGCATTGAAAAATTGAGGACGTCTCCCTACCACCCGGAGACAAACGGGGCGGTAGAAAGGTTACACGGGACACTTAAGGGGATATTGGGAAAGTGCATGAGTGAGGGAGTAGATTGGGTGGGACAGGTTGCCTTCGTACTATATGTATTGAGACAAATGCCCCATGCTGATAGCGGGTTTAGTCCGTTCGACCTGGTGTATGGGTATCGGGTCAGGACACCTCTTGATGCTTTATACCATGGTTTGTACGAGGTTGAGAGCGAGAAGTTGAATGTGTGCGAATGGGTTAGGTGCATGGCTGAGAGATTGGAGAGAATGCGTGAGTGTGCAGCAGTGAAGATGATGAAGGGGAAACAGGGGAGGTTGGATTATGTGAACAGGGGGAGCAAGTTGCGGGAGTTTGAGGAGGGACAACTGGTCTTGTACAGGGTCCCTGGGATGCAGAGTAAATTGGCGGATTCGTGGGAAGAACCATATCGAGTGATGAAAAGGATGGGAATGGTGAATTACAGGATAGATTCGGAGAAACATGTTAAGGTTGTGCATGTCAATTGTCTGAAGGAATACAAGGAGAGGTTGGAGGTGAATAGGATCGATGTAGTGTTGGAAGGAGTGAGCGAGAGGAACGTACTGAGTGGGGAATGCGAAGGATATGTGGAATCAGAGCTGGAGGAACTGTTGAGGAAGTACGGTTGTTTGTTTGTGGGGAAACCTGGTTTTACCGATTTGGTACAATTGTCAATAGATACAGGTGACTCGACGCCGATAAGGCAGACGCCATATTCGGTACCACTGGGTATACGGGAGAAGGTCAGGCACGAGTTGGATGTGTTGGAAGAGGGTGACATTATAGAGAGGAGTTGCAGCCCGTGGGCTTCTCCTCTGGTGCCGGTGAGGAAAAAGGATGGAGGGATTAGGCTGTGTGTTGATTTCAGGAAGGTGAATGAAACAACAGTGCAGGAGCCGTACTATATTCCGGGTTTCGATGAGAAGGTGGAGAGGGTAGGCGCAGGTCGGGTTTTGTCGAAGCTTGATTTGGAGAAAGGCTTCCATCAGGTCGGAGTGAAGGAGGAGGATAAGTTGAAGACAGCGTTTGTCTGCCTTTTCGGAAAATTCCAGTTCAAGAGGATGCCTTTCGGGTTGACAAACGCTCCATCAGTCTTCCAAAGGCTGATGGACCAGGTGTTGAGATGTTGGGATTTTGCTAGGGTGTATATCGATGACGTACTGGTAGTGTCAGGGAGTTGGAAGGTACATTTGAGGCATTTGGGTGAGGCTTTTGAGGCGTTGAAGGTAGCGGGATTGACGGTAAAAAGGATAAATGTGTTTTTGGCAAGAGAAAATTGGAGTTTCTGGGCCACCTCGTGGGGAATGGTGTTGTGTCTGTTCCTGAGGCAAGGGTGCAGGCGATTCTGGAGCATCCACGTCCGGGGAACAGGAAGCAGTTACGTGGCTTCTTGGGTTTGATAAGCTTCTATCGAAGGTTCGTCCGTGGCATCCACCGCTGGACAGCCGTTTTGACGCCCCATACGTCTGGTTCAGGTAATGGGAGGTTGGTGTGGACAAGCCCCATGGAGGAGGCTTTTCGTGAATTGTGCATATGTTTGTCTGATTGTGTAGTTTTGTGTGTTCCTCAGTGTGAGGACTGTTTTATGTTAGAGTGTGATGCCTGCGGAACGGGTGTCGGTGCAGTGCTATCAGTGTTACGAGACGGAGAGTGGAGACCGGTGGCGTTTTTCTCTCGTCAACTTAGGGGTGCCCAAATACGATACAGCACCCAGGAATTGGAATGTCTGGCAGTGGTAGAGGCGGTGAGCCATTTTGCGTATTTCTTGTATGGAAGACGTTTCACGATCCTGACGGATCACCGAAGTCTGGAGACGCTGGTCTCGGGTCGTCTAGGAAATAGGAGAGTACATGGCTGGGCTTTAAAGCTGGCCGAGTTTGACTTCGTGGTGAAGTATAGAAAGGGTACAGAGAATGGAGCGGCTGATTCGTTAAGTAGATGTTTCGGCGATGAAGAGGAGAAGGATCGCCTCATGGAGGAGGGGGGAGATGTGGGCTCACAGGGGGATCCCACATTCAAGGAAAGGGAAAGTCCCGAGCAAAGCAAGCAAGAGCAGGAACAGCCCTGCTGAAAGCTGAACTCATAACAGACAATAGCACGTAAGGTGCTGATAATGAGTTGATGTTTTGTCATTGTGTGGTTGTTGCATGCCATGTTTGGAATTGTCATATGTGCTGTATTCTGATTGGATGTTTCATTGCCGTGGATGGCTAAGTATAAAGTCATCCACTATCATAGTTGTAATCAGTCTGTTCAATAGTAAGTATCAACTAGTTACTGCTTGTGCGCTTCGGCGTGAACTGATTCTGGTGGCAGCGGCAATAAGCTGTCCACCTTGCGTGCGACCTGGTCCCGAGGAACCAAGGGCCCACATGCAAGACGCTAAAAAGGTGTCGCTAAAGTAACATGAAGGCGAGCAAGAAAAGGTTTTATGATCAAATACAATCCTGATGCACACTGGAGTTCCGCGTTTTATCGAAATTTGAGCTTGGTGCAGTACACTGATGGTCATTCTATAATCAATATCAACCGTGATGATGCTTCTGGATTTCGTTTGGATACGATGGCTACTCACAAACTTCATCGCACGCCAATGGTTTTGGGATCTGAGAGTACAACTACATACACAGACTATGTCAACAAGTATAAAGCAGTTCTCCAAACAACATCATACAACTTCAGTAAGACTGAAATAACATTGCAGAGATCTGTGCAGGGGTTATCAAGGCTGTTGGGATGTTTTCCAAGAACCCATCACAGCACATGGCTGACCTTAAAATGCTGGAGTGCAAATCTGAAATTAAGGGTGCTACGACAACGCCCACGCACATATTCACAATAATTGGATTTTGGTTGCTAGGGATTACTAACTTTTTTCTTGGTGTTTGTAGAGCTCCAACTAAGGGTGGATCCTAAAGAGTACTGCTAATGAACAAACTAAATAAAAAGAACGGGCCTTGGGAGCCTGTTTCGTTCAAGTTACGAGCTCCTCAGCCTCAAGTATATAATTCACAACTCCTCCGCGGGTGCCGTCGCTGACGAGCCCATTCTTCGTCTACTGCTACATTTGTTGATTGTCTTCAAAACCTTCGTTGTACTTTTTCTCAATTCTGCTTTGTTTTTTTTAGTTGACTGTGCTGATTTGATTCTCGCGGCAGTGCGCCCGAATTTTTTTTTTTCAAAAAAAAATTGCAACGAACATTTTGTAGCTAAGGTCATAGTCAGCCTGTGTACGAAATTTAGAGTCATTTCTACTCGTAGTTTCTGAGAAGAAACACAAAATAGACTCCAGGACTAAAAATTAGTCCACGCGATCTTTTGGCAGAGACTTGATTACTTTCAAACCGCACCCACAACAGATTCAATTAATTCCCGCGGGGAAAGTGAGTTCCAGGTGCTCTCTAACTTTCGGGCGCCTACCGGGCAAACCAGTTATCTGGCCGCCTTTCCTTCTCGGATAAGCCCTACTGAAACGAGTGTGAGGAGATTATTGTAGTCTAGTTAATAGTGTTTTTCTCGGCATGGACAGGTAAGGGAAGCCTTTTTATCAAGCTAGCTAGATGCATATTCAGTTTGTGTATGTACCTATAATAGATTAGTTAACCGTTTTTGCTGCTGGAAAACTCTACAATTTCAGTTTGTGTACAGTTTTCTGTACTTAGCTATTCACTTCATTTGTTTATTCATCCTTACTTAACTAGCTACATCACAAAAAAAAAATATATATATATATAATACTTATAGCACGAGTCAGAGTACAATATGGGAAAATATTTTACGAGCACGCAAAATATTTTCACGAGCCAAAGGCGAGTGAAAATGTGGCGTGAGAGTAAAATATCATTCCCATATTGTACGACGAGTGTGATAAGTGATTTATAGCTTCTTTGAAATTTTTCTCAACCGGTTACAATACAATTTTCATTGATTTTACTCGCTACGCGCGCGCTACAAGTAGCGTACAATATAAACCGTACAATATGGGAGAATACAGAACGCTCGCGTGATGCGGAAATATTCAAGTAAAAATATCAAAGCTGCAATAAATATATATATATATATTTTTTTTTTTTAACCCTTTCGTTCCCGAATTGTTTGGACGCGCGTGGAAAAATCTAATCTTCTACCGCGGAATAGTGCATTACCGTTTTATTTTTTTAACTCGTTGCTGGCTGGGAAAACCCCATAGCAACCATATATCACTAAATAGACCAAGAGTTTGGGATTCCCCTCATTTTTTGATTGAGAAAATTGAATAATATTTAGGCCCTCTACTATTACTTAAAAAAAAAAAAATTTCCCCAAAAAATTTTACTTTTCTCATCAATTATAAAAAAAAAAAATAGAAATAATATTGTTTGATGTACTTTATACCAATATTATATTAGTTCAACAATAAAATATGTTGTTTGTTGTGTTTGGTGGTGATTGTGATCATGTAGGAGACATCCATGAGTGTCCACAAGGAACATATGCCATCGGACGTCGAGCTCCACTACAAAACAATTTCATATACACAAAAACTCAAACAACAAAGATATTTGTAATACAAACAAACAAATTGTTCATGATCCTATATAATTGCAACTTTATGATGTATTGTATGGGGTTTTATACAGGATTTTTGTTTGGGAGAGGGGGGGGTGGGGCTCCGAGTGTACTTCGCCAGGTCCGGCATCTTCTCCTTCATCACTGGAAGACTCTGCTCCTGTTGCCTCATCTGAGTCCTTTTCACAATCCCTCTTCACAATCGGGTCGGTGACTGCATACACATCTGGTCCTAGTAGTACATTCTGGTAAAAAAATTAAATTTTTTTGAAAATTTGAAATTGATCAACAAACCACAACCCACTTTCAAATCTCAAAACTCAATGAAATATATATATATTATAGCTAAACAGCTTTCTCTATCTCAATATAGCTATAAATAAGTCCTTTCCACAACAGAAGCTTGCTAGTTTTCAAGAGAAAGACAAGAGAAAGACAAGCTTACATCGATCATCTTCTTGACTTCCATTGTCAGTGTCAGAGTTGACGGGGTCTGGTCCCCAACCCTGATACAGGGCCTCCTATAGCCCTAGATGTCGTCTCCCTCTTCTCCGCTTGATCCTGAGTCGCTAGAGTCAGTATCAAGCCAGTCTAAAACTTCCACAGCACTGTAACTGGTAGACGCCATTTTTCCAAATTGACTTCGAAAAAAAATATTTTTTTGCATAGTTACCTGGATCACACGACACGCTCACTTTTTTCCTATGATGTAATAAGCATTACCTAAGACTGTATGTAATGGGGAGGCCCCCAGTTGAACTGGCGATTTTATAAAAAAAAAAGAAGACAGTAAGTCAAACCGCAAAGTCTTGGTCGGCAAAGAAGCTGTTGTTTCAATGTGTTATGGAAGGCTACTGGGCTCAAGCAATTTTTCGCTGCTTCTACAAAGCTCTGGAGATGACTGGATCCATAAATGAAGCTGCTGTGAAGAAGGTAACTTTTTTTTAAATTCGACGGAGAACCGATGTTGTTTTTTTTTGCCGAGGAAGAAATAAACGCAACTGCTGTGAGGTACTGTCGAAGCAGCCCTGGCTGAAAGCTATTTTAGATGCTTCTCCAATGCATTGGGCACCTGTGTATGCAATCTGACGGTTCTAGCTTTAAAGTAACTATTTTTTAAAATTCGGAGAAGCCAACCTGTCTTCACCCGCTTTTAAGCGGGATTGGGAACGAAAGGGTTAATATTCATCTATATTTAGCTGGCTATTTCAAAATATTTTTTTATATAAAATAAGTATCATTATTATTATATACATTCATAAAAATTATCACTGGTCATCACAATACTGTAAAATAAAAAAATCATGAGTGATATATCAGGAAGAAGTTTTGCACAAGAATAAAAAATTAAAATAATGGAGTCATTAGTGCGGTATTATTTACCTGTCAAAGCTTGGATACAATCTGTGTCTGCTCTAGGGAGAAACAATATACAATATCAAACAGCTGCGCCCTTTACAACTTATAGCTGGGGCGGGGCCTCGGTTAGTTTTATCAATTGGTAGGCGGGAAGCTTTGAATTACCCGCGCAAGCTAAGTTAGCGGTTGTTTTTACTATTGCGAGCATGGCGGATTTTTGTGGTGCGTCCGGGTGCGCGCGAGTTGCTATGTGCAGCACCCTTAAGGCAGCATTTATGAATTCACTCACAGGAAGTAGAAATGTAATTAAGTGTTCCGAGTCGATGGAGCAGCTGATGAAGGCCCATTACATGAGGAATTTCAATTCATGTGGGCAGCAAGACATTTGACTACTGGTACCCTAGCAACACTAATAACTGCTCGGAATAGTGGATCAAGTTACTTGAATACAGTGGAACTTCAAAATGGCTGCCTTGCTTTGGCACATGCCAACCTATTTATTCCTTCTACACCTGGGGTCTCATGTATGGATGGCAACAAACCTAACAAAGACAAGTAGAGCTCCTTAAGAAACTATGATGGCGAGAATTGGGTGAGTACGTGAATTATGTAGAATAGTAAGTAAATTAGTTAGCTACAGTTTTTTCCCCGCTGTTAATGAAAAGCCCACCAATAATTTCTTAGCAACTCTCCGACGAGTCCAACCGGCTAGTGTTTCTAGCCTCTTAGTGTGAGTTCTAGAGCACGCCGGAGCTTAACTGCGTCATAAGCAAGCGCTAACTGGTATCTATCCATTTCTACCATAAATATTTTTTGAAAAAATCGACTACTGTATTGGGATACTGAAAAAAATTGTTAGCCGCGTTTAGGCCGAACCGGTCACATTATATCTATTCTAAATGAGTGGCTCCAGGCGCCATTTATACTCCGCTGCTTCTTCATCGGTCCAGTACATTCCTGATGTATTCCACTTTTCCCCAGTGTGTTAACTGAACTTCTGTTGTGAAGGATGAATATTATGATATTTGCACAACATGCCATGGCATTATAAGAAAAAGTGAATTATTACACTTATTGGCTTAATTATCAAATTTTAGATTATAATAATTAATCTAATCTACCTCACAGGAGAGAAAGGTGCTTGCTCTTCATAGAAATAGATGAGCTCCCATTATGGGAAGACTCAACTCATTCATAACTATACTTACCAAGTCTGCCAAGAAGCTCTTAACTATGCTGGGTATTTAAGGTTCGCCCTCTACTACAACTCGGTGGTTTATTGCTCAATTAAGCGGCGTGCGAGCGTTGCTATGTGCCAGCACCCTTCAGCTCTACTGTTAATATTAATGGAGGAATAGATATAGCTAGTATATTTGGGCAGTGAAGATGAATACCTTTTGGCTGAAGTACTGTCCGATCTCAACTTTGAGGGAAAAAAAATCAGCATCTTCCAAGGGAGGGATTTGTTTTATTATTAGTAGTAATACAGACATTTATCCTACACTTGAGAAGCCATTGGAGCAGCTAAAAACTCTGACCAACTCTACCCTGACTTATTATTCCACAAACCTTCTATTCAAACTCAGCAGCATATGGACTCCCCATCATCACCACAGTTCTTTCCATCGGGATTACTACCGCTATATTCTTCAGCCCTATCACCTACAAGTTGAAATCTTGTGCTGAACTAACCAGCTCCCACTAATGAGCAACCAATTCCAAGCAACATCGGAATACACCTCCACTTCTGCTCCTAACTATTTCCGAAGTTACAGCACCTTCTCACCGCTCATTATTGTATTTCTTCATTACCGCTCAGGTGGTCATTTTGAAGGAGATAAAATTCAATGAGTTCATTTACTTTAAGATAACTATACCCTCTTCTATTCTTCTTGGTATTCATCAAATTCTTCATGTACTTCTGAATTCACAATAACAAACTCATCTACCTCTACGAGTGCTGCTTGATTATAATAAGCTCTGCAATCTTGCCACAAGACAACATCCACATCTTTGCTTAGAGGATATTCATTGTATTCACAGAGATGAGACAACTACATAATAAAAATTCAGTTTACTTTATTAACCTATTATTATCAACCTGTTTCAATGAACAATTTAAACCATATGAAGTAGTTCTGACAAAAAATATATATTTGAACATAAGTAGTTATTAAAGCATCCTATAAAAATGTATCACAGGTCTTGATCTGAAAGTACAATCACAATATAATATTCTTTATTCATTATTCCTCACAAATAATCAAGTTACATAGGTTGATGTTGCTATTTATGGAGTCTGCAGACCTGGAGACTCCAGGGATTATTTTTGTGAAGACACTAGAAGAATCAGCAAATCTCTGACTGGACAAAGGTTTCAGTGATGATGAGGACTTCTGTCACACTGCAACAAGAGAAGGCAACACATTTTGAAAGTCCATCATTTTTGTTCAAAGAGATTCCTATTGTTCAATTTGTTCCAAAACAGGCAATAAGCTGGTTGCAAGACAAATATAATCCTAAACTTAGCTAGCCAGTAAACTAACAAACCAAGCTAGTAGATCATTTCTAAAAGAGTGACTGTATATAGTTACCATGACTTACTGTAACGATCAAACTGTTGGAAACAGAAAAAAAAAAAAAAAAAGAAGCACAAACGGCCTGCAAAAATTGTCTATACCATCTAGTGCTATTTAAAGCTTCCAACTATAACTTACTGCCGTTCATCTGATCACCACCATTTTCCAAGCATAAGTAACAGTCTTACGTAACCGGTAACGCGGAATTCCGGTTAGATCCGCGAGAAATTGAAAAAGAGGTTTAATCGCATTTTTCTCAAAATAACAGTGTTCAAGTTGGTCAGATTGCCGCTCGTATATTTAGTGAACCAAGCAGCTCCTGCCTATAACCTTGGTATCACAATACTCCAAAAGAAGTGCTCTACAGTGGTATGAATAACTCAATTCATTGTTTTTACGGAAATGGTCCCTTTTCCTAGGCACTGTCACATATTAATAATAAATAAACAGGATTCCAGATCTGGCATCCCTGGCAGTCCTGGTGATGTTCAGGACTTTGTCACTGGCAGTCCTGACGATCCACTCAAGGTTCCTAACAAAAATAGGATAAAATTTGTAAGTGCAATGATATCATTTATGATACAGTCCCTGGCAGTCCTGAACAGCTTCAGGACTTGGTCACTGGTGATGTTGAGGAGTCTCTCACCATTTGCAGCCTTGGCAATCCACATGGTTTGTCCCGAAAAAAAAAAGAAGTAAATATAAAATAACCTTGTAAACATATGTTTAGGATTCTGTCCCTGGCTGTCACGGTAACCTCCTGGATAACATCACTGGTTCTCCTGGTGTTCTTGATGCCTTCACAGGCAGTGCCAGCAATCCTCACATGGTTTGTAAAATACAATTAAGCTAAACATTTAATACGTAAAAAAAAATGTTTAGGATGCTGTTCCCAGAAATTCTGGTGACTGTCAGGATTTGCCACTTCTTCTCCTGGCGATGTTGGTAGCTCTTATGCTGAGCTAGACCCATCCTAACCACAGTTAAGTTCTCTAATGATAGTAAATAAAAGTAATAATTTAATTGTAAAATGCCAAATATTTTACCTCTTTCATCTAGGATGCTGAAGGCAACTCGTCCCTTTCAGAAGAATTGTGCGAATTTATGAATCCTTGTGCTCGTGGCAGCAGTATTACCCAGTCCTGTCTTTTTTAATGGCGGGTAACTTACATGCCGACTATGAGCGAGTAGGCTTGCTAGATCAAAGCTATTATGTAACAGAAGCCAAGCTAGTGCATGCAGGAATCACTGCATGTTCGAGTACCCAGTGGGGTAGGATTGTGAACAGGTTGGAGGACTTTGTCTCTGACTTGGCAGAGTGGTCCTGTAGTCAGGTAAGGAAGGAGATAATGGAGCGAGGTGATGATAAGAAATGGATGGCTTCATTTGATGGGTTTTACCTGACTCGGGGTCACTGTGGACGCCCAAGGTACGGATACTGATTAAAGCTTACCTTAGAGTCTGCAAGGTCTGCTGCCACCAGAGTTTAGCGTGGACGCCCAAGGTACGGATACTGATTAAAGCTTACCTTAGAGTCTGCAAGGTCTGCTGCCACCAGAGTTTAGCAGCTCCCTTCAGTAAGTAAGTAGACTTTCAAGAGCTCTCAACCTAAGAATTGCTTTTTCAGTATTACTGGTATGCTATTTCAGTATTTTGATGAGCATTTCAGTATTTCCCCCTTCATAATAAATAATAATAATTGACAGAAAGAGATGATACATGAGCTACCTATAGGGTAAAATAATTATTGTTTTTGCTGTTCTTTGTTAATACGATAACTTGCATTCATTTCTCTGGTGCATGATTTTGCTTTGTCAAGGAAAGATGTTGGGAAATCCGTTTGGCTACAACATTGAAATGGTGAATTGAAGTGGACTCCAATCAAGGAAGAGATAGTCTCTGGGAGCAAACTTGGCCTAAAATCTGTTTTGATTCTCCTCAAAGCCTTTTCTACCTCAGGATGGCTTGTGAAGTAGGACAATAATGGATCCCACATTTCTATTGCACGATTAATACTACGCCGTAAAGAAAGCCACCTTGTATCACAATGTTTTAAAATTACTTTAAATTCCACATCACAAAATTCAGCATATTCTTTTAGTGATGCAATACTTTTAACGCTATTATGAAAATGGTAATATATATCAACTAAAATTTCATCAATTTTTATCGGGAGAGCTTTAACCGCAGACTTCACACAGAGACTAACCACATGGCATATGCAGTGGATATCTAGAACTTTGGGCTGCTCTTGCCGAATTTTGGCTGATACACCATTCCGCACCCCTTTTATCACATTGAAGGTATCAGAAGCAATACTCACAAGGTTGGAAAATTCTAACCCATATTTCACCAACACATCCTTAATGGCTTCGAAAATATCAACTGCAGTCATGCCAGTAATACCCACTGTGTGAAGATGCCTTGTTGCAATAGACGAATGTTCACATTCAAAAGTCCTAATTAAGATAGTAAGAAGTTTTACAGTCACCTTTTTCATTGGACTCATCACACATTAAACTATATGGGACATTCCGAACATTTTCAACAATAGGCTTCTTGTGATATGGATCAAGAGCCTCACATATAATAGCTCGTGTTTTAGTGCATTTGCACGAGAAATCAGATGCTATCTTGGAATCAGGGAACATTGTCGCAAATAATGAAGACAGATGATTAGCAGTTAGAAATGAGATATTATGCATTGCAATAAAATTTGACATGATAACTTCTGCTGTGGTAACCTTACGAATGTGTGACAGCTCTGAGGGTTGACCAAGCATGCCTGCTATACTCTTAGTGCTATTGCTATCCTTGAATCTCTGCTGATGTGTAGGCCCTCTAGCATGACGTGTTATATCATTGAAGCCTCCATGGGCTACACTAAAATCAGACTTGCACAATTTACAATGAGCATATTGGTCACCCTTAGAACTTGCTATGATACCATCTGGGAGCTTCCAAGAGGATTTGAACTTCCCTCCAGCTTGACACTTCTTCTTTACAGCATCCATAGCAAATAATTTCTAATTAACGCCCATCCCCGTAAAACTAGCTCCATTTCCGTAGTCCGTAATCTGAAAGCAATATCAGTATAAATTACGGATGAATCCGTAGAGTTGAGAGCTCTGACTTTCCCCAGCACTCAAGAAATTAACTATTTAAAATCAATTCTTAAATGAAGACACAAACTGACGTGATACAGAACTAAACTAGAACTGAACTGCTATAACTGAACTCAAGGTTCACACAAACCAACTATATATAATCTAGCTATCTACCTGTGTACGTATCCTATTGGTCAGTCTCCAGCCAATCAGACACACACAACAGCAAACACTCTACTGATGCACACGGCACATAACGTATTGCACACGACACATAAACGTTCACAGTCCATCCTGATGAACTTCCTCTTCCTTCCTGTTCTCTCCGTAAGGGGAGGAGCCACCTGGTTCCACATCCCCTCCTTAAGATCGACGTAGGCGATCCTTCCACCAGAGACAGCGGCTTCGATCCGCGCCGACGCCCTGCCAGATTCGTCACTCTTCCTTGATTCGTCCATGACCTTGTTCCCCGGACGATCCGTACTCGACTCTTCCCACATCCTGAAGAAGCTGTCAGCATTCTCCATTGCCCGGCTGATATTCCATCGCTACACAGCCTTGTAGTTTAAGGGCAAATCGACGAAGTTGTGGGTTCAGGTCTGAAGTAGAGCTTCCCGACGTGAGGGCCAGATTCAGATGGTGGTCCGTCTTCACCAGGACCTGGGTACACATCAAAGTGGTTTACTGTTTCAACCACGGCCAGAGCTTCTTTCTTCGAAACTGAATATCTCAGCTCAGGGCCCCTCAATGTTCGTGAGCTGGTAGTTCCTGGTCACCTCTACACACGTGGAAACAGCCTCCAATCACTCCAGCGCTAGCATCTGTGTACAGCACAAACTCGTCCCCCACCGTGGGCACACATAACACGATACTACGACAGAAAGACATCTTTAGCACATTAAAAGCAGACTCACCATTTCTGGTCCACACCAGCCTATAAAGAGCCCCCTTTCCAGTCAATGGAGTCAGCGTAGCTGCCGCCACTGCGAAGTCCGGGATGAACCTCCGGTAGTATCCTGCTGTACCCAAGAAGCGCTTGAGCTGACGCTTCGTTGTTGGCATTGGCCACTCGGAGACGGCAGTGACTCTGTCTTCCGGTACACAAACATCTCCCTCACCAATCATGTGACCTAAGTATCTAAGCCTTCGTTTCCCAAACACACACTTCCTCATTTTTACGGTCAGACCTGCATCTCTAATACAATTGAGTATTTTTCTCAACACACTCAGATGCTCTTCCCAGGTCCTGGTGTATATTAATACGTCGTCAATATAACATCCACTGCAGTCACTTACACTGGCCAACACCCCATCCACCATTTGTTGGAACAATGCTGGGGCGTTCTGTAGCCCAAAAGGCATGCGCCTAAACCTAAACTTTCCCCAAGGGCTGCCAAAAGTAGTGAATATTGGACAAAATTATTTTTCAATGGCGCTAATAATAATAGATAAATAAATGATTGACAATGAAAATATAACTTAAGTTTTCCTTGGTATTATAGTCTGATGAAAATATTAAATAATTGTCTCTATGAATAGAAGAGCAACTAAAATTGGAGCAGTTTGATTTAGTTCACAGTTCACACAATAGATCATCCCATGTGAACTCCTTCAATTCCTTAGTTTCACTCACTTGTAATATTGTAGTGTTCTCATCAGAAGATACTGATTTTATTTGATTGGCTATATCTTTGCCAATGTAAGAAATTATGTGTGTGTGTGTGTGTGTTGTTGTTTTTTACTTGAGTATCATTCAGTGGTTGTGAGTGGGGGTCGTTCATGGATTAGCAGTCGAGCTTCTCCTCTCCGATCCCTTCTGGCCATAGTGCAGCCACCAGGATTCCACTCCAAGCTCAGCAGCACACTTGTTGACACACAGGGACCTTGTAGTAGGTGGGCCTAGCCTGTATGTAGCAGCCCTGGGACAATCAAGTTGAGCTTCAAGTCTTCAACAGATTTAATGGAACTGACGGACACAAAACGGTGCATACATCCGGTCACACCAGGGAGCACGAATTGTACATATTCACAGAATCACTAACAATGCATGACGACATTTACCCACTCTAATCTAAATGACACAAAAATCATACAATAAAATATATACATAACAACACTAATGAGTTCATAAGTCCCTGTATATTTCTCTGTCTTTTCGTTACCTTCTCTCCTTCTCTCTATAGCTGGAGCCAGACTGAAAATTCAATGCTTCAACAGCTTACTTTTTTGAGCAACGGCTTTATGAATTATTTTTCTATTTTGGTGTTAGTCAACTTTAGGTTTCAAATAATTGATTTTAATCTGTGAAGTAAAACTGCCATCTATAAAATTGATAGATAATTTTTGGTACAGAGACATCAGGAGATACATAGCTATCAGCACCAGCAGAAGAGTTGTAATGTTCATTAAGGGTACACGCACATCGCCTACGCAATTTTTTGTTAATGGTTGCTTAATCCCTCGGCACCAGCCCCTTCCTAACCCCTACGTACCCTGCCAGCGCCAAACACGCCAGCAGTAACCTACCCACTTACTAACCCATCCTACTAGTACTGTACCTTCACATCATGATGGTGGTCCCCTCCCTCTGATCCGCAGCGCTAGGCTGAGTTGGTTGGCATAGGTGGCGGCCGGAAACCCCACCCCCAATCAACCAAGGCTGACTGGGGCTTAATTAATGGGGCGGGGCAAGCCCCTTTAATCCCGCCAATGGAGACACGACCACCCGCCCCAGACACAGCAGCCACGGAGGAGAGGGAGGGGCTCCAGCACCCATTACTATCCGATATTCACTAGAATCATGATGTATAACATGAGAATGCATGTGATCGACAAAATACATGTGTACACATTAAAGTCCCTAACATAGTCTGGCAGTGTAAGTTGCCAGCTGCTCGCGTGGTATTTTAATGTACTCCAGGTACGCCAGGCTCTTCCAACGGCCTAAAGTCCTCACCGTGGAGTCTTCTAACCCTCTCGCTGCTGCCGTGGTAGCAGCACCGATGCGAAAACTATGGCCATTGTAGCGACCCGGGTCGACCCCAGCCTCCTCCAATGCTTCCCTCACCAAAGCGACGAGCCGCTGTTTGGTGAGGAGCCTGCCGTCCAGGTAGCGGAAGAGTGGTCCTTCGTCGTTACCCCTTGCTGTGAGATATGCCAGCATTGCGGACACCGGGCAAAGTTGAGATGGGACTTTTCCAATGAACAAGGATATGCCATGCCGAAAGGGGTCCGTCTTGGAGGCCTTCAGCCGTACCTCCATGCACGTTGGGGCAGATGGGTTATCCACAGAGATATCGCCCCAAGACAGATGGGTTGAAGCCTCGTAGGCCTCGTCGTTTGGCACCGTCAACTCCCCAACCCGCATAAAGCCAAAGTAGGCTAGGCAGCAGGCTGCCCAGAGCATCACAACATCCGCATCATTTGCTTTTGGGTCCCAGACGGATTTAATCTTTAGCAACAGGCATGGGGTTATAGGCCTACGCTCCTGCTTGGCAACACCCGCTATACCTTCAGCTCGCTTCACACCCCTCATGACGTAGTGCAGTCTATGCAGCCCCACGGCAAATGGATTCCCACGACCGTCCGAAATGTGCCAGTGGCAGATGCCTGCCATGTACGATTTAATGGTACGATGGCGAAGGCCTTCGGTGGCAAGGGTAGCAGCAAAGTGGCAGAGGGTATCTTCCGATGCTGGCACCGGGGTGAGTTTTGCAGCAGAACATACCTTCAAATATTTCCTCATCCCACATGCATAGAGTTTTTGGGTGGACTCAGCAAGTCCCATCATGTAATATTTTTGAACATCGCTATCCAGTCCACCTTCGTCCAATCCGGAGTCCCTTCTACCAGGCATTGGAGCAGGCCCTCGTGAATGGGGGTGGGTTCTCTCGCTGCCTCTGGAATCAGGCTCTGAAACATGGAAAGGGAGTCTCGTGAAAGAGCATCCGCAGCCCCATTTTCCACACCTGGGAGGTGTTCGCACACAAAAGACATGTTCCACCGAGCAAGGAAGAAGGACAGGCATCGCATTAGGTGCATTGCCCTGTCCATCTTGCTCCGCCCTGAATTAACAATGGCTACCACTGCCGCATTGTCGCATTTGCAACACACTGTCGTACCCCTCCAGATGTGCCCCCACAAAGCTGCAGCAAGGACAATGGGCAGTAGCTCCTTTGCCGTGATGTGCACGTCGTCCCAGCTTTCTGGGAGCCTCAGCTGAAACCATTTTCCGGATGATGTGAAGGCCCCGCACCCCCAAGAACCCGAAGCATCAGAGGTGAGAACTGCCTGGGGCACTTGCTTCACCACACTGACCATTGGGCAGTGCCCATTCCACATGGGCAGGAAGCAGCCCCACCACTTAAGATCCGAACGGAAGCCCGCATTCAGCCGTACCCTGTGGTGCAGGGCCCGAACTCCCTTAGAGAGATCGATCATTCGACGTAGAAATGGGCGACCCGGCTTGATGACACAACAGGCATGCTGCAGATAGCCAATGATGGATAATAGTTCCCTCTTGGTACACGAGGATTTAGTGCTCCACTCATGAATCATGTCCATCAGCCGGCTCAATTTCTCACCTGGAAGACTCAGGGTCATTGAGACTGTATCCATATGGATACCAAGAAAAGTCAGTGCTGTGCTAGGACCCTCTGTCTTAGTTGGTGCCACTGGAACGCCCAGCAACTCGCAACGGGTGAGGGCCCGGTGTAGCGAGGCCCCACATTGAGCTGGGTCAGGAGGCCCAAACAAGAGGAAATCGTCCAGATAATGTATACCATCGACATCATCCACATTGACAAGAATCCATAGCAGACCATCCGCGATGGAATTATACAGTTTTGGTGCTGAGCGAAGCCCAAACGGTAACACCTTATCCACATATGTCTTACCCTTCCAACGCATACCCAGCAGGCGGCGATCATCCGGGTGCACTGGGACAGTTCTAAAGGCCCCTGACACGTCAAATTTTGCAAGTGCTGCCCCCACACCTATCTCCAACACTCACCGGCTAGCCGTATCTACCGACACATAGTGTAGGCTACATAACTCAGAGTTGACTCCGTCATTAACACTGCCTCCCTGGGGGAAGGAGAGGTCAACTATTAGCCTCCACTTATCAGGTACATGGCCCTTTGGCACAAGCCCAAACCGATTAACGTTGATGAGACTGGCAATGTCAGGCTCCACTGGTCCCAATATCCTTTTTGCTGCCAACTCCGCTGAGACAAACTGGTCTATCACAGCAGGTCTATCCAATGCAGACTTCATGTTAGACCCCGCCCCCAGACACCTCGAGGACTCATAGCTGAACCCAATCCGGAAACCCTCCCTGAGCCCCTTTACCAAGTAGGTGCGGTACCTTCTGTCAGGGTGATCCGATAACAATCTGTCCCATTCATCCGCTCTCATAGGAGTGACTATGTGGCCCACTCGGGGATACCCCTGGTTTCCAGGACATCCCTAACTGGGCGATTCTTATCGATGGCGAGCAAGTGAGCCATATAGACATATTGACCATCCTTCACCCCTATAACACACACACACACACGTGCATAGCTAACTCCTACGCTCCTCCCCAGCCCGAGCTACCGCTGCCAGCTACTGTCCTACCCAGTCCCCCTTTCCTACTCCCCCCCTTTTAATTGATTAACACAGCATACAACTTCCAATTCCAATAATTATTATCATGAGGAAACTGGACATGACCAACTAATCAAATAATAATGTTGTCATGAACATGATTTAAGTGATGGGTTAGTTCAGGAACAGGGGGCGGGGTTCCTCCCCAGTAGGCAAGTCGGCACCCACGGAGCAGAATCTTCTCACATGATCCCCCCCACATCTGGCACAGCAGTGTGCAAATCGACAAGGGTGGGATGTACATGGCCTGCCATCATTCCAGGCGAAGCAGGCCTGCACCCTTCTTCTTTTGGCCCTGACTGGACCCGTCTGCGTAGGCACCGGGGGTGGCCGCCGGACCATCTCGGACCCCTCCACCATTGCCTGTGTGAACAGGCACTGGTTGAGGCAAAAGTTAGCCTCCGTCATAGATGAGTAGCTGTGCCTGAGGGAAGTGTCATAGTTCTTCCACCATCCATTCGTAGCCCGATTCTGACACGACATCACCACCGCCAGGTGGCCCCACAGAGCCACTGCCTTCTCGGGGTGGGAGCGGCAGACAACGCCGGCATACTGGGCAAAGCCACTAACCCAAGCGTCCCGATCAATCACTGGGCGGAAAGACTTTCCCTTAGACGGCTTCTGGTCCTCCCCCTCGGATGATCGCTTGAACTCCGCTCGCAAGGCCTCCTGCGACAACTCGCCCATGTCGACAAATTCCCCCGCCAGTATGCGCTTTACCAGCCTAGCTGGGACCGTCGGCAAAGTCACCCCCATAGAGAACTTTTTCACCCCCTCCTGTGGGGTACCCTCTGCAGGCTTTGGTATGTCCTTGGTGGGCTGGGGCGTCACGCCACTCTCCGACCTTTCCAGCGTTGCCACCACCTCCACACTAGGCCTAGGAGCCTCACCACTCCCGGCAGATATCGGGAGACCCAGCGCAGCGACGGCATGTGGGTCGAATTCACCCAAGCTCGCACCTGCAGAACACAGGAGGCACCATCATAGCAGGACAATGCACAAATGCCCCCCGATGACCCCCGATCACACGCCAGCCATGTGCTCATATAGACTGGCACCACAATACTTGCATAACAACTCGAACAACAATGCTACTAAAACTAGAGCCACAATGATCATATACTCTAGGGCCACCATGCCCAACACCATAAGGCCACCATGCTCATATATACTACCGCCCCACAACGTGCCCATAAATAGAGCCACACTGTTCATACACTTCAGAGCTACACTGCTCATGTCCACTAGAGCCACAATGCTCGAATAAAAATGGGCCACAACGCCCATATCGGGTAGAGCCACAATGCTCACAACAAGTAGAGCCATAACGCTCACATCAGGTAGAGCCATCACGCTCATATCAACTAGAGCCACAGTGCTTGTATCAACTAGAGCTACATGCTCATATAAACTAGAGCCACACGCTCATATAAACTAGAGCCACAGCGCTCATATAAACTAGAGCCACACGCTCATATAAACTAGAGCCACAGCGCTCATACAAAATAGAGCCACACGCTCATATAAACTAGAGCCACACGCTCAAATAAACTAGAGCCACAACGCTCATACAAAATAGAGCCACACGCTCATATAAACTAGAGCCACACGCTCATATAAACTAGAGCCACAACGCTCATACAAACTAGGGCCACAACGCTCATACAAAATAGAGCCACACGCTCATATAAACTAGAGCCACACGCTCATATAAGCTAGAGCCACAACGCTCATACAAAATAGAGCCACGCGCTCATATAAACTAGAGCCACACACTCATATAAACTAGAGCCACAATGCTCATACAAAATAGAGCCGCACACTCATACAAAATAGAGCCACACGCTCATATAAACTAGAGCCACATGCTCATATAAACTGGAGCCACACGCTCATATAAACTAGAGCCACACGCTCATATAAACTAGAGCCACACGCTCATATAAACTAGAGCCACACGCTCATATGAACTAGAGCCACACACTCATATAAACTAGAGCCACACGCTCATATGAACTAGATCCACACGCTCATATAAACTAGAGCCACACGCTCATATAAACTAGAGCCACACGCTCATATGAACTAGAGCCACACGCTCATATAAACTAGAGCCACACGCTCATATGAACTAGAGCCACACGCTCATGTAAACTAGAGCCACATTGCTCGTACAAACTGGAGCCACAAAGCTCGCATGAACTAGCTCCACAATGCATGTACAGACTAGAGCCACACTGCGTATAAACCCGAGCCACAATGCTCGTGTAAACCAAGGCCACAATACACGTGTAGACCAGAGCCACCATGCTCAAATAAACTAGAGCCACACTGCTCATATAAACTAGAGCCACAACGCTCATATAAACTAGAGCCACAGTGCTCGTATAGTTTCGAGCCACAATGCTCGTATGAACTAGAGCCACAACGCTCATATACGCTGGAGCCACAATGCTCATATCACTCGAGCCGAATGCTCCTATAAACTCGGGTCGCAATGCTCATATAACCTTGAGCCAGGAGCTCCAGAGCCACAACACTCAAATACACATGCTCATGAAAGCTAGAGTCACAACACTCAAATACACTTGCTCATGCAAGCTAGAGTCACAACACTCAAATACACTTGCTCATGCAAGCTAGAGTCACCACACTCACCACTAGTGAAGCCATAATGCCCCCCTAAACCAAAGACACAATGTTCGTATAAACTAGAGAGACACCGTGCTCATACAGTCTAATACCCAGATCCCCCGAATATGCATTTCGGCCAAACAATATCACTGACTCATATAGATTCAACACGTATATGGCCTCCTAACCATGCCCTAATCCTATTATTACATGTCATCAGTCAGATCTGGGAGGAACCACACAGTTATATCTCCCTACCACCAACCCCCTGTGAGTCTGCCATTGGCATCACAAAATAACGACATACCGGCCTTCGCTCCACCAGGCGAGGATTCTTGCGGTGTGGTAGGTCCCCCACCTCCCCGCTTCTCCTTGAGCAGCTCTCTGACGAGCGTCTTCACATGATCGTTCAAGTCAGGGGAGATTCCCGACGCCGAAGTTCCAGGAAAACTATCGCCAATACCACCGCGACTCCGGCTGGCGCCGCCCGAGCTACCCCCAGAACCTCCGTCTCCGTCGCGCTCGTCTGACATCAGCTAGTTATCGTCTTCTCGATGCTGACTGGCTTTTCTATTGCATAAGGTTCACTATTTACTGCACACTATAACCCGCCTCGTGGTCCCCTCACTTGCGCTTGCGCATCAAGAGGACCCTTTACCACACACCGATCGGGGCGTTCCGCCTTGTACCCACCTAGCATGCTGCTAAATGGTCATATGCACGATTACTACTATTGTATACTTACAGGGGCGTCTCCACTACAACACAAGGAAAAAGTACCTGCCCAAGGAGCCGCTCACTAATTTTAGAGCGAATCTGGAGGAAATATCGGGGCCTGGTTATAAAACTTTGAGGCACTTTTTTGGAGCGGTGCGGTAAGTTGGAGCTCCGCAATTTGGTGCACTACTAGCGGAGCCAATACTCTACTGCAAGACAGCGAGTTCTTATCTATTTCAATATTACTTTATGATATATTCGCAATTTTTTCTATTTATAAGATATTGAAAAATTCTCGTTGTAGTGCAGTTCATTTTTTTTGGTTTACCCGTGTATAAAATTTTTGTGTCGTTCTCATTATTAGATTCCAAGAAAAACTGACCCAAAATTTGGAACTTTAATTCCACTCGCAATTCTTAAGAAATAGCCCCACCCCCGTATCTCGTACTGCGAGTACGTGAGCAATTTTTTTTTTCAATTAGTTTGTATTGGTTCTAAAAAGAGCCCCCTATATCAAGAGTAAACAAACATCAATACAACAATAACAAGAGAGTCCGAAGAAAGAGCAGTTTATTGGAGATAGCCAAAGGTGAAGGTATTAGATTTGGGCAGCTTGGGAAGTCTTCGCTCCGCAGAAATCGAGCCTGATGGATCAATCCACTTGAGTTCAGGTGGCGTAGTCCGGAGAACGGCTACTGGTGGAGAGGCAGCCTGGTGCAACTTGCTGCTGAGCTCAGACGACCTATGGAGAGTTGCTGTAAACGAATATAAGACAACAAGAAGCTAAACTAAAACACCACAACTTCGCAAAGTATACTTCTGCTACTACTGCGCGATTGTTTCTGCTCGCGTATTATCGAATGGTGGGGTATTGGCGTGGAATAAATTAATGTCCGGATCTACAGGCGGTGGCTTGCTATGTGCGGGCACCCTTAAAATGCTCAAGGTTAGGCCCAATTCTCTTCTTCCAATTCTAAATGTCTCTTCATTACTCTCTCATCTGCTTTATCTTTATTATATTCGTCTTCACTACTTTAATTATCATCATCACTTCCTGATTCATCAAGTTCACAAAATTGTACACCCCTGCAAATATATTTACCACTATGATTTCTTTGCAAATTTAACGGAGTAAGTGTTTTATTTCCAACAACCTTGTCTTGATGCATAATATGTGCGCTAAACCACTCTACTGGTCCATCACTGCCACATAAAGGAGTAATTGATCCACCCGCTTCAATTTCTAACCACTTAAGAACCACACGTGTTTTTGGCATAGTTGTATTATAAAGCTTAAGAGAAAATGGGTTGCGAAAATTGTACTTCCTACGTTCCCTGGCAAACCAATAATCCTGAATCGTTTAGTCTTACATTGTGCAGGGTTAACTGTCTAGTACTTAATTTTATCGTATTGGTATATGATGACCCGGACTGTCAAAATTCTCGGAGTACATCGATTACTCCAGTGTAGGACTGCCACAGTAGAATTTTCAAAATTTGTACGCTATTAGGTACCACTGCCACATAGTGAAAGTCTATTTGCCACCTATTGCTTGCTCTAACAGAGATGGAACAACTAAGAATGCGTAATATTAGGATAGAAAGCATGGTTTATATTATTCAAAATTGAATTGTAGTGAACGCTATAGCAGCCTCTATAGAGTGTACTAATGAACAAACACTTCTGGAAGAAAGGATTGAGTCGCCCTCGACACTATTCTGTCCCACTTATTAATTAACTCCTTACATTAATGGCAAATAATTTCTTTAAGAATTGTTGCATTTTACACGGGGCTAGGCTAGATTGTTGGTTCGTTTTAATATTTATCTCACAGCTTGTTGAAATTAATCATTAAATTTTAGTTAAAGCGTTTACGGGAACAAGATTTAAGGTACCATAGTAGTAGACGAGAAAGTTATCTGTATTTAATAGTTTGTTTTAAATAGGAGCCATTTCTTTGTTTAATGGTTCCAGAAGAACGATTGAAAGGCGTCTAAATGATTATGTATTCCTCCAGACCAGTATTCATTTAATTCTGAAAAAAAGCTAGACGAAATATTATCCTCAATTATTTCTTTTCCAGGCTGTGGACAGGACTCTCTTTCTTCAAATATTAAGTTGGTAACATTTAATGTAGCTAATGTTCATATGATCGAAGTTTAGAAGCTACAGCCACTACTATACACTATACTAATCTTGAGTATAGTCACACATAAGCCAAGGTAACAATTCCTTCACTTAGAGTAGCTTATAGCTCTAGTAAATTGGTACAATTATTTGTATTATTGTTATGGGAAACCTTCACTGTCAAAACTTTAAGTAATTAAATATAATTTTCAATAAACTTATTTCTTTAACGGAAGTCTCTTTTAACCAGATTCGTGTGGTATATTGGAATAAAAAAATAAGGTGTTGCTGGGGCTGGATCCGTTTACTCTAAGAACAGTACCATCCACAACAATTCTTGCTTTAGCGTTTAAAATACTGGAATGATCTATGTCTTTGAAACCCCTGAAAATGTATTCACCACTGTGTTCTTCTTGTAGATGAAATAAAGAGAGAGTATATTCACGAACGTCTTTATTTTGATTAATCAAGTGAACCCCAAACCACTCTACAGGAGCTAGGCTGTAGCAGGTAAGAGTAACAGCACCATTCTTAGATACTTCTACCCAGTTTGGCGATACAATACGATACCGTTGATTGTAAATATGTAGATAGTTTCTACTCATAACTGAAACAATTGAGAATACTGCAAAAATTTGATTGGCATTTGTCCAACTGCAACGGTAATAGGCTGTGTCATCTTCTATTAAAGTATTCAGCAATACTTGCTTTGACCCTACCCTGTGCTTACTTAAAAGAGGGCGGAAATTAGAAATATTCCAGGGGGATTTATTATACGTCCAATCCACAGTAGTAGAATTACCACCACAATACAAATTAGCCGAAAAATTTTCCTGCACAATCAAATATTTTGGAACAATTTCATTAATACCAACTTCTATATGCTGCCAGTTTCTTCTACCACTAGATGGGGCAAAATAAATTATGAGAATAATTAGAGTACAATAAGCACCTACTTGCTGCAGATATTTTGTGTATTTTTTGGTAATTGGAAAGTTATTTTTTGGGAGAGTTTACACGCTCCAGGGATCTCTAGACGACTTTATAGGTGTGACAGATTTTATTGTAAATATATTTAAATCGTACAATTACTTTAACATACAACTAAACTTAATCAGTATTTACCTTTGCTTGTTTATAAAAATACTAGTGGTGTGCTTGAGCACAAATGGCGAGCGAGCCTGATAGTTAGGTAACATAATACTAAGTATTGTTACTATGTTTTAGCTTAGTTCATGCAAAAACTATAATAGCCGTTATGACCTTTTATTTCAGCAAACAAATACAAAATCACTCTCTTACCTGATTAATGGTAACTTTTGTAGTATCAAACATCTGCCATTCTGATAATCTCAATTACCAGTAACTCTTGAACAAGCTCTCAGCTACGCTAAAAAAATAAACCAGTGTTATTATTTGTAATTTTAGCTCCGTATCCCCTAAAACGGCGATGTTTTGAAATTAAGTCTGGAAAAGGGTCTTCAATGCCATAGTAACCGGTCGAATCAACTTTTTGTTTCTTGAAAAGCAAGCGTTTTCGCAGTAGTTTTCTCACACTTTGGAGCTTTAAGTATGAAGTAAGGCTTGCTTAATGCTGTCAGAATAAACTGGGGTCAAGCCTAAAAAGCTGTGTTTTTTGGAGAAAAAAAAGTTTTTCCCCCGCGCGCGCGTTTAATTACATACGTTCGTCCAAAAGTATACAAATAAATAAATAAATAAACAAACATCCCCGATTTTCAATTGTGTTACCCCTGTAAGTGTCTCGCTCGCCAATAATACCAACTTAGTGAAAATAGAAGCATCTGTAGTGTAACCGATTAGTTGCGATAGGCGCGTATACACGACCAGGGACTAAAAACTGGTAGTTCAGGTAGGGCATAAACGCCAGAGAAAAGCAGCTTCAGTTTGGTTTTATTACAACTGTTTGGACTGAGGTAGCCTCCCCTGGAGTCTTTATGGTTAAACTTCAACCAAGTAGGATTGATAATAGATAATAATTTGTAGTAGCTAGCTTCGTCTCAACGCTTGTAGTTTTCAAGTAACTCCTTCTAGAAGAGTCGACCGCAACCGCGCCCCCCCCCCCCCCCCCCCCCCCCCTGCAGTAATTTATTCCAGAGGCCATTTGTTAGGAGAATATAGGAGCCACAGCGGACCTAACCACCACAAAGTATTGCTGGTGACAATCCTGGAAAGCAAATTCAGCAGGATTTTCATCTGTAGCGACAAGTCTCCTTAGGATGATGTATTTTACCTATTTGGTTCAAAATAATTTTTTTCCACTAATGAGAAATTTGAAGCAGCCGTCCACCAACAACTACAGAAGAGTGTCCATCAGAATAAGGAATAAATGAGTGATAGAAATGTAGATATGAAGCTGTAGAAAAATGGAGTCTGGCAGTCAGAACCGCACCACAAAGCTCCAACTTAGGTAGGTATAGTGAGTGTAAGCAGAACAACTGCATCTTGTTAGTAAACAAAGCAACAGAAAAGGAAGCATCTGCATTAATTTTTTTTAAAGTTTACAACACCATAGTCTCACTGAGACCCATGGAGTACCTTCTGGGAATGGTATGATAAATATTTACGTGCAGGCAGTTGCTCCTTTCATTTGGACCACTTGTTTAAGATGTAATCTGGGTACTGGTTCATCCTAACCAAGCTTCTCTTGCCATACAACGTAGAATGTCATAGAGATGGGATGCAAAAGAGGCAATAATCTATTTAGTTGGTAAGGAGGTTCCCAGTAAAAGGACAGATATAGAACAGGTATCTGCAGAAGGACTCCAGTGAACTCCGAGAGTCTTGTGGGATTCATGAGGCTCGCAGAGATGTGAGAGCTATTTAAGGTTTTTCAAATTTTTATAAAAATGTGAAGTGAGAATCTTAATCTTGAAGTGAGAATCTTAATCTTGAAGTAGGAGTCGTTTTAGTTGCGCAAGGGTGGGTAAGCTGTTTTTGAAGAAGTTCAGGTGGGCGCTTGTTTAAGCCTTAAAGTGAACAAAAAATATATATGCATAGTTAAGTTATGTAAAACCACCATTTTACGGTGAGGGCCACCCTTAATTTATATATTATTCATTCAATTACTTGTTTCAGTCGTTCTAGGTTCAAATAATTATAATAATATCTAGGAAATTTTTCTGGATCTAACAGCCAATATTAAAACTTAACCTGCTATTCAACTTCTTGCCGAAGTTTTAATTCTCTAAACTAGACTATACTCACCAGTTTGAGCATGAGCTAGCAGGTTACACAAACTAAGTGGTGGAAATTACCAAGTGAAACACAGGTGTAGCAGATTAAAATTTGATGTCACTATAAATGCTATGTGAGGAAAGAGAACTAATTTGATTGAGAAGCTACCCTGAATATGACTTGGGCAAAAAGCTGTCCAGAATGAGAAAATTTGCTTTTATTATAATTATTTCGTTTATTTATTCATTTTTATATATAGAATTTTCACTAGTCCATGTTAAGTTTTAATTCAGCAAAGGTTTCAGTAGTGTTATTATGATAGTACAAAAAATGACCTCTTAATGTTGCCATGACCTGGTTATAATATATTTATGAGTCACTATGGCTAAGCTATAACAAGTTATTGCATGAGGCTTTGGTATACCCTGGAGAGAGTTCCAATTTCTTTGTTTAGAGCATTCTTATTTCTTTGAATATGTATGATTCAAGCAGACATCTCTGATAGAAGTGATCATTTCTATCAACAACTTTAGTACCACTCCAATCAATGGTGTGCCCGGTTTTGATAGCATGTTCTGCTACGGCAGATGTCACATAAAAGTTATCCCGTGGAGTGAGAGCTCTTTGGTGTTCCTTCATTCTGTGTTTTAGAGAACATTGCATGTGCCACATGATATTTGGTAAATTACTCCAGTTTTTTTTTTATTCATCTGTTCTCTGCCTTTGCATGCACAAGAATATTTCTTAAAGTCTTATGTGGTTTAAAACATGTCCTCACATTCAAAGGAGTCAAAATTCTTCTTAAACTCTCCAAAACATTCTCGGTTATGTCAATACCTAGTCACACAGGACTTTATAAGAGTGTTAGTTATTTGTACCTGAAGGCCTTCACACACATCTGCACACACATCTGCACACACATCTTCATACACATCCTATTTTAAAGCTTCCACTCCCACTTACATTGTGGAAGCCAAATGTGCCACAAAATATTCAGAGTGGGGGTCTCTCTCCCTCCCCCCCCCCCCCCCCCACCCCCCCCCCCCCCCCATCCCCAATAATACGACTAACAGAATACATTAGTTTAAAGCGACGCTATACTTAAGATTTTCAAGTTATTAAGCCCGCAGTTAAGGGGAAAAGTCGTTAATAAAAGTGCAGGAAGTCGGTACAATTTCTACCGTTTTTACCTTGCATTCTAGGATAACGCAGGTAATGACCGTTAAACGAGACCTGGTAAAATTAGGAGCTAAAAAAAGTACGAGATGGTCAAAGTGCAAATGACATACTCACTCACATATATACATATGTATTTATATATCTGACCGTCTATGGGAAAATCGGGCACAACGCGGCATGCGTAGACGTCGCAAAAAGATCGATTTAGTTCTTAAAATTGTATTAAATAAGCCTAACGAAGGGAACGGTTAGGTGATATATAGCGGGAATGGCTAAAGCTACGGCGATAAAACTTGGAGAGCTTAATATCTGCTTGCCGAAGAGTGTGTAAGTGCAAAAAAAAAATTTTTCGTCCGGGCCGCGTTGTGCCTAATTTTCCTGTAGACGGTCACATATACATATATATAAACTAGTGATGTGCTTGAGCACATATGGCGAGCAAGCCTAAAGACTATACTATTATTATATGAATGATTCTGACTTCTAACACTGAAGCTACTGAAAATAAGGTCCAGTTTTGTTAATTTCGCATACACGGTAAAGGGATTTCAGTGCCATAGTAACAACTCTCTGCAACTGCTTGAATTGAAGGGAAAAAACAACAACAAAACAATGCACGTTATTTAAAAGATTTCTTTGTGATATTCTTTAGCTAAGTAGTGGTTGTAACACACAATGCTTGCACAGACTTACCTTCGCGGTAGTCTAGTGGACAATGTATTTTCAAGTAAATACAGTTGGGCACGGCTTATAACCATGACAAAGAGCACATTGACTTACCACCGCCACTAACTGGAATAGAAATGGAAGTCCCAAAAGTTTTCAAGTTTTAACTGCACCCACAAAAGAATTCAAACGGTAAACATCAATTCAATTTCTAGGGTGATACGAATACTGATCGATAAACCAGAGGATTCTGTTTAGTGCAATTTGGGACGGGGTCGACCACATAACTAACACAAAAACGCGAGGGTCAAAGTACGAAATGACATAGTACGAACGTACATACAAATAAACTAGTATTTTAACAACTAACATTCAAGCTACTAAAATAAAGTCGAGTTATTAAATTACGTATGTGGTAAAGGGATTCAATGCCATAGTAACCGCTCCCCGCAACCGTTTGAATTGAAAAAGAAGCAACAAAATCAAGTCACGTTATTTAAAGTTTTCTTTGTGACTTTCTTAACCGATTAACGCCTAAAACTAGTGATGTGCTTGAGCACAAATGGCGAGCGAGCCTAAAGACTATACTATTTTTATATGAATGATTTTTACTTCTAATACTGAAGCTACTGAAAATAAGGTCCAGTTTTTTTATTTAGCATACAGGGTAAAGGGATTTCAGTGCCATAGTAACAACTCTCTGCAACTGCTTGAATTGAAGGAAAAAAACAACAACAAAACAATGCACGTTATTTAAAAGTTTTCTTTGTGATATTCTTTAGCTAAGTAGTGGTTGTAACACACAATGCTTTGACACAACTGGACATGCACCTACACAGACCTATCTTCGCAGTAGTCTAGTGGACAATGTATTTTCAAGTAAATACTGTTGCGCATGGCTTATAACCATGACAAAGAGCGCATTGACTTACCAGCGCTACTAACTCGAGTAGAAATGGAAGTCCCTTAAGTTTTCAAGTTTGAACTGCACCCGCAAAAGAATTCAAAACGGTAAACAATTCAATTTCTAGGGTGATACAGGTACTGATTGATAAACCAGAGGATTCTGTTTAGTGCAATTTAGGACAGGGTCGACCACATAACTAACACAAAAACGCGAGGGTCAAAGTACAAAATGACATACGTACGTCCATATATAAATAAACTAGTGATGTGCTAGAGCACAAATGGCGAGCGAGCCTAAAGACTATACTATTTTTATATGATGATTTTGACTTCTAACACTGAAGCTACTGAAAATAAGGTCCAATTTTTAAATTTAGCATACACGGTAAAGGGATTTCAGTGCCATAGTAACAACTCTCTGCAACTGCTTGAATTGAAGGTAAAAAACAACATACACGTTATTTAAAAGTTTTTTTGTGACATTGTTTAGCTAAGTAGTGGTTGTAACAAACAATGCTTTGACACAACTGGACATGCACCTACACAGACTTACCTTCGCAGTAAGTGGACAATGCATTTTCAAGTAAATACTGTTGCGCACCGCTTATAACCATGACAAATGGCGCATTGACTTACCACCGCCACTAATTCGAATAGAAATGGTAGTCCCTTAAGTTTTCAAGTTTGAACTGCACCCGCAAAAGAATTCAAAACGGTAAACAATTCAATTTCTACGGTGATACGGGTACTGATCGTTAAACCAGAGGATTCTGTTTTGGTATTTCAGTCAATAACGTCTGTGTTGGTATTTCAGTCAAGTACGTCTATGTTGGTATTTCAGTCAAGTAAGTGTGCGTTGGTATTTCAGTCAAGTACGTCTGTGTTGGTATTTCAGTCAAGTACGTCCGTGTTGGTATTTCAGTCAAATACGTCTGTATTGGTATTTCAGTCAAGTACGTGTGTGTTGGTATTTCAGTCAAGTACGTCTGTGTTGGTATTTCAGTCAAGTACGTCTGTATTGGTATTTCAGTCAAGTACGTGTGTGTTGGTATTTCTGTCAAGTACGTGTGTGTTAGTATTTCAGTCAAGTACGTCTGTGTTGGTATTTCAGTCAAGTACGTCTGTATTGGTATTTCAGTCAAGTACGTGTGTGTTGGTATTTCTGTCAAGTACGTGTGTCTTAGTATTTCAGTCAAGTACGTGTGTGTTGATATTTCAGTCAAGTACGTCTGTGTTGGTATTTCAGTCTAGTACGTGTGTGTTAGTATTTCTGTCAAGTACGTATGTGTTGGTATTTCAGTCAAGTACGTCTGTGTTATATAGTATTTCAGTCAAGTACATGTGTGTTAGTATTTTGGTTAGCTACGTCTGTAAACATTTCAGTCCATTATGTCTGTTAGTATTTCAGTGAAGTATGTCCGTCAGTGTTTCAGTCAAGTACATAGTATGTGCCAGTCATTTAATACAGGTGTATAATTATTACTAGTGTTGTAGGAAAATATTCGTAGTATGGTATTTTTATTTCTTGCTTCTATTATTATAGTTGTTGTTGATGTTGTTGATGATTGTTATTATGTGCCAAAATTTTATTTTAATATGGTGTCATGGATCGAGTTATGTGGTAATCGCTACACATCCAGGGACGTTGTGGTCGCTACATCCTCAATTCGGAATTATTCAAGAAATAATTGTTGGCAACTTGTGTTATTATTTTGTTTTGGAACTGCTGCATACAATTTGCTTTTCTACTCATTTTCATTCCTTTGAAGTAATTAATAACTCTCCACCTAATAATTAAGTAATTAATAACTCTCCGCCTTCAGATTTATTTGATCATTGTGTTTTAGGTTTATGCCATATTCAGTCTCACCGATCTTTTTTTGTGCCACTTAAATATTTTTTAATTGAACATATTACATATACATTGATATATTGAACATATTACATAGTTTGAATTCGCATTTATTGAATTTATTATTGTTTCAGTGTAAAAAAACCACCAGGGTTTCATAGAGGATAATTTGCTGGAGCAATATGAATATTTTAGACTACACCCACTCATTATACATAGATAGGACCGTATCATAAAAGATACTACTTCGGTCCTGCTAAAATCACCCTAATTTTTCTCCCATTCCAGCTTGCAATAAAATAAAAAATTACCAATGATGAAGTAAAAAAATCTACCAAATTTCTTGAGGGTGGAAATCTTAAAGGCCACCCCTCTCCTCAACCACTGTAAGAAATCCTGCCATCTATAATTACATTCAACAGCTAAAATTAATTAGGGAGAAAGAAGTGGATAAAATATGGTGCGAACGTCACACCTAATGCTTAAAGCGTGAAGTCACACTGTCAAATGGTATTTAGTACACGCTTACAATTAGGTGGTGTGAGCCCAAACCAACCAAAAGGTGTGGATTTGGCAGAGTTCACACCAAATGATTTACAGTGCATTTGTTTCTCTTCTATGGAGTCAGAAAGTTTCTTAGTGGGGTGTTATTTCAAGCGGTAAAATAGGTAAAATAGGGATGCTCGCAGCACCGTGGTAAAACCATTCAGCCGACAATAGGATTAAACTTAGAAAGTTATTAGTGGCTACTAATATTATATGTTTTCTGAGATTATGACAAGTGGTATATCAAAAGCTAAATCGATCTTTTTGCGTCGTCTACGCATGCCGCGTTGTGCCCGGTTTTCCCAAAGGCGGTCACATATAGTAATCTCGTCTTCTTCGTGTCCTCCTTAGATTTGACCAGTTACGTAGTGAGACATTTCTTTGAGTCCTAGTAAAATATCACTTTTGCCTCCCAGATTTGGGTCATTAATATGTACACCTTGGTAAGCATCGCAAGGTAGAGTTGTTGCTTATAGATCATTTTTGAGACGTTTGGAAATGAGAGAACCTCTGCACCAGTGTCCAGTTGCAAGCGTACTTTACTACAGCATCGTTGTGAATTGCTTCAGCTAGTACAGTAAAACCAATTGCAGTATGTACTTGATCGAAATTACTGTCTTGTTTTGAGTGTGTTAATTTCGGATTTATTTTTTACTCTTGAAGCACCAGAGTCAACTTTCACTGGTGTTTCTTTGTAGAGCAACGTGTGGTGTTTTTTGTTGCACTTCTGACATGTGAAAGTAGACGTACATTTTGACATGGAATGATAAGGTGATAAGCAAATAGTACAGCATTTGAAGGATTTGGTTGTTTCCCAACGCTTTTCCACATTTTGTGACGCAAATGAAAGGCACTTTCCTGTAGTATGGTCGTTGTTGTTGTACATTAAGCACTTGAAATGAGTAGTAAACTTGACGTTGATTTTAGAGGCCTGGTAATTTTCTGATTTGGCCTTGGAATGACTAGGCTGGGACCGTGTATTGTCTTGTGGTGAGTATGTCACTTCTTTGACAGTTCGCACTCTGTGCATTTTTGCGTCTTGATACTCCATTAGTTGGTCTGTAGTAGGTAGTGCAGTTCTTCTTGGAAAATATTGTTCCCAGTCATTCTTTAGTGCCGGTGAGAAGCATGTATTTCCAACTTCTAGATGTTGTCTATGTTGTAGCCACCCAATTTTTCCATTTTCTTTGGAGTAGTAGTGCATACTTGTCGAAGTGATCTGAGGCTTTCTTGACCGAAGGTGAATTGTGGTATGCTTAGCAATTTTTTAACATACATTGGATAAAGACGATTAGGATCGCCGTATTGATTCGTTAATGCTGCTATAGCACAATTGTACTCCTCGATAGTTCCCCGCGAATGAACGTACCAATTTTCCGTCGTCTTCCTTACGTATTCGTCCAGCGAGTATTGAAGCCTTTTCTGCTGGTGATAGAGAAGCTCCTCTAGACTTCATCACGTTCTGTAGAATTTCTTCAAAAATTTTCCAATCAAGTAGATCTCCGTTGAAAGTAGGTAATTCTACCTATAATTCCTTTCTTCTTTGTTGGACTATTATTGACGATGATGGAGTCAGAGAATCTCCGTCCATACCATTTGTGCTTCAGGTGGTACTGTGTTCAATATCCTCTTTCTTCTTTCGATTAGTTTTCAAGAACTATTGGCAATCATGTTTGAATTTTGATACATCAATGTCAAGAGAACTTTCACCTATGTGGGTTGATTCTTCTTAGGTTTGTAGCTTCAGCTTCGATAATTTCATATTCTCGTACTTGTTCAAACTCGTGGAGTAGTTTAAGAAACTGAAAATGTAACTCTTGCTGAGTGCGTTCATTATCTTCGCATTCCATAGTTTCTCGTTCATACGCGTTAGTGGTACTTGTTTCGTTCAGCAAAAGCTCTTCGTACTTTTCTTGTAAAACCGTATTGTATTGTACTTCCCTTTTTCAATTTCTTTCTTATAATACTAATGTTAGAGATGTCTAGTTCGTGAATCGACTCTTTTTCAGAAATTCAACCATACGTTTCCTGAGTTTTGTGACGTTGCCTCTATGAGACGTTCGTTTTCTCTTAACCGCTTCTTTATCCGTCATAGCCTGGATGGCTTTTATCTCTTTCAAGTTGGATAACACGCTTTGGGTACTTTAGACTGTCTTAGTCGAGAACTTTACGACGTGACTTGGGTCTTCCGTTTAATAGTTTAAGTTAAGAGAAATGATTTGATGAAGTAGTACAATAATAGACTGTAAGTGGTCACTGAAGTTAATGTTTCCGGCTCGTAGGACCAAAACAAATGAGAGATTGAATAGTTTCTCACTTCTCTGAATTGTTAAGTTTTGAATTAATAGGACACGACGCCGTGAGGTAAGTAATGCCGTGAGGTGAAAATGTTCGTACATTGAATTGCATGACATTATGATATTGGCGTGTGCATATGAGTTAAAGTTACAGTTCTTCTGGTTGTCCAGTATACCTGGACACTTACAGTGAACTTAAAATAATAAGTCACACTCATTAACAGAATATTTTGGTACTTGTTGGATATTTCAGTAAGTATAATAGCCAATTAGACTATTATGGTACAATATCCAACTACTTAGTAGATTACCATTTCAGATAGTTCCAGAGAAATTCTAAAATCAATAATTAACTTGTTCATACAAATTTATGTTCTCTTCATGACATTCTTCATATGGCATTTCTACAAGTCCACAAGCTGCACAATTCTTTTCACATTATGTCTTCATTAGCTTCTTTAAACCAATGTATTCTTAAGTGTGGGCTTAACCCTCTCGTTCCCAAATTGTTTGGACGCGCGCGGAAAAATCTAATCTTCTACCGCGGAATAGTGCATTACCGTTTTATTTTTTTAACTCGATGCTGGCTGGGAAAACCCCATAGCAACCATATATCACTAAATAGACCAAGAGTTTGGGATTCCCCTCATTTTTTGATTGAGAAAATTGAATAATATTTGAGCCATCTACTAATATTTCAAAAAAAAAAAATGTTTCCCCCTAAAAAATCCACTTTTCCCATCAATAAAAAAATAAAATAAAATAGAAATAATATTGTTTGATGCTTTATATACCAATATTATATTAGTTCAACAATAAAATATGTTGTTTGTTGTGTGTGGTGCTGATTGTGATCATGTAGGAGACATCTATGAGTGTCCACAGGGAACGTATGCCATCGGACGTCGAGCTCCACTACAAAACAATTTCATATACACAAAAACACAAACAACAAAGATATTTGTAATACAAACAACAAATTATTAATGATCCTATATAATTGCAACTTTATGATTTATTGTATGCGGTTTCATACAGGATTTTTGTTTGGGGTGGGGCTCCGAGTGTACTTCGCCACACCCATTTTTTGGAACCTACACTACTTTGATGCACATCTTTGCATACGAGTCTATACTTCACACTGATGATCAGTGTTCGGTCCTATGCACTAAATGGCTCAGTTATGATAGGAACATAATGGGATACAATATCAGACTAAAAATAAATGCTTCCTAAATGTTCATTTCTATTCAACTCCCAAAATTCTAGGGGGGAACCCAGCGCTAGCCTCCCACTGTATGAACCCTGGTATGTATACTCCACACTGTACATGAGAGAAACAATCGTTGTATTGAGAAAGTGTAATTTGAAAATGAAAAGCAGTACAAGCACACACGTGGAATTCAACGTACCCGGCATGGATGGTGGCACAGACTGAACGATCCCTCCCATAGGATCCGGAACCTCCATACAATACCAAAAAAACACAAGACAACAATGATATTTGTAACATAACAGCTGGCCTTGCTGAATTGCCCCCCCCCCTCCCCCGTCATTACTTTTCACTGACATTCTTGTACCATAACCCCCCCTCCCCCGTCATTACTTTTCACTGACATTCTTGTACCATAACCCCCCCCTCCCCCGTCATTACTTTTCACTGACATTCTTGTACCATAACCCCCCCCTCCCCCGTCATTACTTTTCACTGACATTCTTGTACCATAACCCCTCCCCCCCCCCCCAGCCCTAGCTGGACACCCAAATACAGTAAGTTGAAAAAATGAAATTCAACTTACCCAGCGTGGATGATGTCACAGACCGAAAAAGACCACCGAGTTCGTTCTCTCTCAGGTTGGATCCGGAAGTGCCACATACTGTTTGTTCATGGTTGCTCTCTCTCTCTTTCCACAAATGCACGCACACACATACACACACACACACACACACACAAGAAAAAAGAAGCTACAGGTGAATACAGATCATAAAAATAAATGTATATTTTATTATACATAAATTGACTGGTGTACACACCACACACACACACACACACACATGAAATTCAACTTACATGGGCATAGTAGTCACGATCCAAAAAGATCCAGAGTTCCCTCCCAGGTTGTATACGGAAGCGCCACATACTGTTTGTCCACGGATGCTCTCTCTCATTCCACAAATGCACACACACACACACATACACACACACACTAGAAAAAAGAAGATACAGGTGAATACAGATCATAAAAATAAATGTATAATATAAATTGACTGGTGTACACACACACACACATACATGAAATTCAACTTACATGGGCATAGTAGCCCCGATTGGAAAAGACCCCCCGACAATAACAATACATATTACAACTTTTGGGATGTTCAGGGGGGGGGAGGAGCAGCCACAAATATCAAAGTCTGTGGTCCTTCACACAAAAGATTATGGAATATCAATGGGTGTGTTGTCATCTTTCTTCCACTCTCCCCCTACCTCATCCACCCGACTCTTGTTCTTCAATTCCCGCCTTCTCCGACTGCGAGGACGTCCAGAACTCGGAGCAGGAGGAGCCACTTCCTCTTCTTCATCACTGGAACCTGCTGCCTATTCGTGTTTCATCATTGGAAGACTCAGGTCCGGTATCCTCTCCTTCATCACTGGAAGACTCTGCTCCTGTCCCCTCATCTGCGTAATCGGGGTCGGTGACTGCATTCACATCTGGTCCTAGTAGTATATGTGGTAAAAAAAAATTTTAAATTTTTTTGAAAATTTGAATTTGTTCAAAAAACCACAAGCCACTTTCAAATCTCAAAACTCAATGAAATATATATATATTATAGCTAAACAGCTTACTCTATCTCAATATAGCTATAAATAAGTCCTTTCCACAACAGAAGCTTGCTATTTTTCAAGAGAAAGACAAGAGAAAGACAAGCTTACCTCGATCATCTTCTTGACTCCCATTTTCAGTATCAGAGTTGACGGGGTCTGGTCCACCAACCCTGATACAGGGCCTCCTATAGCCCTAGATGTCGTCTCCCTTCTCTCCGCTTGATCCTGAGTCGCTAGAGTCAGCATCAAGCAAGTCTAAAACTTGCACCGCATTGTAATTTCTAGACGCCATCTTCCAAAAAATGACTTTGAAAAAAAATTTTTTTTGCATAGTTACCGGGGTCACACGACACGCTCACTTTTTTCCTATGATGTAATAAGCATTACCTAAGACTGTACGTAATAGGGAGGTCCCCAGTTGAACTGGCGATTTTATAAAAAATGGAGAAGACAGTAAGTCAAACCGCAAAGTCTTGGTCGGCAAAGAAGCGGTTGTTTCAATGTGTTATGGAAGGCTACTGAGCTCAAGCAATTTTTTGCTGCTTCTACAAAGCTCTGGAGATGACTGGATCCATAAATGAAGCTTCTGTGAAGAAGGTAACTTTTTTAAAATTCGACGGAGAACCGATGTTTTTTTTTTTTTGCCGAGGAAGAAATAAACGCAACTGCTGTGAGGTACTGTCGAAGCAGTCCTGGCTGAAAGCTATTTTAGATGCTTCTCCAATGCATTGGGCACCTGTGTATGCAATCTGAAGGTTCTAGCTATAAAGTAACTATTTTTAAAAATTCGGAGAAGTCAATCGGTCTTCACCCGCTTTAAAGCGGGATTGGGAACGAAAGGGTTAATAACTTGAAAATCTTAAGAATAGCGTTGCTTTAAACCAATGTATTCTGTTCCTCGTACTATTGGGGATGGGGGGGGGGGGGGGGGGGGGAAGGGGAGAGAGAGAGCCCCACCCTGAACATTTTGTGGCACATTTGGGTTCCACAATTGTAGGTGGGAGTGGCAGCATTAGAATAGGATGTGTATGAAGATGTGTGTGCACATGTGTGCGAAGGCCTTACACAAATTTGGTAACCCAGTAAAATAGGGAAATCACAACTGGGTATCCTTTTGGGGCCTCGTTAGGTGAATCCCCTTAAGGGAGGAGACCCATGGCAACCGGTTACCAAGGCCTCAATGAGCAACAAGTGTTAACAATTACAGAAATCTCACCTCAAGCCAGCTCCGTGTGCACCACGCAAACATAACCACTGATTGCAATATTAGCGCGTAGCATAACCACTGATTCACTGATTGCAATACCGGTATTAGCGTGTAGCATAGTGGAAGTGCGACCACGCGTGGTGAACCTTGACCACGTTGTTATTACAACCAACTGGCCTGGAACACTAAACTATGCCTTCAAGGAAAAGGAAGAGGGCTCTTAGTGCAGCCACAGAAATTAGGAAAAAGACTTGTGCTTTGAGGAGAGGTAAATAATGAACAAATACACCATAAAAAATATTAAAATACTTGTCTGAATAGAGAGAAACGCAGTGCTAGGTGGTACAGACAGGGTGTCCAGTGATTCCACTGTTGATGGTCTTTCTCATGATGAGCCTCCTTTCAATAGTCTCGCTGTCCCTAACTCTACTGGGCAGGAATCATCATCTGAAGTTGTTGTGGACCCACCTTCTTCTCCTGAATATCAGCCAGCTCCTGAAGTTTTTTAAAGTTCAGTTCAGGTCTCAAATGATCGAGACCCTGAATCTCCTGCTATAAATGACATTACAGATTTCAACTCCAGTCTCTTCAGTGCCTGTTTCTCCAGTTCCAAGTATTACTGAAGTTTTTCAAACTCCTGTAACTCCGCAGGAACTTGACCAAGACTCAGTTGAGAAGTTGTCAGCTATAGCTCAACAAAACGGGTTGAGATTTGATGTCGCCACACTCTCTGAATTTGTTAAGAATTCAGCAATTCAATTCCAGACGTCTGGACCTACCCTTCGTGTCCATGACAAAGCCTGGTCATGGAAACAGCACTACACTGCCCTGTCTTTCTTGCTGAATGGCCAATTACATGCAGACTACACTAAACTGAGTGGATGGTTGGGGCTTCCATCTTGTGGCAAGTCACAGTGGCAGAGAATAATCGAGCTTCTGGAGCCACATGTCACGCAGTTGGCAGAATGGTCCTGCAAACACATAAGGGAGAGAATAGAACAGCGAGGAGACAGGGATAAGTGGGTAGCGTCTTTTGATGGGTTTTATCTAACTAGAGGGCACTATTCAAACAATTCCTCGGCAACCATACATGATTTTTATGGTGGAGGCGTGGCCTGGTTCACACACCGAACCAAGACGGGTGCAGGGCATAATTGGGTGGGAACATCAGGCGGAGCAGAGGCGGACATGCTAGAGGAAGTGCTTACGAATGTGAAGGAGGCTGGATTTGTGGTGAAAGAACTTGTCACAGACAAAGATTCGACCACAAATGCCATACATTGTAAGCATTTCCCCGAAGGGACAGTGACCTACTGCTCCAACCACTGCACCAAAAATCTCCACAAACAGTTGGAGAAATTAAAAAAGAACAAGTGTGAGGTATGTTGTCCTCTTAAAATTATTTAATGTTAATGAAATTAAATTCTTATAAATTTCAGTGTCGAGCCAGCAAGTTTCATTGCAAGAGGATGCCTGAGAATTTTTTTAATCACTGCAAGGCGTCACTGAGTAACCTGATTTCTTCAGATGTGATTCAAGGTGACCAAGACCCACTAAAATCATTTTCAGAAGCCATCGTGAACTTTTATGCCCACTACTGCCAAGACAGCCACACATCAAAATGGTGTCATCATAATGAGGTAAATAGAAAAATATACGCATAACCTGCCAATTCATTTATATCATATCTAACAATATATTCAGTTGAACGAAAATGGCACGGCATACAAGAGCAAGCAGTTTTTCAACTGCAAAGCCCTGGCCGATAGTTTCAAGGCATTGCTGGACAGCATGGCAACCAGTCCACAGGACTACGTATCCGATCACGGCCGACTGACCACCAATGCCATGGAAGGGTTTCATGGACTAGCTCTTTTGTACAGAGGCAAGAGAACAGATTTGGGCCACAAGCACTACGTGTGCAAAACCAATATAGCCATTTGCCACAAGGTATTTATAATATAATAATAATGTAATAATAAAAAAATAATAATAATAATGTCTGACCATAAGCAATATGGTAATGGGTGTGGTTCAAATTAATGAAAACCCTATAAGCTGCCTAAGAAACTGAGCATGACACGCATACATCATTGTCGGGAAACGAACATTTAAAAAGCCTGCCTGTAAATTAGTTATTGTGGGATCGCATTATGCCTGGTATTCATATGAACAATCACAAATAATATTATTAAATAAATTAATTAAACTAACTTTTTTGTGGTAGAACTTGGGTCCCGTGTGGAGGGCTTTCTGCCTGGCATCCATGGGAATAGACATTCCTGTGGATGCAGCCAGGTCTGTCTTGAAGGAGCAGGCAGATTGGGAGAAGAAGCGACAGAAGGCTTCCTCTAAGGAGAACCTCCACAAAAGGTACAAATCTTGACATATCTAGATCATTAGACATACCATGCTATGAGTGCTCCTCACACTTGCAGGAACCTGCAGAAGAAGGCAAAAAAGGCCAGGTATGAAAGAGAAAAGACATACATGGACTCCATCCGTGGCTTAGGAAACGTTACCGGGGACTATGTTGGGGATGGACAGGGTGACAGTGTGTCAACCGAACAAGATGGTGCAATTGAACCAGGTGATGCAATTGAACCAGGTGATGCAATTGAACCAGGTGGTGCAGCAACGGAAATACTTAGTCCAGTCAGTGAAGATGTGGAGGACTCAAGAGTGCAATGAGGTCTCAAGTGATGCGGAACCATTGCTATTCCTCTATGACTGCGAGACAACTGGACTAAGTGACTACAATGACCACATCACTGACATTGCTGCCAAGGTCATAGCCAGTCCTGTGCCTCTTAGTGACGGTTCTTTTTCAAGCTTGGTGAAGACGTCAAAAACTATCTCAGCAACTGGTATGTCTAACTTACTAAGTATGAATCAATTTAAATTATTTTGTGTGCCATAGTTTCTAAACTGACTGGGATAACGGCAAATTCACTAAGAAATGAGAAACCATTGTCGGAGGTTTTGCCACACTTTCTAAGGTGGATAAAATCAACCACAGAGAATGTCAGTGACAATACAGACACTGTGCATTATCCTGGTAAGCAAATACTGTATAAAATATATGTGAGTGGGTCTAGCAAAAGGGACCTTATGGCGCAAATCAAAAAAATTGAGTTTTTTACGCTAATAAAAAGATACAATTTATCTCAACTTATTGCTAAAATACTGGAGGGTAAAACCTTCGACACGCAGAGAAACTGGCAGTTGAACTGGGCCCTATTCAGCAAAGCAATTGAACTAGAAATCGAGAAAACATAAATTGAATTTCCACTTCCGGTATAATTAACGTTTCCGTATACTTAACGGCGTACTCCGCATACGCAATTAAATCGTACAGCCGCTTTTTCGGCGACTAACGAAGTTTGCGTAGAGTTCTTTTTAGCTTTCAGAGCGTCTCACGACCTGTCTTGTTGGAATCCTTGGCTGCTCTATTCGCTGTAGCGGTAAACTTTAAGCCATAGGTAAGCTGTAGAGTGCATGCAGTAGTCTCAAAGCTATGCCGTTTTTTTAGCTGCTAGTTTGAAACTCCGCCCATTCCCCGTTTATTGTAGTTCGAGAATGAGAGAGAATAATAAGTAGCTTGTCTTTTCACGGCACGCTTGGGGTCTTTTAAGTCGTTTTGACATGCGAAATTTGGCATAGACGTAGAGTAAGAGTCACTAAGACTAATTCTGCAAAAAACAAAAATAGGAGAAAGAAAGAATTTTTCCGATGACTTACTTCTGGAACCTATATCTCAATTTCAATTTTTGCGCCGTAAGGTCCCTTTTCCCAGACCCGCTCACATATATGCAATACTGTTTTTAACTTACAATTTTTCACAGTCTTGGTGGCCCACAATGGTTTCTGTTTCGACTTCCCGATATTACTGGCAGAAGTTGAGCGGCGTCCAAGGCAGTTGACTGTCTCTGTGTTTGAGGACAACAATATCCATTTTAGTGACACGTTACCACTTTTACGAAAGGTTTGTTTCCCTAGTTACCAGACAATACAACAGGGCATGATATATATAATACTTATAACACGAGTCAGAGTACAATATGGGAAAATATGGAGTGAGAGTAAATATCATTCCCATATTGTACGAAGAGTGTGTTAAGTGATTTATTACTAACTTGACATTTTTACTCAACCGGTAGCAAAAAAATGTTCATTGATTTTACTCCCTATGCAAGAACTACTTGGAGCATTCAATAACAAGCGTCAATATAGGAGAATACAGAATTCTCACATGATGCAGAAATGTATATGCAAATAAATCAAGGCTGCAATATATATATATATATATATTATTTTACAAAATAATTATTACCTGTCTTAGATGAAGAAGGATGGAGACCGTAATCTTTCAGGACGTACGCTTGGTGTTGGAGCTCCACAAACATTTTCTTGGGACTGACCTAGAAGGTAAAATTACAATTTACTACACCTCATCAGGAAGTAAACTATCATTTATATACTTTGCAGGAGCACATAGAGCTCTGCCAGACGTCCAAGCACTAGAATCCGTGGTTACCCATCCACTCCTTGTGCACTGCCTCTCTCAGCTTCCAATCCGTTCGCCGAGAAATGAAGGAGACATGTGGCTTCAGCAGAAGAGATCCTTCCAGCGTACAACAAATCTGATAAGGTCGCTTGGCAGGCACACCATCACTTCTGCTCAGGCGAAGAAACTGGATGGCATGGGATTGGGCTATGGTGACCTGGAACAACTCAGGCAAGCATGCAAGGACCGTGAAGAATTTGTGCGTACCTTGAAGGACCGAGGCATCAACAGCAAGCCTCTTCAGGAGAAGCTGTCCAAGCATTTCCAGTTCAGCCGTGGCTCGTAGTTCTTTGTTTCTGTGTTTTATATATTTTGTCAAACCGGCTCTTTTCAGAGCCACTACCTCACAGAGGATTTCACCTGTATATCCATACACAAACACACATAATATTTAGAAGTATTATGAGGCTCAACTAAACCCTGCCAGCACAGGCTAGGCATAACAAATAAAATGCGCTAAAAGGCAATGAAAACCAAATTAAAATTCAAACAAAACAAAAGGTAGTATTCCACAAATCTCTAAAATGGGGCAAAAAGCTAAGGCTATACACCTGTACTGTTCCGCTAAACCATACTCTACTTCACTTACAGTCATGGTGTAGTTGTACAAGAAGGATCTGTATAATTTGCTAAGCGCTTCAGATGCCAGCAGCGGCAGAGTTGGAAAGGAGCGTGTGAGTGAGGTGAAGGTGTTAACGAGAGCTCAGGAGTGTGAAGAGAGAGTTTTGGATACTAATGATGTGGATGCAAGTGCTGAGGATTTGTGGAGTGTGATAGAGCCAGAGGAGTCAGTCAGTGAAAATGGAAATGAGGCAGAATCAGTTGTTGAAGCTTCGGAAGACCTGGCTGAGGCAGATCCACAGCAAGAGTGCTTCAGGGAGAAGTAAAGAGGTTGGATGTGGTAGTTGAGGACGAGAGTGATGAGGGGTGTAAGCTTAGTGGAGTGTGCGATGGCTTTGTTAAGGAAGATTTGGATGTGTTGTTGCATGAGTTTGAGGGTGTTTTCTCGGATGTGCCGGGTAACACCTCTGTTGTGACAATGGGCATAGACACTGGCGTTACTGTGCCTATTCGTCAGCAGACCCCATACTCAGTGCCCTTGGGCCTGAGAGACAAGGTGTAGGAGGAGTTGGATTGTCTGTTGGACTATGGCATCATTGAGCGCTCTGACAGCTGTTGGGCGTCGCCACTAGTTCCGGTGAAAAAGCCAGGTGGGAAGGTTCGTTTGTGCGTAGATTATAGGCGGTTGAATGAGGTTACAGTGAAGGAGCCTTATGCGATTCCGGAGTTTGGGGATATGGTTGAGTTAGTAGGAAGAGGAAGTGTTTTGTCAAAGTTAGATTTGTCTAAGGGGTTTCACCAGGTCATGTGAGACCGGAGGATCGAGATAAGACGGCATTTTGCTGTCCGATTGGTAAATTTCGGTATATTCGTATGCCTTTTGGATTGTCTAATGCACCTGCCGTATTCCAACGGCTTATGGATTGTGTTCTTTGTGGGTGCCAGGAGTTTTGCAGGGTCTACATAGACGATATTCTAGTGGTGTCGAGGGATTGGGAAAGTCATTTGGGACACTTGAGGTTGTTGTTCGAGGCTTTGAAGAGTGCTGGGTTAACGTGTCGACTATCTAAGTGTGAATTTGGGAGGAGGAAATTGCTGTTCTTAGGGCACTGGATTGGGGGTGGTGTGTTGTCGGTTCCGGAGGATAGGGTGGCTGCCATCAGGGCGCATCCTAAGCCCAAGAGCAGGAGGCAGCTCCGCAGCTTCCTGGGCATGGTGGGGTTTTTCCGGAGGTTCATACGTGACTTTCACCGGTTCTCTTCCGTCCTCACCCCCCATACGTCGGAAGTCTTTGACTGGCGACTTGATATGGTCCGACAGCATGGTAAGTGCCTTCACCAGTCTGTGTAATGTTTTGTGTAATAGTGTGTCCTTACATGTACCCACAAGTTGTGACTCTTTCGTACTTGAATGTGATGCCTTTGCCACGGGCATTGGTAGTGTGTTATCCATACAGAGGGATGGAGTTTTGTTGCCGGTCGGATTCTTTTCAAGACAGCTTCGGGGTGCACAGTCTCGGTATAGTGCGCAAGAACTGGAAGGGCTGGCTCTCTATGAGTCGGTGATGCATTTCGCATACTATTTGTATGGCAGTGTTTTCCGTGTGGTTACAGATCATAAAGGATTGACGAACTTTTGTTCGGGAAGACAGTGCAACCGGAGGATCTATCGATGATCTCTCAAGCTAGCGGAGTTTCAGTTTACGGTTGAATACCAGAAAGGTGCGGAGAACGGGGTGGCCGACTGCCTGAGTAGATGCTTTGGGGCAGACGAAGATGAGAAAGATTTGGAGCAGACGAGTTCCAGTGAAGTGGTCACCCATCTTTCCAAGCGGGGGGGAGATGTGGGCGTGGAACCACACCCCCACATTTTCAAGAATTAAGAACACTCGATATATATGTTACCATCTGTTTTGTGTGGTTCGTGTCATGTGTTTGTCACGTGAGTGTGTCTGCTATAAAAGTAATGCACTCGCAATCATTCTTTTAGTCTCACACGTGTTCTAATTTTAATTACACTAAGCCAAGTTTTGACTGTTGGGATTCTGGTGGCAGCGCTATTCACTGCCCACCTACGTTCACGCGCCTCCGCAGTTTAGACTCTGAAGGTCCCCTAACAGTAAATTATTGTATCAACATGGCGGTGTATGCATTGAAATGCTACTAGTTTTCCAAAATAAGAATGTAACTTGGTGATTATCCATCCATTTGTTGGTATTTTTTATTTTGTTACGTTTAGATGAACACAGTCAGCAAGCCCCTCCATTACGTAATCTTCGAAAAGCCCACGAAAATTTGGCAATAGCATAACTTCATCTTTGGCCATCAATTTTTGGCATGTGTTTGAGCTGCATAGCATAGGTTGAGTTCAAAGTAATCTGTTTCACTGAAATGACCAAAATTTAATTTAATGGAATCAATTTGAGTTGCAATGAGGGCACCAGCTGCGTCCAATGTGGGATTAGAACTCTGCTCACCTAACTTTGCTTGAGCTAACTGCTTTTTTATTCCATTAAACAACTTGTAACATGACATGCAAATTTTACTTGAAGCTGTTAGTGTAGACTTTTCCCCACTGATCACATTTAAGTAGGAATTTAAGACTTCTGGCGATGAGCAATGCCTAAAATAGTTTTTCTCTACTTGCTTAGGTTTGCAATTGCAAGATTCACATGGTTGTGGGGCCTTTACTCTGGTGCGAACAAGACAGTAGTGATCCTGGCAGAGAGGTGTGCTTACGTCACTGTCTACTGACATGCTCGTGTTTGTGACTACCTTCTCTCCGACTATTTCCTCTATTTCCTGTCTGCTAGCAATGTTGCTGTGTCTATAGACACCCTTGGTGCAGGTGAGTAACCACATAGGACTTTAGTGGTGGGTGGCTTTTCCTCCCAACGTGGGTGGAAATTAGGATTGCTTTTATTCCTTGAAGCTTGTTTGTAACAAGCATGACATATGCATGCCTCATTAGGAGTGGTTTTGGTTGCTCTAATAAGTGCTGCAACATTGCAATCAGATTTAACAGCAAGATGTACATATTTTGTACTCTTTTTCCGCACAAGTGGCACGGACCACATTTACCATCGTGTACGCTAATTTGTGCCATATTGCCATACACATACCATACCACAATATAGATACGAGATCAGGTGGAGAGACGACTTGGGGGAGGAGAAAGGTGCACACTTGGAACGGACACTGCAACTTCACGAGAGGAAAAAGGCTGCTGGAAGAGATAGAAGAAGAAATCAACTCAAGCCTATGTTTTACTACATGCCTGTTATTTTTCAAAATTTGAAATTGTGTCATTAGTGTTATCATATGTTGTTTATTGTTTCAGCTATAGTTTACATATTTTTGAATGAAATGTTAGCAAAAGTGGAACATGGGACACTAAAGTAAATATTACCACGGTAAACTACAGGTATTAATCTACTGATCTTACTAGTGATGTGGCCAAAAAAGATATTTCCAGGAAATGGCCCACAAAAGAACTACAGTGGTCTCCAGGGGATTGCCTGTACACTTGAGGATATAACTTCCGTTTGGTTGAAGCTATCAAAACCAGATTTTCACCACGACGTGTGCCTTCCAATGAATATCATTTGTTGGGATTCCTAGTAATCTATGGGTATCTAATAGGGGTGCTAAATGCAGAAACTAAAAAACAGACTTATTCATAGTATACGGAAAACAGTAAATTGTTTCAGTCGCGGTTGCAAATGGTTTTGCACAGCTTGCATTGGACTTCCGGTACGTTGGCGATTAGACTGCAAATTTGGCTTGCTGGAGTCTTCTATTGGTGCTCATTCCATCTGTAACAACAAAGTAAGCCCACAGTACACAGAAAAAGAAATATAAAGACACTTGCAGACTAGCAATAAAATAATATGCAACATATTTAAATAGTAATCCTATTGCAAACTATGATACAAACTCACTGTAATTGTTTTATTTTAAATAGTAATATTGAAGTAACTAATAGAACTACACAAATGAAGAAAAGTATTCAAGAAACTACAATTAAACTAACTACATATGGATTGCAGGATGTGGATGGCTGTTCTACTTCTGTATTGGATGATGTTATATCTGTAGTGGCCAATTCAGTTCTGTTAAAATATCCTATATTGATAAAAGTCAATCAAAATCGGTTTTCTTCAAATTACTCATGAAGTTTATCTTACTTTATTGCACATAATTAAAAAAAAAGTAATTGATATATTAACAATTTATAAGTGGCTATTTAAATGCAAGATATACTTTTAGATTACAGGAAATTAGCTATATCCTGTCCTATAACTCCATCTTCCATTATTTTAATAGCAGGGGTAATTACTACCTGTAAATACAATTGCACTGGCACTAATGAGGTGTTCAGCAACATCCATAACTGATAATACTGGAGATATTGTTAGTATATCTACTTTACACACTGTTGAGAGATTAAATTTGTCAAATTTCAAACTTCTTGCATCCGATGGTAAGCTATCCTCAATTCCAGTGAACTTTAAAGAATACACAAATGATAGTATGCAATGAGATAATTCAGGTGGAATAAACCAAGTCACCAAATCTTCTACTATTTGGAAGTTTGAAATCGCTGTAAAATATGTCACAATAATAAAAAGTACTTATGATAAATTAATAATGTAGAGATACACGGTGATAGTGATATAGATATGACCTCTCATAGTAGGACAACTGATGTTGAGGCTCCATACTGTACGACTTTCTACAAGAAAAACCGGAGCAATAGTAAGTTTTTGTACGTAGCAATTATTCGATATGTTTAAAATATCCAGAGGTAGCACTAAAGCATTGTTTGAAGTTATACCAGTTATGTTGCTTGTTTGCAACACATACTCATAATGCAGAAATACAGTGAGAAATTTCTAATGGAACATACCACTGTGCTATTCCATTTACAATGGAAAACGTATTAATTAATCACAGTAATTTAAAAAAAAGCGAAAAACATGAAGCATAAAGCATAACTGTATTTTCAAGATGAAATAAAATGCAATTCAATATTGAAACCAGTTGTATTGTTATTTTTTATTTTTTAATTAATATATTCTTAAGATACCAAAATATGCAGTCATACTTTGAGCCAAGTAGATTTTGTAAAGATTAATCCTAGCCTAATAGACTGTATTTTACTGTAATAGTAAACAAAGTTAGCAGTCAAACCAATGAATAACTGTACTACTGAACCACTTCCTTTTGCGATAATATTGGAAAGTGATAAAAATATAATATTTCAAAAGCTAAACCGTAAATACATTGGATAGCTAAACAAAAAACAACAACAAAAAAATAGAATTTGGTATAATACTAAAATTATTATAGTTTAAAAAAGAACCACATTATATTATATTGCAAATAATTATGATAATACTCAAAGTGTGGTATGGTGAAATATCTTGCCATGTCGTCACTCTAATGAGTGTAATAAGTGGTTTATTCTACCCTAGATATCTTCATTACTGTAGTTTGCACTAGGACTGGTAACTCACACTATGTAAAGTTGGCTTAGGGGCTCCTCAAACCCCAGCTGTTATTGTAGCAGCTGTTCTAACACAGTTGCATAGGCTACACCAGAGGAGCTTGGCCTGGCTACTATAACTACTAGGGTAATGAGCTTGCACAATATACATGAAATATCATGAGTTTTTTCATGGGTCAAGTATCTAATTGGCGAGCGAGCGTAGCGAGGGAGACACTTACAGGGGTAACACAATCGAAAATCGGGGATGTTTGTTTATTTATTGGCGAGCGAGCGTAGCGAGCGAGACAGTATTAGGGGTGGATAATGCAAAATCGGGTATATGTTATATATATGTATGTATGTATGGATGGTACGTATGCTCTTTAAACGCGCGCGCGGGGAACTTTTTTCTCCTAAAAACACGGCTATTTAGGCTTGACTCCAGTTTATTCTGAAACTACAGCATTAAGCAAACCTTACTTTATACTTAAGCTCCAAAGTATGAGAAAATTCCTGCTAAAACGCTTGTTTTCAAGACACAAAAAGTTGATTCGACAGGTTACTATGGCATTGAAGACCCTTTTCCAGACTTAATTTCAAAACTTCCCCGTTTTATGGGGGATACGAGAGTGCCGGTTGTTGGTTGTCAAGAGCCGTTGGTAGTCAGAATGCCGTAGTATTAATGCTATGGAAGCTACTACTTCTCGAGGGAAGCTGAGATAAGTACGCAATTCCATATTTGTTAGCTAAATATGCAAAATTAACTCTGGCCTTTCTTTTTTGTAGCTAAGAGCTAGTCAGTGACTGGTAAATTCAAATAGTCAGATTGGCTCAAATTTGGTACTACAAAAGTTACCACTGCTCAAGAAAATGAGGTAAGAAAGTAATTTTGTATTTGTGTGCTAAAATTGATTGTCTTTTGTTTTTCTAGGTGAGAGCTTGTTGTCAGGAATTCAAGGTAATTCAGATGGTCAAAGTAACTTCAATTTGATACTACAGAAGTTATCAATACTCAAGAATGAGGTAAGTAGTAATTCCATATTTGTTGGCTAAAATTACAAATAATAACACTGGTTTATTTATTATCGTAGCTGAGAGCTTATTCAAGAGTTACTGGTGATTGAGATTATCAGAATGGTTACGTTTGATACTACAAAAGTTACCATTAATCAGGTAAAAGAGTGATTTTGTATTTGTTTGCTGAAATCAAATGTCATAACTGCTATTATAGTGTTTGCATGAAGTAAGCTAAAAATAGTAACATTTTATGTTACCTAGCTATCAGGCTCGCTCGCCATTTGTGCTCAAGCACACCACTAGTTTAGATGTTTGGACGTATGTATGTCATTTTGTACTTTGACCCTCCGTATTTTTGTGTTCGCTCGGCGTTCGACCCCGTCCCAAACTTTACTAAACAGAATCCTCTGGTTTAGCGACCATTACCCCTATCACCTTAGAAATTGAATTGTTTACCGCTTTGAATTGTTTTGCGGGTGCAGTTAAAACGCAAAAACTTATGGGAGCTCCATTTCTATTCGAGTTAGTGGCGGTGGTAAGTTAATACGCTATTTGTCACAGTTATATAAGCCCTACTCAACAGCATTTACTTGAAAATTCATTGTCCACTAGACGAACTACGAAGGTAAGTCTTGAGTAGGTATGTTCAGTTGTGTGAAAGTATTGTGCGTTACAACTACTATTAAGAATATCACAAAGAAAATTTTAAATAACGTGACTTGATTTTGTTGCTTCTTTTTCAATTCAAACAGTTTCGGGGAGCAGTTACTATGGAATTGAAACCCCTTTACCGCATTAACTTAATTTAAAACCTCAACTTTATTTTAGTAGCTTGAGTGTTAGTTGTTAAAATCAATCATTTAACAATAGTGTGGTTTAAGGCTCGCTCGCCTATTGTGCTCAAGCACACCACTAGTAATAATATCATTGTGAACATGTCTAGGGTGGAATACACACACACACACACACGCACACACAAATATATATTGCTTTTTATCTACAGAAATATTTTATCACTATGTTATAAATTCAACTCCAATTCTTATATACCTTCAAAAGTAAGCTTCACACTTGTGATCCAAGGAGATAAGTTTTTATGATCACTACCAAAAACCATTACAAAATAATTCTTTTCAAATAATTTTTAGCCACTGAACTTAACAATAGTGAATGGATTAGTCACAGGAACAAATTTTGCAGTGCTCTCATCTGTATTAACAAACTGAAGCAGAAACTTGATAAAATTTTACACAGAAAGTGAAATTGTCGGACTGAAATATTTTCATATGTAGTCAATAAACATTGGAGCCACCATTCTCCTGTTCATAAGGATAATAATAATTATTCACATTTTTTTCTCAGCCTTGTTTTACTCATTGAATATGGATTCTCTCTCTTCCAGTGGTTTTTTTTTTTTTAATTAACAATACAGAATTAAATTAATATTTAGTCAAAAAAAATTATCTTAAAAAATAAAAATATCGGATGGTCCGTTGAGAGTGAGACTGTAGCATTGTAATACCCTTAACAGTATAAATACAGAATTGAAGTGTTTGTCTGTCAGTTGGTTGTTATTATGTAGCTCAGTGGCAGAGAGCTTGTGCTAACAAGCGGTCCTGGGTTGATTCATTGTGGCAACCAAATATTTTTAATTCAATATTAAAAAAATGCCTGTGAAAGAGAGAATGCATCTTTGAATAATACTTTTGTATTTTGATATAATTATGTATTATAGTATAATTATGTATAGCTAGTCCAGTAGACACCCCTATAGGGCTAATATATAAACCTAGAAATGTCCATTCCAATGAATTTTTTTGCTGATTTGTACTTATATGTGATCTTAGAACAAATTCAGCCTGGTAGCCCAGGTGGCAACCTTGGGCAACTCCTGAAAAATTTGCGGGTGCTGACGATAATTTGAAATTTTTGCTTTTGAACAGTTTGTCATAAAATGAAATGGAATAGCTCTTTTATAGGGTTTTTGGGTATATAGAATTCATTTCTGACATTATTTTTGGGATTCAATGTAAAGGTAAGGTGTTATGAGTCCACTTGACACAAATTTTTACTAATTATTATCATGACTTTGTTCATAAAATGACATTGTTATGAAAAGTACTCTGTTTCAAAATTATCCTCATCTTCCTCATCCGGTTCTTCAATATCCTCCACACCCTCAACATCCTCATAATCCTGTTCTTCAATATCCTCAACACCCTCAACATCCTCATAATCCTGTTCATCAACTTCCTCAATCTCTTGATCTGCTTCCTGTGTGGTGACTCTCTTGGAGTATGGGTTGTAGCATCCCTCTTCACCGCAGCAGTTGCAGTAAGATGTGCATGTGAGATGCTCCTTGTGACAACTGCACGACACAGTACTGCATTTCTTGCCTTCTGCTCTGCATTGACACTTGATGACATCAACAAGTTCTGGTGGGCCTGGGTCACCGGCAGCCACGACAGGAATGGGAACTCCATCCTGGAATTCCCATCCAAAATGAGTGATGTTTGCTGACTCTCTTGGTGGAGCTTGCTGGTCTGCTGCTTTCCACAGCATGACCTGAAGATGAGCTCTAAGTGCATGTTGCAAAAGGTTAGCAGATGTTGGAGGTAGAGCCATTATCTTAGGACTTTTCTTTTGAATCTTGCAGATTCCATTGATGTTCCTGGCACCTGATTGTAGAGGGCAGTGATAAGAGGGTTTACCGCTTTCATCAGATCAGCTGGTGTGATGTCAATCTCACCCATGGCATTTGCCAAACCAGGAAAGTTCCCAGAAAGCAAGGTGTTGAGTGCTCTTGTCTTGCCTTTGCCATATAGATATGAGGTGGTATCACACCCACTGAGAGCATGCATACCAAGCAGTTGTAAACTCTTTGGTCCAAGTTCAGTACATGTTGCGTTAATATCCAAAACTGTGCCATTGCATCGCTCCATCTGCACCTTGCACTGCAGTGCTGCTCTATATACCCAATACACCAGTAGGACAAACACATCTGTGTCATCACTAAGCACACGAATCACATTTTTACCGTAATTCGCTGCTTGAATGACATAGGAGACCATGGTAACATCTGCTTCATCATGACGAAATGCGCCATCATCCTTAGTTTCCATGATCACATTCTCTCCAACACTGAATGTTGACAACACACTCGCTAGACTCTGCTTGTTATTCTTACTTTTCAGTATTGCATCTCTCTTTGGAAGAGAACAGGTTATGGAGAGCTCATAGTCAATTACTACTTCACCAGCATGTCTCTTTCTCTCATGATCCTTGGCAGATACACCTTGGTATTTGTCAAAGACAACAATTTTGTCAGAATCATTTGGATAACGACTCAAATGACCCTTGATGGATGCAATCAAATCTGCAGGAACACCACCATGAGGCCACACAATATGGTAGAACAGCTGAGAAACATCTATGATGACTGCATCAGGAGCAGTTGGCAGTGTTTCAAGAATTCCAAGACGTTTGACTAAGTCAGATTTGTTTCCCTTGCGTAGGCAACCATGCTCATCAATAAGTGATGAATGTACTGCACACAACTCGTAGGCGAAGAGATGTTCAAGTTGAATTTCCCGCTGCTGACCAATCATGAGCAGACGAAGAAAAATACTCTCAAGATCCATTACTGGCCTGACATTCTTACCCTTCGTCTGCTTCTTGAGAACAGACATTGTCTTAATGGGGCTACTAATAGGATTATAGAATCCTTTATGTAGACTGGCAATGTATTCTCTCTGCATCTTTTCACCAATTGTAATTGAATCGGCAACATTCACATCAACAGGTGCAATTTGGCCATTGATAGGATTGTATAGATGAGGACGTACATCTTCCAGAGGGTGAGGATATTTCTCTACTTTTGCATATATGAGATCCCGATCTTTAGCATCCAAGACACAACGATGCTTCAACTCTTCTTTGTAATGATTCTGTGCAGATTTTCCTGGTTTGTCATCCGAGTAGACAACATCTAGACGATCTGACACATGAGCAGTGATAGGGAAAGCGTCTATCCACTCACTAACAAGCTCAGCCGACAAAGTCATTCCTTTGAGACCTCCTTTTCCCATCTTGATAGCAGTCTGCTCACCAAACTGATCAGCTGATACAGCATTCCAGTAACCCGCATGGTGCCGACAGACAAGGTCTACTTTAGCTTCAGCATGCAGTGAAGCCATCTCCAGCAAATACTGGGTAAGATAGCGTGCATAATGCATATGGCCAGCAAGGAAAAAATACTTCATCATTCGCTGCAAAGTCAACAGCTTCAAGTCGATGTCACCCTCCCTCTCTGCACGCTCAAACTGGTGGATAAGGAGAGTTGGGAGGAGAAAGTTGTCAACCCAGTGTCGACCAGTGGGATGACTTCGAGCGGCATCAAGATATTGCTCTATCTCATCAAATGTCTTCAGCCCAGTTGACAAAAATCTCCTCATGAGTGCTGCTGATACACCACGAAAGGATCGCATGGCCTTTACCCAGGACTTTCCATTGAAGATACCTGCAAAGTAGGAAACTACTTAAAAAGTGTAAGTTATAGCTAAATTATTATTGAAACATACCTGTCAGCCCCCCATAAGCTGCAGCAACATATTCTTCCAATGCTGAACCTCTCATTAGCTTCGCAATGCAACCGATGAATGACTGTGTAATGTGCATTCCACCAGGATGGGCGATGATATTTTGGAATTGTACAGAATCATCCCAACAAACTTGTTTGGTTACCTCATACAGTTGCATGTCCATAGAAAGATGAATACAAGTCATCCCCATGTCAACCAAAGACGCCTGCATATACTTAAGTGTTGTGAGGATGGTGTCTGGATGATGCGGTGGAGCGTCAATTAAATGGCCAAACATGTATGCTGTTGCAGGTTTCACAATATCCTGGCTCCTGGCTAGATGGTTATTGAAACCATTCCATTCCATACAATTTTCATTCATAAGGCTATTGAGCCACTCTGTGTCCTTCACATGGGCAGCATGTAGACTGGTCTGTCTGGCACACAACTCAGTGTAACTGAGTCCAGTTGTTCTGGTGGCTATTGCAGGGGGCATCACCTTCTTCTGACCAGCGTAGTGTACAAGGGGAATTGACCTGTTAGTACCCACAGATTTGGCCTCCTTGGAAGTGAGACGAGGAATGATAATGGCATTGATGTCAGACTGAGAGCTGCCAGGCTCAATGATTCCAGCTGGGTGCATCTGAAATTCAGTTGCCATGGCATGAGTTTCACGACAACCATTTGGAGTTGACACCATAAGGTCAAAGTTGTCATACCAACCAAACACAAGTCCGGCACTCTTTGTGAACCCCATCATCTGATGCAGCATAAGAGCATTCTCACTGACATACTTTGCTGCTGACTTCCGGAATCGCCGTACTTCATCATACGATGCAATGTATCCATGTTCATGCAAAGTATCAATGATATATCTGCTACCAAATTTGTGGTGGAGCTTAACTCCCAACCCAAGCGTTGTTTGATTGCATGCATTTGTGATGTGTTGCTGTATGGATTGTGATAGGCTCAGTGATGCCTTTGTGACCTCGCCAGTTGATACGAGCTTTGAGATAAACCTAAGCAGAGTAGCACTAGTGTGTTCCTTGGTTTTGGCATGAGTAAAATTACCAAGATCATATTTTGTTTTGGTAAATGGAATATCACGTGACTCAGCTAAGATTTTTCGGGCCAAAGCATTCTCTGCATCCTCATCTTCAGTGTCCACTTTTGCTACTTTCAAGATTTTGCCAACGAACCCCCGGAATCCAATTATTGATGCGCAACCATCAATGCTAAGTACCACTACATTGTCACCCAAATGCATGGCAAGCTTGGAGAACATCTGCTTTCGTGTGAGCTCACCACCATAACTCACATATTTTTCATGCAGCTCAATGGACGTCCAAGTACACAGCCTGCGATGAATATACATTTCGTCAACAAGCTCTTTCATAGCTCTATCATCGACTGCTAAACCCTGCTCACTATCACTAGAGGAGATCTTCCTGAAGTTATCATAGCAGCGAAAATGGTACTGCGCCTCCGCTGCAGCTAAATCATGCACACCATGACAGCGCATAGAAACTTCCCTACTCCATGCATCAATTCTGTCAACACAACATTGCAATACAACTTGCTTGAATGCCGGAGCACTTTTGATTCCCTTTCTTTCGCACTGTACTACACGGTCCCATCTATCAGGGTGTTTAGGGTTGACAGGCTCACATGGCTCCGCACAAAATAGGCATTGCTTCTTGAAGTCAAACTCTTTCACTTGTGACCTTCTGATTCTGGCAGTAGGTGGCTCATCACTGCTGACTGACTCAGCCTTCCTCTTCAAAACAAACTTCTTGACATGTTCTTTCGAGGTATAGGAACAGTAACAACTTTTATGAAGTACAACTGTTGCCTGTTCTCCATGAGAGTTAAAAATAGTTTGTAATTTATCAAGAGTCTCATCATCACCTCTCTCAACTGCACATTCAAGGAGTTTCTTGAAAGCTTGAATCTTGAAGGTTTTGAGTGACCCAGAACTAGTACTGCTACAGCTTGGGAGAAGACATCTGTCATTAAGCCCAACATCAGCCATCTCTAAATTTTCCAACTGTAGGTGACTCCAGCTGCAAGAAATTTCCAGCTGCAGGGTTAATTACTGTTGCTAACCACTACCAAATTCACAAAGTGATGGAATGCAGGGTGTTTTTTTTTGGCAGAAAATCTGTTTAGCACCTTACCTTTACATTGAATCCCAAAAATAATGTCAGAAATGGATTCTACACACCCAAAAACCCTATAAAAGAGCCATTCCATTTCATTTTATGACAAACTGTTTGAAAGCAAAATTTTCAAATTATCGTCAGCATCCACAAAAATTTCAGGAGTTGCCCAAGGTTGCCACCTGGGCAACCAGGCTGAATTTGTTCCAGGATCCCATATAAGTATAAATCAGCAAAAAAAATTCATTGGAATGGACATTTCTAGGTTCACAAGTTGTCTACTGGACTAAGCTTGGATTTATTAGTGTTAAGCTACATGTAGACAACAAAAATTATGGCTATATGCTGCAAAATACATACTTGCATACTCCGGCAGTTAGCATACACATGTTTTGATTGCTAGCAGTTAATCAAAAAATTATATATTTTTTGACACTTGGATTTTAATTGCAAGGCCAATATTTACGGGTGACCTCAGCAATTCAGATTGCAAATTAGCAACTCATCTACATGGTATACTTCAATTTATATTTAGCTAATATAAGTTATTAAAAGTTAAGTTACTTTTACTAAATAATTAAATTATATCTATAGTTATTTCTCAATAAACTGCAGATGAATACAATACATCCATTAATTTCCACTGTGACTATTGATTTTATTTCGCTATAGAAATACTGTAAACTGATTTGTAAGTTTACATAGCCATAATGTCTACCCTTACCAACTCCTTCTACTAGTAATAATGAAATAATATTTCCAGTAAATGACTCCAAGCAATTATTGTAAGAAATTTCAAGGAACTCCAGGTGCTATTTAGATATTTAGCTGTGATTCCATTTTCAAATGACTGATCTTCTATCCTAGTTGAAGATACCCTTAAGTTAACTGATAATAATGGCACTGTCCAAGTAAAGTCACTATTGAAATTTTCACAAAATATTTCAACCTCTTCACTTTTACAAAATTTTGTTCTGTTGGAAGGGACACCGTTTATTTCAATAATGTTGTGGTATAAATAATACAAAGTATATCACACTTAACTTTCTTAACAATACAATTTAAAGCTAGCTATATGATAGGATAGCTACTTATTTTTTATCCAGCTATATAATTATATGACTCATTGTATGGTTACTATAAAAGCTTAACTGAACCACAAGCCAAGATTATTATTCCAAATATACAACTAAAAGACATAATTACACTAACTTGCTATAACTATTGCACAAAAATACTTTCTATGTTCTAGTATTCTTTTATTTTCTAACAAAAACTCAATGAATTAATGAAGATAAATACATAGTTCATGTAGTATTGAAGAGACAACAAGGCTATTTATGTTCTTGAAGCCTTATAATCATACAATGTATGAAAGCAACTAGTGTTTACACATGTGAGATGCTGTTTGCAAGCAAGTGTATACTTTAAATCTTCCTTGTTGTAGTTACTCCAGGAAAGCATCACTACCTGAGCAACTGTACATTCAAGCAAGTCATAGGATATACACGCACATACTCAACACCAAAAGAAATTACTTTATAGACCTCAGAGTAAACTTATAAACAGTGGAAATATATTTTTAAATGCTAAACATTGAAACCAGCATGAAGATAAGAGATGTTGCCAGGCTGTGCTATCATTTTTCTGGAATAAAGGCATGAACTTGAATAGGAATAATTCTAGAATAATAGTATTTAGTAGAATTAAAAAGGGAAAGTGAGAATAATCAGTCCATAATTATAACAGAAGATAAGCTTTTTTTTTTTTACTTAGGTAGATCTTCATTACTTGATTAAAGTAACTGGATTTTGTGGTTGACCACCCTGTTATTGTACTCACTAAGTGGAAAAAGTTTGAAATAATGGGAACACTGTCAACCAGGCTCAGAATCAGAAAATCATCTGGAGGGTCATGCTAAACTATATCTCTTCTTGAGTACCTCACAACCATCACACTGCCTCAGAATTGGCAAGAAAACTTTATTATTACCAATTATCTAGGAATTAAAAGGGAATATAAGGTTGCATCCACTTACTGCTGAGCATCATTAAAAGTCACTAATTCCTATATACAGTATTCCTCAAATATCTGGTCCAAGTTTGTCATGATTGAACTTTTTCAGCTGCTGCAGAATACGTTTTTCCATTCTTTTTTTACAGGGACATTCAAAGTTTTCACTGAAAATGAGCTAGCTATGTGGAATCTTCTATATCGCGTATTATCATAAGTACCTAATTAATATAGCTAATGCAATCATAATTTTTTCACTCATTTTGAACCAATAAGTTAATAATGACAAAGTCTATGGTATAATATTTTATTCTTTTGAAATAAGTAACCCATTCTTTTAGAATAAAAAAAAAATAATAATTCTAAAAAATCCGACCATAATCTGGCAGGTCCTATGTCACACCACATGAATAGCTACTGATGAATAATAAGCAAGTGGATACAACAAGCTGGCAATTAATATTCAATATAGAAGTCCACTTACATTAAAGTGCACTTACTCTATCTGAAATTAATAGTTACGTGTAGCCAAATCCATGAGAGACATCAGGTATTGAGGTTTCTTGCCAAATCCATGAGGGACATAAGGTATTGAGGTTGAAGTAACGGGTAAGTAAAAATCCTATTGTACAACAAATCCAGAAATTTTTTTTTATTAGTTCATTAATCAATAAAAAGATGAAGTTACTTAATGGATGACAGCATTGCTAAGGTAGCTTGTAGTTCTTATTTTCAATTTTTATCATTAAGGACCTCTGTGGCGGCAGAATATGGAATATTCTGAGGTACACCTTGTGATTTAGACCTATTCTTAAGATGGTATTCATATACCACGCCAGGTGAAGAGTATACTACCAGCAAAAAGAAATTAGCACCTGTGACAAAAATATTTCATCAATCTTTCATGTAGTTAGCTGGTAGCATTATGCGGGTCCACAACTATATGGGCTGAATTTGCCCCTCGAATCATAAGTTGGTATCTACAAGCTTCTCAAGATCTAGGCAACATTTTTTAGACACTTTTGTAGTGCATATGTACGGATACTTACAATTTTGTTATCTTCTTTTGCAGAACGCTGAGCATCAAGTACTAGCCGTCGGACCTGTCGGTTACGCCCTTCAATTAGCGACCTCACATTGAGCTCCAAATCGTCCTGTAACTCATTTCTAATAAGAATTCACACAGGTTGGATAATAACAAGTGCGTCCCTTTGCCACATGATTTCAGTAAGTTCTTATCACAACTCAGTTTACACTTGATACACGGAAGAGCCAGGAAAAGGAAGATGCACACTGAAGCGGATAGAATCTGTGCTTGTTCCGTGCTTTGACAGGTCTATAAAAGAGCCTCTGAGAAAGGATCAACCTCTGAGAAGAGACCGAAGTCCTGTCCTGTATGTGGTCAGTACATATTCAAAGTTTTAATGCTAATGTCGACCAGCCATGAACTTTTATTTATAATTTCTCAACCTGCAATTTGTTTGTATTTTAAATGTAATGTAGCTAAATGTTGTCCTCACTAAAAAGTTGGTAGCTAAAACACTAAAAAAAATCTTTAGAATTGAACAAGTATTGCAAATGGTTTCATGCTTGACAAAATGATGTAATTTTTGCATAAGTTTATCTAGTATATTGGAGTAACAAGCATAAACATGCCCTCAATTTTTGTTAGGCATCACACATTTCTAAGCCACTCATTCATCTTCTGTACACTGTACCAGTCAGTGGAACACCACAGCAGGTTCACCTGATACTTTATAATGTCTTGTGGTAATTCAGTATCACCCTCACAGCACTCCTCTTACAGTTATAACAACCCTTCCTTTAGGGTGTTTTTCCAAACAGCTAATATTAGAAGACTTGCCATTTTATTCATGGCAAGCTGTAACTTAAACACACAGAAGATTCACGAAATGTTACAATTTTTCATGACTTTAGCAACTTGTGAGGGATATTACCTTTCTATAAAATTATTATTTTCTGGTTATTTTTATAATTTTATTTTTTATCAACAAATATTTAAATTTAAACCAATACTACTAGAGTTGTTTTAGTTAACTAAAACTAGAACCAAAACCCCTTAGTTTTGGGGTATTTTACTTTTGGTGAGAATAACTAAAACTAAGCTGTAGAGAACATGAAAAAACTAAAACTAATTATTATAGAAGACAGTAAATTCAATAATAACTAAAACTACCAGTAGAGTGGATGACAAAAACTAAAACTAAGCAATTTTATTGTAAACAATTCACCTTGAATTATATCATTATTAAATGAAAATATAAATTTCCATCAAGTAATTGTTCTCTAAACTACATAACAAATATCATACTTTATTAATAATACCCAAGTTTTCACAGAAATATGCTATTTTTGAAGTTCTTTGGGAAAACTACATGAACAACTTTCTTTAAGGAATCTCATTATTGCAGAATTTGAGAGGCAACATAAGTTAACTAAAACTAAGACAATTGATAGTATAACTAACTAAATCTTCTACATGGTATTGAAGAAAAATTAAAAACTAACTAAATCTTCAGGGAGAATTTGGGGAAAAAACTAAAACTAAGCAATCAAGATATTTGTTTAGTATGAATAACTAAAACTAAGAAAGTCTGGAATCGCTAAACCAAAACAACACTGCCAATAGAAAGGTCATGTTTTACCTTTAGTTTGATACATAATGCATATAATAAAACATTTAGAACTCTCATTATTATTGTTACAGCCAAATTATCTTGCTTTGCAGTAAAAAGTGATCATAGAGGCATCCCGTTATCTTCAAAGAATTGGTTGAAATTCTCACAATTGCTAGAAAAGAACGAACTCCTCATTCACTAAATTGTAATTATATTATTATATATTAAAAATGTGGGCATTAGCTTGACAATTTCTTCGATGTTGACACCCTCAGACTACTTCACTAATTGTGAACATTTCAGTTTCTCCTTCTCCTTGTATCACCCCTGTAAATACTGTCCAGCTACAACTCTCATTCCAATTTCATAATTATTTTTTTCTTTTATTCATCATTGTTCCAAATCAATACTGTGGCAGAGTACAGGATGATCAATTAGCTAGCCTCAATTTTTGGTAGATACTCAACTTAATGAGATTGTTGTAAAGAAATACATTAATGCGTACACATTTATAAGAATGTAAAATAAATTTTAAAAAATTGGCAAAATTATATGATTTTTTTAAAATAGTTCTTATAAAAAAATACCATAGTATTTATGTAAATGTGAGCTATGTAGTGCTTATGGTTTCAGTACACAATAACAAAAGCAATTAAAAAAAATAGCACTGCTATTTACACAGTATAATTGAGTGAACTGTGACTTGAGTTTGACTTTAATGTGTTCTTTACGTGAAACCACTTAGAATAGTCTTTAAAAAAGAGCCAAATTAACCATAAACGAGTTCTTATTGATAGCTTGTTGTACCTGTAACATGTAAAGCAAAAAAAAATCATGAAAAAAAAATCATGAAAAAAATCATAAAAAAAATCAAAAAAAAAATCATGAAAAAACAACAAAATAAAATTTCATAGGAAAAAAGTCAGAATCAAATGATTAAAGCCTTTAATTTATTAATAACAACCATACAACCACGTGTATTATTACACTGAATTGTACATTATCATGTTTACATCTGTATAGCATTCATGCTACATAATCTGCTTTAGGTAATATAAATATTGAAATAATAAATAAGCCGTGCTTAGAGAATATTTAAATCATATACAATTCCATAAGGAAAAAAGTGAGAAGTTACATAAGCTATTCAAATGGGACCCTAATTATGTACTTTATACATATTTTACCTTGTTTTTCCATATGAGGCATTGCCCATATTGTCAAAGTAAACTGTTTCTCCTTTAGAAATGTGCAATAGTTGCTCATGTAGAATCAGCAATACATATGTTAAGACACAAATACCAATTAATACTCTCAGCTTTAGCCAAGATTCAGTGTAAAAGTTATCACTCTAAAAATAAACATAATAAAAAATGACAGTCAATTTCACTTTACTATGTACATATAGAAATATGGTTTAGTAAAACATTTGCTAGAGTTAGTTAAATCAAATAATATAATTATTGGCTGAGTATACAGAGAAAATTGCTACTTACAGCTACCACTAGTTTAGCCAATGATTGAATCAATGCTTAAAAACGACTACGATTTCAGCTTACCGAAAACATTTTCAATGGAAAATCATCTTGAAAAATAAGGTAAAGTCCTACGTCACAAATTTTACAATAACTATGAAGTTTCATCTAACCTATCAACAATTTAAGCTTATTTAAAAAAAATATTATGTAGCTACTGGCATCAACAAGAGAAAATTAAGAATTGATCTAACTCTTCTGAAGCTGTTGTATATGCTTTACTAAACTTTCATTTGGTGTCCGCACACGAGACAACCCTCATGCAAATAGTCTTCTCTTAAATCAAATGTCTACAAAATGGAGAAAAAAAAATTATATGAATAATAAATGTTAATTTTTTTTTTTTAATAATGGGAACTATTTCCTTGCAACTGCGAATCCACACATATTTTGGTGCACACTAACCCCAAAAGTGGCTTCAAAAGTTGTAGCAAGTTCATAAATTATGGTTTGGACACACCCTAGTAATTCATTCATAAAGACTTTAATAGTCTCATAAAATACTCTGCCTTCCGTTGCCTCAAAACAACAACAACAAACAAAAGCCAACAAAATGTACAATTTAGTCTTAAACCATTAGCAGGGTTTATTTATTTCAGGGGGGTAGGGAGAGCCTTTAGTTCACCCCCCCCCCCCCCCCCCCCCCCCCCCCCCCTGGGAGTTTTTTTTGTACCATAGTAAAGTTGTAAAGTTAAAATCAATTCACTGAATCAGTAAGATAATATAAAAGTCATATGCATGCAGGTTATTCAGTTGATTACACCGATATATTTCTAGGTTTGCTGTTCCAGACATCAATAATTAGTTCTAACTCATTTAGGCAATTACTCAGGAGAATCTGCAGATATACTCATCAAGTGAGAAAAGTTAAACTCAGAAAGCGCTTGTTCAGCATCCTTGACTTGAAGTTTCATATGCAAAAAGCTTCTCTCAACAGATGCCGTATTAACAGGTATTGTTAGACATAGTGGCAAGCACCTTGAGATTTTGGTAAATAGTTTTAATCACCTCAGAAAAATTATTCTTTGAAGGTTGATCGCTGGTTGTAATTTTTTTTTTTGTTTTGGGCAAGAACTTGTTTGTAGTTCTCCCACTCTATGATAGTTTTATCTGACACAATTGCTAATTTGACAAAAAGAACCTGTCTATATGTAGTAACAGGCTTAGTTACTCCAAAGTTTGTCAGTGTATCAAGAAAAGGTTAACTAATCACATTAATTGTATTACAGCTGATATGTGCCAATTTCCATTAAAGCCTTAAAAATGTTTTGTTTCACTTGTTAGTTACCTTACAATTCATATATATGTAGCTATAATCAAAAGCAATTGCAAACCTGTTATTAATACTTACCATATATTGCATCCCAAAAAAACAGAACTACTTCTAGTGTAAGAGATATTATGAAAACAACAAACAGTCGATGATTACCGTGGCCAACACAAGAATTTATCCACGTGCAATGATGATCAAAACCATTGCAGCATTTAATACAGAGTTTGCAATGTTTCGTATGATCCGGAATTACTATCTAGAGACAGCCACAAATGAAATAAATAAATATATAATAAATATTATATAATAATATATATAATATTTATAATCAATTGTATATATTACTTCACTAAGTCTTACACCCTCAAATATTATAAAAAATACATAGACAAAAATACGCACTTACAGTAGCATCTCAAATGTGGAATTACCTGAAAATTCAAACAGCTCCCAGGTTAAGCCACAGCCTCTTAAACTATCATACCCTGACCTTGAGAGGCTGCAGTTAGGCTATATCTTAACCATTTTACAGTTGCCTTTATACTACTCAAGTTGTTCTTAGCTCAATAAGGAAATCAGCGTACCATTAGGAAAAGTACTCTTATATTGTAGTTCAGGCAATACTACATACTTTAACACTAGTTACAAAGGTAAAAATTTATTCAACATTATTTTGGGTCAACATAGCGACCGTACCATTTGTAACAGTAAAGGTGTGGGCTTTTGTGGGTCGCCGCTCGCACTAGACTCAGAGGAGATTCACTTTACTCATGGACTCGAGGAGGGCGTAAGGTACGCTGCAACCAGAGTTCTTCCCCAGCCCCAACAATTGACTGAATAGAGTTTTAAATCTATGTCTAAAAAGTGTAAGGCACGAGGTAGAACTAAACTTAAAATGATGCACAATGCTTATATAGAGAATTGCGAACACGCCCACAATATGACACACGATGACGTGACTTCCTGCACTACAGCGTTTCGTTCTCACTGCAGCGCAGGTACAAACAACACATGACTCTGTGAACAAACAATCAAAACTTAATCAACAAAACAAGTGATTGCACAAACAACGGACGTATGGAAAACCTGTTTACAACATAAGATAATACAACAATAAAATATAGCAATAACATAAAAGTTCTAAGTTCACTTGAGCGATGAGGTGGGGCAGATGCCACACCTCTTTTATGCCTGACCCACAAGAGGTAATAAACATTATTAATGTTAGCAATTTCGAAATTTCTGATAGTGATACAGGCGAAGAAAAGAAAGAGAAGAAGTCTATGCTTACAATTATAAGTTAATCATTGGTAGATAAAGGTCAAAAATCAAAATGACTATAGACAAGACCGTGAGTAAAAGCTACTGTATACAGGCCCATAATAGTGCGAAGAAGACCCGAAAGTTACTAAAAAAAAGACCTTGAATTTAGTAATGAAGTAGTGAAGAAGACCCGGGCATTACAGATAAGTACTAAAGCTGAGCTAAATATAGCTACCCCTATAAATCCCGGTATTCGGTATTCAGGGGATACTGATATGACTATATTGGCTTTGGAAATAAACGGGTATACAGGTGTTTCAATACAGCCTTTTTTCAAACTGCATGCAGCTGGTTTAGTCAAAGTAGTAGTAGCTCGATTGGCTATTCTCTAAAAAAAATAATGTGAAATGTTATAAAATTAGCTGGCAATATTGTACATAGTGCCATTGACATGGCACTCAGTCACCAATTCTCTGTTAAAAAAAAATAAATCGATTATCCTATATAATGTTCCAATTATTTGTTGCTTTTACATTGCTCTGACATTACTTCCTGTACTAAAAAACTGAAATGACAGAAGTGGTATTCTGTGCTTACAATTATTTTAGAAGATGTCAACCGGAATGCTTAGCCATTAAGTGTCGGTCAGCTCAATTTTCTTAATGGTATGGCGTTCACAAGCTTAGAATAAATCAAGTAGAAGATGAATAAGCCATTTACTCTATGTGAACCACTTCATAGCTCTGAAATCATTGGAAATTGAGTTTTGGTTAATATGATTAGTAAAGTAAGTTCAAAATTTTTCTATTCTCTATGCGAAGTAATGTTTTCTTTGTATAATAGTAAACAGTTTTGCCTTTAGTTGCTTAAAAAATCCATCTCTTGCTAAATATTATTAAATAAGAGAAATAATAAAATAAAATATTTATACTGCACTTTTCCATGCTACCCAACTGGTGGTCATAATATACCAGTGAAAGGGTTAATTAAAAATAATTGTAAAGGGAAACCAGTTGTCAACTCTCATATATAATTAGTCAGTACTGAATCATTGGCGAGTGAGCGAGACTCTCTCAGGGGTATACAATTGAAAATCAGGGATATTAATTTTTTTATATATGTGTGTGGACATAATACGTATGTTATTTTGTACTTTGACCCTTGCATATTTTTGTGTTAGCTCATTGTTCGACCACGTCCCAAATTTCGGGTGCAGTTAAAACTAAAAAACTTACTGGAGTTCCATTTCTATTTGAGTTAGTGGCTGTGGTAAGTTAATACACCATTTGTCATAGTTACAAGTCCTATGTAATAGTATTTACTTCAACATTCAAAGAAAACTTTTAAATAAAGTGACTTGTCTTTTCCAGCATTTTTTTTCTTTTCAATTCAAATGTTGTGCGGATTAGTTGCTATGACATTCAACCCCTTTACCATATACAATATATATATATTAAAAAAGTCGAGTTTTTTTAATAGCTTGAGTGTTAGAAGTTAAAATCAATCATTTAACTACAGTATAGTAGTTTTAGGCTCGCTCGCCATTTGTGCTCAGCACCAGTAATTACTAATTGTGCAACAATTGAGCAGGTTATTAACCAAATAACAACAAACATTGTTGTAAAGATCCTCTTACCAGACATTGGGAACAAAATTGTAGAACTGAAGAGATTGGTTTTTCATGCTCACGTCTAAGCTCAACACTAGTTAAATCACTTTCTTCTTTAGCTACGTCCAAAATTGTCTAACATAAAATAAGAATGCCAAAAATATAATAAGCACATCGAAATGACAAAAATTATCAAAATAATATATGCCATTCTAACAATTTGTTAAAAATACAATACACGCTGTTGATCATAATGCCAGGCTACTAATTATGTCAAAAAGTTATTTTCATGTTCATATATTACATGGTGTAACCTAATTCTAATCATAGGGTGACAATTGAAGATTATATAGTAATCTTTGTAAAGGTATGAAATATACACATAAAAGTACTATGCTGATTCAAATGTTACAGCAAAATAGAAGCGTATTTTGCATGTTGTATAGCAGAAATAACACAAGTTAGTTTGGATATTAAGTGAGTAACTAGATAGTGAATCTGCCTGTATATGTCTAAATGTTCTTTAATAGAAGTGTATTAATGGAGGAAGCTTCTCCGCCAAACTTCCTAGCTTCCCCAAACTTCCTAGCTTCCTGCACACTATACTTGTCAAGCTATGTGCATTATGCTATTGTGCCTTAACTCAAAACTACAGCATTCAGGTCATAAATATTTCATGCTAATTACTCTCAATAAAATACGAATTTTTATCTTTCACTTGTAACTTCTTATAAATATATTCAATAATGAAATTAACCAAGCTTCCACCCAAACAATTCTTTTGTAGATGGAACCCAGGCTACTGCATATCATGGCACGGTACAGTGGTGATTATGCGATATGGCTTTGTCACCATAGAGTTCAATCTGACTGCTTCATAGTATTATCAGAAAAAAAATCATAGAATTACAAACACAGTAGTCTATATAATTGCTTGTTATGCTATATATTATATTATCCTAGTATATGGTTCCCACCAAAAAAAAATAAACTGAAATATTTCAAAGCAAGTGGCTAGTGAACATTTAAAACAACAATATATAGCTATGAAACATGAGGTGTTAGCCTAAACTTTTACAATACTGATGCTAACAATGGCATACTTACCTTGAAGCTTGTAGTTTCCTATGAGTGCACACTTCATAATGCTTCAAACGCCTAAAACTAAACAAAACTTAGCCCGCAGGTAGAGGAGGGCTTTAGCTTCAATACATCGCCATCGGTTACTTCGAAGTGTATTGCCTCTACAAGAAAAAGCTCAGGCGTTCAAGCCTCGAGGTGACGGTCACGATTTCTTGTAAACAATTTTCGGAGTACGCGCACATAATCACAAATTTAATTTTAGGTGATTATCGGTTAACCCTCTCACCGGCAGATAAAATTCAGTTATTTTATTTTTTCTATATGAATAATGTTTAAAAATAAATATAAAATCATGAGTTCAAAAAAGTACCTAGCAACCATATATCACGTGAAAGTACATGTATTGTTCAACATTTTTGGTCAAATTTGGTTGCTTAGCAACAAACCACAAAGTGGTTTTTGGGACCACAATGTAACTATATCATAACAAAGTGATCTGTATGTTTCCAGTGCAATATTAGCATATGTTTGTGCGTGATTAGATATTTTTTTACTGTTATATAATAGACAGTTATCTCAGCCAGCAATGCTGTTGCTCACTGATGACGACACCAGGAGAGGCGTGACTGGTAGCTGGGCAATAGCTGGGCAGAAGAACATCATGAATACAAGAATATTTTACTAACAGTTCCAGTCCTCTGCACACACTCACTCCTCCCTCTAGCCACATTCTTACTCATACTCTTCCTTTTTCATCTATTCAATATTTCAACATAATCAGTTATACCATCATCTCAATATTCTAGACCTTGCAGAAGTAGAGACATCATCTTTGAATGAATAGGAAGTCCAAAGTAATTCAGAGAGCAAAGGTGGCTAAGTCAAATCATTACTCATTGCTGGGAGTTTGTAAGAAAAGAGTTTACAGCTGTGACCAAATTAGCGCCATATTCCTGGGAAAGCTATTGGGCATATAAAACTTACCGCCATGTTCCCGGGAAAACTATTTCTTACTTTTTTCCTCCAATATACTGCGTAAATAGCTGCTTTCTTACCTGGAATATCAAGTTCCATATCTCTTTGACATAGCTGCTGGTATGTTCGCTACCTACAGAGCTCTAGTAGCTCTCAAGTTGAAAACTAGTAGTTTCCTCAACTGGCAATGAAATGACAGCTTTAGCGAGCAAGTCCAACTCTCTATCCTCGATACTAGTACCTCTGCGGTAGCTATATAGCTCCTGTACCCCTTCCCTCTCACGTTCGCAGTCGAAAACGTCGTCGCAGACAAGATCCACCGCCTCAGTTGCAGACAAATTTATCACCATTTTTCGAACTAACGTTAAGTTTATTTTTAGCCCGACTACCTTAGTTACGTAGTAGCTATTTCTATTCTAAAAATACATGCAATAGAACAACACATTAGCCGTGCTCTGGACGCTGCAGCTAAGCGTTAGCGTTTATCGGGGAAATATGTTTTCCCGCATTACGTCATCCTTGAGCGCCAATTGAATCACCTGAACTATAAATATACTAGAAAATGCTCGTGTAGCATTGGTTGGGCGAGCGAGGTTCTGGGGAAATGTTGACACTTTCAATTGCATTGGGGTCGTTTGATTTGAATTTGCATTGGTTTTCTTCCTGCAGGTTGCCAAATCTGAATTCACATCTCATTATTAGTAGTAGAATATGTAATGACATGTAAAGGGGGAAATGATGATTGGTAAAGGGTAAAGAATGGTACTCCTCATGATAAAGTAACAATTGGTGGGTAAAGAATGGTACTCCTTCTGGAGAAATGTTGACACTTTCAATTGCATTGGTTGGGCGAGCGAGCGAAGTTCTGGAATGAGCGCGCGCTTTTAAACGACCATTCAGGATTTCCATAGGCGAGCGTGCGAAGTTCTGGCATGCGCGCACGTTTAAACGACGACGTACGTATTCAAAAAAAAAATGAACGTATTCAAAAAAGACGTATTCAGGATTTCCATAGACTACATCTTAGAGTTGCTCGCTCGCTTCGCTCGCTCGCCAACTATAACTGCAGATTAATCATACTCCTGTTAATTAGAATCTGCAGTGCAAATAGAAACAAATCTTGTCAAAGGTTGAGAAAAGGTTATAAAACTTTTGCTGTGTTGTAAACATTTAGAATTATTTCACAGCATATACATGTTCTCATTAATCATCTCATACCATTCCCAACTTATAGTGTCCCAGAATTTACAAAATGCTCAATTCACACTAGGTATCACTGGTTTGCGCTTTCTTCTTGTTAGTAACTTTATGTTAACTTATATATCCTTCTATTACTTTACCCACCCATTCCTGCTTCCTTTTCTATCTTACATTATTTATATTCTTCTGTTTCCCCTTTATTAAAAATGATGATTCAATAAAGAAGCACTTCATTACTATCATGAATGCATTTTCACAAATAGGAATCCGAGAATTAGCAACTGAATTCACATATACCACAAAAATCAATCCCACATTCTTACACCTAGCCATGTTCAGTTCATCCTCCACTATATAAACGAATTATGATTAAACTCTGAAAAACTGAATTCAGCCTAGCCATGATACAAATATATACATTATTCTTACTAGTGGTTTTCCATCCGCTCCAATTTTCCCAACTGTATCTGTTCCAGAATCAGTTAATTTCAGCTTACTAATACAAGACAAAATGAGTTAGATATTTTGACATCCTTTAATTAGGACATTATAAACTAATTAAAGAGTACACAATGTTGTGAATAGTAAAATTTTGCATTACCCCTTTTGTAATTTCTTACATGAATAAATAAAATCCAATGCAAAAATTGATAGTTAGACCACCAAAAATATATAAGTGTCTGGACCACATCAGTAATAAAATGAAATGTCAAGGAAAAAAGTTGGTCTTGATATTAAATACAGTTAGGAAAAAATAATAATCATCATCGTTACTATAATAATACATGTCTAAAAATATACATGTACATTGTAGTAAACAATGAAGTACTCTCAGAGTTACTATACAGTGGCTAGCTAGCTATTACAAAGATCAAAAGAATAATTTACAGTATCAGTATGTCAATATATCTAGCTCGCGCAAGTCGATATGTAGCTTACGCAATGAAATGGTAGACCTAACGGTTATCCTCATAAGAAAAGCTAAATATGCAGAGAGACCTAGTTTCCCCACAAAGCTCCCATTTAAACAGTCTGGTAAACCACTAAGAATATGAAGCGAAACTACCGCAGGTAGCAAGAAATTCTTTGCTCACATCAGCACACAATAGCTTAATAATTGTATGGCAAACAAATAACTAGCTCATTCTGAAAAAAAAGTTGAAACAAAAACATCTGACACATTCAAGGGACTTAAATTGTCCAGTACAACATTTTTATGCCTGTTTTAATCTTTGGGAGGCTGCCGTCTTCAAGATCCACAACATGCTATGTGACAGACAGACCCTCTCACACATGGTTACTGAGGGTTAAAAAAAGAACTAATGGCTTGTTGCTTTTTTGTTTTTTTTTCAGTAGCATTTGACAGATTGGGATCAATTCCAATTAATTCAATCAGACATTAAATTTATCACAATAAACTCCCGAATGCATAGGTTCTGCAAGTCTGAAATAAACAACATGCCATTTGTATTAAAAGAAATATTGTGGCAGTTCCATTGAACAATAAAGCCACCTTGTACACAAATCTATATGTCGCAGCCATCAAAATTATTGCTCTCGTTAGGGCAAAATTAATTACACGAATTTTCATCAAATATACTATTAATATTATTGTCCTAAAATGTACCAACAGTTGGTTGAAAATGTACGTAATGACTGGGAGATTAACTGACAAAAACAACAACAAGAGATCGCAGATTTCGTTTGCAACATTAAGAAAACAATCATGTTTTGTCAAAAGTTTCAACTATAGTTAAAAAGGATATATGGTAGTACCCTAAACAAGTAGCAAATGCATTCATGAGGTATTTCAGTGATGATCACACCCATAATAGCTGGGCTAGGCCACATTGAGTGATGGGATATCCTTGTAGGGCGGACTGGAAAGATATAGCCTACCACGGCTACCAGAATGCCCGCCACCAAAGACAGCGCATAATGTGGTAGATAACAGAAACACAGAGCAGCAATAATCTGGAAAACACCTAATCAAATGAATAAAATTTATCAAAAAGTTGTTAATATAATACTAAATGTCTACTTTATACCTGGTGTGAAGCAGTGCTTGATCCAATATAACCATGGAATCTGCTTCATTAGATGAGGATGACTACTCCACCACGGTAACTGCCAAGCTAGAGTCTTGTGACTTCAAAAAGACATAATTATGTAATCAAGGCCAGTCATTTGCTAATTTAAACAAAATAAAAAAGTTAAGATGCTTAGAATGTCATTTACAACAGTCCTATTTCTTATTCAAATAAACACTTGATTAAAGTACAACAAACTCGTCAGACATTCAATACTTACCTCCTTAGTTGACCCTTTTTAGCCAAGTCAACGGCAGTGTTGCCTTCAGTATCTCTCAGGGACAGAACATGTTTGCAATTAACTTGATCGAATAGCAGATTCCACATTATAAGACTACAACAGAACACATTTCATTGGCCGAATAAACAAAAAAACATGCAAAAATATTATAAAATATCAAATCATTCCTTGCCGAAGTACAAGATGTTTAAAATGTCTCCATAAAAAATCATAATTATATTTTTTTCCCCCTAAAACTCACTTACAGACTTCCATTCTTGGCTGCAATATGTACAGGAGTCCAACCTTTGTCATTCGATAGTGTCCTATCACACTGATAAAAAGAAAACACTTGGATTATGAAATTGTATTAGATAGCTCAAAACATGTACACTGCAATTCTTAGGTTAAATAACTAAATGTGATGCTGACACATCACCACATTGTACATGCATAGTATATGCATGAAATTAAAAAAAAAAAAAAACAACGCAAAAACCAATTAATGAATTAAAACTTGAAATTACAATAACAATGTCTCACATTTTTCTTAAGTAAATATGTCCTAGATGGTGCAATCCTTTCTTGAACTGCTATATGAAGTGCTGTGTTCCCTCTATAATAGAAAGTTAAGTTTAATAAAATAATATGGAAACACTATCGTAACAGAATATACAGTAAGAGACAAAATAAACTTCCGAATTCTGTTCTGTAGTACGGCCGTAAAATGGTAGTTTTTAAATCGTACTTTTATTGTTGCATTCCGTACTGTTTTGACTAAACAGCCAACACCGTTTACTAAAACGGTAAAAAAACGGTAAAGCTTTTCTGTCGATTCACAGATATTTTCTAGCTAGAAACTCTTCCATAGCTATATCAGCAAGCTAAGGCCTTGTATCAACCATTAAACGCTACGGGGATAGTGCAAAAAACTCATAATAAAATTTAACTTGCTTCAATAAAGCTGCAGACCAAAGTTCCAATGAGCACAGAGCTATGTCCGCACTTCGTAGGTCTTCTGTTAGCTACTGATGGACATCCAGTAGTAAAAAAATCTAAGCCCGAGAAGGCTCTAACATCGAGAAAACATTGATACTGTGAGGTGGTCGAACTAACAATTTTCCGCGAGACAACTTCGTATAAGATGGCTTCAATTTTTTAAACCCAAAAAGCTCGGCCTCAGGAGCCATTAAAAAAAAAATCGGAATGTTTTATTGGATAAACGATTTTTATACTTCTTTAAGTGAGGCATGCAGTGAACGAGAAGGATTAAAGCAGTAACACGGTCTAATGGAACAACCACTTTTACAAAACGGCATACCATTTTTTAATCGTGTGATGGCAGTTCTACGGAATGGAATTCGGAACTTTATTTTGTCTTCTACTGTATTTACAAGATATATTATACAAGAAATAATATCTAATGAAGCTAATTAATAAAGGCCTGATAGTTACCTACAATTGGTTACCAGAGAGATAACATATATGTGACCGTCTACAGGAAAACCAGGCACAACGCGGCACCCTTCAAAAATTTTTTTTTTGCACTTACAGAGTTGTCGGCGTCCAAATATTGAGCTCTCCAAGTTTTATCGTCGTAGCTTAAGTCGTTCCCACTATAATAGACCTAACCGTTCCCTTCCGTCGGCTTGAAACAATACATTTTTAAGAAATCGATCGATCTTTTCTCGATGTTTACGCACGCCGCGTTGTGCCCGGTTTTCCCGTAGACGGTCACATATCATTATGATAGGAGAGAACAATCTATATAATAATACGTTTACATATGTGTCAGTAACGACGACGACGATGACCAACAGTGTGCATATTCATGAACAATTCATTAGCTTAATCAGTTTGGTAAAGTAACTTAATTACATAAATTGGTAAAGTGTCGTCACACTCAGCAGCAAGTGAATAATTGTAACTAAAAAGTGAGTGTAATAGCGGACAAGGAAAGGCAGTGCAGGTTTCAAAGAGGAAGGAAAAAGTACGGTAGAGAAGGCAAAAGTACGGTAGAGAAGGCAAAAGTACGGAAGAGAAGGCAAAAGTACGGAAGAGAAGGCGAAAGTACGGAAGAGAAGGCAAAAGTACGGAAGAGAAGGGAAAAGGCGATTAATTGTAAAAAGCGGTTGGAATCGACAAGGTAAGGGAGCGTACAATGTTAAAAAGAAAATGGAAGAGAAGGCAAAAAAGCAAACGATTAGCTAATCTATTTGTTAAGTCCGAAATCATGATAGTAGGACAAAGGATTCAGAAGCATGAGAAGTAGAAAAGAGCTGAAGAAAGGAAAGGTGCCACATGCTACCTTCGATATTATGTAGAATACTGGTTGCACATCGGTTAGGGTACTATCCCCTGATAATACTTTTTAATATTATGTACATTAATTATACTCCACTCTTGTTGTGGTTCGGAGTTCGGAATAGAACCATAATGGTATTTGTTTGATTAGGTAATTATTTAATATAATATGTATTAGCAAGTAGGCACTAGATGTATTGCAAAGAATGCAGTAAGGCTGGGCGGTATCACGGTATTTAGTCGGCGGTATGATATCTTAGCGCTACGGTATGGTTATCGGCCGGCTCCAAAGCATACCGAAGTATCGTTATCTAATTTACCACGCACGGTTATTACGGTATGACCGGTAAGTATCGTCACAATTTTTTTTCTTAACGTGGCTAGTTCGTATAGAAAAGAGAACAGCTAGTTTGTGCAAGTCAATGGCGTCTACTACAGGAGGAGAAGCCGTCGTTAGAAAACTCAACACTAAGAGTGAAATTTGGGAGTACTTCGGCGTACACGGTGACAAAGACGGTAACCCTTTAAACGACGGAATCGCTGTGTGCAAAGTCTGCCGGTCCGATGTTGCTGCTAAATCGGGTAACACTTCTAACCTCATTAGCCATCTCCGAAACAAGCATCCAGTTTCCTATTCTCGGACGACTTTTGTTAATAAAGCGAGCAAGTCAGCGAAGGCTACTAGCGGCCGTCAGACCTTACTCGCGGGCTCATTCTCCCAAGGACCACCCTACGACCGTAAAAGTAAGAAGTGGAGTGAGCTAACGAAAATGGTGACTTACTGTATCGCGAAGGATAGTTTGCCTCTAAGGATTGTAGAAAAAGATGGATTTAAAAGGATGTTAAAAGAATTTGATTCTAGGTACCAACTACCAAGTCGAAACTACATTTCAAGAGTTAGTGTTCCAGGGTTGTACATGGAAACTGTACAGAGAGTGAAGGAGAAACTCAGTTCTGCTAGTTACTTTGCTTCCACTACAGACATGTGGTCAAGCATAGTTGGGCTCAGGCCCTACATGAGTTACACAATTCATTTTATTGATGAAGAATGGAACCTCCAGTCTATTTCACTTGGCACACACTACCTTCCGGAAGATCACACTGCCACCATATTGGGAGAAGCAATGGAGTCAGTATTGCAGGAGTGGGATTTGAAGGCCGAGCATCAAGTTGCAATCACAACTGACAACGGAGCTAACATTGTAGCAGCTGCAGCCCAGTTATCTTGGACTCGAGTCTCCTGTTTCGGACATAATCTCCATCTTGGTGTAACCAAGGCTATTGACCGAGAGAGTCGCTGTTCCCGGGCACTTGGTCTGGCCCACAAGATTGTAAGTTCATTTTCAATGAGCTGGAAACGGCGTAGGGAACTGGAGAAAGCACAGAGGAGTCTGAGCATTCATGAACACTCCCTCATATCAGACTGCAAGACAAGGTGGGGATCTACTCAAAAAATGCTTGAACGACTAGTCGAGCAAGAACCAGCCATTCGCGTTGTCCTGGCTAGTGACAGGAAGGTATCTCACTTGATACCAACATGGCAGGACATGGAAGTGTGGAAGTCCATCAATGAAGCTTTGGCTCCTCTGGCTGATTTTACAGATGTAATGTCAGGTAATGGTGCACTGGATTTTTTTTTTTTTAATATATATATATATATATATATATATATAATAATAATAATAATAATTGTATTTATACATATAGGTGAAAAGTATGTGACTTCTTCAGCATTCGTTCCAATTCTCAAGCTTCTGTCAGAGGATGTGCTGAAAGAGAAGGAGGAGGATGCAACGTTAACAAACAACTTGCGTTCATCCATCTTAACTGACCTGTTGCAGAGAAATCTACAGCCACAAGTGGTAGAGCTTTTGCAAGTGTCATCTTTCACTGATCCAAGGTTCAGGTGCAAGTATCTGGATGATGATGAGGCAGAGAATGTGATCTCACTCGTTCGACTTGATTGTGTAGAGGTGCTGTTACGGTCTAGTGATGCCAGTGAATCTAGTTCAACTCCAAGTGCAGCCAGTTCTAGTACTGCTTCCACTCTACAGCCACCAGCAAAAAAACGACGCACTTTAGGGAGTTTGTTCAAGAGTGGTGATGCCAACAAAGCTGCTGCTGTTGTATTGTCACCTGAAGAAAAGGCGAATAACGAAACTGAAAAATACAGAGCAGAGGAGTTGATGGATCCAGATGATGACCCACTTAAGTGGTGGAAATTAAATGGGAGGAAGTACCCATTACTCTCTGAAGTCGCAAAAAAGTACCTTGCTATTCCTGCAACCAGTTCTCCATCAGAGAGATTGTTTAGTAGTGCTGGGAATATAGTGACACCATTGCGCAACAGTTTGGATCCTATGAAAGTGCATATGTTGACCTTTTTAGCTACAAATGCTGAACTGCCGAAATGAACTATTATATTGAATTAATGTATTATTATATTTTTTTGTCTGAATTTGAAATTTTGATGATATTTAGTCATATCGAGGTATTTCAAGACATAAATATCGTGATATTAAAAATCCAATATCGCCCAGCCTTAGAATGCAGTAGCATAAGTTATCTTGCTCAGTTATCATTCTCTACCAATGGTTAAGGTTACATAAGTTTCTCTCTTTTTCCTGAACTATCTCAGCTTTCTTATTCCCCTACCCCTGCTACAGGATTGAACGTTGTTGTGTGTGCATGTGTGAAATGGTATTCCTAATTATTCTTTTTGTGTCATATTGTGTTGTAGATAATTAGCAAGTGGAATGTGTGTGTCATGTTTTGGGACAGAACACTATTTTGTTTGGTGTAAGATCATGTGAGCCATGACCCTGCCAGATATAAGGAGGTGGTACCTCATGGCCAGTCAGTCAGTCGTTAATCCAAGTCATCCCTGTGTGTCCTGTGTTTGTGTGCTTCTTAAGGGTGGCCGCACATAGCAACGCGCACTGCCTGTAGATCCGGACATTAATTTATTCCCCGCCAATACCCCACCATTTGTAATACGCGAGCAGAAACTATCGCGCAGTAGTAGCAGAAGTATACTTTGCGAAGTTGTAGTTTTTTAGTTTAGCTTCTTGTTGTCTCATATCCGTTTACAGCAACTCTCCATACGTCGTCAGAGCTCACGCAGCAAGGTGCACCAGGCTGCCTCTCCTCCTGTAGCCGTTCTCTGGACTCTGCGCACCTGAACTCAAGCGGATGGATATACCAGGCTCGATTTCTGCGGAGCGAAGACTTCCCAAGCTGCGCAGATCTAATACCTTCACCTATGGCTATCTCCAATAAACTGCTCTCTCTTCTGACTCTCTTATTATTGTTGTATTGATGTTTGTTTACTCTTGATATAGGCGGGCTCTTTTTAGAACCAAACAAACTAATTGAAAAAAAAATTGCTCGCGTACTCGTAAGTACGAGATATGGGGGTGGGGCTATTTCTTAAGAATGCGAGTGGAATTAAAGTTCCAAATTTTGTAACAGTTTTTCTTGGAATCAAAAAATGAGAACGGCACAAAAATTTTATACACGGGTAAACCAAAAAAAAATGAACTGCACCACGTTGAGAATTTTTCAATATCTTATAAATAGAAAAAAATGCGAATATAACATAAAGTAATATTGAAATGGATAAGAACTCTTTGTCTTGCAGTAGAGTATCGGCTCGGCTAGTAGTGCACCAAATTGCGGAGCTCCAACTTACCGCACCGCTCCAAAAAATTGCTACAAAGTTTTATAACCAGGCCCCAATATTTCCTCCAGATTAGCTCTAAAATTAGTGAGCGGCTCCTTCGGCAGGTACTGTGTCCTTGTGTTATAGTAGAGAAGCCCCTGTAAGTATACAATAGTAGTAATCGTGCATAGCAACCATCAACAAAAAATTGCGTAGGCGGTGTGCGGCCACCCTTAAAGTTAAACTAACCTATTGAGAAGTAGGGCTGAGCGCCTGAGCTTATCACAAGGACTACAGCGATAGACAGTACGGAGAAACTGCCTCTGGTGGCAGCCTACCTTTAAGAACTTGGACACTAGGAAGAGTTATTTTAGGACGGCGCTCCACTTAGCATATATTTCACAATATTCTATGAGGTAAGTTGCAGACTTGAGCCTTTTTGCAACTCTGAGAACTTGTGGCTGCTGCAGCTTTAGTTAGGCAGTTAGTTTTTCTAGCTTGTGGGGGTTGGGAGTTTTACTTTTTTCAAAATTGTATAAGTGGTTTATTTCTTCTCTTAACTTGTATTCTCCTCCGTAAACTATCTTATTTGTATCTATATATGCAGATATTTTGTAGAAAACAAAGTCGGAACATCGGCCATTATCCATAATCAATGCAACTCTAAAAGTACATGTACGTGATTAAACTATATTGACTTACAAACTATCCTTTGAATTAATATCTTGATGTAGCACTTCAATAAGGTAGTGAAGAATAGGACTACAACAACAACAACAATAATAATCATCATCATCATCATAATAATAATAATCATAAAATGTTGCATGAAACAATAGCACCTACGGCATGATCAGATATATTATTAATTTGAAAATGGAGAATATCATATTTTGTTGGCTCAGTGTTTACATGAGTGTCGCAGGCATGAGCATAAATGCAGCCAATCATATAAGTGATATTCTGCAGTATCCAATGAATAATAAATTTATTATGTACTGCTCATGTGTGAAAATCATAGTAACGAGCTTCTAATGCAATAAACGTAAAACAGGCCTTCCGTTTATTAAACCACAGTCTCGTCTTTCTGCACCGGTTGAACCGTTCGTTAATTCTTCTGCGTAACAATCGCTGTTTTGGATAATTTCCAAGAGGGAGCTTGCAGCGAGGAGTCCAGTCATAGTGCACTAGATAATTTGCTCGAGTTTTAACGGAATTACCTGTCCTAGATAATTTGGAGGCTCTAGTGAGCTACTTTTGAGTTTAGAGAAATAACCTAGAAGATGCCATTTTCCTTTCACTTAGTAAATGTAAAAAAAAAACTATGAAGCTACTTAATAGATCAGACTGCTACCCTTTAGGTTTTTTATGAAGTTACAGTTTAGAATTGTTGGATGAAAGTTTTTCCCCTTTTCCAGACTGTGGAATTACAGGTAAGCAGTCAGAGTTCAATCTAGTGAGAGGGGCAGGAAGCTAGATAGTGTCACTGTAGTAGCTGGTGTCGCTGCTGTGGATGTGTAGATGGTGGTTGTAGACAGTATGGCTGCTATTACTGACACAGTTGCTGGTGTAACTGGCTTCATTGATGTATCAGAAAGTATTGTAATATAGTGAGGTCGGGGTGTAGACTGGGAAACTTTACGAAAAAAGTGGAAATGAGCAGCCAAGTTGTGAAGTTAAACTTGGATTGTCTAGAATTAGATAAGGGAGGTCACAGTTGCAGCCTAGGATTTAATAGTTTGGGATAGGGATACAGAAATATATAACTAACAATGCCTATGATTATTATGTTTCTGTTATTGTTTATGTGTACCTAACTCAAGTGACAGTACTGCCCTTATTTGGTCATATCACTAATGGGTTTGTGGTAATAACACCACCCCCTCACAATGAAGCAGCTGACTAATCTCTAAAACCAAAGGGTGTTTAGGTCTGATACATAAAAAATAATATTTTGGCATTTTAGCAATTAACTATAGCCTTCATCAATGATATTTGAATACTAACAAATGACAAAGTTATGATTGCAAAGCCAAAGAGTGATACAAAACTATCATAAAGAATTGCATTGGTTTTAATATTGTTCTTATTGAAAAAATAAACTACAGGACAGTTCGCTGTGCGATTCTTCTGGAACTGTACTCTTTTCAGTCAAGCGATGTCATGAAACCCAGTCTCAGCTTCACAACCGATGTTGGATAGCTTAATTATTCACAATTCTGTTCATCAGACAGTTTGAGCTTCCTCTGAAATATTTCATTACTATTACGTATAATTATTATTATATTAATATTGTTAATACTAATAACATTTTACTGCTCTTGTTAAAATAATTATGCTATACTGCTGTTTGAAAAGTTTGATGTGCTACACTGAAATGCAGCAAGTTTGTCACGACAAGCTACAGATCACACTTATGTTGGTTAGAAATGGTACACAAAGTTTCTATCAAATAATTATTATTACTACTACGACTACTACTACTAGCTACTTGTTCTTGGTGTTGTTGCTGCCAACTAGTATAGCAGCTTTACTGACTGTCCATTCCAAAAACCTTAATAGCAAGAGAAAGGAAGAGGGGCCTTGCTCTTTTCTTTTTTTTTTAAAGACTCCTATAACTTTCCTAATTATTTTGCTTTTTCTACCCACTCCAGGATGTCTCAGTGATCCTGGTGCAGTTTTAAAGTAACAATATAAAGACACAATTGAAAAAAAAAAAAAGAAAAAGAAAAAAAAAAAAAGTCTTTTTTTCCCTTTTAGCCAATAGTGTAGTACTTCTGTGTTACCTGTGACAAGAAAAATAATCAAAAGCCTCCTGATTCCTCTTGCACTAAATGCCTTACTCGGTATCTTCTGGATGGTGAAGTTTTTGACTGCAAGAAATTCCAGGATCCAGGCAAGAGGCTCCTGGCACGGGTTAAGTTAAATGTGCGTCAATTTCTGCCGTACCGCGCGAATGGTCCAACCACTTAATTTACCATTTTACGCAGAAACGGTGCGACGTTTTCTACAAACGATACGGCCGTAGTACATCCGCACGTTGGACAAAAAAAAGGTTAACTACGGCAACAGTTTTACTTTACTACACCCGTCGCATGGTGCGAAAACCGGCACGTTATTCTGACGTCTACTGTATACACACAGTCATACTAATATACGACCATGCACAGGAAAATTAGGCACAACATGGTTTGCATAAATGCCTGGCAAAGATCGATTTACTTCTTAAAAAGTGTAAAGAAGCCTGTGGATTGAAAAGGTTAGGTTGTGAATACGTCAGCATTGGTTGAAGCTACGTTTATAAACTCAATTTGGATGCTGACATTAGTGTAAGTACAGAAAAAATTTTTTTTAAAGGGCTGGTATTGTGCCCGTCTTCCTGTACATGTACACATATACATACATGTATTATGTATGTATGCACGCTTATGTAAATACACACACATACATACATACACACACATACACACATACATACACACATACATACACACACATACATACACACATACATACACACACACGTACACACATACATACATACACATACATGCTAATTAGCATAAAGTACTCACACTGATCCAACAGCAGCAGCATAGTGAACTGAATTTCTTCCATTATTGTCACACATGTTAGTCTTGCAACCAGCTTCAGCCAGCAAGTGGACAACTTGAAGGTGGCCATTCTGCATTCAAACGCACATATTATATATAAATACATAATAACACATAATGTTAGAGTGTATATAGTCTTGCATACTGAGACCCTTTACCTAACACAGCATTGTGAATGGTTCTGCTGGCATTAGTACATAGTACCAGTTCAAAAGGAATGTGTAACTAGTCGTACCCGGATGCTCCGTGGTTAAACCTTATGTAAAATGCACTTGTCAATATGTGTCAAAATGTGTAGCAAATGCTAGTGCACTGTGAGCGAAGGAGTGGATATAAGCTGTGCCATAATATTTTCACACTGGTCATGTTTACACCGTCTGGGAAAATGCCATTATAACTGCTGTCACAAAATCACACTTTTGTCAATATAAAAAATCAAAGCTTTCTATGTCTCACCTCCAAGGTTCTTGAATTTTACACGCCCTAAAATTACTCATCCAGCAGTTCTTTCATGAATTTCAGTGTTTGGCACATTATGTGCTACAAGTTTCACAGCCATTCCCCTTGTACACAGAAGTCTTTAGGACAGCGGAAAAGAGCTGATTGAGTGACTGTGGTATAGCCTAAATTATTGACAACCAGTACCAAATTCGTAACTTACACTTGATATCTGGAGGGTTTTGAACTGGTACTATTATACTAATGACACCAAACCCTTCCATAAGGTAGCAGTAGGTAAAGGGTCTAACTATGTATGTATGGGCTGAATTGACAAGGTAATAATGTAAGTTTTAAAAATGCTGTGTATGTATGTATATATGTATGTATGTATATATGTACGTATGCATGTATTTGTGTGTATGTATTGTATATATGTATGTATGTAGGATGGCAATGCCTATCTTATATTTAGTAATTAGATGCTAGTCATTTGCTTAATAATCTATAATTAGATTGAAACTTTCTCACCTAAAGGGTCTGGAAAAAAGCAAAGGAAAAATGTGAAAAAACCTTAGTTGTCACCGGGGATTCGAACCCAGGGCCACAAGCTTTAGCCACCAGTGCTCTAACCACTGAGCTACGACAACCCTCGACTTCCAAGACTCTCACATTTTTCCTTTATACTGTTGAGTAGTACCGCTTGCTGCAGTCTCGTACTCAACAGACCTGCAATTATGTGCCATCAGAACACCTTTTCTAAACATTTTAACAATGTAATGTATACCCGTCACATTCTACAATCTACTTGCATGAATTGTGTAAATCCGTTTCAGTACTAGAAAAGGACATACAATGTTATTTATTTGTTTCTCATGCACCACCCACTTCAACTTTTCAAAATAAAAGTTGCATTCAGAATTTTATTATTTAACATCCTTGTGTTTCAATATTAGTCTACTACGCATGAGCAATAGGTGGACAAGCTGCGTCCACAGTGGAGCTAGCCAGCCGCTGAAAGTTCTCAGTGGTATTTTGTTAGTGCTGGGAGGTGCAGATAGCTATGTTAGTATTAATTCTGATCTTGCTGCAGTTCTTCAATGAAACTAGAGTGCCTGAGAATGGCAGTAGTTGCCACGTGCCATTTGGGTGGAGTAAGTGTATCAGTGACTGTGAAAGGAAAAAAAAAAGCCGCTTCCCGCTTGCTTTTTCAGTGATAATTGCCTGAGAAATTAATTAATAACTTTGCATGGCCTAAGCTAGTTGGTGCAACTTATAACTCTGTATTCTATCACTTACATGGCAAGCTACCAGGAATGGAGTTTCTCCATACAGAGCTTGGGCATCGAGAAAGCTTCCAGCCTCCACCATAAGTCTCACCAGTGACAGCACACCTCTTCTGGCGGCTACATGCAACAGAGTGTAACCATCTCCATTATTCTTGACTGCCAAACAAGACTGGTTGGAGGTTACAGACGACTTGATTAAACTTAGATTTAATTTGGACTCGCGCAAAAGTGAGAAGACAGCTTGGTCAGAAATTATCCTCCCGGTTTTAGACGCCGAATATTCTGCCATATCCAACCGGCTGCCAATTTGAATTAATAATACTTTACATTTGCGGTAATGATCGTCAAGAAGAAACGGTTTTTGAAGTTGGTACGGTGTGTTCATTCCGTCTTGTTCTAGTATAAACTCCGGGCAGTACTCATATAGCCAGTTCATAGTTCATAGGCATTATTTATTAGTGGACAGTGGTCAGTTTAAGCTAGAAATAGGAACGAAAAACAAACAGACAACATTCGTTTTACAACTCTGTAGTATAGAATTATGAATTAATGGGGGAAAAAAACTACAAAATATGATTTGGTACCAAATGAAAAAATTACAGTGATATCTACTTGTAAACAATGATCTTCAGTGCTATTAACTAATACATAATAATAGTAAGTAGCTATGATGAAACGTTGAACTCCAGAATTAATGTACTATGCAAAAAAAGTTAAGATAATGTTGGTACCTAAATACAATAATGTGAAGTCAATATGTAGTACAAAAATTTGACTGCAAGCACCATTATATAACATTATATAACATTCAGCACCAGTGGATTATCATTATTACAATTATGTTAACTCAAAGGTTTAATTATTACACAAGCATTGAATGGTGTGTGGAACTATAGAAGACTTTCGTAAGTTCTCCACAACCAAATAGCTAAAGACACAACCTTCACTTCACTCTAACACTACAACCAAGAATCCTAGCAACACAATGAATATCTGTAGTCTTATAGGATAAAGTGATGTAGTTGTAATGTCTTAAAAGTCTGGTAGTTCTATACATGATTCAATGCTTGAACAATATCAAACCTTGAGTTAAGAGAGATTTTATGAAGGTCTGACACTCTGTAAGATGAAACAATAAGCAGGAGTGATCTAGAAGACTGAACATTCTACTATGCTAAATCTGAAATTCAGTAGAAAATCTGTGACATACATTAACTAGTAATACATCACCTCAACAAAAATACATTCCAAGTCGCTCTTTACTACATTTTAATATTTTTACTGATGCACACTTGGCTTCTTCTGCACAAATTTGCTTAGCTATCTATTCATACATGAAAATATTCCATTTTACTAAAAAATTTAAATAAAATCAAAGGGGATAATTACAAAATAATTTCAGAATGGAAAATTCAATACGGAAAAAACAAACAAACAAACAACAACTACTGGTGGTTGACAACTACATTTTGGCCAAGTACTTGCGAGCATCCAGAAAACATTAGCATTTTCTTCATTAAATTCAACCCTTACAATTCCTTTCTTTCAGTCGTCTCTCTCTCTACCTTCCCTCACACTGTCATACCTCCAATATCAACATTACTCTACTAGCTACCTATGGGACTATGGGACAAATTTCAGTCTAGTTTGCTTTCACTTTTATTATTTTTTTCTAGAAGCTCTGAGAGCTTAGTGTTTGAACTTCAACCTCCGACACTATAATACTCATTGCACTCTATTCACAGTTCGAGTAGATATTGAAGGAGTGGCAGAGCCAGTCTGGCAGGCCGGGCATCAGGACTGATATTTGTCTGTAATATTTGATGCCTGCTAATGTGACTAAAAGAAGTCAGTTCTACAGTCTAGTCTTGTTTAGACAGTTGCTCTGCACATTAGCATAGAAGTAGGTAAATGATCAAGCTACACGAGATTATTTTCCTATTTTTACACAAGTTAGGAGTAGGCTCAATCTAAACAAGCAAAATTAATATGATAATAGTACACATGCATTGTTCTTTACCTGAACATCTAGCTGATCACGTAATTGCATCATTTTTTTTACTTCATCATCTAGAAAGTCTTCCGACATCTATACCTAGCATTACTGGGTATGATCACCACGGATGGATTTTAGCTTGACCATTTTCTGTGAACTGTGAATTATTTTTCAATTATACTATATTCTGTAGTTGTCTTTTCAGTAAGTAGTCAATTTTTTTTATTATCATATCAATTTTGCTTGTACTTTTGACCAACTTCATATGATTCTCCTTGATGGCGTCATTACAATAGACGCCATCAAGGAGAATCATATGAAGTTGGTCAAAAGGTTACAATGAAGAGTATGAAGAAATTGTCTAAGAAGGGTGACGAGATGGCATCAAATTGGTTTTGTCCTTATGAAGTGACAGAGTGCACATGCTATTACTTGAAAAAAAAAAAAAGTTAAAATCTTTTGGATGGAGGTAAAATATTTAGTGATTAATTGTATTTATTTATGGTCATTGTAAGTTGTTTGAATTAGAGCCAGAAGAATCTGTTGTATCAAAAGGCACTAGTTGTTTTAGTTCATGAGTTGCTGAATTTATACTGCTGTATATCATCAATGAAACCTTCCATTGTACAAACGTTTGGATCTTATCTCAAACTATCCTGAGCAGAAGTGCACTCATTAATTGGCTGGGTGCGAAGTATGAGTTCACTGTACAGGAAGGAAGGTGAACCATTTCTTGCTAATCAAATCAAGCACTGCACTGCACTCACTTCTATCTTTTCATAATTATTGTTAAATGGTTAAAATTTTCATTTTCTATACTGCTCATGTGTTATCTTTGATGTATTCTAGGTATTTCATTGCTGCAAGAATCTGACATATCTTTGTCATTTCAAGGAATGCTGAACATAGTCAAAGAATTTACAGAAGATATCATGATATTGAAGTCAGGTACTGAAGCGACTCAATTAAGGAATGTTATTTAATAAAACAAGAGGTAATTCATTTACTCAGGATAGAATTCACCAAATCCACAACAACAATCACCCCCATCATCATCTGACCTAAGTGCACCATCTTATAGTCCATTATCTGGAATTACTTCTATGCTATCGTCAGCTGGAAATACAAATAGTGAAGAAATTCACTGTAATGACATCACATCTTCACGTTCAGACTTTGCAAGTGACAAGGATGAATACAGTCATAGTTTACCACCCAAATTTGAGAAATGAACCCACCACACTCACATAGTCTCCATTGTTAACATCTCCAGTGAATTCAGGTGATCTGGGCTATAGCGGCCTCAATGTAGCAAGTGTGTGATACTAAGGGGTTAGCTGATTTAGAACGGTGCCCTAGCAATTCACAGCATTTCCTTGGTGTGTTATACTGTAAAAGTGCTATGCTTTGATCAGAAGTGTAATAATCTGTGTATTCAACATCGAGCATATATCATGTCAGCAAAATAGAAATGTTGGAAAATATTAGAGACATTTAAGTAGTAATGACTTTGCTATACGAATGTCGTGAAGCGCAGAGGAGGAAGATGTTTTTTTCTATAGAAGAGACAAAGAATTTAGCAACGTAAAAATAAAAGAATTCTTTGAAGTTTGTAAAGCAAAAGTAATGTTTATCAACTTTGATTTAGTCTATCATTTTGTCACTTTACTTATTGTTGTTGTACCAGCTGTAAGTAATGTATATCCACCATTCTTACAGTCCGATGTATACTAATTGCCCGCATAGGAAGCTTTCATAAGGTTACCTACACTGAAGGAAGGAAAATATTGACAGCCCTTAAAAGTTAAAAAAGAAATGTTTTTTCTCATATTAGACCCTATTTTGTGAAACATTTATGAATGATATTATATATTTGTGTGGCCATATTTCTCTTTAATTAAGTTATAAAATCATGCTTATGCATGGAAAAATATTCCAGCAATTACGTGCTACATCTGTGAAGTTATATACAGTAATACTATCAAACTGAGACGAATTTGAGACCAGGGCTTTTAAGTTTAATCACAAATAAGAGCTTGTTTGCTGTCAAGTTCACATTGTTCATTAGAAAGTTTACTATCACAGGTTCCAATGTAATGGCCCAAGATGTAGAGATAACAAAGTATTGTGGCTGTATAATCCATAATGTTGAAACAACCACTGATATATAAGCCTTAGCTAAAAGAAAAAGAGCTTATCTTAAAGCCATAGACCAAGAGCATAGTGATGAAAGTTCACGTAGCAATGAGGCGCACCCCTTAGCTTTTTCTGAGCTGTTGATCTACATAAATGAGACCAAGCACAACAGAGAAGGTACATCACCTGTTGTGTTCAAATTGGCAGATCTTGCCACAATTTATAAGGAACGACTTGAACAGCTGGGTGTGGAGTCACCAAATGCTCATTCCAACCGACTGAAAGACAAATTAATGACACAGATGCCGGAGCTCGAGTCACACAAAAAAGGGCGTGATGTACTGCTTGCCTTCAAAGAAGATATAGGTACTGTTTTATCACAAGCCTCTGACTACAGTGATGCTATTATCCTCTCTAAAGCTGCTAGCATCCTGCGCAACCAAATACTCAACCACAAGTCTAAATTCAATGGAAATTTTGATAAACAGTGTATTGATATCTCCATCCCACCAGTACTTCTGCAGTTTGTGTGCATGATCGAGCATGGTGCTGACATTAAATCACAGCTAAGATTTGGAGCTTCTAAAACAGACCTTGCTATGGCAGTTATTGCAGTACAACTGCTATGGTAGGTGCAGAAACGAAAAAGCAACTCAAAGGCATTCCAAGGATCGTGAGACCCCTTTTCCTGTGTATACAGGAATGGCCATATATGCAAGGACCAGAAAAAGACATCTGGTTGAAATGCTCCATGACAATGGTATTAGCATTTCATATGATCGAGTCCTTGAAATTTCGGCACAGTTGGGAGAAGCAGTAGTCACAAAATATGTGCAGGATGGAGTAGTATGCCCACCAAGATTAAGAAAGGAGCTTTTCACAACATCAGTTTTGGACAACATAGATCATAACCCAACTGCGACAACAGCAAGCACATCATTTCACGGCACAAGCATTTCCATCTTCCAGCATCCAAGTGCAGAAAGAGCAGGGCTCCCAAGTCTCACGGAATATCCGTGAGTCTCAAGGATTTGACACTAAACTCAAGGTCTCAAGGAAAACTTACTAATTCTCACGGAAACAAGTGAATTAATTTTCATAAACTGAACTAAGTGAACTCAAGTGAACTACCTAAATTTCATTAACTGAACTTGCCTTTAATAGTCTTCTTCTTCTTGCAATCTTCTTGGTTGCTGATCAAATTAGAGCATTTTTGAGAAAGCTACTAAGTAAGTTTATCAAAGTTAAAGCTATCAAAGAAGCTCATGATATCATTGAAGTAGATTTTATGAACACATCTAATCATCTTAATGATGCTAAAATCACAATTGGAATAATAACAAAACAGATACTTAACAGGCGCTTGGAAGAAGGTGACATTGGAGACACTCAGAGAAAGACATTTTATAAGTCTGTCAGGGCATTTTACATTGATGTTACATCTGAAGCACTTAAAAAACTGCCATTTTTAGATGATGTACTTAATAATTGTGAATTTGTCAATTTTGAGGCAAGGGATAATTGTGTTTTTTTCATCAGTGGAGTATTTTTGTGGAAGATATTCTGATATCTTAAATTTTACTTCCACAATTTTTAGATTATCAACTGCTTGCAAAAAAAGATATTCCTCAAAGTATTTGGGATGAATCTGCCGTTTCAGAAAATGAGGAAGGGGTTGTGTTTCATAGGATGGATGTTATTTGGGGGCACATATCAACTGTACCTAACTGTATTCTTTTATTACAACAATGAGTGTTATTAAGCCTTCGAGTATTAAACTGCAGTACAGAACAAATGATGTGGTTTATGCATACTCAAAGATTAAAGATGTAATTGAAGAGTTGAAGCTGATACGAGCAAATGAAGAATTACTTCATTTGTGGTATGAGCAAGCTAAATCTCGTAGTATTGGTGTAGAACCACAAGTCCCTAGAATTGTTGGTCGTCAACTGGGCCGTGACACTGTACAATTACAGTTCAGCTGAAGACTACTTCAGAAGAACAATTGCACTGCCTTTACTTGATCACTTAATTGTGGAATTGCAGGAGCGATTGGACAGCAACAAATACTAGCTTCCAAACTCTTGTATTTAGTTCCATCTTTTCTTTGCAAAGATTCTACACTAAATTTGAATGAAGTGATCAAGTTTTATCATGATGACCTGCCGAATCCAACTGTAGTAGATACTGAATTATCAAGGTGGAAAATCAAGTGGCTTCACCAAACTTGTCTCCCATATTCTTTGCGGGAGACAATTCAACAGTGTGATGCAGAGTTTTTCCATAATATATTTACTTTATTAAGGATTGCTTGCACATTACCAGTCACATCATGTGAAAATGAAAGGGCAAATAGCACCCTGGAAAGGGTAAAAACAAGTTTAAGGAGTACCATGGGTCAGGAGAGGCTATCAGCTTTAGTATTAATGAGTGTACACAAGGACTTTCAATTAGATCAGATGACATTGTAGATAAGTTCAAGGTAGCTAGTAATAGTCCAGCAGCCAGTAGCTATAACCTTGCTTGGGTGTCAATAGTTTTCTTTTGTGATCATTTATTTGTTTATTGATTTTCAGCAAGCTATTTATTTAATTTTGACACTGTAACTTTTATTACAATTACGTTATAGTTAAATCTTTAATTAGCACTATTCAAACTATTAGGTGGGCATGGTTATTGCTTAAAAACAAAACAAAAAAAAAACCCTTTGGCCACCCTTAAAGAGTGGAAACTTTCATAACACCGAGATGCAATAGTTTTTAGCCTTTCAAAAGTTGTACATTAATTTAATTTATTAATGGTTTTAAAGCATACCTGAAGTCTTACAACAATAATATTAATAGCGAAAGCCTGAGAACCACTCACTCATCTCTCGTAGACTGTATGCTTTTTTCGCCATTATATTTGACGTCAGAATCGTGTGGTAAATCGTCACACTACGCACTACAACATTATTTAGAAATAAGTAATGCTTACCAGTTAATTGTTCAGGTGCTGCTGTCTCACTACCTGGAGCACTACCTACTCTGGGTGAAGCCTACTCTGGATGAAGCCTACTCTGGATAAAGCCTACTCTGGATTAACAAGGAGGCTTCAGCACAGCAACGTAAGATGATATTAAAGGCCCCCAAAGAAGACACGATGCTAGCTCTAATCTTCCCCGGCTTTCTCCATTCCCCTCCCATGTTTTTACGTGAGTTATAAATAATTGCGTGTGCTAGTAACTACTGGTGTACAACCTTGCTGTTTCCGACAATGGTGCTCAGTGTAGTAGTAGGCTGCTCCAAGAGGTCTGGGAGGGATAAAGACGTTAGCTTCTATGATGCCAAAGATTACTACTAGCAAAGGGTCTAGAATCTTGGAACTTAGCAAGAAGCGCAGGGCAGGATATATAGCCGCTATATCGAGAGGTGATTGATTGAAAAGATTTGGAATGATGCAAGCCAGGTTACACATACCATCTTTCACGAAAGGAAAAAATCAACTATCAGCTTTAGAAGTGGAAGAGACCTGGGCTATTGCAAATGTTAGAATCTGTTGAGAGGGTTATAGGAGCTATTCCTCAAAGATATACTATTTTAAAATGGAATTTGCCAATAAATGTTATCATTAAATGAGATCACGAAAGAAACATTGTACATGCAATCAAACATGTAGTCGGAGAATAATGAAAAGAGTTATGTAATTGTTTTCATTGACTTTTTCTTTTGCCTTTTGCACTCAGGTAGCTTCCTACAAGAGGGACAATACCACTGTCCACGAGGAATAGTGGTACCGTTTGCGATTTTTTAAACGACGCACCCTTTGGGGACTTAGAAAAAAAAATTCTGGAATTTTTTAAGTTCAAGGTGCGTGATAACCATTGAACTTTAAACTGTATTTTGGGGGGAATGGTTAGGTAAAGGGTTCCTTTGGACGCTTGTGGGAGTAAAGAACTTCTCGGTGCAAGAAGGTCCTGAGGGAAGTAGGCGAAATGTACAAGGAGGGCAGCTATGCGGTATGTAAAAAGTCTAATGCATGTCCCAGAAAATTGAAATTTTCGACTATAAAAACTCCGCAAATTTTGCTTTTGGAGGTAAATAAATTGGCTGTGTAGCCTGTACAGAGTAAATCCATCAAATGTTGTGCTCATTCTAGTTAATCCTGCGGCTCCATCCTACTCCAACGTCACCTCGCCCTCCAACACGGCCCCGTCCATGCTGGCAGCTCGGTGCCACACTGACTCTACCCTTATTAACTAATTTCTTCCACTCTAACCCTCCCCCTAATTCCTTATTTATTCCCTCTATGTCTATCTATTTCTTATTCAATTCCTCCCTATCTAATTCCGCAGCTATCTTGCTGAGTGGTTCGGCCAAGGTGGCCGCCGGAAGCCCCACCCCCGGGCCAACCTGTGCTGGCTCGGGGCAATTATATGGGGCAGGGCAGATGCCCCATTTAATCCCGCCACAGGAGGTACGACCAAGCCCCCGGGCCAGTCACAGCAGGAGGGGCAAGGGGAGGGCCTCCGGCCACCCAGACCTAGCCGAACCACCAACCCAAGATCCAAATGACAACAATATTCATGATGCATTAGGTAGGTAGATAGCAAAGTCACACAACAAATGAAACTGACAATAGTGATACAAACGAGAAAAACAGGAACGAAACAAATTATAACCATTAACACAACATGGCTGAGTATGTAGCTAACTGCTGCCGAGGAATCCGCACATATTCTAAGTACGTCAGGCTCTTCCAACGGCCTAGAGTCTTGATAGTAGAGTCCTCCATTCCACGGGCAGCAGCTGTCGTGGCCGCCCCTATCCGGAAACTATGACCGGCATAGCTAGCAGCCCGGACTCCAGCAGACTCTAGAGCCTGACGCACAGCTGCAACAAATCTCTGGCGAATTAATGGCCGGCCATCACAGTATGCAAACAGGGGGCCAGCATGACTGCCTCGCACTAGCAAGTAGGCGAGCACAGCCAACACTGGACAGAGATCTGAGGAGACTCTCCCAATGAACAAAGTGATCCCCTGGCGAAACGGATCGGTCTTCGATGCCTTCAACTTGATGCTGAGCACTGTTGGGGAGGCTGGATCATCTACTCCCACATCACCCCATGCCAGGTGGACAGTAGGATCAAAACTGGAGTCATTTGGCACTGTTAACTCACCAGCCCTCATGAACCCAAAAAATGCCAAGCAGCAAGCTGCCCATAACATTATACAATCAGGATCGGCTGCCCGACTATTCCAAGCTACTTTGATTTGACGCAATAGGTGTGGGGTGATTGGAAGACGCTCCCGACCCGAGGCACCATCTCCACCCTGGGACCGTTTCACTCCTCTGAGAACATAATGCAGTCAAGGTAGTGATGGCAAAAAAGGGTCCCCTAAGCCCTCTTCTATATGTAAGTGACGAACCCCCGCCATGTATGCTTTAATGGTTCGATACCGTAACCCCTCACTAGCCATTTGTGCCACAAACTTGCACAAAACTTCCTCCCTGGCTGGCATGGCTACCAATCCAGCTAGCGAACAGAATTTCAAGTAGCGTCATTGACCACAGGCATAAGCTTTAATAGTTGATGGGGCCAGGCCCTCTATAAAGAGTGACCGAACAAGGCGATCCAGTCAACCTTGGTCCAGTCTGGCGTTCCCAGAACTAGGCACTGTAGGAGATTGTCGGGAATCACAGTAGGCGTCATGCTGGCGCCTGGGACGAGCCTCTGGAAAGATGGAAAAGCATTTCGAGATAAAGCATCGGCTGCCCCATTCAGTGAGCCTGGGATATGTCTGCAAACTAAGGATATCTCCCACCTGGCCAAGAAGAACGACAAGCATCGCATAAGATGCATTGCTCTGTCCATTTTACTCCGGCCAGAGTTAACAATGGCCACGACTGCGGCATTGTCACAAAGGCACAGCACAGTGCTACCTTCCCACACACTGCCCCATACAGCTGCTCCCACAACTATGGGAAGTAACTCTTTGGCCGTGATGTGGATCCCGTCCCAACTGCCTGGCCACTGCAGCTGAAACCACTCGCCATTAGACGTGAATGCCCCACAACCCCAAGACCCAGAGGCATCTGAGGTGAGTGTCACCTGGGGTTTTTGGTGTCCGAGGCTGGACATAGGACATGCACCATTCCAAATTGGCAGAAAACAACTCCACCATCTAAGGTCAGAGCGGAAGCCAGCATTCAAGCGCACTCGATAATGCAGCTCGTGAACACATTTTGAAAGTTCGATCATCCGCCGCAGAAAAGACCTCCCTGGCTTGATTACGGAACAAGCATGCTGGAGCAACCCAATTATAGACAGGAGCTCCCGCTTTGTACAAGACTTGCGACCCTCCCACCGGAGAATCTCCCGCCTGAGTCGATCCAACTTAGGAGCGGGAAGCCGCACTGTCATAGTATTGGAATCCAGCTCAATTCCCAGAAAAGTGAGAACAGTGCTGGGTCCTTCTGTCTTCCTGGGAGCCACAGGCACACCCAGGGCCTGGCAGCGAGACAGAGCTTTAGTTAAGGCCTGTTCACATTGTCTGGAATCAGGTGCACCAAAAAGAAGGAAGTCATCCAAGTAATTGATCGCCTCAACCTCATCAGATCTTACCAAGATCCATAACAACGCATCTGCTATAGCATTATATAGCTTAGGCGCTGACCTGAGCCCAAACGGTAGGACCTTGTCCACATAGATGTGACCATCCCATTGCATTCCCAATAGCCACCTGTCATCCGGATGAACCGGGACAGTTCTAAATGCCCCTTCAACATCAAATTTGGCCAACATGGCCCCTTGACCTTTCGCTGTAACCTTCACACAAGCCTCATCCACAGATGTGTAATGAAGGCTACACAGGCTCGGCTCAATCCCATCGTTCACACTGCCTCCTTTTGGTGAGGACAGGTCAACAATGAGCCTCCATTTGCCGGGCTGGTGTCCCTTGGGAACCAAACCGAACCTATTTACTTGCACTGTGTTGGCGAACTCCGGATCGACTGGGCCAAACACTCTACCATAATGAAGCTCCGCCTCCAGAAATGAACTAATGACTTCAGGGCGCACAGTGGCTGACTGCATGTTGGTCACTGCACTTCTGCAAGTCGACATGCCATAGCAATAACCAATGCGGAAACCTTCACGAATGCCCTGGAGTAAATAGGCAGAGTAAGCCTTGTCGGGATGATGGGATAGACACCGATCCCACTCGCTCTCCACCATAGGGCACTGGATGTGGCTCCACCCATCAACACTGGGTGGAGAACTCATTGCACATCTGCTGGCCAGAGTCAACAGGTCGGCAGTGTATCGGTACATGCTGCAAACTGTCCCTACGCCACACAGACAACCACATGGAATAACACAGGGTACATAGACCCATACAGTTTGTCTAAAGGCAGATATTGGAGATTCCAAACTGCAGCTGACAAACAAGGGAGGCATCGCTCATCAAGCCGACACCTACTACAGCATCCTGGTGCTCACCGCTCCCAGGTCACAAACGAGACTGTCCAGACTGGTTCTCACTGCTCCCAGTCTAACACCCCTACCCCATACAATTAACCCTATCCCACTAAGTTTCCCAAGTTTAGCAACCACTCCCATTATTACCAGCCCCATGTAATACAACCTCCTAGAATACCACCCAATATGATTACCCTTACCCAATTTCCCGAGGAATAGACACCAGCAAATCATGTATGTACAATACAGAGCAGAGTAAATAAGACATACATTGCAAATATAACAGTTCGGCATAGCCACTGAAGGATAATCTGGTTCAGCAATGGAAGTCACTGACTAGCTGCCGGTGAAGGCTGCCCCTCACCAGCTGAAGTACATGCTAACTTCCTATGATCTCCTCCGCAACGAGAGCACACGTGTTGGTAGCGGCATGGCGTGGAAGCACACACCCTCCCATCATTCCAAGCAAAACACACCATTAATTTCCTCTTCTTCCCTTTAGGAAGACTTGTACCCTCTGAGGGAGGAGGTTGCGAGGATTTCAGGCATCCAGCCGACAGGATGGCCTTAGTATATAAAGCCTGGTCCATCCGACCAAATTCAGCTTTTTCCAGTGAAGGCCACTGCTGGCGAAAGCGGCTGTCATAGGCCCGCCACCAGTCCCCGTGGTCCTTCCCGGACAACATTATGGCCAAGTAGGCCCACAGGTCCACAGCCTTGTCTGGGTGGGCCTTTGCAACTATGCCAGCAAAGTGACAGAACGACCGGACCCAGGTCAAGAGGTCAGGGACAGGACGCAGCTTATGAGAGGGAGTCGGCTTGCTCTCCTCCCCTTCCAAGGAGCGTCTCAACTCTAACTCTAAATGTTCTTCGGATAGCTCGGCCATGTCGATGTAGTCGCCACGCAACACTCGACGTACCAGCCTGGAAGGAACCACAGGAAGGGTCTCACCCAACTGAAACTTCTGTGGGCTACTACTGGGCCCAGCCACCTCACGAGACGAACCAGCACTTGATGACTCCCGGCCTCCTGGCCCCACTGGGCCAGGCTCTGTCCCAATTGTAGGAAGGCCCAAGTCCTTCACTTTACTGGCATCAAACACTCCCAGAGTTGAACCTACCAGTGACACACACACCAGGCAGGTCAACCACAAACAAAACAAAACAAAACAAAACAAAACAAAAAAAAAACGGCCACCCCTAGAGCAATTCAGGGGGGCTAAAAATGACCACTTGCTAATTACATGGGTAGGGGTCACACCACCTACCTCCTAGCCACCAGTCACGTAACTGCTAACTCAAATAGACAGGGGTCACACCACCTGCCACCACCGTTATTCCCCCCCCCAACCAGTAATCGCCCAGATTAGTTCCCAAGGGAACAATCAACTGTCTCCAGGGAGAGTCTCCCTCTCCCTGACAGCCAGGGGTGTCTACTACCACAGCCCTAGTCTACCCACCTTCGGAGGGAGCTGTGGATGTTCCAGCACCAGATGCAGCAGCTGGTCCAGCTCCCCTGGAGCTGGTCCCCCCTCAGAGTCTCTACGCTTGCTAAGCAGCTCTCCAACCACAGCCCTAATAGTCTCCACAAGTTCAGCAGAGACAGCCGGCGTGGCAGATTCCCTAGGGCTAGCCTCCTCAGGGGCCACTGGACCTGAAGCCGCCTCCTTTGAAGCCATTTGTGTGATTTAGCAAACTCTACAATTTACAGCTTGCTCCAGGTAGGTTAGCAAACTCTACAATTTACACCACTTGTGTTGCTTGCTCCAGGTAGGGTAGACTGACCACGAGGCAGGTCAACCTGCTTTTTCTCCCGCTCAACCTCACGTGACGCCTTGTAGCGCGCCCCCTTTCCCACCTACCCAGGTGTCCCCACATCTAAGTCGTAGGAGTTCCCACCTGGCATTAACCCCACCTAACTTGCAGTTAAATGGCCACCATTCCTGCGAAAATGCTGATCATGCTAGTGGAAACTGGGCAGGGTAAACGGGATCTAAAATAGTTAGAGCATGTGAGCTTAGGTACTGGTGAATTTAGTGCACAAAGCCCTCAGCCTACCGCCCTTGGGCTTCAGTGCACTAAATCCACCAGTACCTAAGCTCTAACTATTACTTACGTTTGTGTCAGAGTTAGTACTATTTCCTTTATAGTCCGCGTCTATTTGTTTAATGGATAACTAAATTGCAATATGCATTAAAATACTGCAATAAAACAAGGAGTTCAACCGGTAGCTAATTTTTTAGTGAAAAGATCGTAAATAATTTGTATTGTGCAGGGGTGTACAAATACAACTGGTGAATGATCATCAGATGGTGTAGCTATGCAAGTGATCTTTCAATTAATTATGAAATTGGTAGCTACACTGGCCAACCTGAAATATAACTAGCTGATACAAATTCCTGAAAGTCAAAAGTCAATGTTGCACACAGGTGTTCTCACTTTTTATTAACATTAAAAGATGTTTTATAAATAACATGAAATCTTTGCCACATGCACTGGTGATACAAAAATAATACGTCCAATTAATTTAGCTAAAGTGCTGGTCAAAGTCATAATTATCGTCATCATCTTCAGCCATGATGTCATCACCATCTTCATCCACTTCTTCTCCACTCTCTCCTTCCTCATACTCACTGACTTCGTCTTCTGAAAGCTGAAGTAAAATAACCAGTCATAGTTCAGACTACTTGTGAATAATATCAATAATTTTTTTTATTTTTTTAAATTTTAGCTGGGAAATAATTTAATGGTTAAAAAAAAAAAAATACAGATTAAAGAACAAGAAAAATGGTAAAAACTAAACAATACAATAAAAATAAAGTCCTGGCTGGCAAAAGGTCATAAAATTACAAAATGATAATAAATTAAAAAGAATAAATAAATAATACAAATAATCTAACTTAGTTAATTGGTGCCTACCTAAATAGAAATGGCATTCCCATGTTGAATGGATAAATAAATGATTCATTCTAGTCTTCATTAACACTCATTCACACTTTATTAACTTTCTCATTAATTTGGTCTGCAGACAATGCTATTTATCTATTATATCTTGTGGTGAATGGCCTGCAAACATTGGGTCATCCCCCCACTAACTTTGAACCCTTTACTTTGCCGACCCGTACAGGTCGGATCATTAACACTTTACCTTGTCAGCATTTTACATATTTACCTGACTCAATCGTAATATTATAGCGGCGCTGCCCGAGGTCTTATATATTGTGGCCGAGGGCAAGTCGCTGGTCAGAATGTGTGTGTCAAATTGTGGTTGTAAATGTCAGTTTCTTTAATTGAACAAGCGATTTATTTTGACCATGGCGTTGGGTAGGAGAGGTTTAAGGGCTGACCACCATTCAGCGGACGCACACTCATATCTGTATATCTATTATAGTTAATATCCACTTACCATTTCTTCCTCGATCATCTCATCATCACTGTCGCTAGCATTCTGGTCACCATTATCTTCAGTCCCATCAGTACCAGTTCCAGTGTACAGCTCCATCACAGGCTGGGATGGCTCCATCTCCATCATCCCACCTTTAACCCCTGTCAAATCTGGAGGGGAAAAAAATAAAATAAAATAATTAATACATAAATTTTAAAAAAATGAAGAACCAGCATCATCAATTGGCAGGCAAAGAATGCTACACACATCCACTTACTTTTGAGTTCCTGCTTCTCTGCCTCTACCAGAGCATCTATGCTGAAAGCTCTCCCCCAGTCTTGCACGATCGTGGTGGAAATCAGATTATCATTCTTTTCAGGGGGACTCGTGTAGAACGAAATTTTACCCCTGGCAAAGGAACAACACAGCTGCATCATTGTGTGATACTCATTCGGAAACTTCCTCAATTCTATGTAAATATTCCAACCCAATAGAAACTATGACAATATACATCTCCTTGCAACATACTCTTAGAAAATCTGCCTAAGTAAAGTTCTAGTTTTCCAAAAGCTGGAGATAAAAGCTGAAAACAATATAAGGAATGCCAAAATAAACTTTCTTAAACTTTAGGATGGGCAGTGAGAGTATTATAGAGATGCAGGCAACAGTATGCTGATCTATGTTGCATAGTCAACATGTTAGTACTAAATGATTTCTGGAGGGCAGGGGGAGGCAGCAATGGCCCTTTAAATGAAGCCCTGCAGTCATTAGATGAATCTTCATATATCTCAGAACTGAATTTGTTCAATACAGACTATGGGAGCCCTGGGATCCCCCCCCCCCCCTCCCTAAATTAGTTTCTCCCGTTAAATTTTTTTTTACCCCCGGCTTGTCAGTTTAAGATGCAAGAAATTATGGCCTTACTCTAAGGTTAGTTTGATTAAAAATGCCCAACACTAACACTTACTAGTCCATTCTTTAAGACACCAATTATGACCTGTTTTTTTTTTTTTTTTAATTGCTCTACAAAATCTGTATGAATTCCCTGCTGCCTTTGGGCAAATATTGGCAAATAAGTTACATAATTACCATTGTGCAATAATAGGAACAGTAGAGACTATAACACCCAAGACCAGAAAACTACTGTTTGTTTTATTGCCCACTTATCGACACATTCAAATATCACGAGCTTATTTTGACATTATGCCTCACAATACTCTGCTAAAACATCCTGAAGCTATCAAGAGGAAATTATGAATGCATTAGGTTGGTATTAAATACAAATATAACTGTCCTTGTCCTCGTGCTGTACCCTCGGACCGACCATAATATTCACAGCATGGGCATTAAGTATCATTTATTGTACGGATAATTCTAATTTTTGTTCCATATTTTACTGAATCTCGTTTTACTACAATAAAGTAATCTCAACATATTACTCACGTATTCCAGTCTCTCAGAACTCCTCGAGCAGCTGCACTCACATCAGGAACACCGCCTAAACACAAAATAGATGATTACTAGACAATACTGGCACACAATAGTTGTCAACCCTTTACCTTTCTTCAGTCTGCCAGTCTTGTGAGCTACGTGACTCAGGAACTCTTGCACGTCATTGAATTCAGGAATGCAATAATGAGACAACATCTAGAGAAAGGGGATATGATATTAGCAGCCTTTACCTTGACACTAACTGGGTATTCTTTACCACAAAACTTGACGGGGGTCAAATTAACATTTTAGAAATTTCAAGGGGTTTCTCATATGATGAAAGTTAGTGGTATGTGTACCTGAACCAGGGTTTTCTCTAAGTCTTTTCTGAGTGGTGCCACTACACTTGGTTTGCATGATGCACCATTTAAAATCCTAGCTAGACCACTGACCTAATAATTTCTTCTGGGAAGGGGACGGAAAGGGGGGGGAGGGGGGAAATTATTTTCAGGGGAAAAAAAATTGCCATTGAAAAAGGACTAAAAAATTCCCAGACTATCCAAATTGGGAGAGAAAGTCAATTAAAACAGTTCCATAGTTCTTTTTTAATTATAAAAAATGTTTCTCAACAGTATGAAAATGATCATTACCCAATTGTTTAATTACTGACTACCCGCACGAGTACACAAATAATTCATTGTACACACTGTAAACCCCTTCCTCACCGCATCTCTGTTACATCTCTTCAAAATCCCTTCCACTGGCGCAACAGGATCAACAATCGACTCCACCTAAACCACACCCACCACAAGTTTGTGAACACATGTGATAAATCGCCCCGCCTTCCCTCCCCACCTTGATGCAGTTGCGGAGTACCATAGAAGCAGAATCACTGGACTTGGTTGTCATGATAACACCTGGACTGTCCAACAGCTTGATGTGCTTGTCAATATGAACCTCCTGGACACTCCTACCATTACCATGGAAACAAAAACAACAGGATTTAAATATATAAAAACTACAGGGGTTTAAATTTAATTAAATTTACCATGACTGCAAACAGCATCAGCAACTGCCTGATTGCATTTGCTCTAACCTTTCAGAGTTTGTAATTAACTTTGCAATGAATAAGGCGTGGTTATAATAAAATGGGTGGGTCAATCACTCATTTGTGTTTCCCACGCTTATACCACTTCTGTCCACACCAAACAATTTCTCAGTAGACAGTGACGTGTTTAGAAGACACTATCTTCAAGATCCCACAAGATGTGCCATATTAAAACTGACCACCAAACCGTCCTAATCATACACACTGAGGACCATTGCCTGCTGCTAAACATGTTAACACAGAACTAGGAACTGTACGAGACTTTCAAATACATACAACATATTTACACCCCCCTCCCAACCCACACACACACACTATAGCATTCATACACACTTACTTCGTGACCCCAGGAGTGGCCCCCACTGTGCATGCCCGCGACCTCTTCAGACTGTTGATGAGAGAGCTCTTACCGACATTAGGCAGACCTGAGGTGGTGTACAGACACGTGGGCGTGTGAATATACCACCGTGACTCACAGAGCTAGCACTCACCGACCACGCCCACTGTGATGCTCGTCTTTATGTCAGCATTCCGACAGTAGTTGCCTAGCAGCTTGAGCAGGACTTCTGCCCCGAGGCAGGAGGATGAGGTGAGCATGGAAGAAGGACCGGAAGACAGGGCAAACTTTTTCTGAGACTAACATCAACAATAACAACAACAACAGAGTGATATTTGCTTACCAGGGAGAAGACTTTAACCCAACTTATAAAGCACTAACCAATAATAATAATAATAATAATAATAATAAAACCAAAAAAAAACACCACTAACCAATAATAATAATAATAATAATAATAAAACCCAAAAAACACCACTAACCAATAATAATAATAATAAAACCCAAAAAACACCACTAACCAATAATAATAATAATAGCTAAAAGTCAACCTCACGAATTCTGAAAGTCTCGCAGATATGCTGCAGATCTCATGCCAAGGCTTGCCGAGGCTAAGAAATCATACCAACTCTCAGTCAGCATCAGTAACTTGATGATGAAAACAGCCAAATTATCAATTTTAGAAGGATACAAACAAACTCCTTTAATCATTAACAACTTAATTAAATACATTCCTCTTTTGTTCTGTCCAACTCACTAAGTTGTTCTTCTGAGTTTGTGTGCTGGACTTGAAGGCCACAGTAGGTAGCTCCTTCCTCAAATAAGCCAGCCATTTCTCTGCAATCTCCTTAGGAACCAAATCTGACAAACAATGGTAGAGAAGCCACAGAGTTGAACTCACACCACATGTAGTTAGAGTAGCGCTACAATAGCAAGCTCCCGGCATGTTCCAATTACTCATCTTGCACTATTTACCAACAAGGCAAACGTTCAGCTAATCAATCAGTAACTCCAGGATTCATGCACCCACCAAGTGAGCTGATCACATGCAATGCAATCCATGCAACAGTATGATTGTTGTTTATCAGCGTGTATATTCCAGTGTGTCTACTCACAATTAGAACTGAGCTGGAAAAGGAGTATTGTAATATAGATAATGATGATACGTAGAGAGCAACTAGTCAAGACAGCCGGCCTTTTGTTGGGGGAGGGGCACAAAATCCTCTAGGCAGGAGACAAATGCCCCCCCCCCCCCCCAAAAACCTTAAAACATCCTGGAAAGGACTACAATTACTTGGTAAACTTCCTAAACCCATACACAAGGTAAGGATACATAATCAACAATAACTGGCAGAATGTTCTGAATAAGCAGAAATTTATAACTTGGTAAAGCGTTCTAAATTTGGGTACTTACTAGTAAAAATAATTAACTTGAAAACTAATCAAATAGCTGGTGGAAAGTTAACCACCCTTTACCTATTTTGTTGAGGACCAGTACTAGTTTCTTGTTGACTCCAGCTCCAAGGACAGCTTCTTCTGCAGCCAGACACCGACAACCCAGAGGGTCTCGGGCATCCAATACTTCCAAAACAACATCTGCCGTCTCAACAACTTTACGAAACTCTCGATAGTAAGCCCTCAGGGACTTGTCCGAATCCAAGCCACACCTACTGGCCGAATCCTTAATCTGTTCCTCTAGTCGTCCTTTCTTCTCAAATTCCCTAGTTCGTTTCTGGGCGTCATTTTGCAGTCCCTGCAAACTCCGCCTCTTTGCCGATTCCCTCTGGCGCTGTATCTGAAGTCTTCGTTTTTCCTTGTCTCCATCAGCTTTCTCTTGCTGGTTCTTCAGCTTCAACAGCAGCTGCTCTTTGAAGGGAAATAAATTAGGTATGCCCGGATCTTTCTTCAACTCTGAAAGGGGAGGTAGAGGGGACAAGAAATGTCTGACTAAATCTCCCCATTGGTACACTTATAAAGGCAACGATATCAATAGACTTCTATATTAGTAATGCAGGAAAGTTTGATACTAAATATAACCTCCTAGTCAATAAATGCTGACTTGACTCATAATTTCCACCTTCCAACCCACCATTGATTGGCATTAGAATTATTAAGTTATACAAACTAAATAACTTAATGACATTTACTTTTTGCAGTGCCTTTAGCTTTAGCTTCTTTCTTCATCTTTCTGTTATGTTCCCTAACTTTCTTTTCAATTTTAAACTTCTTTCTGGCTGGCATTCTCTTGCTCATCTTCTTCAACTTGGTTTTAGACATCTCTACAGTGTACAACAGCAATACTATAGCAACTGACTGATATTATAACCACGTGGGACAGAGTAGTCGTGTGACATAAACAACTAGCACCCTGGAGCGCAGGGTATTGACGATTATTACCTTCTTTACGAATGGTAAAGGTCGTCAATCAATTAGATATGACTGATTTATTTTCAGAGAAAAAAACAGTTAGAATTTGTGCTCCCATGGTGAGATATTCCAAGTAAGTAAAATTTGATTTTTGAAATAATTTGATAGAATTTATTTGTCCAGTACAGGTTGCCTTTTAGGCTTCTGGTGCGTAAATACGGCTGCGACTTAGCGTATACTCCGATGATAGTGTCGGAATCCTTCATCAAATCTGAAAAAGCTAGAAATATAGAATTCACCACTTGTAAAGGTAAATTAAAATTTTGTATAAATAATATTGTAATGCAGATACATATTATCTGCATACACCTGAAACAGTGTGTGTTGACGATACTTTACCGGTTGTGAATGAACCGTTTCTCAGTGCAAGGCAGTGTAGTAAACGGCTCATACCAAACCACAGCAGTGGAAAACTGAAATGATAATCTCATTGGTCATGGCGATTTATCTGCAACCTCGCTGTACTTTATCCACTTTGCAATATGGCTGCAAATTCCTGTACAACGCTAGCAAAGTATGAAAATAATTGCTTGAGTGGGGTGATTTCTTCAACAATTTCTAAGCTTCAGAAATACATATTTGTTTGGCTGTTGTATTAACATTATGATAGCACAGAAAACTGATTAGCACTCATGTGACAAATAATTTCACGAGGCTAAGCCTCTTGAAATTTATATGGTGCCACTCGTGGCATTAATCCTAAATACCACAGTTTTACATGCTATTATGGCTCCTTATATAAAATTGATTTTATTAACACTTTAGTGTCTTGTCCACTGGTCTGGTCAGTGCTAGATATTAGAGATGGCGGAACTTACTTCGTGTTTGTGTTACCAGTGGCTGGAGTATTAGTTGATAACAAGCAATAGTGCAGTTCAGTAGAAACTTGTACATCTAATTCAATGGGGATTCTTGTAAACTCTATCACTGAATTTCTCCATCTTGTTAGATGTTTATGATTACTTGAATGCTACAATCAGCAAGAATTCACTACCGATGTTTCATTTAATCCTTTCTGCTTTCTTTAATTTACTAATAACTTTTTATATCTCAGTTTGTATGTGTGTGTTTGTGTTGCGTGTGTTTGTGTGTGTGTGTGCGTATGTTCCATGTTCAGCTGACAGACCTCTGGTGGCACAGTTTGCTGCTAGTAATGCGACAGAGTTTGCTGCAGCTGCCGAGATGATCGCTCCGTACGTGGACGCGGTGGACCTCAACTGTGGTTGCCCTCAGAGGTGAGAGGTCAGAAGTGAGAGGTTTGATATGCCACATTCATGGCTATAAATGTGTCTCCTGGTAGGAGGAGACTGAGTCCATCCTTGCCTGTGGGGAGTATTAGGACTTGTCAACACTTGATCTGTTATTTATATTATTATCTTAGTTTGCTTAACAGTTTCCTCTCACTATTTAAATCTTGTCTGGTAAAGCATCGTCATTTTCATGACCTACTTTCACTATTTTGCTTTCATATAAGTTATAGTTATAAACCAAAATTGAGGTTTGTAAGCGATTTATAAATCGAAATACAAACCTAATGATTTTGGTTTATAACTATTTTATAGCCAGAACATAAACAACGAGCAAAGTATAGCGTTAGCTATCTTAGTAATTGTATTAAAGTACCCAAACTCTTCATTATTCCATTTTGCTTTGATCTGCCTTCTACCATAATTATGGTTGCTAAGAACTATATCAGACTTTTCCCCGCTAATACATTTTCTTACGGGCATACCAGACTGTATCAGATTTATAGTTCTTAACGACAAGCGCGGTCGCTCGGGTAACGGGCTATAATTTACAATTAAAATATGGAACCTTTTTGTGTGTGTGACAATTGGGAGTGTGGTGTTTCTATTTGAATCAGCAAGACGGCCCAGCAGTGAGAAGGAACCTGTGATATAAATGGAGGCATGGGGAATCTTGTCTTCTAATGATATATATTTCCATTTCGTCATCCTTACTGACATCTGGCTGTTTAGACTAATCTCTTCTTTCTATAATATCCGGTGATATGCCAGCTGATTACATGAAGATGACTACCATATTATTCTAACTCTAGTTTTTACTTCTTTATTCTCCATCTTGGGGATGCATCCAGCGCTAATGACAGAGAGGGGCCCTAATTATACAAGTCAAATTCATGAAGTTCAAGTAAATGATTTGGACATTTATTTATCCATGAAGAGTGTAAATTAGCATGCCTTGTCCTATAAACAAAATTGTCTGTACAAATACTTTTATTTTTTATTTTTTATTTTTTTTATTTTTTTCCCCCCAATAAACTTGGTTTGGTGGGGAGGGGGCGTGGATCCTCCCTTCCATCTTGCCTCACTCTTTGTGGCTGCAGTTTACTTCCTCACATTGCTTGTGGTGATTCTATTGAGTCATTTTGTTTGTACATTTTAGGAATGTTTTATTGCCAGCTGTGATATCCATGTGCAAGTTAAGGCGTATGTATGTGTGGCTGTTCTCTCTCATGCACACGCACACACACACACACATGTATACATGCATTTCGACATAAAATTAAACTTATTTTATGGTACAGTACAGAGAAGTCAAGTGATATATATACAGGATCAGTGTTTGAGTAAGGCGAGTGTTCATTGGTCTTATTGTAGGCTAGGCTCAAGATTAGTGCTAGAATTTTTTTTTAAGAACTCGGCCATATGATTGGTTTGGCACAACTGAAGAGGTGACCTCTGGAGTCTTTCGTGTCTGAATTTAGTGAACCTTTTTGTGTGTTGCCAGGTGGGCAATGGCAGAAGGGTATGGAGCTGACCTCATCTCTAAGCCTGAACTGGTGTGCGAGATGGTGAGGTGTGCATCTTCTAGAAGTGGTCTGCCTGTGTCTATAAAAATTAGAGTTCACAAGGACCTGAAGTAAGTTTGTTTGTGTGCGTACACTTATCTAAGAATACCGTATATATGTGTGGTTTTTGTTTTGTTTTTAGGTTTGTTGTTCTTTTGAGCTAACTTGTGTGGAGACTTTTTAAGTATAACTTAGGCAATGTCTGGTATGGTCACATGACCTCATATGATTGATGAGGTATAGTCACATGACCTCATAAAGTCCACTTGACCTACATTATATCTAGAATGGTCACATAACTTTATATTTTTAATGACTCATTTTTTGTGCAGGGAGACTGTGGAGCTGGTGAGGAGGGCGGAGCACTGCGGCGTTGCCTGGGTGACAGTCCATGGCAGGACCATCAAACAGAGGGCAGAGTCAGCTAGCATGGAAGCCATTAAGCTAGTGAGTGAGCTAGTGAGTAGAGCCAACAACATTAGCTAGTAGTAATATAGCATTTCATAAAGGTCCATTCTTGCTACACAAAATTTATAGCTAGCTATTAAATAATATATTTTAACTTTCGTAGTAGCTATAATAAATAGCTCATACATTTCAACTCTGTGGACCCTTCATCGGTGATTTTTGAAAAGTGAGAAAATATAATAAAATGCATTGACTGGTAACTGTATGGTTTTAGCCCTGACTGGGTAAAGAGGAACTGGACAGATGTTCCCACTGTGTCCCAGCCAGACAGGCACATGTTCTGGTTCCATTGAATGAATGAACACTGCATCGTTGATGTTTATGAAGTGACAGACAAGCTAACTAAGATTGGATGGTGGAGGGAGGGAGGGAGGGAGGGAGGTGAGGTTGCTACTGTTCACCATGTTGCTAGATACACAGTAAATGCTGTTTTGTTTCGTCATTTATAATCCTCTGGAAAGCTCAAGGAGACCAGTAAGGCTACAAAAAAAAATAACAAAAACAACAACAACAACAAATAAAAGTAAATAAATAAATAATTATTATTATAATAATATATGAGGGTTGTATTCACAAAACAAATCTAGGAGGGGCAAGAACATCTTTCTTAGACTTGAGGAGGTGCAGTGAGTTATATGCAATTTCCTTAGTACTTGTAAAGTAGGCAACTCTGTGTTGCATATTCTAAATGTTAATACAAAAAAATCTAATATCTAAAACCCATTCCTCAGTGGATAGAAAAATATGTGCATTAGTACTGTGTTGGGCAGGTGTCAATTGTACTTTGACCTCTGCATCTGTGAACTCTGGATTAGATATGAGGGCTAGCAGTTATGGAAATTTTTGTTTGTTTGTGAGTTCCAGGTGAAGAGTAGTGTTGGTATTCCTGTGGTTGCCAATGGCGACATCAAAACGGAACAAGATGTGGCCAGAGTATGTGAAGAGACTGGAGTAGATGGTGAGTGTAACATGTGCAGGGTGCATAGGGAACATGTGCAGGGAGAAGATGAGTTGAGTAGTGAAGTATGGACAGGAGGGGCAGGTATCTGGTAGTATGAATCAAATGAACCCTTTACCAAATTACTCCTATGTTTATTTTCTTAACCGTATGAATAGTACAATTTATCACTTATAAAAATGGTTACAACATTGGAATTGAGTTCTTAACCTGCAAGAGATCGCTAAGTCAAGATAAATAGCAACTAGCTGAGGCTAGCTGAGGGTGGCGTGCAGGATTGAATACTGAAGTTACTTTGCATCGACTTGTACTTAATCTCTACTTGCTATCACTCATTCCACTTCTTAATCACAACATTTTCAGAACGTATCGTAACTTAACTATGGCCTAGTACTCTATTCTAAAAGTAGCTCTCACTGAAATGAATACATCATGAAGTATTGCCCATGGGGTTTCTATAATCCCATGGGAGGAGTTCCATGAGAATTGTAACAGTATGCTTGAGTAACCTGCACTATGCTCGAGCTATGGATGGACAACTTACTCTCTGGTTTGTGTACTTAACTGCTAAGATTTTCCTCCTCCTAGAAGAATCTCTTCACGCTTTTCTTGGCTGTTGATACCAAATATGTTTATAATAGCCTGTAGCTATTTAAGGGTGTGGTTTGAAGATAGCAAGTTTACTTGTGAATAATTTGCTGTGTGTGGTCTATCTGAGGGGGTGGGGTTAATTGGAGGGTGTGGTCTGCTTGAGAGTGTGCTCTGTTCTGGGTGCAAAATAACTGGCAATAGATTAGTAGATTTGTATAGTGTAATTATTGGCCCATGTGTGTGTATGTGTGTAAGGTGGGTATTAGTGTGTGTGTGTGTGTGTGTGTGTGTGTAAGGTGGGTATTAGTGTGTGTGTGTGTGTGTGTGTAAGGTAGTAGTGGGTGTGGGTGTGTGTGGTGTGTATTAGTGTGTGTGGTGGGTGTGTGTGTGTGTGTAAGGTGGGTATTAGTGTGTGTGTATTAGTGTGTGTGTGTGGGTAGTGTGTGTGTGTGTGTGTGTAAGGTGGGTATTAGTGTGTGTGTGTGTAGTGTGTGTGTGTAAGTGTGTGTGTGTGTGGTATTGTGTGTATTGTGGTGTGTGTTATGTGTTAGTGTGTGTGTCTAGTGTGTGTGTGTGTGTGTGTAAGGTGGGTATTAGTGTGTGTGTGTGTGTGTGTGTGTGTGTGTGTGTGTGTGAGTTCACTACTCCTCACTTGACCGGCCACATATTTAAATATCTATTCTTCTGTGCAGGTGTCATGTCTGCTAGAGGCATCCTCAGTAATCCGGCCATGTATGCCGGCTATGACCACACCCCTTTGTCCTGCCTGGAGGACTGGGTTGCCATATCCTTGGGGTCAGGGGTCACATTCAGCTGCTTTCACCATCATGTCATGTTCATGCTGGAACACGTCACCTCCAGGACAGAGAGGCGTGTCTTCAACACTCTCACCAGCATCCCCGGAGTCCTGGACTACCTCAACCAACACTACCACCTCACACCTGGTCACTCTGGGATAGGTGGGAGGAGTAGGCGTGGCAGTGCAGCAGTGTGAGGATGAGGGCGGAACGAGTGCCTGCTACTTGGTGACCCCCATTGTCACGGCAACACATGGCCACACTCAATGGAATGAGTGCTTGTAAGGGATCAATAAAACACTTCATTTCACTCATTATCATTACTGTCTGTTGGAGGTATGTTGTTCCTGTTGCTTAGCTAACTTATTTCAAATCAAGTGCTTGTGTTTTTGAGCAATAACTTTATGAATTAAAAACATAAACCTGGTCACAGTGAAGGTTTACAACAACATGAATTCCATTGCAGCAAACTACAATGACTGAATTTAACAGGCTTGGTTGATTCTAAATAATGCTTCTTTCTGATTATGGTGTATTGACTCTGTTCCTTGTTGCTGTATTTCACTAAAGTGTTTGGCATTTACTAACACACATACATACATGCAAACATAACAGTTATTCGGCTTCTGTTAGCCTCTAGACATTCCAAGGTAGCAACATAGACTTCCCTGAGGACTTTGGAGTTATGGCAAGCTAAAGTGCCACTTAAAATGGTGTTTTTTTAAACCCTATCAAATTTCAACTGGTGCACTTGATTTCATATAACCTCACATAACTGTACAACTGAGACACCAGGTGGGTGTCGTCAACATTACTGATGTGTTTAGATAAACAAAGAGCCAATTACTGACAGCACTAATGTGTGTATCCACATTGCATGCAGTTAGTTTGCCGTCTTACTGGACACAAACTATCACCAAGTAGATCATAGTGAAATCTAAACAAGTCTTTAGGATAATGTTTCATAATTGATGTAGTATATTGATAAGCATTGCTGAAGATAAGATATTGCAATAGTAGTTCTATATGATATGGTTTTGATTTGCTATGAAGCATAAAATAAATCAACACAAACACTAGTGTTGTTTGAAATTAAATGGGTTAAAAATTATTTTGAACTATTAGTGTCAGATTCACGAGATGCGGCAGCAGGATTGGCGGGACCGTAGCGAAGATCGTAAGGTAACTGAAGGACTGAGGCGAACTTCTAATTTGCTTCGGTGTTCGAATAACTCTTCTTTAATGTCACTGATATTGTCTGGTGCCATGTCCTCTTCCAAATCCAGGTAATGGAGTTCGTGCTGGTTCTGTAGAAACCCGTGTACGACTAGTAGAGCTGTTTCCGAGCCAATGTTATTATGAGACAAATTCAAGCTCTTCAGATTTCTAATCTTTATCATATCACTAAGCATGACCATTGCACCCCCTGACCCCAGGCCGTTATGGGAAAGATCAAGATCTTGTAGATGCGTAACGACTCGCTGCAGTCCGTAGATCAGCGATATGGCACCGTCAGATCCGAGATTGTTTCTAGATAAATCCAATTCCTGTAATTGGATAGAATTTGATTCACCCTCCTCTCTCCTGTCCTTGGTGAGGTGCTGCAGGCGATCTGCCAGAGCTGTGGCCCCCAGGGAACCGATGTCGTTGTTGGACAAGTGAATCTTCTCCAACCTGGCCAGCTTGTTGTCTGGGATTTGTGATAAGATTTCTACCAAGGATCGATCTCCAAGAGAACAATTGTTGAAAGAGATAGCTTTTATATGTTGAGAAGTCTCAGAAATGACATAGTACATTGCGTTTAAGTCGTACGGAGAGAGAGCATTGCTGGAGAGATAAATGCATCCATCTTCACTTGCCTCTATCACTCGATCACAGACGATAATTTGCTGCGATTCAAATGCACAATGCATTTCGAACAGCCCCAGCTTTGAAATCAGACTGTGAAGACTAGTGGTTGAAAGTCTGACAATTCTGGACAAACCGAAGAAGAACCGCCACACTGGCTTCATGAAGGACTTGTGAGCATACTCCCTGATGACTTCTTCCTGGTCCTTGCTCTCCAGTTGGGAAATGTGAAACGCAGCAAGAAACTCTTGCAGCGTTTGATGAAGAAACGTGCAAGTCTGCTCTAACCCAAGTTTCTTTGACAAGAAGTCAATGCAGACAATGTCAATGTGAAAATCTTCCTTGCTTATGAAGTCAAATATTGTGAGGTCTATTTCCTTCTCTGAGAATGTTCTCTGTTGGTTGATGGTCATTTGAAAAGCGGTCTTGCAAATACTTTTAAAGTAAACTTGACTTTTCTCTTTTAGATCTTTGCCTGACTGAACGTCTTTCCTCTGCAATTGATCTAAGAAATGTATTTGTAGGAATTGGTTGTGAAGACTCGTCAAAGTGGATAAATTGCATGTATTGTTTTGGTGAATAAAACACGCTATGGAGGCGTGAACAGGTACAGTGCACATGTGCAGAACTGTACTGTCGGCGTGGATATAATTGATCAGCCCTGATGGGCCAGCATCGTCTCCATCGCATGCATCGTCGATTCTCTGAAAGGGGAAATTATCAATGTGTTGAAATATTTCCTCGTGGGTCAAAGCTGCAAGCTCCATGGGTACAACTGTTTTCGCTGAAGTAGGAAAATGTGATGCATCGATTGTGCTGGTCATGACAATTACTGACGCTTCTGGAAGATATATTTTGAGGAGTAAGTTGTGAATAATTCCTGTGCTGTTTGGTTTAGGTGGTTTGTCCAACCCATCAATAATGAAGCATAATCCTTTGCCAAAGTTTCTCTCTATTTCTCCAAGAAGCACATTCTGCTTTGTTTGGTCTCTATAAAATATCTTCAAGATGTCTGAAAGGTGTTGACGTTTCATGAGGGTGGAGAGTATACCAGTGGTGATGTGAAACACTCTCTTCATCTGCATCAAGACTCTGCCCTTAGTCCAATCTGTAGTCAACTTGTTGGCCAACATTGATTTGCCAGCTCCTGAACATCCTTTGACTAGAATCAGAGTTCCCCTTTCAACATTTTCAAATGTCTTATACAAACATCTCTCTTTAACCTGAAGATATTCTCTACGTTTGTGATTCGCCATGGTTAGATTGTTGAAGGTACAAGTTGCTAAAGGCCATCTGTCTTGATCTTCGTCAAGACTGGAGTACAAGTCCATCAAATCTTTGTCCTGCAGTGAGCTGGTAACAGTTAAGGAAATTCTTCTGCTGCTAATTTCCTCCTTTTTGTTACTAACTTGACAGCTGTAGTTTCCCTGTAGCTTCTTGTGGTGGGCTTTGACTAGAAGGAATGAACTAGTCACACCAGAGTGATCATTTGAGTCAGTCAGTTCTTGACCGTCTTTCAGCCATTGAAAGTCCAAGGAACTGCTAGTATTGGCAACCCTTACTTCCAACAAAGTAGACTTGCCTTCACTAACCACTTGGTCCTCAGACTGCCTACTGAATGCCAGATGGGCTCCTCCCTGTTGACACGTTGATGAATCCAATTTTCCTTCAGCTTGCTGTAAACTGATCTTCAACTTCTTCATAATTTCATCTGATCCATCTTCATTTCTTCCTAAGGCAATTTTGAGGCTTTTCAAGCTTCGAGGTAGAGCAGTCTTGTGTCGGCCCTCGACCCAGGCAGTGAGACCCATGTGAAGTTTATCTGAGTTACTGCAACCTTTGCTCTCACACTCATCAATGATAGTAGATGGTAATTGCAAAGCTACACAAATCTCTCTCCATTTGGGGGCCAACTCTGCTAAAGCACCAACCAGAAGAGAAACATTGCCTTCAGCTAGACAAATATCCTCAGGACATTTTGAAACCCCTGTAGCAAGAGTTTCAATATCCTCAGTCCATTTTGGGCATATTTTTCTCATGTCTTTCCCTAGCCCACTTAAAACTTCCACTAGCCTCCCCCACAGTTCCTCATCTGTTGCTATAGCTTCACAGATGAGGTGAATGAGGTACCTGGTTGTAACTTCACGATTCAGATTCTCAGAGTCTAGAGAACTTAATGTCTGGACTACTTCTGTAGAAAGGATTTTCTTTTTTAGCAACTCCTGAGAAAACTCGACTAAGTTTGTCTCTTTCAAGGCTTCTACTAATTCTTCATCTTCAATTACAGCAGAATTGCTCTGTAGAAGTCCCATTTTGTTATTTCTAGACATTCTTTCTTGGATTTGCTGTCTCTTCAGATTCAGAAGTGGCTATAGTGAGCAGTGCTAGCTACATTCCTGGAATGCACCAGTAATCTGTTTTATACATCCAAGCCACTCAATCATAACCAAATTCTCATGTAGTCAAGGAGCTATAAATGACCACACCCTAGGGGTTTACATAGCAGTTTGAAGGTATGACATTAACTTGGTTTTGAAAAGCTCGAGGAATTTCATTAAAAGGGACCAGGCTTGAAACTGGTCCCTTTATTCCAGTGTTTATGTACATATCCCTTTCCAGTGTTTATGTACATATCCCTTGGGACTGGTATTGTTATTATAGTGAAACACCAACAAAAACTCTGGAATGGCAACAGCCCTTTAAATTGTGTCACCAACCAAGGTCAAATTTCAACATATGTTTCAGTTACATCTGGCATTTGTCAAGCTAGCTAGCTGTTAATTTCAAGTGTGGGGTGATGTTTTAGGAGGTAATTACAACTTGATAAAGAACCAGAGAAAATGCAGTTGGAAGTATGACTAGCTATAACAGAAGACCCTAAGAGGTATTGACCAGCAGTAGTAGGTAAGTCATGTAAATAGAACTCACACCTTCAAAACTTGCTCTGCTTCATCTTTAAATATTCAGTGGTTATGGCTTTACCATTGGAATAATGTATTCATAGTAATGCAACAGAACAGGTAGGGTTTGATACAGAAATTTTTGCCAGGAGGGGGAGAAGACATTAGAATTAGAGGGTGGGGCTATATGCTTTGAGATATTTGTGTACATGCAGCAATTTACCAATGGATTGACCAAAATGCTAATTAATCGAAAAATTATGAGTTTCTAGATCCAGACCCCTTCACACATGAATATTTGGATGTTATTGGACACCAAAACTTAGAGATTCAATTGTCATTTTAATTACATAAATTTTAGTACAACTTATGAATTACAACAAATTCCCTGCATTCATTCAATTGCTGAATAACATTTGTATAATACTTCTGAATTATTTTACGTAATATTATGGAGCATTTGTGGCTGGGTTGGGTAAGGGGTAACCTCAGTATCCCCACCCCCTCTGTATAGAATACTGATTAGGGATGGTGTAGAGCTAATTTTCATGCCAGCTAGAAAGTTAAGCAGTGATGATCATAAGCAGCAGTATAGGCTGCTGTCTGTGAAGAAAAGGAATACAGGTACCAACTCAAAACACTGCAATAATTAGCATTGCACGGTGGACTAGTTTATAGCTAGCATCTTTCACAATGTTCACTTTCTGAGCAAGTGACATTACTAAGAAATTGTAGTTACCTAGTAAAGTTGGTCAACTCGGCCTATTGTGCTAGCTACAACCGTTTTGAATATGAAGGTACAATTTGTGAAGTTGCAAAAAGATATTTGTAAAGATTACAGTATACAACTTCAATATACACAATATTATCCAAACAAAGCAGGTAACACCAACTTATACTCACCCTTTACCAAATTAAATCTTTCACCTATCTTACACACTTCCATTCGAACACAACCCTCGACCTAACCCCACCCACTTGTCAGTCACTGTCTACAGAACTTGTTTACAAACATCTACCACTAACATCTGTGAAAACCTGTCTGTCAAGAATGTCAATGAATTTGTATAAAACATTCACACAAACAAAATGATCCTCAGACTCAATAAAGCACATGTAACAAGCCAGATGGTAAAGGGTCATCTTGTCTTTAAAATGTAGTCTGTGGACGATTGGCCACAAATGTGGAGTGGAAGTGACCTCTCATGACACGATGAGGCAGAGGGAACCGGATCTTCGCATTCTGTAATCACACACAGCGTACAATGGTAAGATTTTTGTTCAGTTTTTACACCCTATAAATCACTAATATTCCCATGTCAAGATTTTTTTACTTTTGATTATCCTAAACAATACAGAAGTTCACAATACAATAAACTGAACAATCAAGCCATAAAGAATGCCAGCATCAACTCCTTCCTCCTTTACTACATAAAAACCACCTGACAACATAAACCAATGTGACTCAAGATAAAGCCCGCCCCAACTGCTCCAGTTTGAACATGAAGAGGCCACACCCACAGTACCACGTCTTATCGCCTGCTCCGGTATTGTAATTAATGCCTAGCCGTGAAGCATGCATGCATTCATGGCAGCACCTACGAGGACTAAGTGAGGGCTTCAAAACAAACAAGCAAGCAACAAAAACAAACAAACCACACACACACACACACAAAAGGAAACACAAGCCAACACAAAAACAACAACAACAAAACTAAACTCCCAGGGTTGACTGACTACCTACACATGTGGCTGGCGTTTAGTTCGGAATGGCACTTTTAGTTCTACAGCCTTCTGAGTGGAGAGCCAGCTCTCAATGTGGGCACGCTTAGTATGTGTGACAGTCTATAAGGATAGATTGCCACAAGGCAATAGCGTGCCTAATGAGGTCAACAGTAACGGAACAGCTAGTTTGAACTAATATCTAGCTATACAGTAATTAGTACTACTCTAGCCCCCCCCCCCCCCCCAATGGTTCACGTGTACCACCATATTTAACATTGTCAATGTTTTTGTCACTATGAGTGTTAGTGGGATGGGGACAGGAAAGAGAGATAAGGGGGTAACATTTTTTAGGTACACCATGGTGTGACCACCAGCACTAGACAATGTCTGCCTATTTGAAAGTTTGGTGGGACATCACACACACATGGGATAGTCTCGTGGGACAATAGACCATATTATCGAAACACGAGTTCCTGTGACCGGCTCCCAGAAAATCGACCATTTGCAAAAAAAAATATGAAAATTCCTTAAGCGTTTTTCTAAGACGCTTCTCCGCAAAGATACAAACAAAAACACTACAAGTGTTTTCACCACGTAACCGTTCCTTTTTACGAGAAAAATCACTTTACAGCGAGACGCCTAAAGTCCGTAAATTCTCCGCGTCACGGTTACGCCCACATTTGCCGGGGAAAAAAATGGCCATTTGTTTACTCAAACCACGTTCTCTATAGATTTCTAGCCTTTTGGCCTTCTTGTTCACTAACTGGATATGCTGTAGCGCAAGCTGTCAGCACTCAGAAGGTTTGTAGCGTTAGCTATTCTCTCTGCCATATTGGTTGACACTATTAGGCTGGAGCTATTTCGCGGGAGTTGTTATGGTGACTCTGTGATGACGTTTTTTTTTTTTTTTTTAATAAGTTCGTTCACGGACTGCTTCAAAAGACGAAGTAAGTTTAGTGTATGAAAACGCTATCTACTAACGCTGAAATTTTGCACAGAAGTCAAGAAACCCTTGTACTTACCCCTTTTCAATTTAAAAAAAAAATCCAGAAAAAAAATTTCCCCGGCTTTTTTCGGCCTTTACGCGTTTCAATAATTTATTGCAAATGGTCGATTTTCATGGAGCAGGTCACAAACAAGCAAGCAACAAAAACAAACCTAACATACACACACAAAAGGAAATACAAGCCAACACAAAAACAACAAACAAACAAAACTCCCAGGGTTGACTGACTACCTACACATGTGGCTGGCGTTTAGTTCGGAATGGCACTTTAGTTCTACAGCCTTCTGAGTGGAGAGCCAGCTCTCAATGTGGGCACGCTTAGTATGTGTGACAGTCTATAAGGATAGATGGCCACAAGGCAATAGCGTGCCTAATGAGGTCAACAGTCAACTGCTCCAGTTGAACATGAAGAGGCCACACCCACAGTACCACGTCTTATCGCCTGCTCCGGTATTGTAATTAATGCCTAGCCGTGAAGCATGCATGCATTCATGGCAGCACCTACGAGGACTAAGTGAGGGCCTAATTTTCCTGGGCACTCAATAAGCGGGCGTATTAGTCATGTGACCACAATGGTTAGACTATTCATTCGAACAAAGAGGCTTCCCGCAGAAAATTATTATAAAACAAATTTTACTAAATGAACCAAAAACAACAACAAACAAACAAAAAAACACACACAACAACAAAACACAAACAAACAAAAAAAAACAAAAACTAACAACAAAACAAGCAAGCAACAAAAACAAACAAACCTAACACACACACACAAAAAACAACAACAACAAAACTAAACTCCCAGGGTTGACTGACTACCTACACATGTGGCTGGCGTTTAGTTCGGAATGGCACTTTTAGTTCTACAGCCTTCTGAGTGGAGAGCCAGCTCTCAATGTGGGCACGCTTAGTATGTGTGACAGTCTATAAGGATAGATTGCCACAAGGCAATAGCGTGCCTAATGAGGTCAACAGTAACGGAACTAACAGCTAGTTTGAACTAATATCTAGCTATACAGTAATTAGTACAGTAAAATGTCTCTTATCCGGACGTCTAAGATACGGGCAACTCTATTATTCGGGCAGGTAAATCATAGAAAATTGCAATTAAAACAGTGGGCGAATGCAAATAATTTGTAGTTTTCAAGTTACTCCAATTAAAAAAGTATTGCTTCTGAGATATGGGCAACTCCTAGTTACGGGCACCCCTCTGTCCCAAGCCGCCCAGATAAGGGACGTTTTACTGTACTACTCTAGCCTCCTCCTCCCCCCCCAATGGCTCATGTGTACCACCATATTTAACATCGTGAATGTGTCACTATGAGTGTTAGTGGGATGGGGCAGGAAAGGAAAGAGAGAGAAGGGGGTAACATTTTTTACGTACACCATGGTGTGACCACCAGCACTAGACAATGTCTGCCTATTTGAAAGTTTGGTGGGACATCACACACATGGGATAGTCTCGTGGGACAATAGACCATATTATCGAAACACAATACGAGTTCCAACCTATCATTGCTACTGAATCTTCAGCACTCTTACGTTGACAGTACCAGACATCACATCTGCAGACTGACAAATGATACATTGTCAGATCAATGGCCAGGCAATTTCACCATTAGAGGATGTTTGACAGAAAAGAGGGAAATAACGACTTACCTGAACTTCAGTACATTGACACACCTGAAGACACACGGAATTGCCTCGGTTTTGGCAGTGACTGCCTTAGCTACTGGGGGCTCAATTCCTAGTATGTTGTGTTTCCTACCCACCCACGCAACCTCAACTTGGGCAATACATCACATGCACTAGCTATCGTATGCTAAACAATTAGTCTCACAAGTTTAGGAATAGTTTACGTTAACAATATTCCAGTTGTGGACGGCGTTTAGTTCGGGGCAGCACTAAGATAGCAACAGCTTCCCGAGTGGAGAGCCGTCTGTCTATGTGGGCACAATCAGAGTATGTGGCAATCCATAGAGATGAGACTGACACACAAAGAAAATGATGTGCACATACGCAGCCTCCAAACAAGTGGGCCACGGACCTCTTGTAGTGGAGACACGTGAAGACAATAAGTTTAGTCTCACTCACATGCATCTGCTTGATGTGAGGTCTCCTGCACTTGTTGGATGGTACCACGGCAACCTGTCTGATCTGGATGGAGCTAGGTCTCGCCTGGTGACGCCCTGCCATATCGCGATCTGCAAAATCAAGGACACACCCCTTAATGCAGGCTTGTGAAGATCCCCAACCCAATGCCATCAAAACAAACAAAACACTCAGGTTCTCTGTATGAGTTATGTAATGATCATCCCCTCACACCCCCACTCACAGCACAATGTGACGGCACCTGCCACAGTGAGGTCCCGGTACTCGCGGTACATGTTGTGAGTGCCCGAGCGTGAGTCATAGGTCAGCCACACCCCCACATTCTTGATTTTTAGCGGACTCTTATCCTTCACCTGCACAAAACACAGAAATTTAAACAACCATTTCAACCACCTTACTAGCTAGGATGTTAGGTGCAGCAAATAAAGGTTCTTGCCATTCTAGATAAAAAAAATGGAGGGAGGGGAAGGAAATGTCTCTTTACGCATTGATGATCTTGTGAGCCCACACCATTTTGGTAGACTATGGCTAAAGTAACGTGTTCTTTAAATCATTGGGTCTTCAGCAGACAATTTCAATTTTCCTTTGTGTTAGTAAGAACTTAACTAGATTCAGAGCCATGAATGCCTGACTTCTCATTCTCTACTTACACTATGGATACTATCTTGGTGTGCTTCTAAAAGAGTACTCACCACATCACATGCACATATTTCTCCAACTGACTTCTTTACTTTCTTCAACTTCTTCAAAAAGTACCAGAAGCGAGACTTGGCAGATACAGGATTGGGGGCAAATATCCGCATACGGTAGAGAGCAGGGTTTTTATCCTTCTCCTTAGGTATCCGCCTCCCTACGATTTTATACTCCTTCAACTAAAATACGCACACTAATAAGAAATGTTCGCGTAGCAGTATTACTTCTACTTACGTCTCCCTTCGCCCTCATCTCTGTCCCCTATATCTAGTAGACGAAAGAAAGAAACACGTGTAAGCAGAAGCTTCAATTAGTAGGCATGCGCGAGATTTTTAAGAGGTCAAAGTCCAACTTATAAAAATGGCTGAAGAGCAGGATATTGCAGGAACTGTTACTGTAGAAGAACCTCTTGATCTTGTGCGATTTAGTTTGGACGAAAGAGTCTTTGTAAAGATGAGAAATGATAGAGAGCTTAGAGGGAAGTTGCATGTGAGTGGATTAGTCACAAAGCATTCATCTTGCTAATTTTTAATATTTTTTCCTTCTAAATATGCTTTATTTTGCACTTGACAATTTATACACTGATAATTTAGAGCAGCATGTAAGTAATACATAAAGGACAAATTTGTCTCGCATTGCAAGTAATCACAAACATATGATTTGATGGTTGGCTGGACTATTGTAGAAAGGGAGGGTGGAGAGCAGGAACAGATGTGATCCCACTATACGTGAAGTGCCCATGATTTAGAGCACAACAATGTAAAAAGAAAAAGTACATTAAAATTATATTAGTATTATAAGTAGAGTAAATGCACATACATGGTATACATATTGCCTACACAGAGAGTGGATGGATGTTACATTTTTTTAAAGAAAATACAACATTCCAAACCAGTTAAAAACAAGAGGTGAAAATAATTGATGTAAAAGAATACGAGAAAGTGATCAGTGTTCATGGGGTTATCTGTGTCTGAGATATTGAAAGTGCAGTAGGTAGATTTTCATTGGAGCCCCGTCCCACTGAACTAGCTCCATGAATACATTGGATGGAGGCACGCAACAGAGAGTAGCAGAGTTTGCATCTCATCCAGGCTAGTGTGCTACTATAGGGTTGCTCCCACTTGTCAGCTAGCATTGACGCTAGGTGTTTCATCACTACATTTGCTGCCATAACATAGCCTCCGGATAGTGACATCACAAAAGGTGTAAAGGAGCCGTGTTCCACCTCACGTGCACGCTGTTCATAGGCTCTTTTTTAAAAATTTTCTCATGAATTCTGTATGTCGATGGCATACACACTTACATTTAGAATGCATACTAAGTAGCGATATATTACCGGGACAATATTTTAGAATTTGTATTGTAAATATTATTGTTATTTTTATTATTATATTATTGTTGTTGTCGGTGTTGATGTGATTGTTTTATTATTATTATTATTATTATTATTATAGTTATTATTATTGTCTCAATGATTGTGTGAATTCATTAGGCCTATGATCAGCATTTGAACATGATCCTGGCTGATGTGGAGGAGACAGTGACTACGGTGGAGTTAGATGAAGAGACATTTGAAGAGATCTATCGGAGTAGCAAGAGAACTCTGCCAATGTTATTTGTGAGAGGTGATGGAGTCATTCTCATATCTCCTCCATTACGAGGCAACGTGTGATCATAGCTGGACAGTTCAACTTTCTTTTTCTTCTTCCCATTTTTTTTTATTTTTATTAATCATTTAATTATTTTGCATCATTAGCTACTAAATCCCCCTGGTTGTACATGCATACTACATAACGTGTCAAAATTGCAAAACGACCATTACCTAATTTAGTATAACCATTACCCAAAGGTTTAACCGCAAAGAATTCTAATTAGAGCTCACTATCCTTGCTCCACTCCAGCTGTTGGCTGTAGCGAATAAACTTTATTATGACGGGAGAAACAGAGATAAGCTCCCTGTCAGATTTTACGGAGAGGCTTCTGGCCAAACCTCTCTCCTTACAGGTTAGTTCAAACGTAGTGCAAAGGTGTCAAAATGGATGTTGTAGTGCTCGTCTCGTACATTCAGCATGGTGTGTTCTTATTAGAACGGGACACTTCTCTGTCTAAGGGGTATTGCGATAAACGAAACGGTATGATAACATGAAAGCATTGAAGCATACTTCACCAGGCATATCATTTTATTATTATATTATATAATGTAGTGTAGTATTATAGATGGATACTAATATTGTAGTTTATTAATTACCTTGTCAAGATAAAGCAGGTAATGCTGTTTAAGATTGTACAAAATTGAATATTGATTCATATTAGTGGCATTTTTGTGCAATCATTACAGTGACACCATTATTTTTTTCCTGGTATTAAATTGTATAATTAACAGCAAAAAAGAGAGTTCACACAGGTTCGTAGATGCTCTCGTTGGTTTTGTTAATAAAGTTTGTAAATGTCAATAGTTGTAAGGCAGTGTACCAGAGTTATTTTTTTCTATGGTTACAGTAGTAAAGGAATGGGTGGTTGGTTCTCTTCTTCTCCACAGAATGATTATCTAATGGCATCTTACATTATGTTTGTAATTGCACTACGCCATAGTAACTTCTATGATCAACATCATCTATGAAGTCTGTTACGTTGATATTATTTTAGATAAGTGTGTCAGTGAGCCTGGTCATAGTGGTATGTTATTGTATTTCATTATTTGATGTCTTTAGAATGTTCGAGGAGAAGATGTGTTGCGATATCTGAATGGTGCAGTGAGTGAAGTGAAGGAGGAGTTGGTGGCCCAGCTGCTGGCAGTGGAGCACTGCACCAGTGAGAAGGACCAGAAGGAATACGTGAGTGACATTTTATATTAGGTACTTCCTCTTCCACTTTCTGACCAGCTTTTCTTGAGTGGTTACTCTGATAGCTCTGTAGATGGCATAATTCTTCAGTTATATTAACGAGGATGGGATTCTCCCTTTTGTAAAGATGAGTTCTCTCATTCTTTTTGAAAATTCCGTCTTAGCTTTAAGTAGAGTCACAATTAATAGTTAATTTAAGGCCCAATGTTTTACATCAACTGACTAGAATGCAGCAAAAAACAACAACAACAAACAACAACAACAACAAAATTGTACAAAAACAACAACAATAACAAAAGATATTGTTGTGATATACTACCACTGTTTTTCCAATTGATTGATTTTTTCCCGTTTAAATTTACTATCTATTTCCTCCTGCTCCTCCCAAACTCTTGATGTAAAGTGTGTGATGTTTAGAGTTCATCATGATTCAGTGTGGATGTATGAATTGTTTCATGTTCAGAATGACTTGGTTGCCACGGGAACTCTGTTGCACCTGCTAGCATTCGTGGGTCGGTACGAGGCGGTCAAGTGGCTCATGGACAATGGGGCACACCCACACACTCTCAACCACAAGAACTCCACCCCTTTACATGTGGCCGCAGCTAGAAACCACCCTGAGGTGATCCGCATTCTTCGATTCAATCATGCCGACGCTTATACTGAAAATGGGGTAAGAAGGTGAAGAAATAGGGTAAAGTGTTAGTAAGAAGGTGAAATATTGTGTGTGTACGTATGTGTGTGTGTGTGTGTGAGCATGTGTACAAGTAAAGCGATTGTGTTCACTTTCGATCATACAGTATGTGTTGGTGTGTATGTAATTGTGTGCATATCAGTAAATCTCTCTCTGGATTCTACCTACCTCTGTCCTGTTGACAGGATGCAAAACATAATATTCTAAGTATTTTAGATTTAGTCTGGCTCTCAGTGTGACCATCTAGTGTGCCCCTGCTTATGCAAGTAGAAGATAAACTAAGCTCTGACTGAGTTAATAATTCGAACAGGATCTAGGTACTGGAATGAAGACAGAAATTAGCTTCTGGAAGTTGACTCAAATATCTTGCTGCTCCCAGAGTGATACATAAATAGAAAGCCTGGTGAGCAGGAGTACAGAACATAGTGAACACCTAGTCTCATGGGTTAATGTGCGTGACTAGATGGAGATCACTGGAACAATCAATAGTCATGTTCTCCACACATGAGTGCCACTCCTTCAAGTGCAGGAGATGCCTGTGTTAATGGAAGTGAAGTATTTTAAATGTTTTGTGTCTCCAAGTCAGTGAGATGTTCATCATCGCCTTGACCTACTCAATCATCTCATTTGATCACTCCAGCATCAATGCTAGGCCCTTACTTTGAGGCTGTTTCTACCTTCAAGTGGTCTTCTCCTTTCTTGAAGCAAAGGCTTTCACTTAAAATAATTTTTTTTATATGCAACATGATCGCTTCAAAGTGCCAAATAAAAGTATTTGAAGTGACTGTCATAGCCTCGCCCATAGCCCCACCCAGTTGATGTTGATTAAATTTGTTGAGTGTCTGTTGATTAGTGCTGAAGATCTGAATGATAACAATGTTACATTGTGTCAGTATTCAAAATATGACCATTTATGATATCATTCAAATTCAGCTGTACCTGACTAAGTGTAATTCAATGAAGAATTAGGTACATATATGTACGGTATGTAGGACCTCTTGTTTTGCGTGATTGTCCATTTATGTAAGTTGGTAAAGTGTCTTCTCTTCAGCGTTTATTACACGGCAAGTGCACTTTGACTTTAGTGGGCTGCTATAATATTTCACTGGGGAATTACAGTAGTAGGTTTCAGCTTGCTGTCAATAGGGAGGAGTCTGTTCATATTCAGTGTGCAGCTATGAAGCACACTTGTGCTTCCTGAAAGCTACAAGTGAGACACTATAAGATTGATACTAGGGCCTATAAGCTCACAGTAAGTGATAATAAATCTTTTATCAAGGGTGGCTCGCTCACCATTTATGAGGCAGTATTTTTATGAATTTATTTATAGTATGTATCCTGTGTGTGTGTGTAGTCCAAGGAGACTGCCCTGGACGTGGGTAGTGCTGTGGATGAGGTGAAGGAAGCTCTGTTGGCTTACAGGTTCTCGAGTGAGGAGGTGGAGGATGATTTCCTACAGGAAAGACTTCCTACACTGGTGGATAGAGTCTGTGTGAGTGGGTGGGGCAATGGGTGTGGTCGCTGTTGTGTGGTGGGAGGGGTTATGGCAGTGTAAAGCTGGTCTTTTCCTGCCGACGAATGCAAACTAGTTCAGCCTGGGGGGGGAGGGGGGGCTATTGTATCACCTTGCTCTAGTAGATGTAGACTACAGAAGTGGTTTTACAGCATATCATATTTCATCCTCCATAGATGTCCAGAAATGCCATAAATTTCCATCACAGTCCCATGAACAGTGGGATTGTCCATCACATCCCACGGTCCCATGGGACGGTCCTCATTTCATTTTTGTTTCCCTTGGTTTGTTACAAGTGACAATCCTAATGGATTGTTTCAAGGAATGTGATTTTTATGATCCCTTACCGAAGTTTCTATCCTGGACTAGCTACTGATGTCCGTGTGAGTCAGGTCAGCTGGCAGTGGGAAGAGCTTCCATGTGTGAGCTAGGGAGAGATAGTCTGTGGTGGGTGTGGTCACCTCCCAGTTGGGTGGAGCCAGGGTGTGGTCATCAGTATGCTAGAGAGTGAGTGTGGTTCTTAGTGTGTGTGTTTGTATGTGTGTGTATACGCATGTGCATGTGTGTTTGCGTGTATGTAGTCCAGTTATTGGCGAGCGAGTGAAGCGAGGGTAACACAATTGAAAATTGGGGATGTTTGTTTGTTTATATGTTTGGATGTACGTATGTCATTTTTGTACTTTTGACCCTGGCATTTTTGCGTTAGTTCGGTGGTCGACCCCGTCCCAAACTTCACTAAACGGAATCCTCTGGTTTATAGATCATTACCCGTATCATCCTAGAAATTGAATTGTTTACCGATTTGAATTCTTTTGTGGTACAAGCTTAAAACTTACCGTAGTTTCGCTACTATTGGAGTTAGTGGTAGTGGTAAGTTAATGTGCTATTTGTCATAGTTGTAAGCCCTACACAACAGGTTTACTTGAAAATTCATTGGCCATTAGTCTAACCACGAAGGTAAGTCTTGTGTAGGTATGTCCAGTTGTGTGAATGTATTGTGTGTTAGAGCCACTACTTAACAATAAAGCAAACTTTTAAATAACATGACTTGTTTTGTTTTTGTTTTTTGTTGTTTTATTTTTCAATTCAAACAGTTTGGGAATGGTTACTATGGCATTGTATTCCCTTTACCGTATAGCCATAATCTAAAACACGACCTTCTTTTAGTAGCTTGAGTGTTAAAAGCTAAAATTAACAATAGTGTAGTTTTAGGCTTGCTTGCCATTTGTGCTCAAGCACATCAATGGTTACTAGAAGAATCCTAATTGACCCCTTGTAATTGGACCCACAGAGAGCCACTCATTATGTATTATTTTATGTGTATTGTAGGAGCCCAAGAGTAAAGAGGATCAGTTGCAAGCTCTACTCTCACTCAGAGCCGAGATGAGGATGGCCACCAGCTCCATGACCTCTGTACCCAAACCTCTCAAACTGTTGCGCGAACACTTCACACGTCTTGAAGATGTTTACAAGGAGACTGCGAGCCCCTCCCAGCTGGTTCTAGCGGACATATTGTCAGTCCAGGCCATGGCGATGGAGGACAAGGAGAGGAAGATACTTCACTACAGACTGCTCGGCTCCCAGGAGAAGATTGCTTCATTCGGGCACCCTTACGTCAGGTAATCCATGAAGTGGGGTATGTCATGTTGCCTGTTTAAATTTAGTACACTCAATGTAACCTTTGAAGATGGTACTAGCATTTGAGGATGCTATGACCATTTTAAACGAAATTTCATGGTGGTTTAAATTAACTGCCATTTCCGTGAAATTGACAATAATTTATGGGGAAATGGCTTTATGAACTTTGGGGGGGGGGGGGGGGGGTTCCCCTATTTAATATGCCTAAACAAATTCTAGCTCTGGTTCATTTTTGCTTTTATAGACACTTTATGGAAGAAATTTTGACTTAACTATTCCTGCTCAAATTAAGGTGGCTATGTATATCACTTTAATTTATTTTTTTTAGTCCTCAGTGGTAGCCTCATAGCATTATTGTTGTTGTAATTTGTGTGGATTGGTCAGACGTCTCTGTGCGGAGATCCCAGAACAGTGGATGGAGGAATCCAACCCAGAGGGCAAGTTACTGGATCTGGTAAAGTGCATCTCAGAGTTTTGTCTTGAGCACAGTGCGGAGGCGGAGGTGTGTGACATGCTCATGGAGATAGACAAGATAGACATGATAGTGGAGCTGGTGGATCAAGATGTGCATGAGAGGGTCTGTCTCTATCTGATTAGGTGAGGGCGGGGCTCTAGATTACAAGTCACATGCTGGTGAAAACTTCATTTTTTTCCCCGGTTAGAACAATTTTGTATGAATCTCGATGTAGGTGTGGCTTTAGGACAGCCATGTGTGGGCGAGGCTAGCTTGTAAGGGGTGTGGCTGTGTACAATGAGCATGCCTAATCTGTGTCGTGTATGGTACTGGTGTTCAGTTGCGTGAAGTACGTGCCAGAACCTGAAGACTCAGTACTCCTACACACTGCCCTGAAGATATACCGGAGGTTTGGCTGTTACCCTCAGGCACTCCGCCTGTCTCTCATGCTCAATGACCTCTCACTCACCAAGGAGGTTTTCATGGAGTGCAATGATAAGTAAGGGGTCATTACACTATTGGTGTTCCTCTGTGTGTGTGTGTGTGTGTGTGTGTGTGTGTGTGTGAGAGAGTTTGTGTATGTGTGTGTGTGTGTGAGAGAGAAGAGAGAGTGTGTGTGTGTGTGTGTGTGAGTGAGAGAGAGAGAGAGAGTGTGTGTTTGTGTGTGTGTGTGTGTGTGTGTGTGCACTGTATGTGTTTCTGTGATTTTGCATCATTTCTCCCTGAATGTTACCAGGTTAGTGCGGAAGCAGCTGTCATTTATGTTGGGTAGACAGCAGGTGTTCCTGGATCTGGAGGAGGAGGGCGTGACTGACTCTGAAGATCTTGCAGACATAATGTCCAATAACCATCTCAACTCAAACTTCCTCAATCTAGGCAGAGAGGTTGGTGTATGTGTGTGTGTGAGAATGTGAGTGGGCGGAGGATAGGTATTTGTACATGTGGGTGAGGGGGTGGGGCAGGTATTTGTGTGGGCACGTGTGCGTGGATATATTTTAGAAATCAGTATGGTGTGTGTGTTTATTTTTATATTTTGTTGGTTTGATTTTGGTATGTAGTTGGATATTATGGAGCCTAAGGTGCCAGAAGATATCTACAAGACCCATCTGGAACATTCACGTGAGTTAAAAACACATACCAATCCTGTGTTTATTGAAGGTGATAGTAATGTCCAGACATCTTGATATTCCTTGAAATAAATATGTTTCCAAATTTATGATATGATCGTATGAAAGCTCTATATTCTGAATGAACTCATGTTCTATCACTTCAAGTCCTTAGAATGAACATTTGGCTGCTTCACACTATAATAGTGTGGCTTGTGTCATTGGCCACAAGTGTTTAAAATTATATCTTAATTGAAGGTTTCTAGTCTGACTGAGTGACTCTATCAGTGAGTGTTGCATTTCTTGCAGGATTCAGTACAGCCAATACTGTTGACTCAGCCAAAGCTAATCTCGCTGCTTCGTTTGTGAACGGCTTCGTTAATGCCGGGTTTGCCGTAGACAAGCTTCTGTGTGACCCCAAGTGGATCTACAAGCACAAGGGAGTGGGCATGCTCAGTGCCACCGCCTCCTTGGGGCTCATACTGCTGTGGGATGTGGAGGGAGGACTCACTCAGATAGACAAGATGCTCTATTCAAATGAAGACTACATCAAGGTGAGAAAGTGGTCGTAGGACTGGTGGGTGTGGTCTTGTGGCATGATGTCACAGGAAGGTGGATAATATATGGGCGTGGTTCCGTGGGGGTTTGCAAGTTCATCCAGACTCCACATTTTTGGCAACTATTCTTCAATTTTGTATTTTCAATTAATGAGTTGTAATTATGAACTTGTGATGCGTATGTTTGTGTGTTATGGTGCAGTCTGGAGCTCTGTTGGCCTGTGGTCTAGTCAACGTGGGTATACGTAACGATATTGACCCGGCGCTGGCCTTGCTGGCGGATTATGTCGTCCATGCTAGCAACACTATGAGGATAGGAGCCATCATCGGGTGAGCACATGCACTGTACATGTATGCACATGTGTTTTACTTGTTGATAATTAATGGGGGCATGGTTGTGTTATCATTCACAGCTACAGGCAATGCAAGCACATAGTTTTGTCAGACATAGAAAGTGCTAGTTTTTCTAGTGCTACAGGAGCTGTTCAACCTTTTATGATTTTAGCTACTTATGGGTACCTTTTTGTATAAGTGTGAGTGCATTTTGAGTAGAATATATCTGTGTACAGTCATGCTTGCTTGTATAGTCACGCCATTACTTAAATTCATTTGCATGCAAGCACATGTTGTTGGCCTCATTTACAAAAAAAAATATTGAAAATTTGACGTTAATATCACAAGTTTTTTTCCCCCCTATCTTATATAATATTATCAACTTGTCATGTTGTGGTTTCTGTCTTCCTGTGTGGTGGTGATGTTGTGGTTGGAATAGTCTTGGTCTGGCCTATGCTGGTTCTGGCAGAGAAGATGTAGTGGAAGTGCTGACTCCAGTCTTGTGGAACTCGTCCTCGTCCTTTGAGGTAGGGGTGTGTCTAGATGTTGGGTAAAGGGCGTAAGGTGTTGGGTAAAGGGCGGCAGGTGTTGGGTAAAGGATGGCAGGTGTTGGGTAAAGGGCGGCATGTGGGGTAAGCTGGGAGTTGGGTATGCAGTATCTGAAATATGCATAGCTGGTAAGGGAGGAATCAGGAGCAGACCAGTGAGATGTGAGTAGGAAATTTACTAGCAATGTTTTATCTTAGTATATTCAATTAAACACTAATTCCTAATGAATATGGTTGTGATGTGATTGTACTTGCTTCAATCCTCCACATAGTCTTATGCCATTCTACTAGTCCACACTTTACCAGCTTTCTGATGTGCCTGTTGTATTGTCCGTCCGTCCCCTCCCCATGACTAGGTGGTGTGTCTGACGGCCCTGTCCTGCGCCATGATCAATGTCGGGACGTGCAATGGAGATCTCACAGAGACAATCCTGCAAGTCATGATGGACCAGGAGGCGACGGAGCTCGGCAAGACTCACACCCGCTACTTGGCGCTGGCACTGGCTCTGCTCTACCTGGGCAAGCAGGAGGAAGTGGAGACCACGGTGGAGGCTCTCAAAGCTGTGGCCGAGCCTCTCTCAACCTTTGCCTCCACACTCCTGCAGATTTGTGCTTATGCAGGTGAGAATTATGTTTAGTGTGAGTGGGTGGGGATGTCTGTGTGTGAAGATATGTGTGTGGGAATTTGTGTGTGTATATATATATATATATGTGTGTGTGTTGTATTGGCTGTGTGGTGTAGTGGTTGTGTCCTTGGCTCAGGGCCAGAGGTCAGTTCAAGCCCACTCAGGCAATTTTCAATCTGATTTTCCATTTGCCTCCCACCAGCCCCACCAGTCCACCCAGCTGTGATTGGGTACCTGGCATTTGCTGGGGTGCAAATTGAAGGCCTTTTCTCATGAAACAGAAATGGAATGCGAGGAAAGGCCTGTTCTCCAGCGAGTTCCTAGCCTGGCTCCTGGAGCTTTGCTTGCACAGCTCACTGTGCCTGCTTAGTGCACAGGCATCCTGGCTCTGCCTGGTGCGCATAACCGCTAGCGGTTACAAGAGAATTTGCGTGTGTGTGTGTGGGTGGGTGGGTGTCGCTGGGTGGGGACTGGTCTGGAAAGTTCATTATTTCGTCCTTCTAACTCTGAGCTTATAATTCCAACAAGTATAAATTAGTCGCATGTAAAGTTTGTAGCAGTGCTGGAGACATCCAATACTTTTTGATATAGGTACTGGAAATGTCTTGAAGATCCAGCACATGCTGCACATGTGCAGTGAGTACCATGGCAACAAGGATGAAGAAGGAGGGTCGAAAGAGGAGGGAGGAGACTCTGATGCTGCTAAGGAAGGAGCCTCCTCTGGAGGTGCATCAGGCTCTGGAGATGGTAAGAAGAAAGAGACCACATCTGCGGGCAAGGAATCTACTGGAGCGAAGAAGGCAGCAGCTAAAGATGTGGACATGAAGGATGCAGAGGCGGCAGAGGCAGGGAGTCTGGGAGAGCCCGGGGCCCATCAGGCCATATCTGTGCTGGGCATTGCTCTTATCGCCATGGGAGAGGACATTGGGGCGGAGATGGCTCTCAGGACTTTCAATCACTTGGTAAGGGATGGTCAAAAGTTTAGATGCAAGTATCTTTGGCTGTGCAGCGTTAGCTACGGAAGTTTAATAACAACAAAGTTTTGCTAGAAAGGCCCATGGTTTAGTGTGTGGTTTTGCTATGAAGTTGTGGGATATTAGGATATATAGCGTCACACGATATTCGTGAAATAGTCTGTACAAGGTTGTCTGAATCGACATAAGAAGTCTAGCAAAGCCATGTGTGAAAGTGTGAAGTTGTTATCTTAGGAAAAAAGTGTGCATAAAAGCTGCTATTACCATATTCATGGAGGTTTGTTAGTAAGCATGCAAACATGAGCAACTTATATTAGCACACTCCATGTTGTAATCTCTACAGCAAAGATTAGACAGCAATGATGAATGATGAAGTGTTCCACTCCAGACTGAGGATCTTTTAAAATAGCTGGCAGATTCACTTTCAGTCACTAGATTCGTTGACATATTTTTTCCAAAAACTTTTTGACTGAAACTAAAAATATTTACTATGTTGAATTGAATAATAATTAATTTAATGTGTTGAATTTACATTCAATTTCACTACATAGGCATATCACAATCTGAAGGCTCAGTATAGCGAGTGTGTACATTACCATGTAACGCTTCATTCTACTGTAAGCCACATACTCTCTCTCCTCTTGTGTACTTTGGTAAAGTCACTGGGAGCCCCAACTTGGAAGGGTTCTATGGACTGAATTTTTGTCTAATGGTTTCTTATAGATATACATTAATATTAACATCACCGTCAGAGTATAAAATTATTGGAAGGTTACATTGCTGTGTGTGTGTGTGTGTGTGTTGCATGTTTGTACATGTGTGTGTTTTTGTGAGGTAGTATACTAATTAACGTTGTTGGTCAGTGACTCTACTAACAGTAGAGGTTGGTATGCTTGTTACTTCGTGTTATGTTACTACATAATGTGTACTTATGTGTGTGGGTATGTTCATGTGTTTGTTTGTGTGTGTGTGTGTGTTTAGCTTCACTATGGTGACCCAGTGATCCGTCGTGCAGTGCCCCTGGCGTTGTCTCTCCTGTCCATGTCTAATCCTCAGCTGTCCATACTGGACACTCTGTCTAAGTTCTCTCACGACAGCGATCCATCTGTGGCTCGTAACGCAATCTTTGCCATGGGGCTCGTGGGCAGCGGCACTAACAACGCCCGTCTGGCGGGCATGCTCAGGAACCTGGCCCAGTTTTATCACAAGGAGCCTCAGGACTTGTTCATGGTCAGACTAGCACAGGTGAGAGCAGAGGGCCACAGTTGATGTAAGAAATGTGTCAGTTCAGTAAGAAATGTCTACTTTCTGGGAGAAGCTGTTATATTACAAGCAAAGTGGAGTGTATAGTTTATTGGCTTTCATTTAAAACATTTACTATTTATTAATTATTTTGTGGCATGAGCGACCTCTACTTAGTACAGCTCTGGACTACAAGCTGGTATCTACTTAAAATTTGTTGTTGTTTTTAACACTATACCCCAACACTCTTACAGTCTTGCACCATTAGGAATTACAATAGCTTTATAATTTTCTATATTAACTTTTCATTATTCTTTATCTTTTTTTCAAGAGGGCTGGAGGATAAATATTGATGTGAGTATTTGTAATTTTTTTCTTTTGTTGTTGTTGTCAGGGTCTTACTCATTTAGGTAAAGGGACGCTGACTCTCAATCCGTACCACTCGGACCGTATGCTGATGACTCCAGTGGCCGTGGCTGGCATCCTCACTGTCCTGCTGTCTATGTTGGATGCCAACAGTAAGTCCTCATGCACTGGGAGGAGCTTCATGTTATGTTTCACACATTTATGTCATCACCATCCCTTTCTGAATGACCCTAAAAAAAATTTGAATTGGCCTTTTAATTTAAACTAAAGAAGTAGTACAATCCAAATAATAAATTGTTAGACATATCCACTCTGTTGAGTTATCTGCAGTAGCATTGCTGAAGAAGACTCGACAGAGTCTAGACATGCTAATTTTTCAGTTGAAAATTTCAGATATTAAAGAGTAGCAAAGAATGACTTTTGAAATAGCTTGTTATGATGGTTTTAAACGGATTGGTCAATCCACAATATTGTCAGATTGCTAATTGATTTCATTTTTGTAATTATTTTTACTATGATATAATATGATATAATTCTGCTCCTCTGTTCCTTCCTCTTCCAGTCATCTTGAGGGACTGCCATTACATGCTGTTCTTCCTGACGCCGGCCATTCAACCTCGCATGTTGGTCACGTTTGATGAGGAGCTGAATCGACTGCCAGTGACTGTGCGTGTGGGACAGGCGGTGGACGTAGTGGGACAGGCGGGCAAACCCAAGACCATCACTGGCTTCCAGACACACACCACACCCGTCCTCCTGGCATCTGGGGAGAGGGCGGAGCTTGCCACAGAAGAATGTATCCTTGCAGGATATTACTTCTCTATCATAAATCTTTTGCAGATAAATATTGTAGTTTTAATTTTCCTTGACTAGTTTTGTTTCAGATCTCCCGCTCACACCTATTGTTGAAGGATTTGTGATTCTGAGGAAGAACCCGGACTACGAGGAGTAGTAGGATCTGTAGGAGATGAAACTCATTTATTCAGATATCATGGAATTTAATTCACATCGCATGCTAATTGGTCGTTGATATACTATTTATATGTATTTTGAAATAAACCAAATTTTTACGGGTAGTGTGGGAATTTGACTCAAGTGTTGTTTTTTGTTTTGTGTGTGTGTGTGATACACGATGAAAGGGCAAAATTGTGTTTGCAAGATCTCATTTCTTGGGATGGCTATTGTGAAATTATTGGCCATTGAGTGTCAGGATTGGGCAAGAGGACTTCAAGAAAAAGGTTGGTGTACACACGACTTACGTGTGATATGACCCAAAGTAAGCAGTTACATACAATAATATTACAACGTAATAATGCACTTTATCACTTCTATAATTAAACTTGATGAGACTGGATGGTGGAGCTATTGAAAAAAAAATATGGATGAACTGATAGATTGGGTGAACAGGGAGTTCTCTAGACTGGTGGGTGTCTCAACCCACAGGAAGTCCTTTTATTCGTGTACAACATTCCAATGGTGACACTGTCCAGTTGTAGACATAAGATGGTCTAATTTCTTTCTCTTCCATACACAGGGTCCTGTTCTTCAATAGACTCGTGTGCTTGTCATAGAAAGACCTCACCTTCTCCTTGTGAGACACAATGTAGCCATTGTTACAGCCGTGGCTGACAGACTCGGTGTTAAACCTCAAGTCGTGCTTCCTCTGCAAGTTGAACGGAGCAAGCCAGCTGCCCACGGTTACGTCCTCATTCTTATACAGAGCTAGCTTGTGAGACAATGTGACCAGGATGTCTACAACATCGCGAGACAGAACATACCCTCCGCCCATGGCATATGGCAGGTAGTGAGGGCACTTGAACCAGTGACGCTCCTTCCACTTGCCGTTGGGCTCAGGGTAGGCGTAGCCCATAAAGTACCCCCAGTACAGTCTCCTCGGGCAATCCATGTCTTTGATCGCTCTTGACAAAGGTTCTATTCTGACAAACGAGTCGTCATCGGTTTTTAACAAATAGTCATATTCCACTTTATCGGAGATACTCCATTTGAAGCCCATGAGCACCTTGGATGATAAGTTCGCGTACGAGTCCTTTAAGTCTTCAAACATTATTATATCATTGTAGGTATTCTGTTCTTCTTCGAGTGCTGAAAGTGCAGCAGAACCGAGGTGAGAAGTGCCCAAAAGAAACTTTGTGGTGGCCATTACATGCCTGGCTCTGAAGTTTCTCATCCAGGTCCCTCTGACAGCCATCCTCCTCATCGAGGTTGATGGAGCAGATAACACCAAAATGAGCAGCTGAATGGGTCTGTTAGGACATTCAGAGGCCGCTGAAAGCTTCTTCAAAGTTACACCCGCTCTCATGAGCGCTCTACTTCTACTATCCAGCTGCGGTTGGGGTACGGGAGCTAGTTGGACGTCGTCTATCTCCCATTCTTGCTCTCTACACACAACTAACACAAGCGCAATGCCCAGAAGTATTCCTACCAGGAATGGGGCGATGTAATCCTTAAATATTCTACTCGGGAGTATAGTTTCTTGCTGGAGTTTACGGCCTTTTTTGTAATAAGATACCTTGGAGCAGTCCATGCTGTGCCCTGGGTGCTGGGGGGAGTGGTTACAATTAATTACTACGCAGAAATGGTGGTCACCGGCGTTAGAAAAGTCATGAAATGGGTTTGTTTAGAACTTTCAGTTGCCTGGTTGGGTGCCTTCCTGGGATTATAGTAGGATCAACTTATACTCTATTGATAGTGACACTGTGGAGGCTACCTGCTGCCATTCATTATAACAGAGAAGAGATTATTGTCGGCACAGAGCCCAGACAAAGTAACGATCTTTACCAGGCTACCCTAGATAGCAGTAGATTTCTCAAACGCCATGATCATACATTTGATTATCTTGAAGCAAGTGGAAAGGAAAACTGCGAGAAGGCATTGCTGGATTTCTCAGCTGGCGACAAAGAAGTGGAGCACACGTTACTAGTATTGGCGCACTCCTCTCCCGATTCTCGGCAAGAGCGAGATTCAATTAGGGAAACATGGCTGTCTGCGAACCGTCGTCAGAGGCTTTATACGGCGAGGTTTGTCGTGGGCTTGGCAAATTTAAGTTCTCAACAACTCAACGACCTAGCTTGTGAAAACAAGAAATTCGGAGACATGGTTCTTTTTCATGATTTGAACGATACCAAAAAGGAGTACTCTAGCTCTGAAAAACTTTTGTTCTCCTTTATTTGGGCTGAAGAAAATGTTCGCTACAAATACATATTCAAAGTCACAGACAGAACATTTGCTATTTTAGAAGTGATATTAAATGACCTCCGGAAAAGAGAGAACAACAAAGATTTTGTGTGGGGATTTTTTGCTGGTGGAGTGGAAGTGACGCATGAAGACCACTTGAAGGAATCAGACTGGTTCTTGTGCTCTCACTACTTGCCACACCCCCAGGGCGGAGGGTACGTCATCTCGAAGAGCATTGTTTCTATGCTGCGCACAATGGCACCTGTCTTGCAGCACTATGCTCATGATGACATTGCCTTGGGGGTGTGGCTCTCACCGTTCAAGGGGGTGGAGTATTTCCACGACGTTCGGTTTAACACGGGCCACTATTCTAGAGGTTGCAGTAATGCCTACATAGTGACGCACATGGAGACGAGTGTCAGCATGAGGACAAAGTTTGCTGCCATGAGAGAGGGTGGTCATCTGTGTGAAATAGAACAGGTTTTCCGCCCGTCATACCAGTACAACTGGACAGTGCCTGCAGATAGATGCTGTCTGAGGAAACCTGGAATTCCTTAAATCATTTATGTTCAATTCAATTTTTATCTTTTTTTTTTAATTATTTTTTTAACAGGTTTAAAAAATAAACATTAGAAAAAAACCCCCAAGTACGTTAGTCAAGTTGGTAAAGGGTCGATTTTATTACAGTCAATTTATCACGAGTGTGTGCCCTAAAGGCGAGTACGTCCCACCTCACTATGGCGAAGGAGAGGCATAAATCTATGCTGTCGGCTTCCCTAAAGAACCCTTGTAGGACAATTGTGCCTTGTACTTCTCCAGGTAAGTGCGTTTAGCATGTAGTACAATAACATTGCTGACCCTTTACCCGTATTGGTGGAACCTTGTTCAACATTCATTTCAGAAAACACACTTTACACACGTGGCTAGTCGAAGACGAAGCTGGCCAGACATAAGCTGGTTAAGCTAGCTAGTGTAATCCTTTTAGTTAGTTCTTTTCCCCTAGAAGTGACCAGCTATACTTGTTTTAACTGGCAGTAAATCAATTGTTAATTAGTAACATAGGGGTAAGTGACATTGAGATATATAGTATCGTGATAGGTGTGATACAAAGTTTTACTAAGTATCAGTTCCCTCCACTTTTATGCACAATTCTAAACATTCTGAGCAGAGGTTAGCATGTGAAGTGCACAAATGGGCCAGGGCTAACTCATGTTTCTATGCTCTACTTTCTGAGAACAAGAATGTCAAGTAGCCGTCCCCTTCCTTATAGCTCCAGCAATGGCATTTGCTGCCTGCCTGGCTTCTTATTAACTTCAGTTTGTCTGTAACAGTGCTAGCCATTACTCTAAATAATCACTATTCAATGTGATAGCTTCACGTTGGTGTGGTTAGTCTGGCGGAGCCAGACCCCACGTAGGTGCCACACCAAATTTGTTCTGGAGGAATGTGGAAGTGGTGAGTGCCCCAACTCCTTTATACCTGAATTTCTACCGCAAATTAGCCATGATTGCTAAACCTAGCGTTGAAAAGGTGGCTGACACGAATTTCCATTTGTGGTTGAGGAGGGCTATTCCCGGTAATTTGCTAACTGTAATTGACCGCCGCAATGTATGTGCGGCAGAACAAATTTGGTATGGCCATGTGCGGCAGAACAAATTTGGTATGGCCATGTCCCCAGGCCCATTCTCAGTGTAGTGGTTCGGTAAAGTGTCTGGCTACTCCAGACTAAGGTATAGGTGTGGTTTTCCACTTTTTATAAATCATACTGGCACTCATTGCAATAAAAGTAAATATCAATATGACTATGTATTGATATATTGCCCACCCAACTCTAGTCCAATTTGTGTCAAACTTGTGGGAAAGAAAGAAGTGAGATTAATGAGAATGTGGGTGTTCCACTAGATGCTGTAGAGAGAGAGAGAGGGAGAGAGCTGCCATATACATGTATGTGATATTTTCTGTACAGTAGAGTCTGAGCATGCTCTTTGATTAGTGTTAGTTTTAGAGGAGTAGTGCTCCCATTGAAAAATATGGCATCTAAGTTAACATCTTATCAGTTGTTTGCTAATACAGGACTGGGAACACTAGGACTCCCCCCCTCCTCCCTTCCTTTCACCCACAATAGTTTCCCCAATATTACATAAGGTATAATTTGACATATTTGAAATGAATGGTTGGCAAAAAAAAATGTTTTCTACAGTTACAACTGAGTGCTCTGGTTTTGCTGTCCAATGACATCTAAATATCCATATGGGTAGTGAGTGAAGGGGTCTGGATATTGCTCATAGTTTTCACAAAACACTAAATAGATAATTTGCCTTTTTTGGTTTACCCTTTAATAAATTATCTAGCCCCACCCTCTAACACTTATGTTTCCTCCCTGGCAAACATTTCTGTATCAAACCCTGAAGTTGTATTTATTTATTATTAAGAAAGAGTAGTAAAAAATGGAATTACGGCATTGGAAATCAAGATTGTAAACAAAGACAAGCTCGGGCAACAGACACTATTACAGAATTGGGATTAGCATATAATTAAGGGGCATGTATGGAGGAAGGTCTTTTCCAAAATGCTGAATTATTAAATTACAACTGAATTCATTCGTTATTCTTTTGTTTGTTTGTTGTTTTATGAAGTGCTGATTGAAGAATTTGCGATCTACTTTCTATTTTATTGACCTTAAAATTTCTTGTTATTTCAGAGCTAGTTCAAATCACTTACCTCAGACACCAGTGGGACTTGGAGATTCTACCGCTCGTGCTCAGAGAGTACAACAAGAGGAAGCAGAGAGAGAAGAAGGGAAGAGATCGAACAGAGAAGGATGAGGAGGAGGCAGATGAGGATGAGGTGGATGTGGAGAACCTTGACCCTGTCCAGTGGAAGGATCAGGACCATTATGCGCTACTGGGACTGGGCAAGAGTAGGTACAGGGCGTCTCCACAAGATATCAGGAAAGCATGTAAGTATAGAATGAATGCAGTAAGGAGTTAACACAACAATTAAGGTATGTATTTAATTAGGGGGAAGTTTCTGTTAAAACATTGATAACACATGGCTATATGGCTATGACTCTTTAGAAGGCGATCGACCAGTTCACTTTAATAATTATTTCTTGTTAGAAATGTGGACATTTTTAAATTCTGAAGTGTGTCAATATCTGTCCCATGGGATGTCCTATCAAAATTTTTAAATTTATGAAATTTGTAATTTTCATTTCAGGGAACCCACGGGTGAATAGTCGTGCTAGCCTTTTGTGTTTGTAGTCACATGACCGGCACACCCAACATAATCCCCCTTGATGCTTGGGGTGGCTATGTCCCCTGGCACCTCCCAGATGCGGTCACAAATGCAAGTTTTAGGCTATTTGGGGTAATTGGACATTATGACTATTTGGCACACCCATAGGAGTGGGTGGGTGGGTGGGGCCTCCCAGGAATACCCATGGGCAATTGACTGCAAAGCTGAGCAACTATGGCGTGTCATTCTGTAAGGTTCTGGTGCCAACTAAGTGCGCTCCTCAGGTGTGTGTATTAGTATCAGTTACACTATGACGTTAGGCACTCGATTGTATAAATCCCGTACCAACTGAGCTTAGAGTGGTGCTACCGACTAGTACCATGGCTCTAGGCTATAAGAAACACATAAAAACTAATTTTTGATTGGACGGTTCACTTATTCACCTCCTAGGAGGTGGGTATGAAATATATTCAACTCAAATTGAGCAATCTGATTGGATGATTTGGACGTACCATGATTCAAGATGTGTTATCTTGTGTAGTACCAGTCCTGGATAAGTGTCAGTCTGCATGTTATTACCCTCAGTACACCAACCAGTGTGTGAGAGGGTCAGTCAGTACACCAGCCAGTGTGTGAGAGGGTCAGTCAGTACACCAGCCAGTGTGTGAGAGGGTCAGTCAGTACACCAGCCAGTGTGTGAGAGGGTCAGTCAGTACACCAGCCAGTGTGTGAGAGGGTCAGTCAGTACACCAGCCAGTGTGTGAGAGGGCCAGTCAGTCAAGTCAGTGTCGTCATGTACAGCTTATAGAACTTAGAAGGAATTATGCCTCTGAATGTTGTAAGTATCTTAACTATGATAACTTTAACAATTATTATTGCAAACAATTATTATTGATAGCTTCCTAGCTGGATCTTTTTTTGGTAACGTGCCTTCGTGTGTGTGTGTGTGTGTGTGTTTTCTCCTGCGAGTTCTTAGCCCGGCTCCAGGAGTTCTGCTTTCACGGCTCACAGTGCCTGTTTAGTGCATGGGCATTCTGGCTCTGCCAGGTGCATGGGACCACTAGCGGTTACAGACGGCAATAGTTCACTGGCTGGTTAATTCAGATAGCAACTAATTAATATTCTTAATTTTCATATCACAATTGTCTTGCCAAAGATGTGTGTGCTTAGCTTGATATCTTTACTGGTTATATTAGATATTTATATCTTTACTGATTGGAGATTAGTGGGAAGTTATAAACAGGTATTGCTCTTACTTCTCATTTGCCCTCACTCGTTGAATTGGGAGAAGATATAATTGTTGTCATGCTTTTATGCTTGAAACTAGAGAAATAATTTGATGTGTCCAGTCCAACCTATTACTTGTAATTGCACGTATGAAATAAACACTACCCCAAAATAGTCAGCAGGTCTAATCTTCTACTCTGTAGAATTTTGATCACATGATTCCCATTGGTATTACCGGTCGACCCTTACCTCTTTAAATGACGGAAGAGGGAGAGGGAACACATCTGGTAGCAGTAGACATGACCTTTTCAAAGAATTCAATTTAATTGTTGGGAATGGAATCGCAACGGTGCCAAATGACAGCACCATTTGACTGTGCACACCTGTTAGTGCTGGAATTGGAATTTGCCTATGAATATGGAGTAGACTTGCAAGTGTCAAGAGACAGAAGGAATTTGGTTCAGATTCAATTGCTTTGTCATGACCTGGAGAATGTGTTTTTCATTAGTGAAAATTTTAGAGATCGATTATAAAGCAAAGGTATTACGCATCATTAACTATTATTTTAAGACTCAGAAAATTCTGGAAAACTATAAAAATGTATAGCTTCTGGTAAGCTTATCTGCGCAATTTCTGAGTATGTGCCTGAGTTAGGATCCACCTATTTAATGACATAGTTGACGCCCATAAATTTTTGGCATAATTATATGCCGAAATCGTGTATGCTGCTGTTTCCGGACTTTTTCCCTTCCTCTTCCAATATTGAGGTAAAGGGTAGGCGCCACAAGAAGTGCTATCTTCTGTGGTATAATGTTGCGAATTATATTAAGGCTCGAGTGCCTTTTAACTTCAAGCACATTTAGATTATAACACACCTTAAAAATTCTTATCACAGATAAGTGAAAGGGTTCGTTAGCACATTGAGGGGAAATACTCACTGGGGGCAGTAATACTGATGGGAGCAAATGTTCCCATTCAAAGCTCATGAAATATACTAATCAGCAAAACAAATAGACATGTGCTAAGTGATGGTGGACCTATGACCTACTGGTCTCATTTTGGGATTTTCACCTATGTAACTGCTTTTGGAGCTCGAACTCTTTTCTGTTGGTTTCATTATTCATGGTATTAGCTTTTGAGTGATAGGACTTTGTTTGGTATGTGGGAGGGGCAAGTCCTTGCTGGTGACGGTATTCACGACAGGAAAGAATGTTTTAAATCCAGTTAAAAGGATTGGAACAAGTTCTTGCTATTCAGTGATACTATGTGAGATACAATGGCAGTTAATGAAGAAGTATCGATTGGTCTGATAGATGAAATAGATGATGGGAGTGACGATAAGAGTAAAAGCCAAGAAGAGAACAATAAAATAGTTGTTGTAGCTGTTGGCCTGCCTAGAAGGGGCAAATCAACTTTGCTTAAGAATTTGTTCGAAGTCGACAATCATAAGTCACAGACTACCTCGTCATCTATAATTGGAAACAAAGTGACAAGAGATGGTTTCATTTTTAAGTATTATGATTCACCTGCATTAGGTTGCATAGACAAAAATAATCAAGAAACTTTGGCCAAAATAAAGAAATCAGTTAAAAAGTATTCAAACTTCATTTTGTTGTACTGTCTTGGTGTGGGACCAGGCTCTGCAATTGCACGAGATGATGAGACCATAGTGTCACAACTTACAGAGGAGTTTGGAGGCGATGTTTGGAAGAGATGTTTGCTAGCTCTCACTTTCTCAGACAGCATTAGAGCAGACGTTTTCCCTTCCGATAAAGACAGTCAGTATAAGGATTACTTAGTGCACCGTGTCATGGAGTTTGAAAAGATTCTTAAAGACCAAAATTTATCAATAAAAGTGGAGCTAGTCCTAAATTATTGTGATGGTAAAAGTGTTTCGGATTCTGTTATTGCAACTCCTGTGGCCAAAAGCAAGGACAAAGGCATGGAGATGAATATTTGGCCAGGGTATCCAATGAAGCCATCCATGAGCTGGACAGACTGTGTTCGTAATGAGATTGCTAAGAAGGCTGGTAAATATCCTAATGACAGAAAAACTGTTTTATGTTCAAAGTGCTGTTCTATTTTATAGTTTTTTATGAATTTTTTCTTTATATTGGTGTAAAGAATCTTTATTATTTATATTGAAAATGTGTTATATCTACTTTGTGTGATGAATTTGGGATCCATTTTAGTAAATTTTGGTCATCTGCTTGGTATTGATATAACTACTAAGTTTGACACATTGAATTAGCTGACTATAACGTTATCTTTATTTAATACCCGAGTTGGGGGTGGGGAGGTGGGGGTCTGTGTTCTTGCATTACTATGTTCACCAAGTTCACTGGAATAGCGTACTTTTTTGAGGTATTTTTGTAAAACATTAGTGCTTGGTGATACTTTTGGAATTTCATTCACTTACAGGGTTTTTGGTGTCTAGTGATATAACTGGGTTATTATGTTATTTACTCCCTGTGCGTGTGAAGCCTTGGTATTAAAGGGGAAAAAGAGTTGATGACAATAGACTCCATTTGCAACATGGTAGAGACCATGCTCCTTTTTCCTACCCCTCATCGGCAAGCTATGTATTAGTAAGACATTATCTCTATCAGATGGACATCATCTGCTTTGCTAATAATAATGGTTGTGGATTATAGTAAAAAATAATTGCTTAGCTATTGGGTGGATAAGTATTTTGAGTATTACAAAGTTTTGTTTGCCTTGTGACATTTGCATGAGCTGATATTAACTCAACGCTGTACATTATGTGAGAATTGTGTCTTGTGTCTGTAATCATATCTGAGTCTGTGTCGACACTGAATATCAATAATGGCTAATACGGAGACATTTCAGGTAGAGTTTAGCGTGTTTTTTTTATTTTTTTAAATTTTTTATATAAGTTTGGGTGAAAGTGTGAAGAGAGTCAGTGGAACATCCCAGCGTAAGTGATCTATTCATAGTACAGTGCATAGTGGATATTAGGCATGGTAATATATGCCAGCACATGCACTTACTTTTGTCTAATTTTTCTTGCTGGCTATGTTCAGAAGTTTTTTCCCTGTCCAATAACCATTGTGTGATGCAGTTTAGCATGACAAGTGTTGAAGTGAAAATATTGCATAGCAGCAATGACAGCAAAATTAATAACCTACAGTACATATACATATCATCCTGTATTATCTTTCGTTATTCTTCTGGAAACTTCAAATTACAGTTGATATTATAGTCCCCCCACAGAATTATACATTTCATATCCACTGACAGAGCATGCTCAGATATTTATCCTACCTTATCCCATGACATTATAAGAATGTTGCAGGAAGTGTTCAGGGAGTAGGAAGTGTTCAGGGCATATAAGGAGTGTTTTTGGAGTTATTTTAGCTGCTATAAGGAAAAAAAATGCAGAGCATTGAGCTTGGTAGAATGGAAGAGACAGTTGAAGAAATATCTCAAATAGCCAATGATGATGTCGTAGTCATGGTAGTTGGTCAATCGAACAAAGGGAAACTACTTTATTAAATAACCTTTTTGGCTTAGACTTGCTCACGGACACTGTACCTGGAACCACTAAAGATGTTGGTTTTGTTCACAAAACGTCTCGAGGTGGAGAAACTCTGAGTATAGTTGATACACCTGGTTTATTTGAACTGAAACAGACAACCACGACCGTTTTGAAAGCAATGAAAGAGAAAGTGCCCATAGACACGAGATTTACTTTGCTGTATTGCCTTGGTGTGGGACCAGGTCATGGAACTTCACAGCAAGACACTGATGTAATAAAAAGTCTTACAGACACATTTGGTGAAGGTGTGTGGAAGAGGTGTGTTCTAGCATTGACTTACTCAGACTCAATACGACGTGATAGTTATCCCTTACCTGGAAATGATGAATATATATCTCATTTAAAAAGCTCTATCTCGCTATGGCAGGAAGCTTTTGTTGATATCAATGTAAATATACCCATTAAACTTGTGTTTGAGTTGTCACCTGAAGAGGATAGGTCAAATTGTATAGTGTCAATTCCTGTAGCCAAAACTAAGGAAAGTGGAGGAGAATATAAAATTTGGCCTGAATATAATATAGAAGAAGGGGTTAGCTGGACAGACTATGCATTCTTCGAGGTTTTAAAGAAATCTGGGAGGCATTCTGTAACCTTGGCTTTTATCCGATATCCAGCCATAGCAGGTGCTATAGTAGGAGGTGTATTGGGCATCATCGGTGGTCCAGAAGGAGTGTTTTTTGGATCTATCTTAGGAGCTGGAATTGTTTTAAGACTCAAGAAGGGTCCTTCTGCTAATTTTTCTTTTGAAGAAATTCGTGAAGAATTAAAGAAGGAATACGAGGAATATAAACTTAAAAAAAGATCGTCGTCAGAGAACTAGTTGAATTGTTTCTGTACTTTAATAGTTGGTTGATTATTTGCTTCTTTTTTTTCACGTAATTCTTGTGTACATTGTTGTTATTAACACTTTATTGTGATTACTTTTCTGTATTATGTGTTTTTTTCATTGGGTATATGTTATTGGCGAGCGAGTGTAGCGAGCGAGACACTTACAGGGGTAACACAATTGAAAATCGGGGATGTTTGTTTATTTATATGTATGGACGTACGTATGTCATTTTGTACTTTGACTCTCCGTATGTGTTCGCTCCGCGTTCGACTCCGTCCCAAACTTCACTAAACAGAATCCTCCGGTTTAGCGACCATTACCCGTATCACCTTAGAAATTGAATTGTTTACCGCTTTGAATTGTTTTGCGGGTGCAGTTAAAACTCAAAAACTTATGGGAGCTCCATTTCTATTCGAGTTGGTGGCAGTGGTAAGTTAATACGCTATTTGTCACAGTTATAAGCCCTACTCAACAGCTTTTAATTGAAAATTCATTGTCCACTAGACGCAAACACGGCTTTTTAGGCTTGACCCCACTTTCTTCTGATACTACAGCATTAAGCAAGTCTTACTTGAAACTTGGGCTCCAAGTTGTGAGATAATTCCTGCGAAACTCTTTTTTCAATTCCCAAAAGGTTACTGCGAACGGTTACTATGGCATTAAAAATTCTTTACCAAACGTAATTTCAAAACTTCGTCGATTTTTGGGGCTGCTAAATGCCACTTGTTGGTTGTCAGGTGTCACTAGTAGCCAGAGTGGCTGAATTAAAACCAAGGAAGCCACCAGTATACTTGGGAGAAGCTGAGGTAAGTACGTAGTTCCATATTTGTTAGCTAAAATTACAAAAATAACTCTGGCTACGTATGTTTTTTTTTTTGTGGTAGAGCTGCGAGCTTGTTCACCAGTTACTGGTAATTGAGGTAGTCAGAATGGCTTAAATTGGATACTACAGAAGTTATCACTGTTCTGGAAATTGAGGTAAGAGAGTAATTCTGTATTTGATTGGTAATATTAATGGTCAACTACTATATACTTTTTTTGCATGAACAAAGATGAAGTATACCGTGTAACAATACATAGGTGCAGGAAGCAATTTTAAAGTGGCCAATCAAGCGGTCACACTTGCCATGCCTACAATATTGGGTGGAGTTTAAATGGTCTTAATAAAAAAAAGATTGACGTATTAGTAAAATGATATAAAATGGATGAAAGCTGATAAATACTAATCAATCATACCAAATCAAGTCTTGTATAAATAGCCTCATATGTTTGTACGGTGTTTTTCCCCTGTCTCAAACCATTATGCGTGCAGCATAGCATGGAAGTGTTGAACAGAAGTACTGCCACATAAATAAAGCACTAAAGGTGCGAACCCTCAGCGCTATTAAACACTACCTAGCTACTACAATATAATTAACCTCCTTCCAAAAGAACAAGCAATCTGTTAAATAGTTCGAGCAATGAAAATGGTACATGAAAACGCTGTCTTCATAAGAGAAGAAGCTAAACTAGCCAGAACCACTCACCTGTATACATTTTCAACGCGAAACTTCACTTCTTTCAACTCTGTTAATTTCCCCGGAGTAACGCTTGGGAGTCTACTAAGTACACCACTGGCTGCAGAAATTATTTGCTCATGTGATTATGACGTGACGCTAGGGGACCCATAAAAGCTGGTACCTACGCAGAGTTGAAACGAATAGCCCAAAATTAAAAAAGTAGCACAATAAAAAGGTTTTAAATCTTCGTCCTGAGTAAGTTCATACTTAAATCAATTGTTAATTGTCAGTTACAGGGTTTTTTTAAAATTCTTTGCTTAGAAATACAAATTGTAGAATATTGAGCTGGTGCAAGTCATAGCAGGTCATGCACTTACACAGCAAGACACTTAGTAACAAATCTTACTGACACATTCATACCCGTAGCCAGGGGGCGTTCGGGGTTCGGTCGAACCCCCCTTTTGAGTGACCGGAAGTAAATTATTTTGCCACACCTCACATTTAACTTATGGTATGTCAACTTCTGGTCGATCGTGTCTAAATCGCAATGGAATATTCTGCTATTTAGCTATATATATCCCCGAATATACTTCATACTCTATATGTGGACGGCCTAGTCTGATTCCAAGCTTCAAATAAACATTGAGTTCCTTGACTACAAAACATCGCTCTCGTTATGGCACTGATAGCAAACTACGCAACAACTATTCTTTTTATGGTGTACCGTAATGTACTTATTTAGATAAATTATAGTACTAAAGGGTTCACTGTTTGTGTACAGCTCACGGTAGTGGTTAGAAGCCTGGTTACACGAGTAGCATTAGCAGTTTACCGCTTATTGCTAATAGTCAGCAGTGTTCAATGAATTTATTAATAGAACACATAGGACGTCAGACAAATTATTAATTTTGGCATATTTCCACCTTCTTTTTCGCTTTTTAAAGAATAAACGAAGAAAACAAAAGTAGGTGTGGCTTTTTTGCGTTTCTATGAAATCTGAACCCCCCTGTGCAAACTCCTGGCTACAGGCCTGACATTTGGTGAAGATGTGTGGAAGAGGTGTGTTCTAGCAGACTTCCTCAGACTTAGTGCGACAATCTGACTATCTGAGCTTTATAATTTACATTATTATTATTATTATTATCTATATTATTATCTATTTATATATATTTCTGTATTAATGAACAATTCATTTGCTGAACTATGTTGGTAAAGAGTGTTCATCTCCAGTAACTAACCATATAATCCAGCACCAATCGTGGGTAGAAGAAAAGCAGAGTAGCAGGAGAATGCAAGGGTCAAGAAAAATAGAAGGTGAGAAAAGGCTGACTGATATAACTACTTCAACGAAGAAGAAGTGAAAGAAAATACACAGAATAAACAATTACCTTGTACTATAACATATCTTGTGTGCTAAACATAGTACATCAAGCGCTGCCGTGTGGCGAGGTAAAGGGTTGTTACATTCAATAGAAGACTAGGAAACGAAGGTTCAATTAAAAGGACAGAGATACTGAGGAGCAGGAGAGATAGACAAAGGAGGGGAAGGGAATCCATCAGTTGATACGCTTGTATATCAGTAAAGACGACTACGACGGTATGTATTCATGAATAATTCATGAGCCAAGAAGAGTTGGTAAAGCATCGTTGTTACTTGAATGGGAAAAGCATTAAGTTCAATCCACTCTAAGAAAAGAGCGAAAAAAAAAGAATCCATGTTGGTTTCAAACCTGTAACTACTTCTTTCTTTCCCCCCATAGGTCTTTCCCTATCTATCTCCTGCTGTGTAAAAATTGAGCACTGGGTCATTGAACTGAGTTGGGAGAGAATGTTCATCTATAGTAGCTAACCATAATCCACCACAAACATGGGTATAAGAAAGGCAGAGATGGAGAATGTAAGGGTCAAGTTAATAAGAAGCAGGTGAGAAAAAGCTGACTAATGTAACTACTTCAAACTTCAATGAAGAAATACAGTGAAACAACAGAGATACTGAGGAGCAGGAGAGGTAGGCAAAGGAGGAGAAGGGAATCCACAAGTTGAAAAAAGGAATAGGAAAAACTGGGATTGCTCAGTAAGAAAGAGAGCAGGATAGGGAAACCATGAAAAAATTTACCTTATGGTTGCACTCTCTTAATTTGTACAAGTTGGGACATCAGGCGCCACTGTGTGGCGGGGTACTTGATAGTCCATATATATATATATATATAAATATATATATATAAATACACTTGTCTGTCAGTAATGATGATGATGTAATATTCATGAATAGTTCATGAGCTGAGCCCGGTTGTTAAAACGTTGCCTTAAACTGAATAGGTAAGTGTCATCACATTCTATTGAAGGCAATTAAGGAGAGCAAGGTGGTTAGAAATGACGACTAAAATGCAGGTGAATCAGTGAAGAAATAGCTTCACTGCAGCGTATTCATCTGGGTTACTTACATGAGCTTGCCCACTCTGAACATGCCTCCAAATTTAGCTCCCTCCAAGACCATGAAACTAAATCTTTGCCATGTGATGTGGCAAAAAAACAAGCAGCAAACTAATTGATTCTAGATCTATGTTCTTGTTCCCAGGCATATAGGTTAGAAATAGAAATATCTGTAGTAACTGGAAAGTGGCACCGTCAGTGAATATGTCTAGTTCTCCACGTCATGGTATTTATTTTCAGGAAAATAATTACGCAATTTGTAAAGATAACCACCCTGTTCCTCGGTCTTTGTCCTCGGGATTGGGGCAACCAGCAATAATTCCTCGAATCCATGGTTGAGCTATTACATGTACACATGTACTTCTTATAATGTGACAAAATTTTGTTGCACTAATCGTCTCAGATGAACACCATTATGATCCACAAACATCCAAAAACTCTGTATGAAATAAAATGATAGTATTCATTTTGTATTAGAAAATGTATTCATGTTAACAAATCGAGAGCTAAACCACACGTTCAATATTGTCATATAATAATGGCCGTAACTCCACCCCAGGTGGAGCTAGCAAGAAGTTATTGCAGATTACTATAATATAGTCCATCAGTTTTCTAGTGATGCTAATATCAGATGGGTATTATAGTGTTTAATTTTTACCTCCTTAGTTTCACTTTTCATGGAATTTCCCAGCTGTAGTGCCATAAGAAACTAGTATCTGACCATGATACTATTTCAATTAGCTACCGTGCTAGTTCACTTAGTCACGTACTAGGTATTTCACTTTCCCCATGCGGTTTCAATTGAACAGCGATTTTTCCCATACATTTATAATTGGCAATTTACGTGCTATACTACTATACATGATATATACACTAATACACATAATATGCGTATACACATACACACATCTCACATTTAGTTTTGTTCATTTTGCAGACAGACAGAAGGTGTTGGTTCATCATCCAGACAAGAAGTCTGAAGACCAGAAAGATGATGGAGACACTCACTTCAAGTGCATCAAAATAGGTCAGTCTGGAATGTTGTGGTCTATTTTATATACATAATTATGATGTAAATACATAAATCAGTTTTTCTGCATGAGTGAAAATTATCATCATAATTGATGTGCGACTACTCAAAGTATAGAACATTTTCAGTGATTATGTATGGGAAACACTGCTGTACTTAACCACACCCATTTTTAAGACCCACACACCTTTGACACGCATGCCTATATGAAAGTGTATATAGGTACTTCACACTGATCAGCGTTTGGTCTAATGCATGATTTTATAATCTCACTACTCATAGAATTCAACTTTAGCTATTGACTTCCAAAGATTCTGTGGGTAGGGGGGGGAAGAAAGAAAAACTACAGCAGGGCAGGGGAAATAAGAAACATAATCCCAGGGTGCCCCACCCCTACTTCTGTATGAAACCCTGCAATATGTCTTGTATGTCGCTCATTGGTATGTAATAAGACGGTACATAAGTGGGGCTTTACCACAGTAATATAAAGTGTGCAAGTACACACGTGGTGGGGTGAAGGTTCAGAGAGATGTAAAGTAAAGTGTAGAAATGGCAAGTATGGAATGTGAGGATGATGAACGTTGGAATGTTTATGGTGGGAGCTGAATGATGGGTCAAACATTTTATATAGTGCAGGATACTATGTACTTGTGAATTGATCTACATAGCTAATGGTATGTTGAAATTATTAACTATGAAAGTTATGCCATTTAATCTCATTCTTAATGCATTTTGAACTGTATGTGGTGTATGAGATATTGAAGATAATCAGTTAGTTGTAATAATAATAGTAATAACTAGTGATGTGCTTGAGCACAAAGGGCAAGCGAGCCAGTGCACAAACGAAACACTTCAAAAGAATCTATCAGTCCATTTCTAAAAGTATAGCTAGGTATGTAGCCATTGTGACCATTGTATACATTAGCTAACAAATACAGAACCACTTTCGCACCTCAATTTCCCGAGTGCTGGTATTTTCTGTAGTCTCTAATATATGTCATTCTGACTATCTAAATTACTAGTATCTTTTCACAACAAGCACTCACAGCTACTATAAAAGGCAGAGTTAAAAAAAAAAAGTCTGGTAAAGGGTTTCAATACCATAGTAACTATTCACCGTAACATTTTTGCAACTTGAAAAAAAAGAAAAAGTTCTAAAGAATTACTGCACAGTGTTGAGTATAACAGTGAGTTTATAAGATCTAGCTACGTCTTGTGGCATTCAGAAACAACCTAATATGAAGGGGTAAATGATTAATTTCCTTGCATGATAAGGGATCGCTAAACCGAAAGATTCTATTTAGTGGAGGTATAAGAAGGGGTAGACCACGAAGCAAACACAAAAACATGAGGGCCAAAGTACAAAATGACATACGTACATCCACAATATGTATAAACAAACAAATATCCCCAATTTTCAATTGTGTTACCCCTGAGAGTGTCTTGCTTGCTTTGCTCGCTCGCCAATAATAATAATTATAATAATAATAGTCAGGGATTCATACAGGATGTTTCGCTAGGGGGGGGGGGGGGGGGGGGTTTGTCGAGTTGCAAAAATACATAATGTGGTTAAGTCATGACCGTGAGACTGTGAAACAGCTTTCAGATGAAAACTTGGCAAACTATACAAAAGTTAGGCACCGCCTCCATGACCATTTTTAGGGTCTTGGAGGCATTAGGCTTTTACATCCCAAGTGCAGCGAGAGCATTACTTAGGGCCTGACGGACCCTAAGAACAGTAGTTCACGACGGCTGCACAGTGCTAACTAATTTAGAATGTAATCAATAATTTTTCTGAAGAATTCAGTTGGGGAAAAAATTTTTTTAAGGGGTGGGGGAACAAATTTAGGGGGGGGTGGGGGGGGGGGGGGGAATCCCAGGGCTCGCTTAGTCTGTATGAAGCCCTGATAGTAATAATAATGATAAATTTAATAACAATAATAAAATAGTTTCCCCGAATGTATGCAAGTTTACGCTTGATAGTGGTCTAATTACAGTGAGGTAGCCACATGTAATTATGTAATGTGTCTGCAGCTTATGACATTCTATATGATCCCAAGAAGAGAAGAGCCTATGACAGTGTGGATCCTACTTTTGATGACACCGTACCAGGTCAGAATGCTTCCAACAAAGAGAATTTCTACACAGTGTTTGATCCAATATTCCGAGAGAACTCGCGATGGTCTATGAAGAAACAGCCCGTGCCACAGTTGGGAGATGACAATGCTAGCATTGGCGAGGTGGATGCCTTCTATGCATTCTGGTGAGTGGGTGTTACCTTATCGTCATGGTGATCATGGTCGTCCAGCAAAGTGCATTAATTCCTAATGGTGTACTCAATGATGTAGTGATGGTAATTGATGAACTCACTAGCAAACAAGTGGTATTCTTTTAGAATCTGATGCTATAATTGTTGCCAACGTATCAACTTGGTACTTGGCTTAAGACGGTTGTCCTTGTCTAAGCTCAGGCAATTTTGGTACTGTAATAAAGTGTTTGTAAGCGCATCATGGCGTCATGGTAGAGTAAGAAGTCTTAAGGAGTGAAGTGAAGGTTAAAATGTAAGTACATGTACTGTATATAGTTTGATGGGAATAATGAAGACTTAAAATCTTTATTTATGCAGCAAAGCCAAAGACATGGCTCGACAAAAGTTGTTTTTTTTTTAATATGATGAGTTGTACTATAGCTTTTACCAATTTATGTATGGAGCAGTTCACTTTGCTCGCTTGCCAATAACATACACCAGACTACCTAATATTTTCCCCTGTAAGATATGGGAAATCTCTACAAAGAAGCGCTTTAAAAGTCCACACATACAAGCACATATACTCAAGCCCATCACAGCACTTGTATAGGGTTACTTTGGTCACATATTTACTCTTCATCTTCCCTTTACCAGTTAATTATTCATTCAGTCCCATTTACTGATTGAATTTTTGATGGAATTATTAAAAGTTTTTTTCATTAACCCTAAACGTTGATCCTTACCAGACATACATGAGTGAGTTTTGCGACTAACTGTGTCATTTCTGTTGGTCAACAGAGAATCTCTTTGATGGCGACTATCCAAGCATCAACAGTGACATTCGTTTGATTATTTATTGTCCTTACATTTGTCTGACTTTTTAAGTGAATAATGAGAGAAATTAGTTTTGCAATGGTGACATTGTAATCATGTGAGAAAAGAACTCTTCCAATGGTGCATTGGGTAGAAGATGAGAGGTGATGTCTGAAGATTGTTTATTTTTTATTTTTTACAAAGGAAGGAGGCGTGGGGGGGAGAGGGAGGAATAACAGTTTGTTAATTTTTGCCGCTGTTAATTCTATAAAGGAACTATCCAGTGGGTATGTGTGTGCATGTATGTATGTGTTGATGTGTCTGCAGGTATGATATGGAGTCTTGGAGAGAGTTCTCTTATTTGGATGAAGAGAATCCTGAGAAAGGAGAATGGTGAGTGACTAATGATAACTTCACTTGCCCTTTGCTACACTTGCTATTGTCATTGGTGTGACTTGTCTTGTTCCACAGTAGAGAAGAGAGGCGGTGGTTGGAGAAGCAGAACAAGGCAGCTCGTCAGAAGAGGAAGAAGGAGGAGTTGTCCAGGCTTCGAACATTAGTGGGTATAGACATGCTCATTGGCTGATGTTTTAGCTGTCATGGTAACAATGACTCTGGTCCTGTCTACAGACAATGCATATGCGTGTGACCCTCGAGTGAAGCGTTTCAAGGACCAAGCAAAGGCAGAGAGAGAGACAGAGAAGAGGGAGAAGGCTGAGGCTGCCAAGAGAGAGGCTGAGCTTAGGAGACAGGTAAGGTGTGGTCAGGTGACTGTGCAATAGGTGACAATACATTCTCAAGGAAAACCAGGCATGTTTAGTTGTTAATAATTAGTTTCTGGCTGTATAAACTTATCCAAAGATATATGTGCAATTCATTTTAATGTTTACTCTATACTTTACAGAACTCCTACCTATGTTAAGACTTTATGCTGGGAAGTCCTCATCAGGGTTTACTGGCATCTTGGATGTTTCTTGTTATAATAAAATTCTCCATGGTTATTTGAACTCCAATATGTTGTTGTTGTTGTTAACCCTCAGCGCACATATTATGTGAGAGGGTTATAGTAGTCGTGTCTGTCACGCTCTGATTTTAGAGGTTACTGACATATAAACTGTTGATTTAGGTATGAACTTACTCAGAATGATGCTTTTGTGGGTAATGCCATCTAACGTCACGTCTTAATCACTTGAGCAAAATAATTTCTTGTTGCATGAGGTAGTTTTGCTTTATGCTGGAAAGTGAACAGAGTGCTGGAGGTGGAGTTTTACGTGGAAAATATAGACAGTGCTGATCTTTTGGTACCGTTTTTAATTGCTCGAGATATATGATACCTGATTAGAGTAGCCAATAAATATTCTTTTGGTCTGAGATGATTTTGTAATAGCTAGCTAGTGTATGGTAGTGCCGAGGGTTCGCACCTTTGGTGCTTCATTAACTTAGTGATTGTATATGTATTCACTGTATGTACAGTTATATATTTTATATACAATATTTACTTGTAATTAAAAATGTAAAAATTGGGGATTTAGGGTTGCCCCAAAAACTATGGACTTTGCTCATTCCAATACCTTTTGGGCAACCCTAATTTTGTTACTTTTAGTGCTTTTTATTACTAGTTTCCATCCTTTGTTTTTTGTGGTAAAGTTAAACTGACTGAATTAAAGACACAATTATCTGCATAATTATAGAACATGTCATTGCCAATAAAGTAAACACCAATAGTTTTTTTCAAGATTCCAAGAAATTCTATTTATAGCACAACACAACGGAATATATCGTACAATTGTTTTTGATGGGCAAGAGTCGTTTCTACATAATTTTCAATTGGCATGGAAAGCCTAAAACATGGCGGCGATGAACCACCTGGGGTGGCTTTGGTTAAACAGTTCAGTAGTGTTCAAGTTCAGCAAGGAAAATAATCTGAAATTATGATTTTTTTTACCAGATGCCCAGGGGTCAACCCTAAATATAAAGTGCTACTACACTCTCTGATATATATATAATACGAAACTTGTGTGTGCAACCCGAATAGAGAGTAGCAATAGTTATAATAATGTGCATACTGTGTGTGTGTGTATGTGTATGTGTGTGTGTATGTGTATGTGTGTGTGTGTGTGTGTGTGTGTGTGTATGTGTGTGTGTGTGTGTATGTGTGTGTGTATGTGTGTGTTGTTGGTTATGAAGTTTGGTTCCTCTGTTGTAGGAGGAATTGAGACGGAAGAAAGAGGAAGATGAGAAGAGATTAAAGGAGGAAGAGGAGTCTAAAGCTCAGGTTAGTGAGGAGATGTGACTAGCACAGTCTGATGAAACAGTTGGTGAAGGAGTGCAGTGAATGGAGACACTATCAAATGTATAACACATTCTATTCTGGCTAGTTGGTTTATATATTTATGGATTACATGTGGCACATCATTATTAACCCTCAGCGTGCATGCGTGAGAGGGTTATAGTAGTCGTCTTGTCAGTTTGTCCGTCTGTGTCTGTCATGCTCTGGTTTTGATTTTTTAGATTACTGACCATTAACCATTGGCTTACGTATGAACTTATTCAGAATGGTGATTTAGAACCTTTCATTGTGCTACTTTTCTGAATTTCCGGCTGATTTTTGAGAAAACACGAAGCTTTTGGCTCCGCGTAGGTACTATTGTGGGTAATGCCCCCTATCGTCATGTCATGATCACGCAAGCTAATAATTTCGTGCTGTCCGAAGTAGCTTGCTTTATGCCACTGGGAAGTTAACAGAGTTGCTGGAAGTAGAGTTTTGTGTTGATAATATATATTATACCGGTCAGTGTCTCTGGCCAGTTTAGCTTCTCTTACTGAGACATTGTGTGCATGTACCATTTTCATTGCTCGAGGTATATTGATACCTCTTTAGAATAGCCAATAATTATCCTTTGGTATGAGATTATATTGTAATACAGCTAGTGTATAGTAGCGCTGAGGGTTCGCACCTTTGGTGCTTCATTATGATAGTGATTATTAATATGGGTAATGTCCCCTAGCGTCATGTCATAATTACGGGAGCAAATAATTTCTCGCAGCCAGCGGTGTAGTTCGCTTTATGCTCAGGGAAGTTAACGGAGTTGAAATAAGTGAAATTTCACTTTGAAAATATATATTAGTGAGTGTTTCTGGTTAGTTTAGCTTCTTCTCTTATGAAGACATTGGTTGAGCTATTCAGATTGCTTGTACTTTTGGAAGGAGATTTGTAATAGCTAGGTAGTGTTTAATAGTGCTGAGGGTTCGCACCTTTGGTGCTTCATTTTGTATGCAATTCTTTATGTGTTTGTAGGCAGCTCAAGTAAAGAAAGAAAAGGACGCCTCCAAGAAAGTCTTGAAGAAAGAACGGAAAACACTCAGAGCATTGTGTAAGGTAAGCACATTCAGTGAGTAAGTGAAGTTCACTCCGAGGTTAGATGTGTGTGCGTATGTCAATGGGGTGGAGCTATGGGTGTGGACTCATGTTGTCATTGGATCATGTTGACGCATTTAGCGTTTTAGTTTGAATGTACTTCCACGCAGCATATACATATGTAATATGGCTTGAAACACCATCGTCTTCTTCAGGTACTTTGGCAACTTTGTGTTAATCAGTTCATGTATTTATCCACGGCAATAATGTACGTACATATCCTGTCCTCTCCCTTCCTTCCCACTGCACTCCCTGGGAAGTGGTTCATCTGTGATAAGTGTTGTGTTATCTCTGCATATCTTGTGCTTATTTGCAAGGAGTACAACAACTTTGCCATTAGTGAGTCGGACATGGTGGTGAAGCTGCAGGACTTGGAGAGACTATGCACTGCATTGTCTGTGGATGCTCTCAGACAACTGAACAAGAAACTTGAAGAGAGCAAGTCAATGGAGGAGGCACGAGGACTGTTTGAGGAACAGGTAAAGGGAGAACAATTATACTTGTAGATTAAGTTTTATTGAATCTATATAATATATATATATATATCTATATATATATACAATAATACTCTTGTGTGTCAGTAACGATGACAATGACGATGACAGATGGTGTGTAGTCATGAATAATTTATGAGCTCAAATAGTTAGGTAAAGCATCATCATTACCTGAATGGGGAAAGTGTCGTCACGTTCAGTAGAATTGAAACTAAAAAGTGAGTGGAACAGATGTACGAGGGAAGGCAGCGTAGGTTTCAAGAAGGAAGGCGAAAGCACAAAAAGAAGGCAAAAGTTTCGCTAAGCTTAAGTCCATAATTCAGATTCAGAAGTAGGAGAGATAATTAAAGGATGAGAAGGGACTCCATGACTCAAGAAGAAAGCTCAAAAAAGGAAAAATGGGGATAAGAAAAGCTGAGATAGTTCAGGAAAAAAAAAAGAACAGGAAAGAGTGAAGCTGATTTAACCTTAACTGATGGTAGAGAATGACAACAATGAATAAAAGTAACTTACGCTACTGCATTCTTACTTTGTAATACGTCAAGTGCCACTGTGTGGCGGGGTACTTGTACACATTTGCTAATAAGTACTTGTAAGAGAAGTTTAGTGTAAATATGTACTTGGCTGATCGGAAGGTTGTAGTAGTTATATTTCAATGCTACTAAGACTTGGAGTTGGTAGTCTGTGTATTTAAAAGTAACTAGTATTCTTTCTAGCTTGGATAGTGTTGCAGTGATGATATGAGGCTAGCTAAAAAAATGAATTGTACAAGATTGAATCAGGTGGTTTCCACATTTGAAAGAGTTGCAGTAACTCGTTCGTGTTCTGAGTCTTATTTCAGGACTTCTAAGACAAACATGCACCAAATTTTGACTGCATATAATATACTAATGCTAGATTTCTGGGTCCAAAAAAAAAAAAGCAGTTTAACCCAACACAGGTCTAAAGAAAGAGCGGCCCAAGAAGTGTTAAGAAAGACTCACTATTCTACTAATGTGTCGTGTTAGGTTTTGGAATTAAACAGACAAGAACAGCAGAAGATACAAGAATCTGTTAGTGAAGCAGCATCAACCTCGTCAGGTGCATCATGTGACTCTTCCTCATCATCTGATTGGTCAGTTGAGGAAGTACAACTTCTAGTGAAAGCTGTGACGACGTTTCCAGCTGGAACTATCAAGCGGTGGGAGACCATTGCAGGATTTATCAACACCCATTCTATGGACAAGTCCCGGGAAAAGACCGCCAAAATGGTGATTAGTAAAGTAAAGAACTTACAGAAGCTGGAGAGCAAGCAGAAGGAGTCACTCAATAAGCAAGCTTTTGACCTGTTCCAGCAGCAGCACAAGCCCAGGGAAAAAGGCATTGTGAAAACTATGGAACAACCTCAGGCTACTGAACGATATGGTAAGTGTCAATTTGTTGTGTCGTCTTATTCTTACGCTGCCTTGTTTTTAGATGGGCCCAAGCCTTGGACATCGGAAGAGCAAAAGGTATGTGTGACTTAGTGTAATCTGTTAAATATTAGACTTTTTAAAATATTTCTCCCCTCCCCCCTTACCTCCCGTGCAGCTTTTGGAACAAGCTCTTCGCAATCACCCAGCCAGTCTTGGAGCTGAGAGATGGAACAAGATAGCCAAAGATGTTGGCACACGCTCTAAAGAAGAGTGTGTGGCACGAGTCAAGGTGAGGATGAGCCATGGCTAGGTATGTACACTCAATCGCTCCTCTCATTATGTAATCTTTCTAGAATGTTTGAGGTTGTACAGTGAGTGATTGCAAGTTATGCAAAGTTGTGATAAATGTAAATGTGAAATAGAACATATTTGCGGGGTTTTTTTTTTTTTTTTTTTTTTCTTCACGTGAGTAGCAAATTCAATGTATTTACGTGACTGCAGGTTATCAGCCTTGTAAACCCTTGTGAGATTTTAATTCTTGGTTTTTTAATAGCTCACAAAAGTAGTCCAGTTTGTCTTGTTGATATCAATTCAGAGCTCTAAATGCTTATGAGTTACCAGGCAACAGACGGTCATATCAGTACATTTTTCTGCCTTTCTGAATTGATGCTGTTATAAGGCAACACTCACTCTTCCACACTCTGCAGTTTTTGCTGGATTACCTTGACTAAAACTTTCCCAACTATGGTCTGCAGACTGATACCAAAGTATGTTTACTTTCTAGAACACCATCTTTCTCTTTCTGAGGCACCATCCTTCCCATTCTGAGGCACCATCCTTCCCATTCTGAGGCGCCATCCTTCCCATTCTGAGGCGCCATCCTTCCCATTCTGAGGCACCATCCTTCCCATTCTGAGGCATCATCCTTCCCATTCTGAGCGCCATCCTTCCCATTCTGAGGCATCATCCTTCCCATTCTGAGGCACCATCCTTCCCATTCTGAGACACATCCTTCCCATTCTGAGCGCCATCCTTCCCATTCTGAGACACATCCTTCCCATTCTGAGGCACCATCCTTCCCATTCTGAGGCGCCATCATTCCCTTCTGGGATCATCTTCCATTCTGAGCGCCACCTTCCCACATTCTGGGCATTCATACTTCCCATTCTGAGGCACCAGCCTTTTCCCCATTCTGAGCGCCATCATTACTTCTGAGGCACAATCCTTCCCATTCTGAGGCAGCCATTTCCTTCCATTTGAGACGCCACCCCATCATCCTTTACCATCTGAGGCACAACATCCTTCATTTGAGGCGCCATCCTTCCCCATTCTAAGGCATATCCTTCTTATTCTGAGGCCGGCCATCCTTACCATCTGAGCGCCATTCCTTCCATTCTGAGGCCGCCCACCCCCCCCCGCGCCACCTTCCCATTCGAGGCACCCACACACTCTTTCCATTCTGAGGCACACCATCCTTCCCATCGAGAGGCGCCACCACTCCTTCCCATTTTTCTGGGGCGCCAATCCTATCCTTACCATTCAGAGGCACATCCTTCCCTTATGGGCACCATCTTCCATTCTTAGGACGCCCATCCTTCCCATTCTGAGGCACCATCCTTCCCATTCTGAGGCGCCATCCTTCCCATTCTGAGGCGCCATCCTTCCCATTCTGAGGCACCATCCTTCCCATTCTGAGGCATCATCCTTCTTATTCTGAGGCGCCATCCTTCCCATTCTGAGCGCCATCCTTCCCATTCTGAGGCACCATCCTTCCCATTTCGAGGCACCATCCTTCCCATTCTGAGGCACCATCCTTCCCATTCTGAGGCGCCATCCTTCCCATTCCGAGGCACCATCCTTCCCATTCTGAGGCGCCATCCTTCCCATTCTGAGGCATCATCCTTCTTATTCTGAGGCGCCATCCTTACCATTCTGAGGCGCCATCCTTCCCATTTCGAGGCGCCATCTTTCCCATTTCGAGGCACCATCCTTCCCATTTCGAGGCACCATCCTTCCCATTCTGAGGCACCATCCTTCCCATTCCGAGGCACCATCCTTCCCATTCTGAGGCACCATCCTTCCCATTCTGAGGGACATCGTAAAATGCAGAGGAACAAGCATTACAAATTGCAGACTGTGGCACCATCCTTCCCATTCCGAGGCACCATCCTTCCCATTCCGAGGCACCATCCTTTCCATTCTGAGGTGCCATCCTTCCCATTCTGAGGCACCATCCTTCCCATTCTGAGGCGCCATCCTTCCCATTCTGAGGCATCATCCTTCCCATGCTGAGGCGCCATCCTTCCCATTCTGAGGCGCCATCCTTCCCATTCTGAGGCACCATCTTTCCTATTAACTTTGCCAGTGCTTGCAACTTCATCAGAATATAGTGCATCCAAGCTTTCATCTATGGACATTCTGGCACTTCATTGATATGTTGAATAAATGCTGGGTCACCTGTTACTCCCAGGATGCTGCTAAGTGTACTTGTATTTCTATGCACCAACTCAATTATGCCTCACCACTGGTACTCATCTGACTCGCCTCATGTTTGCACTGACAATGTCTTATACCTGATCCCTTACCCCCTACCTACCCACGGAGATCTTCCACTATCAGTAACACTGTGAATTTGGCATAGAAGTTGTTCTTGTCTGCACCCTCTACTTTCTCACATAGCCTCGATATAGCCATTAAATTTGTGGAGCTAACTGCACTCCATATTTCACCACACTCTCCAGGTCTCAGCCATAATTGGATCCAGCACCAGGCTCATCCACACATCCAGCACCAGGCTCACCCACACATCCAGCACCAGGCTCACCCACACATCCAGTACCAGGCTCACCCACACATCCATTACTCTCTCCCCCACACATCCATTACTCTCTCCCCAGCTGCAGGCACTGATAATGCTTGAAAGGCTGGGTTATCTAGTCATGTTGACTGTAGTGTTTGCCCAGAGTTGTGCGCGCGCACACACACGCACACACACACACACCATTTGCTGTATTCTTGTGATTGCTTTAATGATAATGTTAAGGGTGGCCGCACACCGCCTACGCAATTTTTTGTTGATGGTTGCTATGCACGATTACTACTACTGTATACTTACAGGGGCTTCTCCACTACAACACAAGGACAAAGTACCTGCTGAAGGCGCCGCGCCGCTCACTAATTTTAGAGTGAATCTGGAGAAAATATTGGGGCCTGGTTATAAAACTTTGTAGCACTTTTATTGGAGCGGTGTGGTAAGTTGGAGCTCTGCAATTTGGTGCACTACTAGCGAAGCCGATACTTTACTGCGAGACGATGAGTTCTTCTCCATTTCAATATTACTTTATGATTTATTCGTAATTTTTTCTTTTTATAAGATATTGAAAATTTCTTGTTGTGGTGCAGTTCATTTTTTTAGGTTTAGCCGTGTGTAAAAATATATTGTCGTTCTCATTATTAGATTCCAAGAAACGCTGATACAAAATTTGGAACTTTAAAATTCCATTCACAATTCTTAAGAAATAGCCCTACCCCATATCTCGTACTACGAGTACGCGAGCAATTTTTTTCAATTAGTTTGTACTGGTTCTAAAAAGAGCCCGCCTATATCAAGAATATACAAACATCAATACAACAATAACAAGAGAGTCGGAAGAGAGAGCAGTTTCTGGGAGATAGCCAGAGGTGAAGGTATTAGATCTGCGCAGCTTGGGAAGTCTTCGCTCCTCAGAAATCGAGCCTAGTGGATCCATCCGCCTGAGTTCAGGTGCGCAGAGCCCGGAGAATGGCTACAGGAGGAGAGGCAGCCTGGTGCACCTTGCTGCGTGAGCTCAGATGACGTATGGAGTGTTGCTGTAAACGGCTATGAGACAACAAGAAGCTAAACTCAACACCACAACTTCGCAAAGTATACTTCTGCTACTACTGCACGATTGTTTCTGCTCGCGTATTATCGAATGGTGGGGTATTGGTGGGGAATAAATTAATGTCCAGATCTACCGGCGGTGCGTGTTGCTATGTGCAGCCACCCTTAAAGGCATGTTGTTATTGTGAAAGTGGTTAAATTATCCATTGTGTGATCTGTTCCTCCATTTTTTCCCTCTGTTGTCAGGAATTAGTTGCTAGAGTGAAGGCTAAGAAGCAAGCTGCTGGTAGTTCCTGAGAGAATGTGGATTCCTCTAGTCATACATGTGAAGCAATTCAACAAACCAGTACACTACCATTCATGAACTTTTTTCAATACTGAAATCAATGATGTAATGACAGTATTTATTACGCTGGATGCCAATAGATAGTCATAGTGACAGGTGGACTATAGTAGCTTCCAATAGAGTCTCACTAGATAGCTTAATTCAATTAATACTAAAGATGAACTCGACTGACACTAATAATCAAAACCAAATAAATTGAGCAAGCAGTTCTAGATGATAGCTAGTATTAAAATGTTTGACTAGTGATTTAACTAGCTAAGTGTACTGGCAAAGCAACTGTGTAATATATAGTTATTGAATGTCTGGAGGGCATTCGTACATCTTCTGAAGGTCCAAGAATAATTCTTTGCCATCTTGTAGGATTCCACTGATTGTTCTAGATTGCTCTGAGTAGGCATTTTCGTCTGCTTCTGACCAGGCAATGACCTGGTAATCTGGACAAAGAAGACTAGACAAGATGCTTGATAACAATGGCCTCTTCTCTGATTCCTCATTCCTATAATATTGAACCGTAGGAAAAGTAATCAATTAAATATAATGCTATTAGCTAAACACCAATATATCCATATAATGTGTATATATACATGTATATATATATATATTTATAACTAGCAATACCCCGTCACTCAAGTGGTGCTTGATGCGCTAATTTTAAGAATGCAGTAGCATAGGATATATTTATCCATGGTTTCTCTCTCCTGACCCCTTTCTTCCTGAGCCATCTCTGGTTTTCTTATTTCTCTCAACTCATGGAGTCCATATAGACTTCACCAAACTACTGATTTAGGATGGTTTTAATGGTAATAGTGAAACATATACATACTAAATATATTTGAGTTCTAATGGTAATGTTCGTTTTGTTTTTGCATTTTTTTTCAATGATTCTATTCTAAATTTGATGATGATTTTATTAAAAATAAAAAGACTGAAAAGTTGTAAATCACAAATCAACAAGATAAGTAACTGTAAAAACCCAGAAGGCTGGTTGCTATTACCTAACTACAAGGGTGTTTGAGGGTAGTGAGTGATAATGCAGTGGGATATCATGAGTTATCTCAAGAGTCATGAACCTAAAATTACTATTGTGAATGATGTGTAGCATGTATATATTATATTTAGTACATAGCCACGCTCAGATGCCACCGCTTGAGGCCTTAGACTCCTAAATGTAGCAGATTCACGATATCCTAGCATATATTGCATGTGTCAGTGTACTATATGGGGAGATATTTTAAGAACACACATAAGTATTTTCGCGAGTCTAAGGTGAAAATACAAGCATGAGAATGAAATGTCACCCCCACAAGTGTAAAAAACATTGTGTATTGCACACATGATGTTTTAATGGTTGTTTTCTAAGACTTGTTGTTTTGGTTAGAGGTAACTCAGCGGTACATTTAAATTGAAGTTGTCCAGAACTATGCATGGGCACTTCAGAGCATTAATATGCAACGTTCAATATGGGAACGCTTGCGTGATGCGCAAATACAAGAAAATATCCAATATCAACAATTCTATATACATATATAGCTAGTATATATAATTCCTGTGTAATGGTAAGTTATGAATCAAATACACTCCAATTATGTGGTAATTCTATATAACTAACTTACATGAACTATGCTTCAAAACCACTACTCACACAAATTACACCACCTAGCTAATCCTTTTCCCAATGATTTACTTAATATTTATTTAATTAATTAATTTACTTCTTATTCATTTGGTTGTTAGCTTTTGTTTACCCATTGATGATATTATTAACTCATTTAATTGGTGAGCAAGCGAAGCGAGCGAGAGACTATATAGGGGTAACAAATTGAGTGTCAGGGATATATGTTTGCTTATATATATGTTAGGACGTACATACGTCATCATGTTTTTGTGTTTGCTTGGGAGTCGACCCGTCCCCATACTCTACTAAACGGAATCCTTTGATTTATTGACTGTATCATCAAATTGCTTACCCATTTGAATTAGGTTGTGTCTGACACATCTGATTTTGTGCAGATGCAGTTACAGTTTAAAAACTTAGAGTTCATTTTCTATTCTAATTAGCAGTAGTTATCTTGGCTAATGCACTGTTTGTCATAGTTTAGCTCTACCCTACAGTAGCTATTGCTCTTACTTGAAATTCCGTTTCCAAAAGTTGAGTCAGGAAGTAAATCTTGAGTTGTTATATCCAGTCAGCAAGTGTGTGTGAAAGTGTAGAGTGTTGTGTTATGCCATAGATAGAAAACACGTTTTCTATCTATGGTTATGCAACTACTGCTTAGCTAAATAATAGCACAACAGCTTATATGGCTAATGCTGTAGTAAGAAAGTCGCCATTTGGGATAAGACTATAAACTGTGCGGTAATTCCGTAGAAATGCACTTTTTGTCTTGTTTTTTCAAATAGCTGCGGCAAGTGGTTACTATGGTATTGAAACCCTTTACCATATGTCATTAAAAAACTTGGCCGTTTTTAATTTGCTGGAGTGCTAATTTTTGTCAGGAACACAGGTCATTTAGATCAAGCTATCCATACTATAATAGTCAATGGCTACTTGTAGTTACTTTTAGGACTAAATAGACTTAATGATGCCTTCTAAAACATCAGATCTAAGACTTCACTCCAAGCAAACTAAATGAATGTAGCCTTATTGTTACTTTTGGATACAGATTTTTTAATCAACTTTTATCAGATTCTACCTTGTGTGAATTACTTGTGCACACTGGCTCACTTGCCATTTGTGCTGATGCACATCACTAGTTATTTTGTAATTGTTATTTTTTGTATTGTTTGCCTATTTACAGAACATTGAGAGTCTGGAGTATATAAGCTTGTGTATAGTTAACAGCTAGAAGCTAGATATTACATACCTAATGTTTATTGTTAAGGAGTCATATGGGTAAGCTAAATAAATTGTGTGGGAATCGAACCAGCAAGTTAAAAGCCAATGTTTATAAGTAAATATATCACTAGAAATACCTTCAGGTATATAATACATTTGCTATAAGTGACGAATCCACCTTTTGAGGTAGCTGTGAGTAACTATGTTACCAACTGACCAGCATTGAATCATGATCTCATACAAGATCCTGGGACATCCTGGTGGAGGTGGCAATCGATATCCATTGGAGATCATCTGCAAAGCCTATAAGTTTAATGCAAAACTATAAACCATAACAACACAGTAAGTGAAGCAAATACATGTTACTGTAGATGTGGGCTGTTAAGTGTCCCCTTTTTGTTAAGAGCTGTTTTATGTTAAGTACCTATTTTCTTCTCAGCTTTTAGCACTTTTTATTAAGTGCTCCACACATCTCGTCTACTGTTAATTGGTGCTCACCCCCAGTTTTGTTGGTTAACCCTCACAGTTAAGTGCATACTTCTCTCGACACAACCTTAAAATTCTGGTGGCAGCATACCAGAGCAAGTCATCATAGAGAAATGCTCTGGCAGTGTTCCAAGTGATTGTAAAAAGCCTTAGAAAGTCTTTGCATTGAACTACATCGTGGTCAGTGCATTGGTCACATGTAAAACAAGCATTGGTCATTATGTAAAACAAGTCTTACAATGATCCAATCATTATCGGCTGACATAATTATAACAATAGCAAATTATCTCAGTTCGAACAGCTAACATGTGAGAAAATTTGCTCTTATTATAAGTCGTAGCATGTATCAGACAAGCTGGCCTGACAATTCAACAGGAACAGTGCGAGTGGGATAGTATGTACAGAAAGGCACAGAGTGGGGAATCTGATTACCGTATGACTGCTCTCAAAGAATATAGTAACCGCAAGACTATAAAAGATTCAGGGGTTTCCTAGGTACCATTGGATAATATATAATCAGAGATTTATCAGCAACTTTGCAAATTGATTTTTTATGTTGACTTTGGCAACCAGTGGCAAGTCACTGCAGGGGGTGGAGTGGATGCCAGAGATGGATACAACACAGATAGCTTCAAAATTGTCAGTCTACTTTTGTTCTGTTAACCATGCCACAAGTTAAGGATTCCTTACATAGCACACAGATGCATCAGATACAGGGTACAGCCTGCAATTGAGGTATTGAACTATAATATTCAAGGAAACTAAAAGGGGCAGATTCTCGTTATTAGGTGACTGAGTTAACAAGTTTGGCCTTTCTTGTCTGTATTAATCATTGTCATGATCACTACTTCTATGGAAGATATTTTGTGGTAATAGACAATGCTGTGCTCTCCTGACTGAGACACAGTTCAACCGGCATCTGCCCAGAATTCGGCATATAGATTATCTATTGACCGGAAGTAAAAATGGCAATGTTGGCGGGATGAGCTGTTAAGTATGAACCCTGTAGAGCCTAATCTGCTACTAAGCTATGACAACCAGCCGGCAAACAAACACTCCAATTCTGTTTTTATACTGTTAAGGGGTACTGCTATGCTACAGTCTCATTCTCAACAGTCCAACGAAAATTCTCTTTTTTTTCCAAGATTCTTATTATTCGTTGAATTTTTTTACTCCTCTAATTTATCACTTCACAATTTCTTTCTCAGACTTCATTTACTCATTAGATGTATTCTCTCTCTTTCACAGGCTTTTTTCTTTAAAAAAAAAGATGTAGTACAGTTATTTTTAGAACAGGAAGAGTGCAACGGAAGGTGGATGCATGCTGCTTATCATACGTCGTGGAGTTTCCAATTGTGATTCAGTCTATGTTATAGTCTCGTATGTTTGCTTGTATTGTTTTTTTTTATTAAACTGCAAACTCAGAAAGCACACCATGGCTAATATGGTGGTGGCTAATACCAATACGTTTTTGAGAGCACTAATACCAATGAGTTTTTGAGAGCAACCGGAACCCCAAGTAGGCTACCCTCAGCTAAATTGGAGGCCCCTCCACAGGCACCATACTGTTTAATCAGTGCAATTTATAGCTCACCTCTTTGTTGCTATACTGTTGGAATGGCTTGGCTCCCAGTGACCATATCTCATAAAGAACACACCCATAGCTCCATACATCACTGGCACTAGACCACGTACGATGCATAATGGACTCTGGAGCAGTCCACTTGACAGGAATCATTCCTCCACTCGACTGGTAGATGCCTTCTTCTTGAAGATCTCTTGATAGACCAAAGTCAGCAATCTGCAGCAGTGATATGTGTGTGGGATAGAGAAGAGAGTATAGGTCGCTCATAGTTGATTAATTCACAAATGTTTTAAAAACTGGGAAAGGACACATCATTATTATTATTCCTCTCTTCTCTCTTGTTCTGTACGTAATTCAGGTGAAATTTTACATAAATATCTATGAAACACATACATATTATGTATGTAATAAGCCGATAGTGGTAGTAGTAGTAGGCAAGACTATTTTAGTATTCATGGTGTTCAGCACATGCCCTTGTGTACTTACTTCTTCCTTGCCCAAATACCCAATATCAATGAACATACCAACCAATGCTAACTTATCAAATACCTTGCAGGTCTCGTCCAGTGACAACAACACATTACGTGCTGCCAGATCCCTATGGATGTAGCCCTTAGTAGCCAAATAGCTCATGGCACTCGCTATTTGTCGTGAAAAAGACAGCAATTGAGATGGTAAGACTTCTGGACTTCTAGTAACAAATACATACATACATACATATATGTAGTCAATAATGAAGGCTCTCTCTTCCTTCCCTCTTCGTGATAGAATTTTTTTCTTTGTATTTGGATTAAATGAAATTGTTGTCTTTCGAGTGTATTCTTTGTAGGTGGCAAACCAAGTGGTTGATTATCATTCACCATTTATAGATATGGCACATTACATCCAGCAATCTCATGAACTAGCAAATAGATCAGCAGTCAGGATTATAAAACAAGACTGTTCAAAATGACTGCAAAACTCAGTTAGATTGTTGTTGTTTATTTTATCACTTCTAACTGCTCCCTCCCAGAATATAATCATTTGTTTGCCGTTCACAAAATATATACTCTGAAGACCACAATTGGATTTCAACTAATCACATTTTAAGCACACAGTTATTGTGCTATATAGTACCATACTAGCTGGTTATTATGAATTCGCGTATATACACAATTGCCTCATCTATTATTAATAATATGCGTGTGTGACTGTAACGATGACAATGACAATGGTGACAAATGATGGTGTGTATTCATGAATAATTCATGAGCTAGCTCAGTTGGTAAAGTGTCATTACCTCCTGAATAGATAAAGCATCACGCTTTAATCCGCTCTATCTTGACAAGAAAAAAGAACAAGACAAGAAAAATTGTGCTAAAATTTGGCGGTCAAGCACACTTACCATTAAACTGACCAGAAATGACAGCTTAGTAATTCTTGAAGTGGAGTGCATTATAACCTATTATATCCTTTCCTCCTTTTCCCCCCAATAGGTCTTGCCCTTGTTTGTTCCCTTATAAAAACTGAGTGTCTGTATTCATGAATAATTCATATGTGGAACTGAGTTGAGTTCACCTGCAGTAGCTAACCTGTAATACACCGCAGATCATTTGTAGAAGAACGGCAGAGAAGCAGGACAGTTCAAGGGTCAAGAAAAGTAGAAGCAGGTGAGAAAAGGCTGACTGATGTAACCATTTCAATGAAATAGTGAAATAAAATACCAAGATTAAACAGAAATACCTTGTGCTCTAACATGCTAATATTTGTCATCAAGCGCCCCAGTGTGGCAGGGTAAAGTGTGGTAGGGTAAAGTGTGGTCGCATTCAGCAGAAGGCAATGGAAATGAAGGCAATAAAAAGGACAGAGATACTAAGGAGCAGGAGAGATAGACAAAGGAGGAGAATGGTATACAGGAGCTCAAGAGAGGAATAAGAAAAAAACTGAATAAGAAAATAGTGAGATTCAGGAACAAAGAGAGGAGAGGGAAATAATGGATAAAAATACCTTATATTCTGTATTCCTAACTCGCAAAAGTTAGTTACATCTGCTAGTGATAACATAATTCTATTCTGCATTATTTATTTCTCTACAATTTCCCTGTACCTTGTTTTCATTGAAGGCAGATGGGTGTGCAAACTTCCTCTAGGCATCAACTCCATTACTATTTTGTAGTGTTTCTGCAATATCAATAATAACATAGTAACACATCAACAATGGTGGATAATATATAATGTTGTTTTGGATGTGAATATAATTATCTTGTAACTCACCATCCCTCTGTATGTGTTAATGACCACACCCACTATGGTGACAATATTGGGATGACTAAACTGGCCCAAGATGGCTGCCTCTTGTAAGAAATGGATCTTGTCCTCTTCACTTGCTCTATCTTCTATCTTCTTTATGGCCACTTCTTCTTCGTATCCTACCGTGTTCATCCACACTCCCTTACATACAGTACCAAATGCACCACTTCCTAAGACACCAGTTTCTCTATCAACAAATTAAAGTGAAATAATATGAATTAAATAGTGTTTCGTCAGTGGAGCACATGGACAAGCACATAAATAATTATCTCCAGAGTATTTATAATCATTGCCAGCTGTCACTAACCTAATATCTTGGGATGGTATAATATTAATCCTCAACTTCATCAACTCTGCTATGAGATCTTCCTCTACACTGGATGGAGTCCAGTATTCTGATGCATAATCATAGTCATCATCATCATCAATGGAAGAATATAATTTATTGTCTTCATTTGGCTCAATAACTTTGTATAATTGTGAATAGTGAGACTCCATGTCATTGCTGCACTCAGGAGTAGACGAATCAGCATTTGCAATTACCATATCTCTGGCAGTGGGTGACAGATGTTTCTGTTTGAATGCCAAGCTATCATATGTATCTTCCTTACACTTGTCTTGAAATTTCTTCTTATTTTTGTTTCTGATATAGTAACAAGAGAAAAGGAAAGCGAAGAGTGTAGCTACGGTCAACAAAACTCCTAAGCTTGCAGACAACACAGCTGTGATACTATTAGTATTTACTTCAAATTGCTCAGTAGTTTTGGCAAATTTAGTAGATAAAGTTCCATTTATTGTTATTGAAGATGTAGACCATAGGTTGTCTGTTCCTGTGTTGGTAGACAAGGTTGACTGGATTTCTTCTGTGGTAGTATTGTTAACATTCGAGCAAATTACATAAGATTTGACTGAACTATCAAAGCATTTGATGAATACAGACAGAACAATTTCAGCCAGTCCAAATATCCCTGAATATATTTGTTTGTCAGAGTTTCCAGTGATGGGAACAACAAATCTGTCTATGAGTTCATTGTTATCTATTGGACTGTCATCATCCACTAGTTCTATGAACAGTTCCTTTCTGCTTGTAGGCTAAACAACAAAAATTGGAATAGAAAATTAAACCAGCAAACATTTATGATGTATGATAGCTTTTGAGGGGTCCTGTAATTAAAATGTTAAGGTTGTAGTTCATTAAGTATTAGGCACGAACTAGTTAAAAAAATAGACCATTTTTACAGACCATTAAAATTAAAGACAGTAAGCTGAGAAAGATTAAAATAACCGATAAATTAGAGAAAATAACCATATAGCTACTATTTTTTATTCATCACAACTGTCAAAATCATTATTGTATATGTGGCAGTCAGTGGGAAAAGTACAAATTTGTTGAACAAGATATTTTTTTTGTCTATTTCAGGAAACTACAGTACATACCTGCTGATACCCTACATATTGCTCAAAACTATTTGTTCTCCAAATTACAATGCTTTGAAAGTTGAGTTAATTTTAACCTTAAATTTGAGAAAACTGTTTCTCAAAGCATTCATTTCTTGTTTTGATTAAATAGCTAGACTCTTGTATTAAATATAATAGTATAAAATGATTCAATGGCCTTCACTATTCAATTGTAATGAGGCATACCTACTTTTTTTTTTTTTTTTTTTTTTAAAAGATGTTATAATGGGAAAGACAATTTTAAAATGCAATATATTACAGCATAATATTGACTTACTATCACATCTGTAAACAGGCGAATAGGATTACTAGTTCCATAGACTGAACTGCCAAAATGATCTTCCGTTAATGATTTACGTGAAAGTGTCTCAAAATAATTACATTGCCCCCTGCGCTCAGTTCTCCATTGACTGACAGGACTTCTCAACTCTCTCCAGCAAATTAGGAACATGTAGTCACAGGTAGTTTCTAGGCAGTGGTAGTGGTCACAACAACCACTCCCATTTGAACAGGGGCTACCTATATCAGCACATTTTCCACCAGGATTATGCACGGAATGGAATGTAGCATCCACAGAAAACTTTTAAATTCTTTTTTCACAGAACAGGCCTGTGTATCCTGTCTGGCACTTACAGTGGAAAGATTCAACGCCATTCACACAAACTCCATGGAAGTTGCACCTCTCTGGGCCAACTGTACATTCATTCAGATCATTCTGGCAATTAGCACCTGTAAATCCAGGAAGACAGGAACATTTGTAAGATTCCAACTGATCAATACACTTTGCGTTAGAGTTATTACAAGCCACTCCCATACAGTCGTTAATTTTCTCAGAGCAGTAAATCCCAGTATATCCTGGCTGGCAGGTACAGCCATTGTCAAGTTCACAGAATTGTCCACAGAAAGGAAACTCACATACCAGAGAAGATGTGAAGGTGATAGTGGCAAGTCCAAATATTCCCTGGACCACTTTAGGTCCAGTATCACCTACACGAGACAGTTCAATAAGAAATCTTTCTGCCAAGATTGAGAAACCGTGCTGTAGCTCAATGTGGATTTGAACCTTTTTTTCCTGAAATAAAGAAATTTTGAACTCTTTAATCAATGTCATTGATATAATAATTATAATTATATATATATATATATATATATATATATATATATATATATATATATACACTCAAACCTCTCTTATCCGGACAGTCTGGGACCTGTTTGTGAGTGTGTAAGGCTCACAAGCTAAGGACCACTCTGCTAGCAGAGATTGAGCACAGCAGCTAGCCTTTGTAGCTGTGCCCAACTTAATATTTTGTTTTCTTGTTTGTGTTGCTAGGCCTCTCAACTGCTCACTACCATAAAAAGGCAGGATAGGCAAAACTAGCCAAGCTATTGCCACAGATTACCAAAGATACAAACTTCCATGTAACCTTTCAATTGTCACCTTCATCAAGAAAAAACATGTGGCATGTGACTAAAGTGTGAATTGAGAATGATTCAGCATAATGAATGAGCATGCTCCAATGATACAGGAAGTGACTCAGCATGTATGCTAATAATATTAAGTATCAAATGAAATAGAAATAATAAAGGTGTGTTGTGTAAAACAATAAAGAAATAATGTTAATGTTTGGTGTTTGGGTAAGGCCCAAACATACTGGGGGCCAGGCATTTGTGATGAGTTATTGTTCCAGCTGTAGTGGTATTAACATATTAACAGCTCTTTTGTATGTTTTTCCACCACTGCACACCTCCACTGCTCTAACGAGACCATCCTTGCCTGGAAACACCTGTGTAATTCTTGCCAATGGCCATCTTTGGTTTTTCATTAATGTTTCATCCTTGAGATACACAACTTCACCAACTTGTGGATTCTTTCTTTCCTTTCTCCATTTACTTCTGGATTGGAGGGATTGCAAATAACCAGCTTTCCATGCAGTTTCATAATTTTGACACAATTTCTGTACCAACTGCCACCTCTTCAGTGATGATATTTTTGCTGCCGATGTTGTTGTGGTTGGTGGTGACTTCATAGGCCTGTGGATGAGAAAATGTGCAGGAGTGAGCACTAGTCCATCCTCTGCTTCAACACTGTCCACTGCCACAAGTGGCCTACTGTTCATGATAGCTTCAATTTCAGTTGTGACATTCAGCATTTCGTCCAGCCTCAATGGATGTGGTTCCACAATTTTTTGTAATAACTTCTTCATAACTTTTACCCCAGCCTCCCAAATTCCACCAAAATGTGGTGATCTGGGTGGTGAGAAATGCCATTTGATATGCTGTGTACTTTGGTCCATGGTGATTTGCTGCTGTGTCTTTGCCAATATCGTCTGAATTTTTTTAATTTCATTGGCTGCACCAATAAAATTGCTGCCGTTATCCGAATAGATGTCACTTGGGCTGCCTCTCCTGTTACTGAATCTTTTCAGAGCTGCCATAAATTCAATAGTATCCAATGTCTTGCATATCTCAATGTGGATACATCTAGTTGTCATGCTGACAAATAGACATAAATAACTTTTCACCATCACTGGACGTCTCACTGCACCTTCTTTGATTGTGATTGGGCCAGCAAAGTCAATGCCACACTTGAAGAATGGCGGCTGCAACGTGGTCCTCACTGGTGGCAGCATACCCATTTGTTGAGTCAATGGGTTAGCATTGACTTGCTGGCACTTATGACATGATTTGGCAATTAGCTTCAGTTGATTTTTAATACCAATGATGTAGTATTCATTGCCCACAATGCTGATGATTGTTGAAACACTAGCGTGCTGGTATGTTTTGTGGTAGGTGGACAACATCAACTTGGTTAATTTGTGTTTGGCTGAAAGGGGGATCAATTGTCTTTCTTCTACTCTGCCTCTTCCAATCATGATTTGTTTGTCAGTATCCATTCTGACACACAGCCCCCCCAAGGGTGAGCCTTTGGGCACCGTTGACTTTTTTGACAATGCATTCCATTCTGCTGCAAAGCTTTGCATTTGTTGAATTCTAATCAATGCATGTTTGGCATACCTCAAGTCATCACAACTTAAATGAGTGGGAGTTGGTGGGTTCACATTCAACTTCCTGATCCTGTAGGCAGTGAGAAATTTGAGCAGCCATGCTACAATTCTATTCAATTTAGCATACGAGGAATATATGTCCCACAACTTGCAATTTTCCACTGTTCCCATGGCAACCAACACTATTGCATCTTTCTTCATTCCTGGTAAATGGTCATCAGGGATGTACACAGTCACTTCCGGCCACACCTCTTCTTTGCACAACCATTCTGGCCCCTCCCACCATAATTTGGAAGTAATGAGCTCAGTTGCAGACACGCCTCTGCTTGGCAAATCAGCTGGATTCTCATTGGAACTAACATGTCTCCATTTGACTTGTGGCAGCAGTTCAGTAATCAATGACACACGGTTTGCCACGAATGTTTTTAACTTGCACAAAGGTTTTTGTAACCATGCCAAGACTATCATGGAATCTGACCAACAAATAGTATTGGATAATGGTATTTGCAACAATGCTGCTACATGTGACAACAATTGAGAAAGCAACTTAGCAGCCTCCAATTCCAGCTCGGGCAACGTCCTTTTTTTCAATGGGCATACCCTAGCTTTGGTATAAAGGAGTGAACATTTGACATTGTTGTTGTTGCTTTTGATTCTGGCATACACGGCAGCTGCAAATGCTTTGCAGCTACTATCTGCAAAACCATGTAGTGTTACCATGGTGACATCACTGACCATGCCTGTATATCTGTTGATGGGATGGCACTTGACCATGTGCATTTCTTCCAACCACTGTTGCCAAGATTCAACTAATGTAGCAGGTATTTCTTCATCCCAACCAATATTGTTCTCCCACAAGCATTGCAACAATATATTGCCTGTTATGGTGTATGGTGCCATCAAGCCTAGCACATCGTAAATTCCAGCCACTACTCTAGCCACAACCCTTTGGGTTACCTTCTCAACAGTTGGTGGGGAGGGTGTAGTCACAAACAGACAGTCCATGGATGCATCCCAGTGAGTGCCCAGTGTCTTCAATGCATCCTGTTTCACCAGCAACTTCCTGTCTTCCGTTTCCACCAATTCTTGTGGAATTAAATCGAGCACTTCCGTGGATGATGAACGCCATTTCTTCAGTGTCATTCCTGCTGCATTAAGCTGCTGGCATAATGATTGCTGCAATTCAATTGCTTCCTCCACTGTTGCTGCTCCTGATAGGAAATCATCCACATAAAATGATTGCAATATTTCCTTACTTGTTGCTGGATACTTGCGTTTGTTATTTTTTGCATGGAGCCTGATGACAGATGTAGCAATGAATGGAGATGGCCTAATACCGAATGTTAGTCTCGTCATTCTAGCCACTGCAATCCTTCCATCACTGGTTCTGCAGAAAAATCTGTGGTATTCTTTATCATCAGGATGTAACTCAATCTCTCGGTACATTTTGCTAATATCTGCAGTTATAGCAATTTTGTGATTTCTAAATTTCAGAAGCACATCTGCTATCAGTGGGTACAGATTAGGTCCTACTAAAAATAAGTCATTGATAGCCACACCACTGGATGATTTTGCAGAACCATCAAATACAGGACGTATTTTTGTTGATGTCGATTCTGGCTTCACAACACCTTGTACAGGTAGGTAGTACATGCCATTATTAATTTCATTCTGTGGCACAATCTCAGCATGTCCCATTGAGATGTAGCTGCTCAATTCCTTATTGAATGAATCCAAAACTTGCAATTTCAACATTTTCCTTTCGTTTTGCAGGAATCTAGCTTTGGCCATGTTCCTTGATTCACCTAGTTGTGGTAGATTTGCTACTCTTGGTAATTTGCATACGTATCTTCCATCCTCCTTCTGATGCACCGAGTCATGAAATTGTTTTACTGCTGATTTTTCTTCTGCAGTCAATTTGGAAGCTGTTGGCACTTTCTCCAATTGATACATGGATTGAAATAACATGGCATCCTCATCCTCTGTCAATTCCACTTTAAGACTTGTTGCTTTTTTATTTGCTGCTGTTGATGCTGCAGGTCCTGACACTGACCATCCAAACATGGTATTGATGGCAGTAATTCTTGCTTTGGCACAGAATTTCTTTTCGTCACTGGTCCAAAACAATGGCAAGTCATTGGTGCCTATAATAGCATCAAGTTGGCCTCCAAATTGTGGATCAGCAAGTGTGAGTCCATGCAGTATTTCATGCTTTGCCACTTCCTGTGGCAGTTCTGGTGGTGTTGCAGCTGGTAGTGTTGGAGCTATTGCTACACCAATTGGTATGTCCACAGATGAAGGATGTACAGTAGAGATGCTGATGGTACTCCAATGTGTTAATTTGCTTTCAGCCACAGTGCCTTTCATGATCATATTCACTGGTTTTCTTTCTGGCTGCAAAAAGCTTGCCACATCCTCTGAAATTATCGAGTGTGTGGAGCAATTATCCAGTGCCGCTCGTGCTGTGATTCTTCTTCCTTGATGTTGAAGAGTCACTAATGCTGTGTGGATGAATCCAGCACCGAGAGTTGGCACACTGCAATTGCTGTCATTTTTGTCACTTGGTTTTCCTTGTGTGACACTTGATAATGCTGTTACTGGTTTTTCCTGCTTCTTGTTGTCTTCATCCTTGTGTAGGAGATAATTATGTTTGAGTTTGCAAAATTTGCAGCTGTATGTGGATGTGCAATTGGTCACCGCATGGCTACTATGCAAACAATTGTGGCAGCACTTGTGTTGCTTAACCCACTGCCAACGTTGAGTCACTGTTGCATCTTTAAATCTTTTACATCTATACAGTGGATGCTGACTCTCTTTGCACACAGGACACACCTTCTTCTGCGGTTGGCTTTCTGTCTTGGCCACTGCTGTCACAGGTGTAGTTGTCACCAGTGGTGTCACTGTTGGAGTTTGCTGCCTGTGTTGCCACTTGGGTGCTGCAATATTCCTGCCTCTCTTTGGGAGATTATGGGAGAGTGGTGTCACAAAGTCAGTGAATGTCTTCAGTGTGGGCAACTTGTCATCCGAACCTAAGTGTTTGGTCCACTCTGTGAGCAATTCTGAATCAAAATCTTTCACTATCAATGCCACAGTCAACATCTCAATATTTTTTGCTTCTAACTTGTCCATTTCCATCAACACTCTTTGTGATCTATCCATCATCAACTTCATGCTCTCTCTTGAATAATCGTACTTATCCCTCTTGACTAACTCATCCACTAGTTGTGGAAATATGATTGTTTTCCTTCCATAGTTTGCTTGTAATTCAGTCATTGCTGCATCATATCCAGTGGAATAACAACCAAGCACCACATTCCTGGCATCACCGTCGTCCATAACTTCAGCTAGTATGCTCAATTTGTCTGAGTCTGAGTAATATCTTTTGTGAGTATCCATCATGGCAGTGAATCTTGTTTTGAAAATTTGAAATTCTCGAGGCTTGCCACTAAACGTTGGTGGCTTCACCTTGTATGGTGGTGGCACCATTGGCATAGGGCTAGTTCCAGTTGCCGTTGCGGCTGCTGCAGGTGTAGTTGTCACTGCTGCTTCTGCAAACAATTTGGTTGATAATTCTTCATGAATTGTTTCTGCTCTAGCCAATTGTCCAGCCACAAAAGTGTTTGCTTTGTATGGTTTCATGTCACTGATTATTGATTCCAGCTCCTCCCTTCTTGCATTGCCTTCCATGCTGAAAGAAGCTGAACCTCTGACACTATTTTTCAACCATAGAGAAGCACTCCTTTGTATTTTGTTATTTCTTTGAGCCAATGATCCTAATTCAGCATATTCCAATAATCTTTCCAAATCATTGTCATGACTCTGTTCCACCTCATCATTTGCCTGATCCTCTGCTAGAATTTCTGTAGCTTCTTTCCCTTCTAGCTCCAATGCATTTAAGTAGGCATGATGCACTTCACTATGCTCATCAGCTGCATTTCGTGCTGTTTCAATCTTGGTGGTCAACTCTTTCAATTTGATTGTGTCAAGCTCTTCTGATACTAATTTTAATGCATATTTGATTGCTTTGGTGGTTTTTGTCCTACAGCGGGACCTCTTATTCTTTAGTGAATTACTGTCAACCATTTCTATTCCTTTCTTTTCAATTGCTTTTATTTCCAAATTCAAATTATCTGCTTCCAATTAACTGTTTCCAGTTATTAATTTCGATTATCTATTTCCAATTATCTTTTTCCAATTATCAATTTCAATTATCTATTTCCAGTTATCAATTCTTGATTCGAATACAGTTCTTTCTCTGTAAAAGGACTTCAGCCACTCAATCTGTGCTGATGTTTCTAGGTCCCTCCTCTAGTGAAGTTGCTGTATTTCTTTGTCGATAGAGTTGGATTATAAGCTTATACAGCTTCCAAGTCACTTTCTTCCTTCAATAGCTTTGTTTCTTGAGCTTAGGCCACTGGTCCTTCTCCCAAACCCCTGTCTCGCATCCGGCTCGAAGGACCAATGTTTGTGAGTGTGTAAGGCTCACAAGCTAAGGACCACTCTGCTAGCAGAGATTGAGCACAGCAGCTAGCCTTTGTAGCTGTGCCCAACTTAATATTTTGTTTTCTTGTTTGTGTTGCTAGGCCTCTCAACTGCTCACTACCATAAAAAGGCAGGATAGGCAAAACTAGCCAAGCTATTGCCACAGATTACCAAAGATACAAACTTCCATGTAACCTTTCAATTGTCACCTTCATCAAGAAAAAACATGTGGCATGTGACTAAAGTGTGAATTGAGAATGATTCAGCATAATGAATGAGCATGCTCCAATGATACAGGAAGTGACTCAGCATGTATGCTAATAATATTAAGTATCAAATGAAATAGAAATAATAAAGGTGTGTTGTGTAAAACAATAAAGAAATAATGTTAATGTTTGGTGTTTGGGTAAGGCCCAAACAGGACCAAGGGGTGTCCGTAACTAAGAAATGTCCGTAACTCAGAAATACTTAATTTATTCGGTGATGAACCGTGTATACAATTAATTATTTGATAATTGAATTAGTATATTACTTAAAATTAACAAAAACACCTGTAAATACATGAATCAATTTATTTAAAATATGAAGTGATTTTAGTTTGCTTTATAGATTTCAAGCGACGCTGAGCTGCATCGTCTCTCCAACTTTTTACCAGCATAAGATGTGCAGAGTGTGTGTTGCCTTTGGACTCCAACCACTTCAAAGCAGTATTGAAAGCAGCACAAGCTTGGAATGGAGTAACTGCATTTGAAGCTTCATCTTCATTCGGACTCAGATTCTTCTCTCTCTTGCAACGCATCTTCTACAATTTCTTAATCGTTCATGTCCAAATATCATTCACTGTAGATTTTTGGGGGGGGGGGGGGTTCCACACTCCATAGCTGATATTTTTCCAGCTGCTCTAACCTCTTTGGGTAGGCTACACCTGAGGAATGTAGCTGTAAAAAACGTGGAAAACAAGTAAGCCAGGTTGGTTGCTATAACTACTGCGCTTGCTCGAAATAACACATGAAATAACTTGAGTTATTTCACTGTCACATACCTAAGTCAAATTGTGAAGGTATCCAGAATGAAATAGTAAATATATAGATTAATCATTGAATACTGCAGAATATCACGAATCTTATGCTGGCATTTACACGAGTGCCGCAGGCATGAGTGTAAATGCCACTGACAGACGAGTGATGTTCCTGCGGTATTTATTGTGTATTGATCATGCGCGAATGGCATAGAAACCGAGTAGCTAATGTAATGGATGCTGCCAAGAAGTCTTTCAATTTTTTTAATTCAGATGAAGTGTTTGAAATTTTTTTCTCTAATATTCAAGGTAGAGTAGAAAGGGAATGTGAAAGGCAAGAAGTACCGCCATCTTATAGCATAGAGAGTGAACAATCAGTTAGTCTTGACTATGAGGATGTACGGAAGATTTTAGAAGAGCAAAAAACAACAACTGTAATACTCAAAATAAAACATTACCCGACTTGAGAACGTGGTAGCTATCATTCGTGCAAAGTGATAAATAAAAAGCGAAAAATTGAGAATATTTCACCCAAAGAATTAGACAGACTTCTCGTGGAGTGCAAGCAGTGTAGTCTATATGAACCAAGCACTCTCATAGCTAGTAATTAAAGTCTCTGCATTCATATGAAGCTATTTTATTTAACCAAATTAATGTAATTGGCACAGTATGGTATTATAGAATTAGCAGACCCTCAGGGGACACAATAAGTGTAAAAATGTAGCTTAGGGGGACACAATAACCCAATGCAATAACACACGATACTTTACTATTCAATACATTTTCTACGTAAAGGCACTCAATAGGCTGATTCAGTACACAAAATATATATATTATATATTATATATATATATTATATATTCTCTCTCACTTACCAAATTAATTCCAAAAAAGACAAATTTTTTTCTAGATCCATATCTCTCTAATAGACTACCAAATTTTTGCTTTCTAAAAGAAGTTGGAGGGCAGACTAGGTTGTTAATAGTCGGCAAATTGTTATTAGGTCGTGGAGGTATTCTTCGACATACACTAAATGTGTAATTGCAAGAAGTAACAGCACAAGAAGAACTCTGACAACATCCTTGACCTCTATGGCAAGCTTCATCTGCACAACGACCTCCGCGATTTTCAAATTTGTTTATTACAAGTAAAATTTTATATTGTCCGGGTGCCCACACTACTTTCTGTATTATAAAGAGACACATTTTTTTAAATGAGCACATACAGACAGACAGACAGACAGACAGACAGAGAGACAGACAGACAGGCAGACAGACAGAGAGACAGGCAGACAGACAGAGAGACAGGCAGACAGACATTCTTACCACAATAAGAACCATTAATATTGTCAAAAATGCCGTTGTATTCATTTCTGTGATACAATTATACAATTAATGTAATAGGAGCCTGGTAATACAAAAGAATAATGCTCAAACTTACCTTGATTTAGAAAATACAATGGCTTGTAGTAATACTTTCATCCTTTATGTTACCTATGCTAGATTGTAATCTATTCATATAATTCCATGATAGGAAGTGTAACGATGTGGGAAGACTGCATTGTGTTAGTTCACAAAAATGAAAAGGTAATATTCAAAAAATGATTCTGTCATCTTACTCAGACTAGACCTAAGATCCTAATTCCACTAAATAAATTAAAATGATGAGGATCAAATAGTTGAGCATACCAGGGCGTTTATGCAGCCATGAAACATTCTCAATTTTGACTTTTTATGTTGAAATTAGTGGTAAAACACAAGAGGACTAATATAGCAAATTTTACTCGTTCTAACAGCCAATACTGTTAATTAAAACTTAACCCGACGTTTTGACCTCTTGCCAAAGTCACCCCTGAAGAGAACTTCAACAAGAAGTCGAAACGTTGGGTTAAGTTTTAATTAACAATATTGGCTGTTAGAATGAGAAAAATGTGCTATTATTATAATTATTTCAGCTGAGAATGATTGAATCAAGAGAACTAATGCACTTACATGAGAAATATTCCCAAAGCCGAGAACCAAAACAACTAATTTACCACCACCAGAATTTCAAAAGTGAGAACCAGAAGTGTACCTGACCACCTTGTTCTGGAGTAGCCACACGGGAAGAGTAAAGGTCCATTCACTCACCAACAGAAGCTGGAAGAACACCACAGCTTGGGAAGAGGGTCACCAGTCGTCTCTGACACAGATGACACGGCAATTTGATCAGGACCACAGACGATAATCAGACTTCAGATCCCAACGCGCTGACATCGCAAGTTTTGCAGCCTCGACCCACGGGTAGGAGCAGAACGAGAGTAGAGCAGTGCAGGCACTTCAGCTTTGGTCACCTTCCTCCATAGTCACTACCAGAGAAATTTTATAGAACTTGGAACTGAGAGGTGAGTGTTCGAGTATGTACAAAATCTATATAATGAGGTGAAGGGTTTACATGTATTGAGATCTACACAACTGGAAGCACATAGCTCAATGTATGGATAGGATTAGAAAGAAGACAAAGTACTGAGGTAAGTGTATACATCACAGAATATATAATGGTATGGAAAGGTCCATGACAATTTAGTACATCATAACCTTTATGTGCATGTACACTGTATCGAGAACAAGAATTGCCTTGAAAAATAATTTTTGTGTCAACATTTTTTCAAAGCCAAGATATTATTTGACCATTCACCAAATGGCAATTGCATTTTGTATGCATGTTCATGTTTCAATATTTCACTTATAATTAAGAATAAAAATGTTTACAGTGAATTAAAAGAAAGCACTAGGAGAAGTTAGTTAATTTAGCTCTAAAATAATTTTATCCAAATTAGCTATAGTTATTGCCATTTGCCATTTACCAAAATGATTTAGAATTGAAAACCATTGATTAAAAAGTGATCATTATGTTTTTTATTAAAAACAGTGCAATTAACAGTAGCTTCAATACTTACCTCATAGTTTTCTAGAGCCTTCCTGCGCACAAACCTTCTTCAGATAGACCTCAGTAGTTATGCACACCACCATTCATGGGTGACAGTAGTCTCCCGACAGACCCATTTCACCGCTTGCGGTAGGTAAAGGGTCTGGCTCGCGAGACTAGAGGGGGGACAGTATTCACTCCGGACCCTTTATTAATTTTTTCCGGGAAGTTGCGTGCTCGGAAACTGACACAGGTTTTAGTTAATTTAAAAGAGCTTAGTGCGGTACTGCTGTCCCAACCTCAGGAAATAACAGCAATCAGCAGAAGATTGACCATGTTCGGAGTGTTGGTCGACGTGTCGGGTTCTATGCGATCAGCCTACGCCGTTGATGAATCGAGGAATGCCACCGTGAGTCGATCTCATGCTATCTTTACAACTATTCTGAATATAGTGAAGAAGGAGTGTAATCGGAAGGATGAAATCTTTGTTGGCGCTTTTGGGGTAGATGCTGGATCCGTTAGCACCTGCGACTTATTCGGCTTGTTGAATAAATCTACTAAAGTTCCCAGTGAACTACAGGGGTTGAAGCCAGGAGTGGAAGCAATAGTGCACATCGCTAAATCTGAAGGATATGATGGCACTGTAGACTGGATAAGGAAAGAATTGTCTGAAGAAATGGCCAAAGACTTATTCAGACTGATGTGCATAAAGCCAAGCACTAAAAGAGAGCTACTGAGTAAATTACCATCCAATATGGAAGCTAAATGTGTTCAAGTTTACAATGATAATGAGAAACGTGTATTTGGAATACTACGTCCTTTCGGTGTACGTGATCGAGAACAAGATAGAATACGAAATTCTGATGCTTTTCGATGTGCTGAAGACTTAGTGAATCGTAAAAGTGAAATTATGGCAGAATTTATATCAGACATACAAACACCAAAGTCTCTACATGCACCAAGAGTTGTTGAACTCTTCCAAGAATTAAATTTAGATGAAGATGACCGTCGGAGGGGTTCTTCTGATTCAGTTCGCAAGAACATTGATGAAATCTTGAAATCTATTGAACCATATATATATGGATATACTCCGATGGTGAGAGCAATGCGTGATGCCTTGAGGGTATTTCAAAACTTCAATAGAACTCATCCTGACAAGCAAATGACCCTCCTTTTATTGACAGATGGTCAATCAAGTGATGGCGATCCAAAAGAAATAGCTGAACAAATTAAGCAACTGGGCGTGACCATTGTCACATGTTTTCTGACTGATCAACATCTGGACGATCCGTACAGATGTTACGATGACTCAGAAAATAGCTCTCCGTTAAGCCCAGTTTTGTTAGAAATGAGTTCTACTAAACACAATAATGACTCTCCAATGTATTATCTTGCTGATGCAGGATGGAAGCTACCTCTGTCAGGAGAGAGCAGGTTGTACATTGAAGCAAATACTCTTGAAATTGTTAACGAAGTTTGTGAAAAAGTCGTCTCTGAATTGAACAATCCTTGCAGAGACGGCGTTACAGATATTCTGAATGTTGTTGGGGTACAAGATTTGATTGGGGAGAGTTTTGAGAATTTCGAACCAGGAGACCAGAAGAACACTGGCACTTGCTACGCTCATGCCGTTGCAGCTGTTACTTGCTTTGCCATGCATCGTGTATTAGAAAGAGAAGGCGGCCACCCAGAATTCAAAACAATTCGTGAAGAGCTTATTCAAGAATTCGGGGAACATGGAGCAGATACTCTCAAAGTTCTTCATAAAAGGTGTCCTCAATACCGACTTAGGTATAAGGAAGTGAGTGAGAGAGATGCAAGAGCTGCTTTGAATTGTAGAAGGCCATTGGTTGCTACTTTCACGTATTCTAAAAAGCAGAAGAAAGAATTTTGTGAATTCTATCGCTCTAATTCTGGTGGCATTCTTGATAAAGAAAACTTGCAAGGTACGCACAATAATAAGTGAAAAGTTTGCAATTCAATTTTGAAAATTATATTGTTTTTTTTTTCTCCCATAGATGATTCAGCTGAACTCATTGGCCATGCAGTTGTGTTATTAAAAGCATATCCAAACTGCTTGAAGTTTGCTAATTCGTGGGGCAGCTCATTTGGGGACGAAGGCTTTTTCAAGATCAAAGACTCAAGTGTTCTCAGCGACATGACATTTTTTGACATTTACTGGGAGGAGGATGACCTAACCAAAGAAGAAAAGAAGCAATACAGACAAGCAGCCAATAAAAGATTACTCGAATTATCTGATGAGTATAAAAGTCTTAAAGACTTACCATTCCAGTGTCCGAATTGTGAAGGAGTGTATAAAATGTACGAATTTAGTGGGAATCATGAAAGAGCTACATGCCCTAATGAACAGTGTAGCAATCGGAAGTTTAAACCTAACTACCAGGATATTGGAAAAACTCTTTATCTCAGAGATTGCAGAAAAAGATAGACATACTTTCTGTACTTGGGCTCATTTAGTTATCAGTACTAACATTATGCCATGTAGTATTATAGTCATGATTTTTGTAATAATCATTTTATTCTATAATGAATATTAGAGTAACATTTTGTAGCGTTCATTTTGCATTAGAAATTGATCATGTTTCTTGTTATTGGTGGTTTGTGTTGTGGTGGTTGACAGGTAGCCACACACAGAGTTGCAGTGGTTGTGGGCACAACCACACTGGCTCTGTGCCATGCCACAAGGGTCGGTTAAGAATTAGTAGTATATCAGTGAGTGCAGCCATTCAAGCAACAGCTAAGCTGATCTGCAGTGAGTTCGTGTCTCAAATCTATCAAACTCAAACATGCAAAATATAAAAGACATGCAAATCAGATAGTTAGTTACATATTATGGTTAAGATACTGGTGAAGGTTTATATAACTAGCTTCATGCTAGCAAGGTTGTGTTCAATGGCTGAAATTTACTTAAAAATAGCATGAGGAATCATTTTCAATGGATTTTCAAGTAAATGCGAAGAGCGACACCCGCGGCCCGCGTGTGTGTCTCACAGTTCGTCTACTTCGCGCCGACTAGGTGTTTTTCTTCGGAGGGATTATAGGAGTACTTCGTCTGTGACTTTTCTCCCATAGAATGTCAGACACAGTGGAATTGAAGTACGACGGAAGGTCGTACGAAATGTCTCCAACGGACCACTAGTATTTGGAGTAAGTATAATGTGTTACGTGCAAATTCTAAGTTGTATGTGGCGGACTCTTCTTACAACCATGTTTCTACGAATACTAATGTTGTTTGACAGTTGGATCCTAAAACCATTTGGTTGAAAGATGTTGGCGGTAGATGCTACTTTCCTGAAGGGGAAGAGTTCAAGTATGGAGATATGGAGGAGCACACTTACTCGTTCTTTGTAGAAGGATATAGCTACAAGCGTTGAAAAGTAAAAAAAATTGTTTGAAGCGGATAGCTTGCTGCTACTTTGTGTTAGTATTGTACAAACTGTGAATTCATAGATTTGTGTGTTGGTTGTTAGAGTCCCGCTAACATTTGTATCCAACCCTAGTGGGGATCAAGCTGGTTCTGGTTCCAGTAGCACACCATGCAGATCAATCATAGGCCTTGGAAATTAAATGTATAATAGCTGTACCCATAAAAGTGGTTAGAGCAAAGAAGGAGATTAGTACAGGAGGAAAAATAGAATTCTATCCATATGAAGCTACATATTTGGACCTTAAGCCATCAACTGCCAATGCCTCATTTATTAGGTCTGAAATTCAAAAGATATGGGGGGCAGAATACATTATTGTATCTAATGATGGCTTAGAGATAGTAGATACTTCTGCTACTAAAGGTATGTTAGAGTTTTTGAAGTAGTTTTTTTTTTTTATTCTTGTGTGTATATATTGGCTTAGTAGCCATTGTTATACTAGGTATATATTACAATCTACTCAAATTGATTACAATTCAGTTATTCATTGAAGCAATTGTTTTTGTTCTATAGATTCATGCAAACTCAGAAATTTCTATTATAGCTACGGGGGGGGGGGGGGGGGGGGGGGGGGGGGGGGTGGGGGGGGGGGGGGGGGGGGGGGGGGGGGGAGAGTGTATAGTACTTGGCTATAGTAGAGCAAGACAATCATTTGAAAGGCACATATGTTGATTTCCAAATTAAAACACTTGTGTGATATTGCTATCCTTTTTAAGAAAGGAATTTTGATTGCAGGCATCAAGTTTTGGAAGGTGGGGAGCAGAAAAATATTTGCCATTTCCACTGAAGTACCGCGGGCCAAGAAGCGTAGATGCTCCAACGCAGATGAAGACTCTCTTCTTACTGAAAAACTTAACTCATTAGATTCAAAGGTTTCTAAAATATTGAAGGTTGCTCCATATTACAAAGTACCCTTGGGTTTGTTAGCCCAACTGCATGACACATTCAAATGTAACATATGCAAATCTTCACCATTAATCCCTCCAGGTATATTTGCCCGATGCTGTAAGCAATTCTTGGGTGCATGGAGTGTATGGCCAAGTGGTGCATTGGGGAGGATGGAAGGAGAGACTGTCCCCTTTGCAGGTCTGATCGGGGTTATTCTGATACTTCAAAGATTCTGGGCTTGGACGATTTTTTGATAACTATTAGAGATCTACTTCAAGTACCTGATGAGCAGTCCAAAGATTAAAGTACAGATTTGGATTAACTGATGTTTTCTTGTCTTAATAATTGATATGAACATAGACTAATGAATTGAAAATGAAGTACACTGCTGAACATTGCATGCACAGTATCTTAGGAATATCGTCATTAATTTTAATAGCGATTGAGGGAAGGGTACGTGTGTTTGGATTGTTAGGGCGAGTGTTTGTGCTTGGTGTTTGTGTCTGTCCATAATGACGAAGGCGAAGTGTGCGTATCATGAATAGTAGATAAGCTAGGACTAGTTTGTAAAGCATCGCCACATTCTGTAGAAAAGGCGATTTTGAAGCAAAGACTATACTGTAGCTACAGGTGGAATCAGTGAGGAAAGAGGGCGAATGTTTCAGAAGTTTTACAAAGCCTACCTCCACAATCCCGATAAAAGGACTGCAACCCCGACAGATTAAGGAAAAGAAGGGATTCCAAGATACATGAAGAGAGAAAAGAAGGATAAGAAAAACACTACTTTTTTTTGCTTCAAATAGCAACAATAACCATATGTAATAATAGATTGAGCCTTTCTGAAATGTGAAAAAATCTTAGTTGTTGCTGGGAATCGAACAGTACTACTCAGTATAAAGATAAAAAGGAGAGAGTATTGGTTCACATTGTCCTGGTTAAAGCCAGAAGTGCTGGGTTCCAGATTCCCAGGTGACACCTAAGATTTCTTTTCACATTTTTCCTTTGCTTCTCTTTAGTTTTTATGAAGAATTAGAGAATAATAATAATAATATTAATAATTTTAAATTATGAAAGTCAATGGATGGGTTGGCACAATCTAAACTGGTTGAGGCATTCCCTCCTGTATTATTACCACACTGACAACTGTTGTAAGAGGTAGCTAGTAGGACGGGTTTGTATAATACTTGCAGCACCTGAATAACTGGTAGCCTCTAATTTCCAGATTATAAGGGAAGTTACACTTAATGTACTCATTTAATCTGGCAATGATAAAACATCAATAGGGGGGGGGGGTGATACTGCAAGATATTTCGCTCATCAGGCTTTATTTTCACTCCCCTCTGGCTCCATAAATTTGTAGTAGTGCTGTGTAGTCTATTGCTGGAACTGATCATGAATCAAACAAGTTTTTAATATTAAGTTGCAAACTATTATTTATGCTGCTAAGTTGCAACCAATGCTGTAATGAACAGCATTGTTCATTACAGCATTGGTCAACTTAGCAGCATAAAATAGTTCTTTTCTCTCTTCATATATTATATATAAATGTATTAGCTACTAATGACAATGGAGTAGATAAACAGCTATATTGTCAGATACAGCCATATTGATAATAGCTACTGAACCTAGTACAACAATTTTAACAAAAAGTCATTCTCATGCATAAAATATATATTTCTCCCATGTTAAATAACTATAGCAGAAAACCATGAACAAAATTTCAATCACTGTAGCGAAATATAATAAATAGCTATAATTTTTTTCACTGTAGCTAATCCACATGGTATCTATTACATATGGAGTCTTTAACAAAAAGTCGTTCTCATGCATAAAATATATATTTCTCCCATGTTAAATAACTATAGCAAAAATCATGAACAAAATTTCAATCACTGTAGCGAAATGCTATAATTTTTTTCACTGTAGCTAATCCACATGGTATCTATTACATTTGGAGTCTCAAAAAGTCGTTCTCATGCATAAAATATATATTTCTCCCATGTTAAAAAACTATAGCAGAAAACCATGAACAAAATTTCAATCACTGTAGCGAAATATAATAAATAGCTATAATTTTTTTCATTGTAGCTAATCCACATGGTATCGACTACATGTGGAGTCTTTTTTTCTCAAAACTTGAAATAGGCAGGTTAGAATGCCTGGATTGAGAACAATTGTTTTCAGTTCAGCTAGAAATCTAAGGTTGCTTGCTATAAATTATTTAATTACTGATGGCACTTGTAAGGTAGGTGGTAAAGGGTTTTCAACACAGGTAAACAAAAAAAAAGCATTAGGTAATGGTCATCAATTTTCAATTTTTCAATTATTAAAGGTTTTAAATAATAGAAAAAGTGATAAAAGTAAAAATGAATAAATTAAAATAGGTGACTTTGTAATAAGTTGTAAGTATTCATTTTATTGATATCTCAATGGCCCAAATGTTCACTCACCCTATAGCTATTGCCATTTGCCATTTACCAAAATGATTTAGAATTGAAAACCATTGATTAAAAAGTGATCATTATTATGAATCAGAACATTATTCTAACTAATTTTAGTTTTAGTTATAAAAACAGCAGCTTGACACTTTGATTTCAACAAATTGGTAAGGATTAGCAGATTAAAACAGTGCAATTAACAGTAGCTTCAATACTTACCTGTTTTCTGGAGCCTTCCTGCGCACAAACCTTCTTCAGATAGACCTCAGTAGTTATGCACACCACCATTCATGGGTGACAGTAGTCTCCCGACAGACCCATTTCACCGCTTGCGGTAGGTAAAGGTTCTGGCTCGCGAGACTAGAGGGCGGACAGTATTCACTCCGGACCCTTTATTAATTTTTTCCGGGAAGTTGCGTGCTCGGAAACTGACACAGGTTTTAGTTAATTTAAAAGAGCTTAGTGCGGTACTGCTGTCCCAACCTCAGGAAATAACAGCAATCAGCAGAAGATTGACCATGTTCGGAGTGTTGGTCGACGTGTCGGGTTCTATGCGATCAGCCTACACCGTTGATGAATCGAGGAATGCCACCGTGAGTCGATCTCATGCTATCTTTACAACTATTCTGAATATAGTGAAGAAGGAGTGTAATCGGAAGGATGAAATCTTTGTTGGCGCTTTTGGGGTAGATGCTGGATCCGTTAGCACCTGCGACTTATTCGGCTTGTTGAATAAATCTACTAAAGTTCCCAGTGAACTACAGGGGTTGAAGCCAGGAGTGGAAGCAATAGTGCACATTGCTAAATCTGAAGGATATCATGGCACTGTAGACTGGATAAGGAAAGAATTGTCTGAAGAAATGGCCAAAGACTTATTCAGACTGATGTGCATAAAGCCAAGCACTAAAAGAGAGCTACTGAGTAAATTACCATCCAATATTGAAGCTAAATGTGTTCAAGTTTACAATGATAATGAGAAACGTGTATTTGGAATACTACGTGCTTTCGGTGTTGATGTACGTGATCGAGAACAAGATAGAATACGAAATTCTGATGCTTTTCGATGTGCTGAAGACTTAGTGAATCGTAAAAGTGAAATTATGGCAGAATTTATATCAGACATACAAACACCAAAGTCTCTACATGCACCAAGAGTTGTTGAACTCTTCCAAGAATTAAATTTAGATGAAGATGACCGTCGGAGGGGTTCTTCTGATTCAGTTCGCAAGAACATGATGAAATCTTGAAATCTATTGAACCATATATATATGGATATACTCCGATGGTGAGAGCAATGCGTGATGCCTTGAGGGTATTTCAAAACTTCAATAGAACTCATCCTGACAAGCAAATGACCCTCCTTTTATTGACAGATGGTCAATCAAGTGATGGCGATCCAAAAGAAATAGCTGAACAAATTAAGCAACTGGGCGTGACCATTGTCACATGTTTTCTGACTGATCAACATCTGGACGATCCGTACAGATGTTACGATGACTCAGAAAATAGCTCTCTATTAAGCCCAGATTTGTTAAAAATGAGTTCTGCTAAACACAATAATGACTCTCCAATGTATTATCTTGCTGATGCAGGATGGAAGCTACCTCTGTCAGGAGAGAGCAGGTTGTACATTGAAGCAAATACTCTTGAAATTGTTAACGAAGTTTGTGAAAAAGTCGTCTCTGAATTGAACAATCCTTGCAGAGACGGCGTTACAGATATTCTGAATGTTGTTGGGGTACAAGATTTGATTGGGGAGAGTTTTGAGAATTTCGAACCAGGAGACCAGAAGAACACTGGCACTTGCTACGCTCATGCCGTTGCAGCTGTTACTTGCTTTGCCATGCATCGTGTATTAGAAAGAGAAGGCGGCCACCCAGAATTCAAAACAATTCGTGAAGAGCTTATTCAAGAATTCGGGGAACATGGAGCAGTTACTCTCAAAGTTCTTCATGAAAGGTGTCCTCAATACCGACTTAGGTATAAGGAAGTGAGTGAGAGAGATGCAAGAGCTGCTTTGAATTGTAGAAGGCCATTGGTTGCTACTTTCACGTATTCTAAAAAGCAGAAGAAAGAATTTTGTGAATTCTATCGCTCTAATTCTGGTGGCATTCTTGATAAAGAAAACTTGCAAGGTACGCACAATAATAAGTGAAAAGTTTGCAATTCAATTTTGAAAATTATATTGTTTTTTTCTTCCTCCCATAGATGATTCAGCTGAACTCATTGGCCATGCAGTTGTATTATTAAAAGCATATCCAAACTGCTTGAAGTTTGCTAATTCGTGGGGCAGCTCATTTGGGGACGAAGGCTTTTTCAAGATCAAAGACTCAAGTGTTCTCAGCGACGTGACATTTTTTGACATTTACTGGGAGGAGGATGACCTAACCAAAGAAGAAAAGAAGCAATACAGACAAGCAGCCAATAAAAGATTACTCGAATTATCTGATGAGTATAAAAGTCTTAAAGACTTACCATTTCAGTGTCCGAATTGTGAAGGAGTGTACAAAATGTACGAATTTAGTGGAAATCATGAAAAAGCTATGTGCCCTAATGAACAGTGTAGCAATCGGAAGTTTAAACCTAACTACCAGGATCTTGGAAAAACTCTTTATCTCAGAGATTGCAGAAAAAGATAGACATACTTCTGTACTTGGGCTCATTTAGTTATCAGTACTAACATTATGCCATGTAGTATTAAGTCATGATTTTTGTAATAATCATTTTATTTTTTTTATTGTATAATGAATATTAGAGTAACATTTTGTAGTGTTCATTTTGCATTAGAAATTGATCACGTTTCTTGTTTTTGGTTTGTGTTGTGGTGGTTGACAGGTAGCCACACAGAGATGCTGGGGTTGTGGGCACAACCACACTGGCTCTGTGCCATGCCACAAGGGTTGGTTAAGGGTGCTCACACATCCGGTTAGCGGTACGCCCACACAAATCAATTAACTGTTGCTATGGAAGGTAACTCCGATTCTATTACCTTGCAGGTCCACGCTGCCTGGGGGATCTCTGGGACCCGTCAACTGACAGCCAACTGATCAAGAATAACTAACACACAAACGGAACTGCAAGAGTTATGAAGCCTCAAAGTCTCAAAAGTAAACGCCACTATTTGGAAACAGAGGAAGACTACGGAAGCTGGAATTTCGTCCACCGCTTGCTATAGCTAATTGTTACAAAGTTGTCGATTTTGTTTTTCTCATTTCTATTTTGTTTTATATTTATTTACATTTTCACGTGATTTTTTTCCAGTCGGGTCACGACTGTACACTATATTAAAAAACTAAATCGACAACTTTAATTACCTTGTTAAGTTATGCCGCAGTACTAAAAATGAAAGACTAACTCTTCGTCCTTCTGGACTTGGACTGCAAAATAGATTCCAATTGTCTCGCACTTTTTTGCTACCGTGCAATTTTCTAGCCCCGCCCTCCGTTAGCCGAGTTAACTATACTTACCACGGTCTGCCAGGAAGCTCTTATCTATGCGCGGGTATATAAGGTCCGCCCTCTACCTCTACAACTCGGTGGTTTCGTGGTTTATATATCAGTGAGTGCAACCATTCAAGCAACAGCTAAGCTGATCTGCAGTGAGTTCGTGTCTCAAATCTATCAAACTCAAACATGCAAAATATAAAAGACATGCAAATCAGATAGTTAGTTACATATTATGGTTAAGATACTGGTGAAGGTTTATATAACTAGCTTCATGCTAGCAAGGTTGTGTTCAATGCTGAAATTTACTTAAAAATAGCATGAGGAATCATTTTAATTAAAAAAAATGAAGTATCCCATGATTCTGTTTTTGTTGCTCTGGTGTTGCAATTGTAAACTGGTTTTGCTGTGTTCCATTCCAGATTTAGTAGGACTATGTATATTGTATGAGGCAGCGTACAATTAATGGAGATATTTCACAATTGTTTATTATACGTTGTCTTTTCTAAAACAGTGAATGTTCAGATGTGGCTCCACATGAGTCCATAACTACACATGTATGTGATTGAGTGTATTATATGCATTCACTGTTTTTCAAATTGAGCTTAATAATGCATATGTCAAGAAAACTGAAATAATTATATTCAGATCAATTCATAATTAACTAGCTACCAACAATGAGATCAATTTTTGCTGGCAGTAACCTCTAATACATACTAAATATTGCTATTCCATTTTCGCACTTCTTTGACATCTTTGTGAAATCCATACAAATGTTGTTGACCACAGTTAATGTACTGGTGGTTAGTATCCTCGAACATCTAGGGCCAACCACGAAGTCTACTAATTGTGGTCCAATTTTCGGGACTTGTGAAATTATTGGGACTTGGGAGAGAAATTTTCGGAACTTGAGGAACTTTCTCACTAGAATTGAACAGATGAATTATATCGAGAATTGGGCTAATTAACTACTTTCTGTGATAAGATAAATCTTGCATGTCACATATTATTATCATCGCATAGTAAAAGTCTTTATGTGGAATTGATATGAAATTTGGTGAAGAATTGACAGCTTTTAGTCAAAATGGCTGGAAACACAAGAATAATAATAATATGCCTTAATATTTAATTCCTTAGACCTCCTTGCCAGGAAATTCATACAAATGTAATCAACCACAAGTAATTACAGGTACTTTTTTGTAGTAACCATGGAACATCTGGTGTCAACCATCTTCCTCACCACTCATTCAATTATTCTGATATTTCCACCCAATTGCCAGATGACAAGTTTCTCAAGTCCAATAATTGTATTAAATTAATTTGTTTTGTTGTTATTTTAACACAATAAGTATGTAAACAAGTGGAGGGAGGGAAAAGTTAGTATTTACTCAGCACACTTCAACATAATTATTTCATTTGACAGTTGACTTTGGACATAAGTCATTCCTTTTGGGTTGCCAAAGCATTACTTTACAGTCACTTTGTCCTAGTGAGTCACGTTGCTGATCTTTTACCCACAAGTTAGGCATTGTTTGTAATTTGCAGTTCTTACATGACTAGTGTTTCTTGCAGTCCATAAGCCAGCAGTCCAAAACAATACATTTAATGCAGATACAGGAAGTTGTACATGGAGTACATTACATTATACATACATTTTTAACCACACATTTTTCCCCTTTACTTTTGCAAGGTGTAGGTTAAATTCTGAGCACTTTGAGGCTTCATATTTACATTGTCTGGATAGAGTAGCTCTTCCTCTTTCTAACAATATAAGCCTGGGGTCTGGGAAACTTTCTTGGAGCTCGTGGTGGAAGTGTTTCTTGAGGTCTTCTAAAATGGCTTTAGAATTGTGGCTTTAGTAAATTTGGGCTGAATTTGTTTCACCCACAGACTTCTAAATGCCAGGTACCCAATCACAGGTCGGTGGACTGGTAGGAGGCAGATAGAAAATCAGATGGAAAATAGCCTGAGTGGGGCTTGAACTCAGGACCTCAGGCCCTGAGCAAAGGGTACAATCACTACACCACATAGCCACCACTACACACATACACAAAGGTAAAGGGTCGGATACACCAGACTAGCTTGGTAAAGCATTATTTTGCAATTTCTAAAGAATAGCCACAGTGGTGCCAGTTACCTGACATTAATTTACATATGGAGGTGGGCATTGAAGGGTATGTAGCTAATATTGAACACCCTTACCTTGGTAGTTTGGCTATACATTTATAATTTGGTAAAGAATCTTTTCACTACAACAGCACGAAGGGTTTGGTAAAGGATCATTATCAGTGAAATTTCTACCCTTATAATACACACAAAACATAAAATTGTTGTTCTCGTCAAGCCACAGAACCGTGGGTTGTTTTCATTGGCCCACCAAATAGCATCAGGTCAATCAATGGCACTGTCAGAATATGGAAAGCCTGCATTAAAAAAGAAAAAAATAAGTGACACACAAAAAAGCAAACACATTTTACTACAAAAGCCATTCACTTCACTCCAATTACAGTACTTTCAATTATCCCAACAGCATTCCCTTCTATGCCACATGTCAAAGAAATCAGACAACCAGGGTTTCATACAGGATTGTTGGCTTGGGGTGGGAGACTCCGAGTGTACTTAGCCACACCCATTTTTGTAACTTACACTACTTTGATGCACATTTTTGATTAGAGTCTATACTTCATACTGATCAGTGTTAATATACTGTAAATCATATAATGCATTTTTGAATTGCTCATAAAAATTCAACCATAGTTGTATATCATACAATTCATTTGTATTCAACTCCCAAATTTCTTGGGGGGGGGGGGGGAGATCCTAGTGCCAGCCCCCTCTGTATGAAACCCTGCTAACTCATATCATAGAGTGGCTGTACAAGCTTCCCTCAACAAATTCATCTAAACAAATGGAAGTAATATTAGCCCACGGGACACAGAGAGATTGTGTGAACATAAGTCTATGAGTGCACCTTTTTTCAATAATTCGGTAACCACATGTCTTCCATCACCAGGTTGTCTCCTACATTGTGAAATTGATTTCAAAGTACTGGATGTCTTTATGTATTGATTGAAAGAGTATTCAGAAGAGATTGGTCAGGTTCTAACCCACTCAGTCAGTGTTATGTTGCTATACTACATGGATTGGCAGAGATGAGATTCTGAGTTATTTTCTTGCTGACTTATTGGTGTTTACTTTAAGAGAGAGAGTTTTGAGTGCTTTAAGTTTACAAATCCACTGAGTCTGTAGTACTATTTTAACTGTTATTTTATTATCATGAACCTTTTTAAAGTCATGTGTAACTTGTGCATGTCAGTCTGGAACCGAGGGGGGTCCATAACAAACTACAAGTCATTTTAATAGACTCACTATATTGATGTCCCCTTACCACAAATCACACATGCGGTTAATGCATTAATAGTTTGTGTCTGGTTGATGGTGTCCATTACTCAGAACACAGAGAGGCTCGAGCTAATTATTTTCTAGAATGAACCCTTTACCTATTTTTCCTGGTGCCATTGATGTCCTCACTGTACATGCATAGTCTGCAAATAACAAACCAGAGTCTATCTGATGTTATACCCTTTCACCATGAATTTGAAAGGACATTTATAATTTGGCCTGACATGTACTTATGAAAGTACATACCACAATAGTGCCAACATTTTATCTGACATGATCTTCCAATTTGAATTTGATCAGGTATTTAAGAATTAGACCGAAATTTGATGTCAAAGTGTTTCTGTTCCCATAGTATACATAACCTTTCATTTTTATTGGACAATGATAATAGTTAATATTAATTTAGTAACCATTTTCATGTGTGTATGCAGGTAAAAGGTTTTGTATCAAGGCGTAATCTATACACAAGCTTCAAAGGACTTGCCAAGTAAGTTTTATATACAGTAAGTGTAATAGGGAATGTAAATTCACTCCATAAATGTCCAGAAATGCCAGAAATGGTCCGTCCCATCCCATCATCCCCGGGACCTTGGGATTCCATGGGATGTCCATCTATTCCACCTATACATACATGTGTGTCTGGGATGGGAAAGACAGTGGGACACATGTATCTATAAGTGGGACAGATGGACGTTCCATGAAATCCAGAGGTCTCATGGGATGATGGGATGGACAGTGGGACACATGTATCATCCCATGGAATCCCAAGGTCCCATGGGACGATATAGACGGTGTAACACATGTAACTATAAGTGGGACAGATGGACATCCCATGGATCCCCATGGGACGATGGGATGGGATGGACAATTTTTCTGGACAGCACTCATTCACATATGTCCAATGTTGCTGTTGACTATGAGAGTTGTAGATTGTTGTAATAGACAGCTGATGGCAAAATAAAATTGGACAGTTAGTGTAGTTAGAACACCAAAAGAGGTGTAATGTAACACCGCATTTTTTACAGTGTAGAATGAAAATGAGCATATTGAAAGTATTGCAGAAAACTCAAGCAGAATGCATTAGTTAAGAATGAGTATTATATATTTTTAAAATGATGACAAAATTAGCTAGTTACTTAGTGTCTATTAATATATTATTTTACAAGAACAGAATTGTGGGTTGATCGTCACTGGCCACAGAGAATCCGAACTGGGTCAGAAGGTAAAGGCTATAAGCCTGCAGGTAAGCCGCCAGAGGTAGAGGAGAAGTTATCAGTTACACTCTTTTACTCATACGCTCTGGTGACCAGCTGCCACCAGAGTTCGCCCAGATAGCTGCCCTCTCCCTGAAGTCTGAATTCAGTTTAGGGTTTAAACTAACATTGGGGAACTAACTGATACGCATGCGTGTCCTGGCTTATATGTCAGAAGACATGCATGCGCACAAATAATGTGGGATGTGGTCACGGAACATCCGGACACAAAATAAGCACAACACACCATGAAATGCGCATACACTGTAGATTACAAACACACAATGTGATTTACTATGCTAATAAATAATTATACATACAACTGTCTCTCAATGACACAACGCATTCCTCTTCTCTTTGGTCTTCTTCTTTGTCTTCATCTCTTTCTCGTTCTCTCTCGTCTCTGTCTCTGTCTCCTCTCCGCCCACAAGAATAATTCTGTTTATGTCATCTGGCATAAAATGTGCATCTTAATTTGGTGTACTAGTTTCTTCTTTAAAGTCATCTTTGCTAGCTTACAACATTGATGAACAAATCATCATTTAGCGTACATTGATATAAAGCACTACATTGATTTAATGTAAGTTGATATTAAATATTTGCACCTTACTAATGGTAGTATAAGCTTCATAAATGTGAATTATTGTTCCTATTGAGTGAAAACAACCTATTTTCTTGTAGTCAAGAATAATATCATGATGTGACAATTGACCAAAAAATAGCCAGTAAAAATTTCAAGATGTTAGTTAAATGAACACGTAGTAATTAACAGCAAAATAGCAGGTAGTAGACAGAATTTTATAATAGCTTTTTATTCTTGGGTTCTTCTGTACACACTTATAGACACAATTATATAGTATTTTCACTAGTCCATGTTAAGTTTTAATTCAGCAATGTTAGTACTAAAAATGACCTCTAGGTATTGTTGCCATGACCTGGCTATAATAAGTTTATGAGTCACTATGGCTAAGCTATAACAAGTTCTTGCATGAGGCTTTGGTACACCCTGGGGAGAGTTCCAATTTCTCTGTTTAGAGCATTCTTATTGCTTTGATGATAGAAGTGATCATTTCCATCAATAACTTTAGCACCATTCCAATCAATGGTGTGCCCGGTTTTGATAGCATGTTCTGCTACGGCAGATGTTATATAAAAGCTATTCCATGAAGTTAAAGCTCTTTGGTTTTTTGTTCCATGAAAATGGAACTCTGGCAACTTTGAATGTGAGAACATGTTTTAAGCCGCATAAGACTTAAAGAAATATTCTTGTGCATGCAAAAGGCAGAGAACATATGAATAAAAAAACTGGAGTGATTTACCAGATACCATGTGGCACATGCAATGAGATATATATTGGACAGGCTGAGGTCATTTTTAGTACTATCATAATAGCACTGATGATGGTCACTGAAGAGTGACTGAAACGTTTGTTGAATTAAACTTAACATGGACTAGTGAAAATACTAGCTATATAATTGTATCTATAAGTATGTCAATACCTAGTCACACAGGACTTTATAAGATCTTCTGCACACACCAAGGTCATAGCTATGTTTCTGAGTGATTTAATATTGTGGTAATTTATAAATGGAGCAATTTACAACTAACCTGTCTATTATTGTACTGCCAGAATGGTTTAGTTCCCAGTGACCATATCTCAATCACAGAGAACACACCCATAGGCTACCCTCACCAATATAGGAGGCTCCTCCAAGCATCATACAGTTTAATCGGTGCAGTTCATAGCTCACCTGTTTGTTACTGTACTGTTGGAATGGCTTGGCTCCCAGTGACCATATCTCATAAAGAACACACCCATAGCTCCACACATCACTGGCACTGGACCACGTACGATACATAATGGACTCTGGAGCAGTTCACTTGACAGGAATCATTCTTCCACTTGACTGGTAGATGCCTTCTTCTTGAAGATCTCTTGATAGACCAAAATCAGCAATCTACAGCAGTGATATGTGCGTGTGTGTGTGAACACAGCCTCATTATTTTCACCCTCTTTTCTCTCGTGCTGTGGGGGTGTGGATATTTATTGAACATACACACATATATTATTCATTTTATACGGGAGAATATCACAAGTCTGTTGGCTGAGAATTTACATGAGTCCACATGCATGGTTGTAAATGTATGGCCAATCAGATGGGTTATATTCCACCATATCCAATGGATGATGAATTAGCTATGTAGTGCTCATGTTTGAATACCACAGTAATGAGTTTCTTGTATTAATAGAAAAGATCCCAGCTATTAATGCATTATATAGTAGAAATGATGTAGTGACCTTCAGTAATAAATTTAAATGGCATACCGAATTCATTAAATGTCATGATGTGAAATTTGATGAATTTGAATTCTAAAAGAAATTATATTGAAGCATAATATTGACTTACTATCACATCTGTAAACAGGCGAATAGGATTATTAATTCCATAGACTGAACTGCCAAAATGATCTTCTGTTAATGATTTACGTGAAAGTGTCTCTAAATAATTACATTGCCCCCTGCGCTCAGTTCTCCATTGACTGACTGGACTTCCCAACTCTCTGCAGCAAATTAGGAACATGTAGTCACAGGTAGTTTCTAGGCAGTGGTAGTGGTCACAACAACCACTCCCATTTGAACAGGGGCTACCTATATCAGCACATTTTCCACCAGGATTATGCACGGAATGGAATGTAGCATCCACAGAAAACTTTTCAATTCTTTTATCACAGAACAGGCCTGTGTATCCTGTCTGGCACTCACAGTGGAAAGATCCAACGCCATTCACAATAACTCCATGGAAGTTGCACCTCTCTGGGCCAACTCTACATTCATTCAGATCATTCTGGCAATTAGCACCTGTAAATCCAGGAAGACAGGAACACTTATAAGATTCCAACTGATCAATACACTTTGTGTTAGAGTTATTGCAAGCCACGCCCACACAGTCGTCAATTTCGTTAGAGCAGTAAGTTCCAGTATATCCTGGCCAGCAGGTACAGCCATTGTCAAGTTCACAGAATTGTATACAGAAGGAATACTCACATGTGATGGAAGATTTGAAGGTGATAGTGGCAAGTCCAAATATTCCCTGCACCACTTTTGGTCCGACATTCCCAACACGAGACAGTTCAATAAAAAAAACTCCACCAAGATGGGGAAATTATGCTGTAGCTCAATGTGAATTTGAACTTTCTGCTCCTAAAAACAATGCTATTGATCTAAATCCACACTCAAACATACTTACATAACGTTACACACACTAAATTACTTCCAGACAAGGTAAGTTGTTTTCGGGATCCATATCTTTCAGTAAGGCCACCTAATCTTTGCTTCCTGTGCGATTTTATATGGCAGGTTAATTGTAATGATTACACTTACAGCAATTACACTTTCTACTTACAAGAATTTTGTATTTATGAAATTTTCACTATTACCAACATGTGAAACACACTATTATTGACTTGGTCACTACACTGGAAAGTGTGAAACTACTATCAGATTGATTGTGATACTACATGATTTGTGATGCAAACGATTTATGAATATTGCACAGGCTTACCATTGAATGTTGCAGAATTGGCTTCATGAACCATACTGTAAAGAATAATTTGTAAGTGCCAATTAAATACAATAAAAAATAATAAAATTACTAATTATTTTGTTCTTTATAGTTACAATTACAATTACCAGTACTTTCAAGTATAGTAATCAATGTAATTAATTACAGTTACAACTTACGATTACAGCAACATTGTTAATAAAAAATAAAACTTCTTCTCTTCAGCAATGTTAAAGATGTTTATTCATTGACTTTGGATTTTTCATTATTAGGGGAACATACTTTATTGTTCACTTGAATTACATAGCACAGGTAGACAGATAGAATGCTGCATTACTCTTATGCATGCAAGCTGAAGTTTAGTATGATGGTTATTTCAATGATAAACTCAAAGTGAAGTATTTTAGAGTAGTACACTGCATCATTGCAATTTTATTTGTAAGACCTGCAATACTTAAATTTTCTCACTGCATTAAATTGAAGCATTATTTAAGGAGAACACTTTCTTTTTCTAATAGCTGCAGTCATGAAATTCTTATCCTATGTAGTCTTCAAAATGAACGAGCCATTTTTTTGCCAAATATAAAAAAGTTCAATAATTAACTGTTAATGTGAGTTGCATGCCAAGTAGCAATATGAATGTGGGGCAGGTAGAGTTATGTATAGCATGTTGCAGCTTTGAATTTTGAGGCAGTCAAATGTGCTACATTAAAGTTGAACCAGGTCTTTGACCTTCGAGCTCATGTATATGCTTCTAAGCTTATAGTTTTCTTTATTTTCCTGATTACTATTAAAACATAAGAACATGAGCTAAGTGTACTTCCTTCCATGCAGCCTCACAGGACCTTTGTTACTCTCTTGCCCTCTTTGCACGTCGCCTCTGCACCACTCTGCTGGATCCTGAGGATTTGTCTAGCTTTCTGGCCTGTAGGCTGATAGCTCTGGACAAGTGCCCAGGGGCGCGCCCAATTGGTGTTTGCGAGACGGTACGCAGGATTGTCGCCAAAGCTATCCTCCATGTCACCAAACAGGACATCCAGGATTCAGCTGGTTCTCGTCAGCTGTGTGGGGGACAAGTTTCTGGCATAGAAGCTGCCATCCACTCTGTCAGGCGTGAGTTTAGCTCTGAGTCTGCGGAAGCTGTTCTACTTGTCGATGCCAGCAATGCATTTAACTCCCTTAACAGGGAGGCCGCCCTTCACAACGTTCAATTCCTCTGTCCTTCATTATCAACTGCCCTCATCAATATGTACCATGCACCAACGGAGTTGTTTGTGGATGGAGTCGTTCTGTCGTCGGAGGAAGGTACTACGCAGGGGGATCCTCTTGCGATGCCTCTCTATGCCATGGCCTCTTTGATCCAACGGTTGGATGATGTTAAGGGTGTACGGCAGGTTTGGTACGCGGATGATGCGTCAGGTACAGGGGGACTGGCCTCTGTGCATTCCTGGTGGAACAAACTGTCGATGATTGGTCCTGCCTTTGGCTACTTTGCAAATGCCTTGAAGACGTGGCTTGTTACCAAGGAGGAGCATTTTGATAGGGCAAAGGAGTTATTTCAGGGCACCAATGTCAATGTCACATGTCATGGGAGGCCGTATCTTGGGTCACCATTGGGCACGGAAGACTACATGAGAGTTTTTGTTCAGGAAAAGGTAAACGGCTGGATTGAGGACCTACAGATGCTCACGGATATTGCCAAGTCTCAACCCCATGCAGCCTACGCAGCGTTCACTCATGGTTATCGGCACAAGTTCTCCTACCTCTCACGTACCACTCCCAACATCGTTTCCATCTTGGCGCCGCTGGAGGAGTTTCTGTCCTCCACCTTCATTCAGGCCTTGACAGGAAGAGCCCCCCCAGATGCTACTGTCCGTGACCCGTTCGCTCTTCCAACTCGGCTGGGGGGGGTTGGCAGTTGTGAACCCAACAAAGTCCTGTCCGCTCGAGCATGAGGCTTCTATTGCCATTACAGATCTGCTAACCACAGCGGTCTCTGCTCAAAGCAACGAATACACCTACGATTGCCTTGCCTCCCAGGTATCGGCTAGGGGCAAAGTGAAGGCCAGCAGGAAGGCTTTGGAGAGAGATACAGCGTCTGATGTCCGAGAGCGAGTACCCGCTCCTCTACAGCGTGCGATAGACTTAGTCCAAGCGAAAGGGGCTTCAAGCTGGCTGACACCCTAGTTGGGCGGAGCCCGACCTCTTCTGAAGGGAGAGGTCGGGTAACAAGCCTATACCCGGGTTTGTTCTGCTGAGTCAGCTAATTTCCTTAGCATTTAACCACACTTCAATCTGATTGGACTGCAACCTACGTTGCAGCAGGGAACAAACCCGGGTATAGGCTTGTTACCCGACCTCTCCCCAGCAGAGGTCGGGCTCCGCCCAACTAGCTGACACCCCTGCCAATAGAGGAGCTGGGCTTCTCACTGCATAAGGGTGCCTTTTGGGATGCTCTGGCGCTGAGATATGGTTGGTCTCCACTGAATGTGCCCGCCCATTGTGCCTGTGGTGTGTCCTTCTCCATACAACATGTGCTGTCCTGCCCTAAGGGTTTTTCCCCCTCCTTACGCCACAATGAGGTGCGAGACTTCACTGCCACAGTGATGACAGAGGTCTGCCGTGACGTTTGTGTCGAGCCACATCTGCAACCACTATTGGGTGAGGCTTTGAATGGGGCAACAGCAATTGCTACTGACGGTGCACGATTAGATGTGGCAGCTTGTGGCTTTTGGGGAGGCAGACACGAGAGGGCCTTCTTTGACATCAGGGTATTCAATCCCCTGGCACAATCGAATTGCCATTCTATCGCCTCGTGCTACAGGAAACACGAACATGCTAAGAAAAGGGCTTATGACCAGCGTGTGAGAGAGGTTGAACGCGGCACCTTTTCACCTGTGGTACTATCCCTTACTGGTGGTATGGGGCCGGCAGCAAGAGTGATTTACAAGAGGCTGGCCTCCATGCTGGCCCAAAAGAGAGACCAATCGTACAGCTCCACCTTGTCATGGTTGAGATGCTCCCTAAACTTTTCGTTGCTAAGATCTTCAATTAAATGTATTAGAGGAGCCTGCTCATCAGTTGGTTGTGCGGCCAGAGACCCACTGCCCCCTGTGGACCTTGCGTCCTCGGAGGTGCGCTTTCATTGACCACTATAGCTGGTGTTTATCTCATTATTTCATTGCCTCTGTTTCCTTGGTTTCTGTTTTTCATTTGCTTTGCTTCATTATAAAAAAACAAAAACAAAACAAAAAACAAACAAAAAAAAACATAACGTTTATTGTAGGAGATGGTTGATAGGTAACCTAATGTACGTAGCTAATTTATTTGCCAGCCACTTGTGCTCGTGGTGCTTGCCTGGCAGGATTAGGTGAGCCAGCACATTTGACTTCACTGCAAAAAGCACACACAAGAATTTCCTGTTCATAGATGTAGGAATGATTTCTTAATTGGGGTGGGTGGGTCAAGTTCCAAGGTAAGGGAGTGTGTTTTCATGCAAAAAAACATTGTCTTCAAATTAAATTAAGGAATTATCATTCACAGCAACTTGTCCAAAATACCTATATAATTGTTCGTCTATAAATGCAGTTGTAGTAAGAAATGCATTCTGAGTAATTCTTACCAGAGGTATTGGAAGATAGCGAGAGGAACACGTGCCCCCAGTGCCTTTCCAGTTCCTACATGTACATATGCTGTTCTCAGCCTTGCAGTTTCTTACCATTTCCTGATATCATTTTTTCTGCACCGGAGAGCCAGAGGAAAAAGGATGAATGGTATATTACAGTCCTCAACTAGCGAACTACAGCTAATGGTGTAGTGTTTCATCGCCCTTTAAAACAGAGCAAAATATTTTTGTTATACTTTATCAAAATCCTCTACTGAGTTTTAAATACGGTTATTATTCTGACACATATAAAGCAGATTATATTCAATATTTTCTAAGCTATAGTTGTCCCTGCACAAAAAGTTTGCTTTAGAACGCTGTACACTGATCTACATGTACAAAGCCTTCTCCAGCAATGGGCATCAAGACTTGAGGGACCTGCAGCACCCTTAGTGGACAGGGCTGCTGATCTGATAGCACTGGCATCGATGCTGTCGAAGACAACAGGGTGTACAGTTTGCGGACCAGTGCAATCTGGGAGGAGTGCCTCAGGAGAGGCTGGCCGGGCAGGAGGGTGCTTCGACATCAGGACGTCCAGGACTGTGGGGGACGTTGGACCTTCCCCGTCCGCAGGATCTGACACTCTGAGGATGCCCCCTTTCCCCCTCTTATCAAGGAGGTCCAGGGCGGCCCCGGTCTTGCCCTGGAACATCAGGTTGGAGAAGTCTCTTGCCACATTTCGATCCTGTCGCCGACGAGCAGCCCCTCTCGGACCTCTGGGAAGTCATTGCTGGAGACACCTCCCCTCCTCAAGAAGAGCATCTAAGTCGCCCCTCTCCCACAAAGCCAGCCTGCGTTCCAAGCAGGCAGCGAGCTCCTTTGGTTTTGCCTTCTTTGATGGTTTTTGAAGACAAGGACAGAGAGGACCGTGACCGCCCTCAGGGCAATAGATTCCAGGGCAGAACCTTCAGCATAGGCCCTAAACAGTCTGGATAATTCTTGGACAAACTTCTTGCCCACCTTCCCAAAGCGTACCTGAAACACGTTCCTCCTCCAGTGCACAGCCTCATGGAAAGCCGTAGAGAGAGAGGCAGAGAATGATGAGGAGTCATACTCACCCCACCTGAAGGTGGACTTAGCCATTGGCTGGGGCGAAGGTAGTTGGAGGGCACTAGATGGAATAGTAGGCCTGCCAGGACTCGATGTGGACGTTGTAGTAGAAGTAGAGGTGGTAGTGGAGGAAAACATATCAAATAAACGGTACTTTGGATGATCTGGAGCACCAATGTTTTGGGGATGAATATAGTGCAACCACCCGCCTCTACTAGCACACGCGTTCTATCTTCTTCAGCCACTGAGCAGCCTTCAACGTTGGCCCAGGATGCTCCTGGGAGTCCTACCGCCGCCATTTCCTCACCCCTGCTACTGCCATCACCACTTGTACCCACCCTGATGTTAAACCTTTGATAATAAATGAATTTACTAAGGAAAAAAGTACTCTTCGACTTGTTTAGCCACAATTGGGTCTGAACTGTAATAATGTCCAAAGAATAATTCATTGGGGTCCACCCTGTGACATTGAGGCGTACATTCAGGAAACTGGAAGAGGTGGAAGGAATGGATTACACACCGAAGCTATTCTATACAATAAAACAAGTATAGGGTTACATGTGTCAGAACAAATGAAGGATTATTGTCGGAACACAACCAAATGCAGACGAGAGGTACTATTTGAAGACTTTGATGACACGAGTTTATATTCTTCTCATCAAGCTCTAATGTGTACTTGATGTGATTTATGTGAACTGAAATGCACTTGTAAAGAATGTAATATGAAATAAATTAACATAATTAATATCTCAATCTTATTATTACAGTAATTCAATTTTTGTGTGAACTGAAATACACTTACCAAGAATATAATATAGAATAAATTGACATAATTAATGAATCTTGATCGTGTAATATTGTCATTAAATTTTTGTGGTTGCTTGTGTGAATTGAAATGCACTTGTAAAGAATGTAATATAGAATAAATTAACATAATAAATGATTCTCAATCATGGATTACAGTAATTACATTTTGTGTGAACTGAAATTCAGTTATAAAGAATATAGTATAGAATAAGTTAACATAATGAATGTAATGTAATTAAATATTTGTGGTTGCTTATGTGAACTGAAATGCACTTGTACAGACTGTAATATAGATTAAATTAACATAATGAATCTCAAATGATCAATGTGTTTGTGGTTGTACGTGTAATATAATAAAATATGAAATAATTAAAGTGTAATTTAATGATCGGTCAGTAAACTTCTTGCACGTTCTTCTATCCAAAGTTTAATTTCAGTATATTTAAGTTTAAGCATTATGTTGGAGTTCTCTGTGGTGAATTGCTTATGTGAGCGGTGAGGAATTATTGTAAAAACTTTAGTTGTGTTGAACAATTGCTCTAAAAATTTTTTTAGGTCAGTTGTGTTCGATTTTACTGTATGGGCAGCTGATTCCTGAGACACTCCATTATGCAGGTCAAAACTAGACAATATTGTGGTCAGTGGCTTCAGCGCATGTGATACACGCAAAATCGACTCCTCTGTAATATTTGAACCCATTCCTGCTAAGATCATCTTGCATTCTCTATTCAAATGTTCCATGTAGAGATCTGCTGGAATATTTTTAGCCTCTCGACCATGTACATTAACTGTACAATTCCATTTCAACTGGGCAGCCATTCGTGGTGAGAAAAAATATCTCAACTGCAGGAGAGTATTTAATGCTTCCGTGGCATAATTTGTGCGACCAGTTGCTTTATAAATCAGCAGCATGTAGCGCGAGCATCGTATAATGCGATTACCACCACCTTCCCGTATGGCGTCTTTAAACTCTAGTAATAAAAGTCCACTTGATAGCATACCACATGCATGTGCATGCACTCCATCCTGAGGTGGCTCTACAGGTGAGGAACTTGCACTTGGAATGTTAGTATCAACAAATATATCCATAAGTTGTGCAATAGCAAGAAGAACTAATCTAGTTTGTTGATCTACAGTAAGGTCTTCAGATTTATCGGGGAAAAACATCATACTTGGACGATCATCAAGGCTATTCATATTAAATATTGTCATTGCAGCTGACAAAATATGAGCTTCTGTTACAAGAACAATAAAATCCTCACATGCATCAAGGTTATCCATTGGTTTCTTAATAACATTACGCCTGTTGATTAAGTTCCTCAATTGATACAAAGTACCACCATCTCTTCCTGATGAAGTATTGTAATATTGTTTCCACATAGCCTACATGATTAGTCAATATATCAGTAAGGCAGTATTGGTATATAAAACTCCACCACTTTCCCTGTCCCACCATAACAATGACTTAGGTGAGGGAGGCTGTAAATAGGACTCAGACAAACCCTCAATATTATCTTAATGTTATTCTCAAAATTCCCCTTCAAAGTATCTTATTATGTGTGAGATTAAACACACTATGTGGAATGATTAATGTTCTTCAAATTACTACAAAAAGTGTCACACATGTGGTATCTACCATAAACATAGTATACTACATGTAGCAACAAGTATATTCAACACTAGCACTACAGAAAAACCACAGTGAACATTATCTAAATGTTTACACCACTTAAATAAAATCATTGAAGGGTATGGTCAAGAAGCATCATCATAGTTGCCAACTTTCTAAAATGAAAAATCGGGATAGGCCACACCCACTAATTAACATTGAGACTTGGCTTTTTTGGTGGAGGAGGAGTAGCCATTTTTTGCTGCTAACACTGCATGTGCATGGTGTGCATGTTGTCATGTGACTGTACATAGAGCTAGTTAACCGATTATTGGCCGTATTATCGGCGAGCGAGCGTAGCGAGCGAGACACTTACAGGGGTAAAAATGAAAAAATCGGGGATGTTTGTTAATTTATTTATATATATGGACGTACGTATGTCATTTTGTACTTTGACCCTCCGTATTTTTGTGTTCGCTCCGCGTTCGATCCCGTCCCAAACTTCACTAAACAGAATTCTCCGGTTTAGCGACCATTACCCGTATCACCTTAGAAATTGAATTGTTTACGGCTTTGAATTGTTTTGCGGGTGCAGCATAGGTGCCAACTGTCCTCGAATGTCGAGGACAGTCCTCGATTTAAGAGCTTTGTCCTTGAGTCCTTGATGACCTATCACTTTCCTATTGTTTGTCCTCGATGATGATGCTGGTCCAGGTTTTATGCAACTCTGCTAACAAATGCTGCATCAAGTTAATCACAACTGACAAGCCAGCTGAGTTAGCACTGCAGTCAGCTGTGCTAGCTCAGCTGGCTTGTGGCTAACAACTGGATGTAACTGTTATAACTCTATTTTCACTGAAGAGCTGCTTGCTCAGTGTAAAAAAGCAACATACTTAGCCGTTAAAGGTCCAGGACCATAGGAACACAATCAACAGCCAGATGATAGCTAGTTAACTTATTTTTTGCAATGACTCAACAGCCAGATGATAGCTAGTTATGTAATTTTTTTGCAATGACATCATAATTAATTACGTAATGTGGGTGTGGTTTGTAGGTGTGGCCATGGGTGTGGCTTATGTCCTTGAAGCTAGTTTGAAAAAGTTGGCACCTATGGTGCAGTTAAAACTCAAAATCTTATGGGAGCTCCATTTCTATTCGAGTTAGTGGCGGTGGTAGGTTAATGCGCTATTTGTCACAGTTATAAGCCCTACTCAACAGTATTTACTTAAAAATGCATTGTCCACTAGACGAACCACGAAGGTAAGTCTTGCTAGGTATGTTCAGTTGTGTGAAAATATTGTGCGTTACAACTACTATTAAGAATATCACAAAGAAAATTTTAAATAACGTGATTTGATTTTGTTGCTTCTTTTTCAATTCAAACTGTTGCGGGAGCGGTTACTATGACATTGAAACCCCTTTACCTCATACGTAATTAAAAAACTCGACTTTATTTTAATAGCTCGAGTGTTAGTTGTTAAAATCAAATTTAATAATAGTGTAGTTTAAGGCTCGCTCGCCATTTGTGCTCAAGCACACCACTAGTTTATTTATTTATATGTTTGGACGTATGTATGTCATTTTGTACTTTGACCCTCCGTATATTTGTGTTCGCTCGGCGTTCGACCCCGTCCCAAACTTCACTAAACAGAATCCTCTGGTTAGCGACCATTACCCGTATGACCTTAGAAATTGAATAGAGGTTATGCAGGAAGTGACGTAGAAGTGACGTTTACTTAGCAACAGTTGCTACGTCGCCATTTTGAGTGGCAAAACGTAGAGTGGCGCGCTGCGTATTCTAGGCTAATTGTGTCTTCACCTGGCTTTTCTGCTTATTATTTCTCGTTGGACGAAGCTTAAATGCGGTACAGGGAAAGTTATCTTAGCTGCAAGCCTGAAGACCCTTACCTCAGCTAAAAGGAAGGATTTATTGAAGATCCTTGGGATAAATATGGCCTGAAGTATCCAGATATATTTTGGTACCTCATTGAATAGACTAGTAAGTATACTGGTGAAACGTTGAAAGCTTATAAAAGTCTTGATTCCCACATGTATTTTATTAATGGTTAGGTAGCTAACGTTAAGGGTGTAGCAGTATCAGGTTCTGATTCCCACTTAATAATTGGTTCAGTGCGTCACTCACAAAGGCTTACAGTACCTCCACCAACTCCTTTGTTCAATGAACTATTTGGATGAACCCTTCATAACAATTGCATTTATTAAACCAATTGAACTGATCGAGACGGAGCTTCTATCTGACCTTGTTGGTAAATGGTTCACCAAGAAGCAACGGTTATTTTAGCACATCTGTCTTCTAGCTTTTCTTCACCATGGAAGGTCCCGTTAGATTATGGCAGGAAAGCAGAGTCTGGAAAGATGATCTGCTGTGATGTAACTGCCCAACAAAATGGTTTCATACGACTGAAGTGCCTGAAGATAAAATGGATTCCCAATGGAAAGTGGCTATGTCCATCCTGTCATCGCATGGGGAAAAAAGTTGAAGTCTAAGTAAACTCTGTTATTGTACAGTTCATTAGCAATGTTTTTTGGAATAATTTCCCCCCAACTGTGAAACAACCGATGGACATAAATTACCTAGTGCACAACTTATGACTAGCTATTTTATCTTTTGGACTAGTATACATTCATTTTGACTGGTCATAATAAAGTTCATTGGTGTTGTTGATTCAAATATAATGTACTATTGACAAAGTAGGCCTATGACTCGTTCAACATGAATTAAACTCTTGACAGTTGACGAGAAAAATCTACTTCACTTTTTGTCAGCTGTGGTTTTTCACCAGTAAATGGTGGAAGCTTGACACAGTAGAGACCAGCACTTTCATGAATATTAAAACCTCTATCTGCTAAAACAAGTTCACCTGGAAATCTTCATATCTTCTTATCTACTACATTATTTTTATCTTCTTTATCTGCTTCATTATTCCTGTGTGTGGTTCACAGTAACTTCACCATTTCCATTATCAAGAGCTGTACCTGGCTTTTGGCAGCTTCTAATCTTGCTGTGTCTTCTCTTCTTCTTTTATTCACTTCAGCACTCCTTTTAAACCCATGCCATCGATAGCTTTCCGTTTTAGAGGGCTTGTATTGTGTGCAAACACTTACGATACGACAGGAGACAAGGGATAGTTACATTAACATCCTGATACAAAATAATCCTTACATAGCCAAGTGTACTCATTAGGTATCGGGTCTTTCCAGCCTACAACCGCTATCCATCTAACATCAGAGCCTTTTTTTAAAGCAGTTCGTACAACCAACAGCCACAAAATCTCTTCACTATTGCCACTCAAAATGGCCGCGTGTAGGGCGTGTACATTTATTACGTCACTTCCTACATAACCTCTATTGTTTGAATTGTTTTGCGGGTGCTGGGAGCTCCATTTCTATTCGAGTTAGTGGCGGTGGTAAGTTAATACACTATTTGTCACAGTTATAGCACTACTCAACAGCATTTACTTGACAATTCATTGTCCACTAGACGAACCACGAAGGTAAGTCTTGCGTAGGTATGTTCAGTTGTGTGAAAGTATTGTGCGTTACAACTACTATTAAGAATATCACAAAGAAAATTTTAAATAACGTGACTTGATTTTGTTGCTTCTTTTTCAATTCAAACAGTTGAGGGGAGTGGTTACTATGGCATTGAATCCCCTTTTTACCGTATATGCGTAATTTAGCAACTCAACTTTATTTTAGTAGTTTGAGTAACAACAGTGTAGTTTAAAGCTCGCTCGCCATTTGTGCTCAAGCGCACCACTAGTTATTTAAACGCGTACCGGGTGACGCCAAATTCTTTTCCGCGGGTAGCAGCCCTTACAAATTCGTCGCCCTTACCGCTTGGCAGTGGAGAAACAATCGTTGCGTGGACTTTTTGTTTGTATTGAGAAACTGTTGGTAGGTGTGTGGCTAACTTATGTAACAATTGGAAAAAGTTATGTGGGCTTATGTAAGAATTCCAGGAAATCCTATTGCAAGTAAGTAAACCGGGCGGGATCGGGGAAAGGCTATGCATCTGTCTCATGTAGATGGTGGAACATTTACATAAAGTTATCACTCAAACAACAATTGTTCAAAGATAAAATTAGGTTTGCAAATATCAACTCATACTTATAAGACATCCCTTAGCATGCCAGTCCTCACACACCGGAACAAGACCTTCAAGTCTATCCAAAGGGCGTAGAGAGTTGCTTCGAATTCTCTTTGAACTTCTAGCTCGAGCCACTGTTAGCTGGTCTCCACCCATTAGGATGTAATGAAAGTCATCCTTGGTGAAAACTGTGGGTTCATCAGAATTCTGACATTCCACTTCAATAAGTTCTGAATGAACTGGAACGTAACTATATGAAGTGCTTCCATTATTGCAACCATGCCCGCATTGCTTGTTTCACTCTGGAAGATCACACCTAATGGAGTCTACATGTGGGATCAGAACATGAGATGTAACACATAGCAATTATAGGATAATGAAAGTTAACTTAAAATTTCAGACTTCTTCCCCATTTCACAAGAATACTCATGTCGGATTCTTTTCACTGCTCCCTTGCCAAACTGCTTGAAGAAGGGCATATATTTTTTTAAGAATTCTGGCTATTAATACACAAAAATTTGAGCGTATACATGTTGTGTCTAATGTACTCGGCCATATTTCATGGATGTTAATTTCCTTCAGACTTGGCAGTGATGGAGAATCTTCAAATTGAGATAGATCAATTCTGTCGCGAACTCCGTAAGCATGAAAATAATGCAATGACTGGGTCTGATGATCACTTCTCATATCCCGTGCACTTGGTTTTATATTTTTATCAATATTATCACCAACCAGTTTGTATGTAGCTAGACCATTACTTCCTGAAGTAGCTGAACTATCTAAAGTAAATACATCCAAAGAAGACACACCAGACAAACTTGATTCCATATGTGATTCAGTTGACGTAACTGAATCTGAATCAGAAGTAATGGGCGATATTATAGGAGAGAAGGAGCAGCTGTCTGATGAATTGGAAGAATAGTTCTCACTAGCAGTAACACATTCTGTATCCAATGCTGTGTCAGCATTCTTTGCCTTGATTGTCTGAGCAGTATCAGGTCGAGGCTCAATCTAAATATAAAATTATTCGTCTGAAGTCAATCTTTACTGTTTAAAAGTACAACAATTAAATTGGTTATGCATGGACCTTAAATATATTGTGTGTAAAGGAAGTGCTGCAAACTACCATCACTCATATCAAATGTGACACCATATCTAGGATTTGAATGGGTTTAAATTACAAATGAGGATGTATGACACTTAGCTGGACAAACTGGTGCTTATTGGTAAACAAGCCAATTTATTCCAGACCCATCCTGGAGTAGGCTCATTACTGGAGCTGTAATTGCAGTTTAAATAGAAGTGCTAACTGGTTAAACAAGGAAGTATTACATAATACTGGCTGGCTGAACTGGTGAAATCTAATACACATGCTAAGTGTGGAGCCTTCTCATGAGACCAGCACTGGCTGAAGCACAGTTGAATACTACAGAGTATGAGATGATAATTTTGGTCAATATAGTACATGCATTCAACTTAACCACCACTAATGGTACCCAAAATTTTAGTGAACCAAACTACACCCTATTCCCATGAACAGCTACAGTGGAGCCTCTGATTAAAAATAAATAAATAAATAAATAAAACCAATACCACTGATGGCTAATTCTGGCTAATTAAAGGGACTTATACTATCCAGTTCAACATTTTGATGCTTGTTTTAATCTTCAGGAGGCTGCCATCTTTGAGATCCGCCTTTTGTTGTGTGGCAGAATGACTACCTGACCGACAGAAAAACGGAGTACTGTAACCCCCTTGTGCATGCATGCTGAGGGGTTAATATAATAATATTAATGATAAACAGCTATCTTTTGTAAAATGTGCTTGTGGTTCCAAGTTTGGCCTAGTGAGTACCAAAGATGGATATTGTTGATTGGCACTATTGCTCCACTCACATTTTTACATTAGCAGCAAGAAGAAACCTCGATACACCTATCTGTAAATTTCAATTTTTGAAAATCTTATATTTTGGATAATTAAGGTTCTTCTGTAGCTATTGAACTACCACAAGCAACACACTCGCATACACACACACACACACACATGCACACATGCATGTAAATTAGCACACACATGCATACACACAATTAAGATTTGAGCTTTCATTAGGAAACTGATATTCAGTGGTAGTAGTAACAAATAAGCATTTTTTTTTCTTCCTAAGAGTATTTCCTGAAATGTCATAGTCCAATGCTAAAAATAATATTATGTTTTCATACCAATGAATCTTGCCGGAACTAAGGATTTCATTTTTCCAGCGATGAACTTCAGCACCATAGTTGTCTCCCGTAGATTTGGTTGATGAAATTGTTGTCTTATGTGACACACAAAGAAGCCATTTCTTGCAACCTGGTATAAACCTAATAAAGAAGTTATCAAAGAAAACTGAATTCAAAATTGCCTTTAAATGGTGGGTCATAAAGTCTCAGACTAACAGCTTCCACTTCATTCATTTCATTTGTGATTTTACTAGACTATAATTATGTTCATATTTACACTAACAAGTAGGGCACAATTAAACTTGGTATTACTACTCAAAGCCTGATTAAGCCAGTCTCAGCTGAACAAGTAAACATTCAATTGTTGTAGCAGGATCTGCTGATCATACAGCCAATAAAACAAGGTGGAGAACTATTAAATAAACCACTGCTGCCCTTCTACTTCAGAACTGCCACCATCTTGTATAGATAAATTGAGCACCATCTTGCTACTTATGCATTGAAGAATAAGACACTAAGCGCAATCGGAGGGACAATAAATTAATAGTGTCCCTCTTTGAAAGACCTAAGCAGAGCTATGTTCTAATCTCAATTTTGTCTTAGCAATTCTGAATCCACTTGAGCATCTTGCTGCAACGACTTGCATGTAGTCCGCAGTAGCCGACCCTTTACCTTCCCAATATATACATGTATAGGCGCGTCGTGGGGGTATAAGAAAGGGGCGGGGCAACTTCCTGGGGAAAAAAACAAACAAAACAAAACTTATAAACAAAAAACAACAAAACAAAACGCCACGGGTAACTAGCTTATATAGTGTTGCTTCGTATAAACTGCGTACTGTTGCTTTTTGTTGATATTGTCGCACCGGAGGTAACAAATTGAAGCCAGTTCATATTTGGTTACCTTATTGACCTATCCAACAGCTATTAAAACAAAAACTGGTAAGTCTTTCATTCTACACCCAAGGAAGGGTATTTAACTGTGTCTCCATACACCACTTACAGACAGTACAACTCCAATCCTCAAAATTTCAGTGGTAGTTTTCATAGTTACCTAATTTTATGTAGGTACTCTATATATATCCAGACTGGTTATTGATACTCTGTAAAATTGAATTATGGAGATACTAAATTGTCTAAATTGAGAGATTCAAAGTTTCGTGTTGAAAATGTATACCTGTGAGTGTTTATGCCTGATTAAAATAGCTAATAGTAGATTGCTTGTCCTTTTGGTCAGAGATTATATTGTAATTGCTAGGTAGTGTTTAGTAGCACTGAACGTTCGCACCTTTGGCGTTTCATTGTTTTAGTAGCGTCTTGTCATCAATTTTAGAGAACTTAAATAATGGATGTCACCAATCACTCTTAATAAATGGGTCCTTTTTTTTGTATTATTAAGCCAGTTTATTGGACCTAGCTAGCTTCAACCTCAAGATAATAAGGGTGATCTGAAAATGACCTCATTTCAAAATTAACAAACATAAAGTGTTACGTTTCTGTGACCCCTCACTCAGTTAAGTTTGTGATGCTTACTTGCTGAAGTTAATTTAGGATAAATTATATTTTCCTATAATGTTCAACATTATTCTAACCAACAATGTGTCAGAAAAGGCATTACTTACCACCCTGTTATTTGTTCTAGCATTGCAGTTGTAATTCAACATGGCTAGTAGGTTGTCAAGTGAAAGCGCATGGAATGCTGTGATGAAATGTTGGAACGAATTGACAGTTTTTGTCAGAAACAACTTGGAAGACATTGCTGTATTTCTTTCCCAGAGTAGAATTATTGATCGGAAAAAGTTTAATGAAATATCAGATATCAAATCTATGTTATCAACTGATGAAAAAGCTGAAAGATTGGTACGTTGTTTACAACAAAAGGTTGAAGAAGATGATCGTCATTTTCGAGTTTTTATGCAGCATCTAAAGGAAAAATATTCTGATGCTTGTATTATAAAAGAATTAGAGTCTGCTTTCTCTGGTCAGTTGAATAAAAGTACCTCCATAAATATATTCATTATAGCATTAAAATGAATCATATACGATATAGCTAATCAAAAATTCTCGTAGTATTCTATACACATTCACAGCAATGTTTATTTTAATTTTAAATGTAACTTCTTATCATGCATTTACGAAGATGCAGAGTCAGTGGTGAAAGATCAATAATTCTTGGGCTATATGGTTTAATGTGTACAGCAGAACTGTTTTTTTTTTTTACTATTCCTGCTATAATTACTAAACATCAGAGTACACGCATATGAATCATGTGACACTAACTTCGCATGTCATTGTATTATTTCTTCCTGGCAATAAAGAATATCAAATGAGACAGTATTGTGAGGTACCCCAAAAGACATGATTTGCAAATTTTAAGTGCCTTTGCTGTACCCCAATTCCTTTTATTAAATCTATTTTTCAGAATAAGCTGGTAGAGATGTACTGATAATACGTATTGGTCTATCGGTTTATCGGTTGAGATTTTCATTATCGGTATCAGTTTTTTGACCTTCTGGCTGTGCCAATATTATAATTAATTGACAAAATAATATTTTGTACACATCATGTTAATGCTGGCAATAGTTGAGTTCTTCTAGTGCTTTGACGGTAAACAACGAAATAACTAAGGGTTTTAGAAGAGGTTGCAAAGTTTGCCATAATTTGTTGTGTCCCGCTAAAGCACGAGAAGAAGTTTTGTGTTTATAGTGCCAGTGTTAAGCACTCTGCTGCACTACATATCGCTAAGTAGTTCTTGACATACAAATCACCTAGCCCTTGAAAGAGCGGAAGTTATATACACCTAAAAGAAATGACATTACTGAAATTTATTCATCAATAATTCCTGTAACATAATAATATTTCCAATTATGTAAAAATTGAGTGCTGTCGGTTATCGATATAAATATCGGTTGAATGCTCTTTCAGTACACCTATATAAGCTGGTCATAACAAGATCTTTGCACCTTCACTTTCCTAGGAAATTATCTACAATAAAATTCAGGCCATACTCGCATAATTAAACTATTAGTTATGTAAAGCTTTTTAAGTTAGTGCATGTTTGATAATCCCGTATTCTCAATATTACTTTATGTAATGAATGCACTCACAACGTCAGTCCCTTTTCTCTAATATGTTAGAGATTTTTTTACTTCCTATAACTTGTCAGTTTTTTAGTAGGAAATATATCAGGTGGGATGTCAAAAATAGAATGGGAAGCATGAAGTGTAAGCCTACCACTTCTTTACTTCCTGATGTAGATAGCATACACAGTTGTTAATGTGATTGTATATTTAAGATGTTTGCAAACTGATTGATAAAAAAATTTAAGTCTCATATGACTTTACATCTCTAAATCGCTTCAAGTACTGAATCAGTAAAATATAGTATTACAGTCTTTTTTTTGTAAAGCTGGCTTGTCCTTTCGGACACTAAGTTGTGGTGTGAATTGAAATCTATATTTATGAATATGTTAGATCTTTCAAGACAAGCAGAGTATAAATTTCAGTCAATGAAAATGATAAAAAATTTTAACCATATTAATGAAAAATTCTTAAGACATCTAGAGAGTGGTTCTATTGATTTAAGCAGGTTAAAATTAATCTTGAAGAATAACATTAAGTTGACGCCAATATATAAGGACGACAATAATGAAGAGCTCACATCAAAAAAATTGGAAAGTAAATCTACAGTTGCAGAAATAATGGGTGTGTTTGCAAGTTTTTGCAATTTCTTTAATTATGAGCTTCTTGAAGAAGCAATGAAGGCTGTAAACTACGAGGAAGGTATTTTATTAATGGAAAATTACAAAGAAGATTTTAAAGCATATGCTAAAGACAGAATTGTAAAAGAATTTGATGGGCAACCAGAGTTAAATTTACCACCCAATAACCATTCTTCTGTCTTGACACTCATTTTGGATGATACTTACAAGGGATGCAAATTAGAATACCTTGTTTTACTCCTAAAGAATATCAGTGATATTCTAGGAGTGAAGGTAGTGTGTGCTGGACGAATAATGTCAGGATCCATTAGTGTCAGATTTTACATTTTTGGTGCTTCGGGAAAAAAAGTGTTTCCTTTAAATAAGCTTCAAGTGGATGCAGTGAGAAAATTGCAGTACATGGGTGCTAAGGTCATACAAATTAGCTGCAATGGTGTTGTGTACTACCCTGAAATACAACTTCCATGTAAGTTTCATTACTTGTGTATAATGTGTACAACCTTTATGCTAATCGTCAGTTTGTGTAATGGCGAAAAGACACATAGTAATACCCTTCCAAATGTTCTGTAATGATTCCTAAAAATCTAATTTAGTGTTGTCCTTTATTTTCTATGTAGCATTTACAAAAATTCTTCTTACCGTAAACAACATGAAGGACGTTCTTCATAAAGCACAGTTCAAACCTGAAGATGCTCCAATGTTTGGAGAACAACTAGGCCTAGAGTCAGATGAAATTCAGTACATCCAACGAAAATTCAAAGGGGATGCAGTAAAGATACAAGATAGCATTCTTAGAGCTTGGCACAGAAGTGGTCTCAAAAAAGAACGAATAACGTGGGAAGTTTTTGTGCACAGCCTCGTCAATTGCTCTTATAGTTGTGATGTAGAGCTAATAAGTGGAAGCATTCCAGATATTTCACACCATGATAAACTAAAAGGTAAGGATATAATTGAAATTGAAATAATTAGAGGAGCAATTTATTTTCACTGTGTGGAGAGAATAAGCCAACAGGTTCAAATCATTCAATGTTGCTTCCATGGTGACAGTGTATAGATGCCTACATCGCTGTAAGTTAAAGCTAAGGGATGCAATAAAAGCTTCCTCCCACTGCCCCCCTCCCCCACCCCCTTCCCCTCCACCAAAAAAATATAGTTAGCAAATCCTCACAAAAGCATATGCTACTCATTTCCCCTCTGATTATTATCATTTTACATCTCTCAACTTTCATGAAGGAAAGAGCTTATCATCTTTATTATTTCAGCTCTGCTCTCTTCTTCTCTATATTCTTTTTTCCTTTAATTTCTTCTCTTTTATCTAATCTTTTTTGTAGCATTTAAAAAAAATACTTACTACTATGATAGATCTGCATGACTAGCATTAGGAATATGAAAGTTAAGTTACCAAACTGCTATCTAAGGAATTATACCATTGAAGGTTTAAAGTTTACTGCGAAAATGTTTGTATGTGGCTGGAAAAAAAATGTATGTAGATAATATAAGACGAGAAATTTATCTACAGGTGCAATTCGGCAAAGTGGATCAATGTATGATCCTGAAGATAAAGACGACATAGAAAACAGCAAGGTCCTCAAAGACAAACCTGTGAAATCAGTAAATCAAGGTCAGTTGCAAAATTAATTTTATAAATCGCAATTTGACCCTGTAATTATGACTTGATTAAGATGTTTCTTTGGGTGATACATTTGTAATTGTCACTGGTTTACATTGTTTCAGATACGCATTGGTCGACAGTGTCACTTTGGACAGCTGCAATTTTGCTTCCATTGCTACTGATATTCATTTATCTATTTACTGTTTTGTAGTCACTTGTATAATACTATTTTACAATGCATCATTAGATAGATCATTTGAATCTGTGTTCCCATAGCAGCAGAAACATGCTTTAAAAACTTTTGCTATAGTTGTAGTCACATCAATGGTATTCCAACATATAATTTTATAGCATGTTTGTTTAGATATACTTTAGCTTTAACATTTAGAGTTTTGTAAATACCAAGTAGCTATACAGATATTATTGCACACATTGCTTTTCTTAATATACTTTCACAATCAAGATTATTAAATATGTTGTTTGGGTCAAACCGGACAGAAACTTCACGCAGTGGCCAGTGTGCAATGCACGAAAAGGCTTGGTGAAACAGATTTCTCGGGGTGTATTATAGAAGATCGTTGAACCTCGTCGAACATTAACTACTTGGATATAGTTGTTTACTTTTATTATTTTTGTTAGTTTTGCCATTTTACCGACATGCTAAAGTTATATTCTACATTGACCTATAGTTAATACTGGGCGAAGCTCATATTCTCTACTGCTCAGGTTATATGCCAGATCTGGTCCTTCAGTTTCATTTATTCTTGCCTGGGAGTTATGCACCAGACATATGTGATTTACAAAATTTAAATGTTTTAATTTTTGTTTTCCTACCATATTTAAATTTTAAACATCGACATTCAAGCATTGCGATTGTATTAATGAATTTCTATTGCAGACATACTGCTCATTATATTAACTTTAGTGAAACAAACTTGGTGTATACGTGATTGTATTCTTTTTGCTTATTATTTCCACTATAGAGTTTTGTGCGGGGCAATCACAGTATTGATAGAGTTACGACGATCATTACAATATAAGACACAACAATATATAGAACTTAACAAGATGCGGGGTGCAATGGGTTACATGGAATATGAATATAATTATAGAGTACGTGGAATGGGTAAGGGATGACGTGGAATGGGTAAGGGATGACATGGAATGAATGTTCATAGATGCATAAAGTTCTTTCAGTTGTCTGGGAGCTGTAGAGAAGTGTACAGATGTCTGGGAGAATCCCAGACATACTCCCGGGGGAGGAATGGAAGAGCATGGAAACAAATGGAAGTAGATGAACTCAATAGACGAGGACACAGACAATAGACGGAGACGAACGGACGGAGTGGACAAATGAAGTTACCGAGTCTGCTCAGTAGTAGGAGTTGGAGTGTTGGATGGAGTTGAACATTCGAAGTCTTCATCAGTGAGAGCAGGAACTATCTTGACAGCTGGACGTCTGTAGGTCTTGCCTTGACAAGTGATATCTACCACACGGATGACGCCATCATGGCCGGGGTGAACTCTTGTGACGCGAGCTATGGGCCAGTCTCGCACTTTCATGGTTTCGTCCTTAAGGAAGACGATGTCACCTGGTTTGAGCTGGCGGCCTGGGTGGAACCACTTGCTTCTCTGGGAGATGGAGGACAGATAGGAGGCAGTCCACCTCTTCCACAGATCAGCCTTCAGACGGAGTACGAGGTTCCATCTCTTGAGATGACTGAGTGGGCTTGTGGATGGAAGTTTGGAGGGCAGAGCTCGGATAGGTCTGCCTATCAGAAAATGACCAGCAGTGAGAAAGGAAGTCTCTTCTGCTTCATCGGAATGGAGCGGAGATAAGGGGCGGGAGTTGAGCATCGCTTCGGCATCGGTGAGGATGGAATACAATTCATCCCATCTGAGGCGTTGATGGCGGAGATTTTTCCTCAAATGGATCTTCATGCTGCGCACTGCAGCTTCCCAGAGTCCACCAAAGTGTGGAGCTCTGGGAGGGATGTTCTTCCACTGAATATTGTTCTGGGCGGCGAAGTTGGAGATGGCTTGCTTGGTGGATACTGATCCGGAGAACTTCTGTAGTTCCCGGATTTCCTCCCGGGCGCCTAGGAAATTCGACCCGTTGTCGGAGTAGATGATGTTGGGGGCACCTCTGCGAGCAACGAACCTCTCTAAGGTGGCCAAGAAGTCGGTAGTGGAGAGTGATGCAGCCAAGTCGAAGTGCACGGCTTTCGTCCCCATGCACACAAAGACTACGGCGTAAGTCTTCAGGTAGGAGGGCTTGCGGGTGTGGCCAACTCGGAGAGTGAAGGGGCCGGCGAAGTCCACGCCAGTATGGGAGAATGGAGGGGCGGGCGTGGTCCTGCAAAGTGGGAGGAGGCCCATGCTGTGTGCAAGGGGTCTAGCATAGGCCCGCTGGCACACAACACAGGATCTGGAGATTAGTTTGAGCAAGGAGCGTAAAGAGGGAATTAAAAAGGAGTGAGAGATAACAGAGTGCATGGCAGAGACGCCAGCATGAGAATAAACAATATGGAGGGAACGGAGAAGGAGTTTGGTGAGTTCAGAGTCCTTTGGCAGCACAGTCAGGGTGTTGGGAGAGACAGGGTCTTCTGGATTACGGATCCTGGAAGAGGCCAAGATGTGTCCATGCCCGGAGATGGACAGATGGAATCGATGGAGCGGATGGGACTTCGGCAAGATTCGCTTGGAATCGATGGAGATGAAGACATCGGAGTAGAACTCAGACTGTGCCAACTTGTAGATGAGGGACTTGGACTTCTCGACTTCTTCGGAAGACAGTGGACCGGAAACTCGAACGTTGGACGAGGATCTGGAGTTATGGATGAATCTCAGCACATAACAACACACCCTTACCAAGTGAAAGAATGAGGAGAACCGCTTCCACAAGGCTTGGATGAATGATAAGACAGATGGAGGAGGAGTGGACGGATGGCGGACGGAGGCGACCAGTGCAGGAACGGTCGGTTTGTTGATCTTGGTGTCTGGCCACTGACTCTGCGGCAGAGAGAGCCATGCTGGACCTGACCACCAGAGTGCTGACATGGCCAAGTCTGGAGCACGGACTCCCCTGCTCGCCAAGTCAGCTGGGTTGGAAGATGTCGGTACGTGATGCCACTTCACGGATGGTAGAAGTCGCTGAATGGAATGGACTCGGTTTGCCACAAATCGGTCGAGTTGAGGAGGCGACTTTGGCAACCAGTGGAGAACTATCTCACTGTCTGACCAGGCGTGAATCTGGCCGAGAGGGATGTCCATGACGGAGGAGGTATGGCTGAGGAGGCGGGCAAGGAGGTGCGCACCAAGGAGCTCAGCCTTAGGAATGGTCACTGGCTTCACAGGCAGCACTCTCGACTTTGCTGTGACGAGTGACACATGGATGGAGCCATCAGGAGATGAGGCACGGAGATATATGGAGACTCCATAAGCATATGATGATGCGTCACAGAACCCGTGGAGTTCTTCTGAGTGTGGTCCTGATGGAAGTGAAAGTCTGCGAGGGATGGCATGTCCATTCACAGACTGCAAGTCCTCAACCCAGGTAGCCCAGGATTCGGCCATGTCCTCGGGAACAGGGTCGTCCCAAGTAAGTGACCTCTTCCATGTATCCTGAAAGAGAACTCTGGCAGGGAGAATGGCAGGTGATAATAACCCCAACACATCAAACACACCTGCTGTGGCTGAGGCTATCTGCCGCTTGGTGACATCTCTGGTGGGAGGAGCCAACTCAGGAATGGAGACGTGGAGGCAGTCATTGGCAACATCCCAGTGGACTCCTCCGAGGGCCTTTGGGGAGAGGGATGGAGAATGGATATGGATTGAGGATGAGGAATCGTGGAGCTCTTCAGGGATGGAATCTAGCAGAGCTGTGGAATTGCTGCGCCACTTCCGCAAGGTCATTCCTGCTTTAGACAGGAGGTCCGAAATTTCCTGCTGGAGGCTGCTAGCATCCTCCACAGTGGCAGCACCTGCCAGGAAGTCGTCCACATAGAAGTTGTGGGTGATGGCATAGGAGGCGGAGGGATGGGAGGAGGAATGGAGCGAGGCAAGGGTGTGAAGGACCTGAGTGGCCAGATAGGGAGAGCACTTAACCCCGAAGGTCAGTCTATCCATTCGGCAATCCACTATCCTGCCATCGGTGTCACGCATCATGAATCTGTGAAGGTCCTTTTCCCCCGGGTTCAGGAGAATTTCCCTAAACATTTTCGAAATGTCTGCGGACATTCTGACGGGAAACCTCCTGAACCGGAGGAGGATGTCGGTGAGGGGCGGGTAGAGGTTGGGTCCGGAAAGGAGGGTGTCGTTGAGGGAGTGGGATGATGAAGTCCTGGCCGAGGCGTCGAAGACAGCCCGTACCTTGGTGGTGGTCGAGCAATCTTTAAACACCCCGTGCACAGGGAGGTAGAAGTGGGAGGTGGCGGGATGAAGTTGCTGGAACGGAATGCGATGGGCGTGACCAAGATCCACGTACTCTCGGACAGCGGCCTGGAACGATTCGAGTTTGCCCTTCTTGGCAAGGGACTTCTCGTTCTGGCGTAGTCTGGAGACGGCCTGGCGACGGGATTCACCAAGCTTTGGAGGGTCTGGAACTTTGGGAAGAGAGACTGAGAATCTACCATCACTGAAGGAATAGGTCTGGTTGAATTCTTCAATGACTCTCTGGTCCTCGGAAGAGTGTTCTGGTGATTCCGGGACCTGGTCCAGCTCCCACAATTTGGACAAGTCAGACTGGAGGTCAGTGGGAGGGACTGTGGCTACTAGAGCCAGAGGTGGGTCAGTAGTCAGCATCGGACCACTCAAACACAGGCCAAGTTGAGTGGGGACTGCAACCATGCCCTGGACTCGGAAGGTCTCTCCTGTGAATAGTGCCAAGGAGTCTGTGACACCTAGGATGAGATCAACGTGTCCTCCTAAGTCCGGGTCGGCTAGCTGGTAGGAACGGAGCGATGGATGGGCTAGGATCTCGGATGAGTTGGGTGGAGTCTGGAGGTGAGGCAACTTAGAGATAACAGTAAAATTGATAACATCAGACTGGAAACGATTGTCTGTAGAATACAATTTGGTAGACACAGCAAACTTACACTGCCCCTCCCCCATGGTTCCCGCGACCTGCAGTGGTTGGAAGGTCCTTTTCAGGTGAAGGGCGGAGACAGCAGCCTCTGACATGAAGGAGATGGCAGCACCCGTGTCAAGAATGGCTCTGGCGTGGTAGGTGTTTCCTTCATTCTGGAGAGTGACCAGCGCAGTCAGCAGGAACCTGGAGGTGGGAGCGGTTGCTGCGGCAGTGAAAGATGGAAGGGCAGTAGGAGTGGCTGGAGTGGGCGTATTAGATGGAGCGGTAGTGGGTGTGGTATCTCTGTGCAACATCGTGTGGTGACGACCTCCACAAGACTTGCAAGAGAATCTGACTGGACATTGTCTATACCCATGTAAGGCAGAAAAACAGTTGATGCATAGTTTGTGTTTTCTGACCAGGTCATTGCGACGGTCCACGTCCATGGAGCCGAACGTAGAACAACGTAGCATGCCGTGATTCTGTCCACAGGCGGGGCATCCCGGCTGAGACTTCCTGGGAGGAGTGGAAGATGGCTCAGGCCTCTGGAAGGCTGGCTTGTTGGGCTTGACTGATGGAGGAGTGAAGGTGGAAGCTGGATTGGATGGATTGGCAGTGCTGGGCAGCTTGAGCATCCACTTCTTCACGAAGGTGGTGACTTTTTCCATGGAGGGAATCTTGTCACTGTCTGTCGTCCTCAACCATTCATCTCTGCAGGGGGCTGACATCCTGTCCACAGCAAGCACAGCAAAGAAGGCGGAGAGACTGTCACCTGCAATGGAACAAAACCTCCTGTATGGGAGACAAAAGTCATCATGGAAGACAGACAAACTATGATGGTCAAACCCTAATTTGGTGGAGGAAATGATTTTCTTGACCAGAAGAGGGCAGACGACACTGGGATCACCGTAGACGGATTTGAGTTCTCCCAGCATCTCATCTAGACTGAAGCTGGTGGATGGGAGGTGGTCTAGGATTCTTTTAGCTTTCTCTGGCTGGACAGCAGTCCTGAGTAGGCCGCGGATCTCCATGGGTGAGAATCCTTTGGCCCTCGTCCTAATGGTGGACTGGAAAAGTGACTCGAACTGCTCCCAATGTTCTGGAGCACCATCGAAGGACGGTACGTCGATCTTTAGCGTGGAGTGGCTGTGGGATGGTTCTGGAGCGGAGACGACTGGAACGGGAGTGGGTGGAGTGGGGACTATAGTGTCAGCGCCTCTGACGATTGCTCTTAGCTGTCTCATTTTCTCCTGGAGCTCGTCTACGGTCTCCTTCAGGACAGGCATAGTCTTGAAGTAAGTCCGGGCTGCAGTGACTATGGGAGCCACTTGACTCGTCAGCTTGGCTGCTGCTTCCCTGAAGCTTGCAGAGTTGGGTGTGGGGTCGACAAGTTCGGCCTCCATGTCGAAGCTGAGGGTTTGGGCTTGTCCCCACAGTCTGCGGGCATCCAACAAAGCCGTGAGGGAAGACTTAGTGGAGCTGAATTCTTCAAGGTGACGTTCCTGGACGGCATCGTCATCAGCGGCGAGTTCAGGATGCTCATCAATGATGCGGGAAATTATGTCACACTGATTGTGATATTCCTCGAGATGGAGCTTGGGTTCTCGGCCGAGATCTTCAATGGTGGAAACTGCGTAGGTCTCAGGATTGGCGGTTTGGTGGCCGACAAGGTGGGTACGGATTCTGGTCACCATACCCTTCTTGGTGGAGCGCCTCTTGCGTTCCAACCCGATGGAATGGTCGTCGACTGTAGTCATGGCTGGATTTAATCGATAACAGAGATGGCTGGTAGGTCGGTACGGGGTCGGCAATGGAGCACGCACGAACAGAGATAGCTCGGAACTTCTAAGTTCGAGGTGTGAAGTCACGCTTGGAGGTGACGATTGGCGGGGATTGGTAGTTGACTGTATAATGGAGATGGTCGAGTTGGAGAAGAATCCTGAGCAATGGCAGCCTGAAGAAGCTGAAGCACTGGACTTCTGGCTGAATGCAGTGAAGCAGCAACTCCTCGGCGGTGGTCGTCTCAGGGCTCGAAGGACCAAATGTGCGGGGCAATCACAGTATTGATAGAGTTACGACGATCATTACAATATAAGACACAACAATATATAGAACTTAACAAGATGCGGGGTGCAATGGGTTACATGGAATATGAATATAATTATAGAGTACGTGGAATGGGTAAGGGATGACGTGGAATGGGTAAGGGATGACATGGAATGAATGTTCATAGATGCATAAAGTTCTTTCAGTTGTCTGGGAGCTGTAGAGAAGTGTACAGATGTCTGGGAGAATCCCAGACAAGTTTCACGACACATATTAACTTTTTGGCCTTACTTTAAGATGTCTCAAGCTGTTGTTTTTTGAGGCCTTACTATCTTTAAAATCTTGGAATGTTCAAGCTCATTACATATAATTTTAATGCCTATAACTTTGTTATTTTTTTTCAAAGCTAAGATGTCATAATCTGATTCAAAATTCAAATAATAATAGCCCCTAATAAATTGTTTGAATTTTAAATCAGATTATGACATCTTAGCTTTGAAAAAAAATAACAAAGTTATAGGCATTAAAATTATATGTAATGAGCTTGAACATTCCAAGATTTTGAAGATAGTAAGGCTTCAACAGATCATGATTGAAGTATTGATACACAATTTTCCATTGCAGAGGTTTGCTGTTTTGAAAAAAGTTCTATAGCAATACAAAAACTAACTCTGCAACTGCAGGGGAGGCTGTACTAGCAGTATCAGTTGGCAAGCAACAAAAGTTGCAATGCAATTTCCTCACATCATCAGGTACAGTTTCTCCTATCAATGAATGCTTTTCTTCATCTCTTCTTCAAATGTCTAATTTTGTATTTTAACTGATTTGAAGCTAGAAGCTTTTTTTTACTTTTGACATGTTTGGTTGATTTCAATACTGGAGTACAACACTCTTTTTAACAGAAACAGGCTCTCTACTGGCCTATACATTCACACCTACATGACAACAGGTCGTAAATATGTCATGATTATGCTGATTGCTACATTTACCTTGTATGGTCTCTGCTATGCACAATTTTTAATCAAAGAAATTTATCTTATGTGTAATCTGTAAAATTTATATAAATGCTAGAAAAATGTTTCTGCACACCTAAAATGCTCATAATGCTTCAATATTCCTAAAATGCTAAAAAAAAAGCTAGAATAATTGAGCCCTAGCTGGCAGCAAGTGTTTCAGGTATCTCTTCCTAACTATATGAAACGTTACAATTGTGAATGTCATTACACCATACTTGGCCATTTCTGTATTTAATGGGATTATGTTGATCTGCATGAATAGTGCAAACTTAAAATTTGACACACAAAATGATTACTACGAAGGGCTAATATTTTATTCATTTCTAGCAACATCTTACAGAGAGAGTTGTCAAGAACAGTTGTGCATTCAACAGCTTACTGAGTAGGTCAACTTGTGTAGTTATCAAGATGTAAAAAAACTCATTTAATGCATACATAGCTAATACACAGTGATTGCAATGTATTAACTGGGATTAAAAAAACTGCTATATAACTTATCATTGTCTGTTAGTATAGAATAATGCAAAAATAGTAGAAACTATAACTATCAGCTAATTCAAACAGCATAAAATTTACTTGAATGTTGCAAGTGTTGTATAACAAACTATTGAGCATGTGGCTTGTTTAATTAAAGTGCAAAACTAGTAATTCAAAATTTGTATTTTCCTATAATGTTCATTTAATTAATTCACTTCATGCTAATAAACAAGGCAATTTGTGAGAATTTGTGTGTGTGTGTGTGTGTGTGTGAGAGTGTGTATTCATAGGTAGTGAAATGACGTGGAAGATGTATGATGGGGGTAGGGAGTACTACATAAATGTATTTTATGAGTTATGAATAATATTTTTGCTTAATATTCATAGAGAGAGCTATTCCAAGAATGTCTTGCCATTACTAAAGTTGCTGAACACCTGTGAGATGACAAATGTTCTTTGAATGTAGAAGAGAGGAAAGAATTTCGTTATTATCACCTGTGGAGCATAATAGTATTTACGACAATGTAACCCACTACAGTTAAGTTCAACTATAGAATGGTTGCATTTGTTGAGAGACTAACTTCCCAATCATCTTGTATGATGCTATCACAAAACATTGTTTCAGACGTCACTTAATAAGAGACATCAGAGGATAAATAAATACTGAGTTTGTTGTAAATATTTTTAGTTAATACTAGAGAGCCTGCATAATTGATGCTATAATGTATCACATGAATATTTGCTATAACAGTTGAAATAGAAATAGTTATGCATTAAAAAATGTAATAATTAAGAAATAACATTATTATAGTGACTACAATAATTAATACAGAATTTTTGGTATATACAAATGACCACAATGTACGGGACAGGTACAAAATACACATATTTATCATTATTGTCAATCACCAAGATAAGGAGTTTTTCCAAGGTGATGGATAGTTGGGTTTAAAAAAGCGATTGCTGCACTGTTCATTTGGGCATTGAGCTTTGCTGTGATTGCCAGTAAATTTGTATATTTTATTAACTCTTTTACAATTAGGACATTGGAATGGCAAGTATTTAAGACTCTTATATTCATCAGCCGACTCCAGTGATTTTGCATAGGCTTCTTCTTTGTGTCGTGTCTTTTCTTGTCTGTTACGGTCATCCTTCTCCCAGTAAATGTCAAAGAAGGTCATGTTGCTGAAAACCCTTGAGTCTTTGATCTTGAAGAAGCCTTTGTCACCAAATGAGTCGCCCCAAGAATTAGCAAACATTAAGTAGTTTGGATAAGCTTTTATCAAAACTACCGCATGACTAATGACATTAGATGGATCATAAGCTGTAAAAGAAAACATGTTTCATAAAGTTGCAATGCAAAATTGTTGAGCTCACCTTCTAAGTTTTCCTTATGAAGAATGCCGCAGGGATTATATTCATAGAATTCCTTAAATTCCAAACTTTGCTTTTTGGAATAGTTGAAAGTAGCAACCAAAGGCCTTCTATAATTTAATACAATTTTTGCCTCCATCTCATTCACTTCCTTATATGTAAGGTCGTATCGACGACAAACATTGCTAAGAATTCTGTAAACATTAGCATGACGATGTCCAAATTCTTGAATAAGCTCTTCACGAATTGTTCTGAATTCTGGGTGGCCTCCTTCTCTGTCCACTATACGATGCATGGCAAAGCACATTACAGCTGCTATTGCATGAGCATAGCAAGTTCTGGTTTCCTCTTGGTCTTCTGGTACGGAATTCTCAAGACTTTCCCCAATCAAATCTTGTACCCCAACAACATTCAGAATATCTGTAATGCCATCTCTGAAAGGATTGTTCAATTCAGAGATGACTTTTTCACAAACTTCGTTAACAACTTCAAGAGTATTTGCTTCAATGTACAACCTGCTCTCTCCTGACAGAGGTAGCTTCCATCCTGCATCAGCAAGATAATACATTGGAGAGTCATTATTGTGTTTAATAGAACTCATTTCTAACAAAACTGGGCTTAACGGAGAGCTAATTTCTGAGTCATCATAGCATTTGTATGGATAGTCAAGATGTTTATTTGTTAAAAAGCATGTGACTATGGTCACGTCCAGTTCCTTAATTTGATCAGCTAATACTTTAGGATTACCATCAGTAGATTTGCCATCTGTCAATATGAGAAGGGTCATTTGTTTGGTAGGATTATCTTTTTTGAATTTTCTAAATATGCTCAATGCATCACGCATTGCTTTCACCATGGGCGTATACCCATATATATATGGTTTTATACATTTCAGGGTTTCATCAATGTTCTTGCGTACTGAACCAGAGAAACCACTGCTAGAGTCATCCTCAGCTAATTTCAGTTCTTGGAAGAGTTCAACAGCGCTTTGTGCATGCAGTGGTTTTGGCGTTTGAATTTCTGATACGACTTTCTCGATAATTTCACTCTTTCGACTCACCAAATCTTGTGCACAGTGAAAAGCAGCTGAATTACGTACTTTGTTTTGTTCTATCTCTTCATAATAACTCAATACATCCACATTAGAGTTACTTAGATAGTTATAAACACAGGCTATTGTAGCTGCAGCATATTTTTTAGTATCATATGTAGCTTTTGCTGCTTTAGCTATTCTATTGGATGGTAATTTTTCTAAAAGCTCGTCTTTAATGCTTGGCTTTATGCATATTAGTTCAAATAGATCTTTGGCCATTTCTTCGGACAATTCTCTCCTGATCCAGTCTACGATGGCACCATATCCTTCTTTTTCAGCTAATTGCACTATTGCTTCCACGCCTGGCTTTACTCCTTGCATCTCCTTGGGCACTTTGGTAGCTTTATTTAGCAAGCCAAGTAAGTCACAGGTGGTAACGGATGGCATGTTTAGTCCAAACGCACCAACAAAGATTTCATCTTCGTGATTGCTCTCTTTTTTCACTATATTTAGAATAGACATAAATATTGCATGAGATCTACTCACTGTTGTAATTCTGGACTTGTCCACGGCGTAAGCTGATCGCATAGATCCTGACACATCGACTAACACTCCGTACATGTCTGATCTTTTCTTTTCTGTTTATTTAATGTAAACACTATAGACCTGGGGCTTCTTTTTAACATAATCTGCAATTTTGCGCACGCACAATCCTGAAAAAAAAGTCTCGTGACTTTAGCACGTAGCTAAAGCTTCGGTTAGGTTCTCTTTTTTTTTCTTTTTTTTCTTTTTTTTTATTAGCTGATAGTTTGTGTGACCAACTAGCTAATAGAGCTACTATTAAAGCCAATCTTAGCTAAAGACTAAACAAAAACAAAGCAGGGAATGATAGAAATAAAAAAAATGTAAGAGGATGAGAATTAGAGATTGAAATAATGTTTTTTAGGTAGCACGTTAGACATTTGAGGTTGTTGATACAATATGTTCAGGGATGGAATTCCATTTGTCCACTACATCAATTGTAAAAGAAGATCTATGGTGCGAGGTGCGCACAAAAGGATGAAGGAGAGGGAAAGAATTCTTGTGGGATTGGTTGGTTTCTGATTATTGTCTGTCTATACCTACTGTCTGTCACGTTCTGATTTTGGAGACTACTGACAACAATTAACCGTTGATTTTGGTATGAACTTACTCAGAACGAAAATTTAGGACCTCTCATTGTGCTACTTTTTATGAATTTCGGGCTTATTGTTGAGAAAACGCGAAGCTTTCTGCTCCGTGTTGGTACCAGCTTCTGTGGGGAACGCCCCCTAGCGCACGTCATAATGACGTGATCAAATAATTTCTTGCAGCCCTAGCCCGCAGTGTAGTTCGCTTTATGCTCTGGGAAAATAAAGGAGTTAAAAGTAGGGTAGTTTGGAGTAGAAAATGTATACTGGTGAGTGTACTTGCCATTTAGATTCTTGTTTTATGGAGGCAGTGTTTTCTTGTACTATTATCATTGCTTGAGCTATGTTGATTTAATAGATTGCTTGTCCTTTTGGTTTGAGATTATATTGCAATAGCTAAGTAGTGTTTAGTATCACTGAGGGTTGTACCTTTGGTGCTTCATTTAGATCTTAAATTGACTAATGCAAAGTTATATTATATTACACCAAATTCAGAGTGAGGTTGATGATCACCAATTATGAAGAATGTTAAAGTTAATGAGTACTGTATAAGATAAAGGAATAGTTAGCACCTGAAAAATATAGAAAGTTTCTTTTATAAAAATAATGTAATGATTGCAACCAGTATTTGAGGTTGTTCTTTCTAGCTATTAAAAATATTCACGATAGTGAATATTTTTAAAACTATAATTTGGTCATTTAGATCTGCATAAATAGTGTATACTTATTTAAGTGACATATAATGATTATTACAAATGAAAACTAGGGCAACTTAATATTTCTAGATACATATTGTTATGTACAAGATGTACCAAATCAATGGATAGTTAGCAACACAAGTTTGTTTTCTCCTGACCTTTCTGTGAAAGAGAAAGAATGAGATGCCTACATGACTTTTTATTCAACTCCCCTCCCCCTCCCCTCCCACAGTCAGTGAGTTAAAACAACACCAAAACACAAGGAACAACAACTGAAGCCAAAGTATTTAAACTTTAATGTTACAATTTTTACATGATGGTATAATACCCATTTTAGACAAGTAAGTATAATATTAGCGAGCATGTGGCTTATTCAATTTAATAGTTCAACAGTAGTTACATAAAATTATTAATTGTTAAAATAATGTTTATTTAAGTCATCTCTAGTAAAAAAAAGTCTGTATTAGAAACCCAGTGTTTGTGATGCGTGTAATGTATTCATAGATAACAAAATGATGTGGGATGAGGGATGTTGGGGTTAGGGAGTAATGTTGTGAATGTACTAAATACATTCACAGCGTTACTCCCTATCCCAACATAGGTAGTCTGTTTCTGTAACCACTCAACTTGTCTGTATACGTATATTTTTACACTAAAAAACAAAGGAAATAACAATTTTCTTTATATGGGAAACAATGGCTACTGTGTGACATCAACAAATTAGAGTTCAAAAAACATATTCATTGCTTTTGGCAATCTCTGAGATAAAGAGTTTTTCCAAGATCCTGATAGTTTGGTTGGAATGTTCTATTGTTGCACTGTTCATTAGGACATATAGCTTCTTCATAATTTCCACCAAATTCACTCATTTTGTATTCTTCTTTACAGTTTGGACATTGAAATGGTAAATCTTTAAGACTCTTATATTCCTCAGCCCACTCGAGCAATCTTTTATTGGCTGCTAGTTTGTATCTTTCATTTTCGTCTATGCTCAGGTTGTCTTCATCCCAGTATATGTCAAAGAAGGTCATGTTGCTGAAAACGCTTGAGTCTTTGATCTTGAAGAAGCCTTTGTCACCAAATGAGTCACCCCAAGAATTAGCAAACATTAAGCAGTTTGGATAAGCTTTTATCAAAACTACCGCATGACTAATGACTGTAGATGGATCATCAGCTGTGAAAGAAAAAATATTTTATAAAATTGCAATGTAAAATTGTTGAGCTTACCTTCTAAGTTTTCCTTATGAAGAATGCCGCAGGAATTGTACTCGTAGAATTCAATTAATTGTTCTCTTTGTTTCATTGTATACTTGAAAGTAGCAACCAATGGCCTTCTACGACTCAAAGCAGCTCTTGCCTTAATCTCATTCACATCTGTATATCTGAGGCGGTGTCGAGGACAGACTTCACTAAGGACTTGGGAAACATGTGCCCCTTGTTCACCAAATTCATGAATAAGCTCTTCACACACTGTTTCGAATTCTGGGTAGCCACCATCTCTGTCCACTATGCGATGCAAGGCAAAACATATAACAGCTGCAACTGCATGAGCATAGCAAGTTTTTTTTTCGTCCTGATCACCAGGTTTAAATTTGTCAAGACTCTGCCCAACCAAATTTTGCACTCCAACAGCAGTGAGAATATCTGTAACACCGTCTCGACATGGCCTGTTTAATTCAGAAATAACTTTTTCGCAAACTTCATTAACAATTTCAAGAGTATTTGCTTCAATGTACAACCTGCTCTCTCCTGACAGAGGTAGCTTCCATCCTGCATCAGCAAGGTAATACATTGGAGAGTCATTATTGTGTTTAGTAGAACTCATTTCTAACAAAACTGGGCATAGCGGAGAGCTCTTTTCTGAGTCATCATAGCATTTGTACGGATTGTCAAGATGTTCATTTGTTAAAAAGCATGTGACTATGGTCACACCCAGTTTCTTAAGTTGGTCAGCTATTATTTTAGGATTGCCATCAGTAGATTCGCCATCTGTAAGTATAAGAAGGGCCATTTGCTTACCAGGATTATCTCTTTTAAATTTTCGAAATATTCTCAATGTATCACGCATTGCTTTAACCATCGGTGTAGCACCATATATGTATGGTTCTATAGATTCCAAGGTTTCATCAATTTTCTTGCGTACGGATTCAGAGGAACCGCTGCGTGGGTCATCTTCATCTAATTTCATTTCTTGGAAGAGTTCAACAACTGCAGATGTATGCTGTGGTATTGGTGTTTGTATTTCTAATAACATTTCCTCCATAATTATACTTTTGCGTTTGACAAGTTCTTTAGCACATTGAAAGGCATCAGATTTACGGACTACTTCTCTTTCTCTCTCATCATAATCAGTTGTCGATTGTACTACAGATGCAGCATATTTTTGAAATTTAAAAGCATATCTTGCAGCTGTAGCTCTTGTATTAGATGGTAATTTTTCTAAAAGCTGCTTTTTAATGCTTGGTTTTATGCACATCAGTCGGAATAAATCTTTGGCATCATCTTCAGACAAATTTTTTCTTATCCAGTCTACAGTCCCTCCATATCCTTCTCTATTAGCTAATTTTACCATTGCTTCCACTCCTGGCTTCAATCCCTGTAGTTCCTGGGGCACTTTGTTAGCTTTATTTAGCAATGCAAGTAAGTCGCAGGTGGTAACCGATCGTACTTTAACTCCAAACGCACCAACAAAGATCTCATCTTGGTTATTGCTTTCATTGTTCACTATGTTTAGAACAGTCTTAAATATAGCATGAGATCGCCTCACCGTGGTATCCCTCGAATCGTCCACAGAGTAAACTGATTGCATACTTCTCGACACATCGACTAACACTCCATACATAGCTAGCTTGTTAAATTTTTTAGTTGAATAAAGCCGGTTAAATACAGGTTAATCGTCGCAAGTATACTTAGTTTCGGACACGGCACTTCCAAAAAATACAAAATATCTGGTGATAAAAACATTTGGTTTAGTTATATACAACAACAGGATGAATTGGCAACTGGGGAACAAAACAATAGTATGACATCACTTCCGTTTTTCAACTCGGCTGTCGTCATACTCTGGCAGTTAGCCCTCCGTCATAGAGTCAGAACCTTCCCATTAATTGGCGTGTTAATGTGGCTAACAAAGGTAGGTATAGCTTCAACCACAAAATTGGTTATGTGAAAATGAAGTGTTCGGCGCGATGTATAAATGTGCGCAATTTATAAAATGAGTTGCGCTTTTTATGGAGTCATAATTTGCGCGTCAATAAAAAATGGTTTGGTAAAGTACGGTGAGTGTTTTGGGTCACGGCCATGTACTGTTATGTCCTTGGATGAAGCCATATCGGGCCATAGAGAACTTTTTCAGAAGTTCTGTCAGAAAAAAACTATCTTTCAACTTCTGAAAGGGTTACAATATCAAAGCTGAAAAACTAAGGCAAGTTCTTCAAGGAGTTCAGCTGAAAGATCACTTTATCTAGTCCCAGTCAGCAACAACAAAAAATTCATCCAAGTGTAGTTCTTGCTACTCACTAGGTAACACTTGGCCTGATGACCAACCATAAACATAATTTTTAGTAGCTAGTTATTTATCAATAATGTTCATTTATTCATTAATATTAGTGTGTGTGCGATTTGAATGGGATAGTCCCAATCAACCAAATGTTGTGACATCACCAAAAGGTGAAATTTGCTACTCAGACCTCTGTGGATTGGATCATAAGGAGAAACAATTATCACATCAAATCTTAATTTGCCACTTTATTCTCACTGCATAGGAGACCTAAAGGATCAAATGTTTAACCATCGGGTTAAATCAGGCATTGCTAATATTATATTCTCTGCTGACTAATTAGGCTACCAGTCAAATGCTGATCACATGGCTAACTGTTTCCCACATACATTGTTGTATACTATTATTCCCCAACCTCTCCAACAGATGCTGTTTTTTTTTGTCTAGCCAATTTTCCTTTCGTTTCAGATAATTTATTTAGATATCTGAGGTTATATGTTTTACAGAAAAATAGGACAGAAATTACATCTAACTGTAGTGCACAGTGTAACCCTTTCCATTCTCAGTTAGCATCAGAGAATCTATCCCGACTAAGGAAGTGGACCCATGCATTGATGTAACAAAGAGAATGTTTGCGAAGTAATTTGATAGTTGCAATTGTAGAAAACTTTTATACTGTATTGGAACGTATTCACTCAAAAGAAATTTTGCATGTTGCTACAAAAAGACATTAGCTGAGGTAAATAGTTAATGTTACAAACCTTTCCTATGTTTGGAAAGAATGTCCTTTATAATTCCAGGTACAGAAAACATATGAATGCTTACCTAGAGGAGTAGTGCAGATTTTTTGTAACACTTTCCCATTCTGCCAAAGAAAACAGCAGCAGAGCGCCACTGCTACTTTAAAACCTATTCTAGCTTCTGGATTTCTTACTCGCTGCCAAGTATGTATAGATTGATATAAATTATATGCTGAAATTCCATAATTTGTTATTCATACCATTTTTACTTAGATTGATCTTATTGATATGAGGCACATGCCGATGATCAATACCATTACAATGGACCACTGGTCTAAATTTCATATTATTTGGCCACTAATGAAAAAATCTGCTATTGAAGTATAGATGGGCCTTGTTACAAGATTTTCCCTTAAATTGGAGTTCCGAAAATACTTCAGTCTGACAATGGGCGTGAGTTTGTGAATGAGATTGTAAAAAAATAAATAATCCTTGCGTATGGCCAGGCGAAGTTACCATAATTAATGGATGACCACTCTATTCTCAGTCCCAAGGACTTGTGGAAAATGGTTATCATTTAGTAGAAATGCAATATTACAATCAAAAAGGTCTGAGTGGAAGGTTGATCAGGAAATGTACCAAGGGCTTATTGGCTACACGAATTCAATGTAAGTAAGCTATTGTAATAGAAAAAAACAAACAAAAACAACAACAACAACAACAAAAAAAAATACTGATGTAGCCTTTTTATTGATACCATATTGCACTTCAATCATGGAAAAACGGAATATTGGTGAACTTGCAATTTGCTGACATCAAAACACTTACTATACCCAAGATTTTAACTCTTTTTGAACTGTTTACATAAGAATATAATGACACCATTCCCCAAGACTCCTGCAGCATATAAGAAGCCCGACACAGAAGTAATAAAAATATTTTGCAAATGTTGTTTTCTGGATAACGGAAAAGAAAAAAATTAGATTTGAGATTTTTATGCAGTTCATATTCATATATAAATATTATGTTTGCTCTAAATTTGTTGAGGGATTTCTGTGGCATTTTTATTGCAGTTATAATCTATTATTTCATGATGCCATTACAATAGCTGGTTTCTGTATCATTGTTATCCAACCTGGTAGCAACTTTTCAGCTGGAGTTTCTCAAAAATCTCCTCAAATTGCATTTTCAAAGACATCGTTTTCTCAACCAGCATCTATATTTAGCCAGGATAAGGTAGCATCTCCTTTATCTGTATCTGTTCAGCCAATATTCCTTTGTTTGTTTCTTAACCAACAACCTTCTCTTTCCATTTCTTACCAGTCAGTAATAAACATTGTAAGATTTGCATAGAAGCTGACAATCAGTAAAGCTTCAATAAGAATGACACTACAGTACAGTCAAATGAAAGGCAAAAAGATCAATACTTACATATGTGGAGAATAAGCAATTGTTATCAAATACACCTCAAGACTACCATGCATTGTTATTGAAGTTAAAATGAATCATCTATACAGTCCAATGTGACAAATTGAATTTGCTGTCTTCTATAATATTTAGTATTCGTTTTTCAGGCTGTTTAGGTTAAGTTTTTTTTACCAAAAGTGGGGTTTTGACTTCAGTTTTTGACTAAAGAATCACTCTCAAACACTACCAGTTTGTTTAAGAAGAATCAAATAGGTGGGATTACTAATGCACCAAAAAAATATTCTAAGTTGTTTTGAGCGATATGGAGACTAAAGTTGCCAGTGGAGGTTGCTGATTTCATGACACTCACATTCTAAATAGCTATGTACAAGTGCCATTTTGAAAAAATAAATTTATCTTTTTGTTGTTGTGTTTCAAAAACCCTGTACTTGGCCAAACTTTATACTAAATAATTTGCAAAGAAACATTATACAAAATATTGAAAGTATGTGAAAAATCACTGGTGCATTGTCAGAACTTCTGATTCCACTGTAAACATCTATGACAGTTTTCTAACATATTTGCCTGAAGATGGTAAGATGCAAATTGTATCCATATGTTGCAGTGAAGATTATTTAGTGTGAACTTCATGAAGTTCAAAAACAGAAGGGAACATCAAATAATGGGTTGTTTGCAATCATGCTAGCAATATCATTAAGAGAAAATAGGTGAACATTTAAAAAAATGTTTGAGTGGAATTACGATGCTGTACCCCAAAACGATTTTCATAGTATGACCCTCACATGGAAGCCGCCATTAAGACTTGCAATGAATGGTATCAGCAGTTTTGTGAGAATGTAGGTAGGCATCTGTTCAAGGCCACAAGGAATTCTTCTAAGTGTTGCAGAAAATAGTTAAGTATTAAATCTGACTGAGTATTGTTTATTATGTTACTGAATTTGTGATCTTTTCTAAAATTTATAAAAAATGGTTACTGAATCAGAAAATTAGAGCAGTATACTTATAAACTGGCCATTCAATTTGTGCAGCATTTAGAATCTGCGCAGTATTTGTGGTCTGCCAGTTTATCAATTTTCCGCCCAGTTACTAGTATTCACAGTTTGCGCAACCGTTTATATTGGACGACGTTATGTGCAGAACGGCTGACCCTCACCTTTGACCTATAGAGCGCGGCCGATCGAACAAACTCTGAACCTTAAGCACGTGCGCATGCGCAAATGGACGACCATTGACCATTGCTGCTGTGCGGGACTGACCATTGCTTCGGGGCTGACCGTCTCTGCGTGGCTGACCATTGCTGCGGGGCTGACCATTTCTGAGCCAACAGACCCACCTCAATCATGCTGAAGTACATGATCACTTGGAAAAATAGCTGTGGGTACACATCAATATTTTGCAACTATAGTTTTTTAATAATAATAGCTACTTGTTCACACAACGATCAAAGGGTGTGGCTTCAATTTTGGACGTGACTGCTTATTATTCTAAAAGTTGAAGCTAATGTTATACTGTGTGACACATATTCTTAAGTCGACAGACCACAACTCCATAAAGTCCAATCTACATGTGTATGTATCTAGAGTATCTAGTAGCAACAGTGAGAGCAGCATACAAGTACTTTTCTTGGGTCCATGCATCTCACTCGCCTCCTCCGCATCTCCTCTCCCCCGGCCTCCCTTCCCCACCCATATTTGTTCATAGAATGTTTCTCCAATTTTGTTAGAGTAAATCATAGCATTGTATTACTAGTTAAATACAACTTCAGTACGATCAACGTGACGACTCAAGGCAGCACTAAGAGGTCACTAACTGAAGGAACCTTGAGTACTATGTTAGGTAGTCAACTTTATTCTGAAATTAATGCAGACTGCTCGTAAGCTAGTATAACATTCCCAATGCCATTGACAAAATACTAATGAACTTTTCCATAAAAATAAAATACTGTAAATTTCCAGTATGAAGACGCTTTTAAAGAGTTGGATTATGACAGTGTCAGTGATAGGTTTAATTGTCCTCAATACTCCAGTAGATTTTCCTTCAAACAAGGATTGAATTGTCACTGGAAACGTCCACAGCAATTCCTTGGACACTCTTTCATCTCCAACCTGTAACAAAAAAGGAACAAGGGAAAGTAATCACATGTTACCAATTTTTGGTGTTCCTTTCAGGAACACAATGCTGTTTTCACTACAGTACAGTACAGCAGTTGATGTTACACTGCTTGTCTCAATAATAACCTTTATAGGAATGTAGAAAACTAAAATATACATTATGACTGTAAGAACGTAAAAAAGAAAAGAAAAAAAAAGAAAAAAGTACCTCTTACTAAGATGAGTGAAAGAGACCACAATGGCACTTTATATACTGTACACATATGTATATGTAAGTGTATACAATATATGTGACCGTCTACAGGAAAACCGGGCACAACGCGGCACCCTTCAAAAAAATTTTTTTTTTGCACTTACAGAGTTGTCGGCGTCCAGATATTGAGCTCTCCAAGTTTTATCGTCGTAGCTTAAGTCGTTCCCACTATAATAGACCTAATCGTTCCCTTCCGTCGGCTTGAAACAATACATTTTTTAGAAATCGATCGATCTTTTCTCGATATTTACGCACGCCGCGTTGTGCCCGGTTTTCCTGTAGACGGTCCCATATGAGTTTGTACACGAGGAAGCCAGGTGTGATGAGTCCCACAACAAAAACTTTAATTTGTGCAGACATAGCAGCAAAAGCTCTACAATTTACTCATGGGTTACACAATTTGTAATAATTAAAACTATCATTTCTCAATGATTTTACATGCCACAGTTGTTCATGTATGTGCATGTGATACAGAGAGTACTTATGATTGCAACATTGTGCTCGCATCTATCAGGGGAATCCTGTACAAATGGCATCAAAATGTTGGATGGCTTCACTAAACTTTGCTCTAATTACAAAAAAGGGGTGTTGCTTGCCAGTCAGAAAGCATTCAGATGGACTCCTTTTGTTACAAACAGTGTAAAAGTAGTAAATGTAAGAGCAAATACAAACAGTCTCTGTACACTGTTATAGCCGAACCTCAACAGTAACAACGCTGGTGTAGGAAGATGATTTGGTATGGGTGGGCTCGAAGGGCAAGTTTTTTTTTGTGGTTTGCAGGTGTTCATGCGAGAAATCACATTGATCCTGGCATACACGCACTACACTAAGCAGAAACAGAGTAACTATAGTGCAGTGAAGACCCACTAGTGGGTATGGTGACGTCAGAGTTCCAGTTAAGAACAGTCAATGACAGTGTTGAGGTGATAAATATAAACAAAAACAAATCATCGACGATGCACGACGGTACACGAAAATAAGAACAAATGAGCATGCATGAATACTAATGATGAAATAAAGTGTAATGTTATAGTTGTTCTGGCAGTCAGAGAAAACATGAAAGTATGAGAAAACATAAAGCTGTTGGCTTCACATAGGGTACTAACTGTTGTGGAAAAAGCCTCCCTATCGTCACGTCGTAATCATGTGAGCAAATAATTCTTGCAATTTGAGATAGTTTTGCTTAATCCTGAGAATTTAACAGAGAGCAAAATAAAGATAGATTGCAAAAGATTCTACTAAACTTTTGTAAGCAGTACGAAATATCAGAACCATCTTTACATAAATATTTCAAAGAATACTACATATGTTGCACTTGTAATACGTAACTTTGTTGCTCAACAATGTAATACACGTACATTACATGTTATTTCACAAAATGGGCAATGTGCTACAGGAAGATTGGCCTTGCTGATGTAGATACAAGCCTGCATATTGAAAGACATGTTTGCAGTAACATTTTTAACACATGGTGGAATTCTAATATTAAATTAATTTGCTTCCATCAGCTCAAGATTCATGAATGGCAAAGTAAACAAAATAGTTGATGGTCTCTTTCATATTTGGATGCACACATTCTCCCACTAACTAACAAAAGAACTGATTCGCCTTATTGGTATGGTTGGCCTGGTGTCATCCTCCTAAACTATACATTGGCAGTCTGTGCTGATGTGAGCCCTGGTCATGTCTGCGCATGTTCCTTGTGCATGAGGCGGCAGTGGTATGACCCTGGACCCACCCCCCTGTGTGGCCTTGGGGGTGAGAGACTCGGCAGGTCAGTGGCAATTAGCGTTAATTGCCCTGCATTGCCAGAGTCCCCCCCAAAGGGCTGCAGGAGGTGGCCTATACCCCCAAGGCTATAAGTGATGGGGTTGACAGCTCTCTTACCAATGGTAGTAGGCTTTATACCTGTGAAAGTAAGTACAGACTAGCATACACATTGAGAACTGAGCATTATGACAAGAGTACTGCTGAACTACCCTTGACCCCCAACCTTCTCCCTCTCACTGGCTTTGTGATGGGGCCATACAGTGAATACGTATTGGTTCCTTGGAGAAGGGAGTGGTGCCACTGACCTCCTTGGAGCTGTGATCAGCGCCTGGTACCTGGATGACTCCAGCCACGGTGTCTATCTCGGGTAACCCGAGTGGGCACAGCTTCAGTAAACCAGGACTGGTGAGTCCTGTATACTCCCATCTCACCTGCTTTCACTGCACACTGGAGTCTAAGTAGACTCCAGGAACACAACCTGGGTAGTAGATGTCGAGTAAGGGGAGTGTGCCCCCAGCAGTCGTTAATAAGTGAGAGACCACATGCCCAGGTAAGAAGGCCTGAGCAAGGGCAGAGTGTACGTATCACACTTAGTGATTAGCTGAAGGGCTGCTTGCCCTAACAGCAGTGAGGGGCAGTACACAGTAGTATTAGATGTTGAATGAAGGGCAGCCTGCCCTGGACAGCTACGTTAAGGTGGTCTGTCTGACTGTCACACACCGGGTGGAGAATCTAACCTCACATGCTAACAGTACCATAACTCCTCTCTACACCACTCTTGCCATAGTCAAGTGGCTTGTGACTCCAAGATTTACTTCTATAAACTAGTTGACGAGCGAGCGAGACACTCTCAGGGGTAACACAATTGAAAATCGGGGATGGTTTGTTTGATTGTAATTATGTGTGGACGTACATATGTCATCTGTACTTTGACCCTCGCATATTTTTGTGTTTGCTCCGTGTTCGACCCCATCCTAAACTTCACTAAAAGGAATCCTCCGGTTTAGCGATCATTACCAGTATCACCCTAGAAAGCGAATTATTTACCAATTTGAATTCTATTGCGGGTGCAGTTAAAACTCAAAAACTTGTGGGAGCTCCATTTCTATTTGAGTTAGTGGCGGTGGTAAGTTAATACGCTATTTGTCAGTTATAAGCCGTATGCAACAGTATTTACTTGAAAATTCATTGTCCACTAGACTAACCACGAAGGTTAAGTCTTGCGTAGGTATGTCAGTTGTGTGAAAGTATTGTGTGTTACAACTACTAAGAATATCCCTCCCCTGTTGCATTATCTGCTCCACATCCCTATTCACATGGAACTTCAAAAATTGGCATTAGCTATTAATAGTAACAGTCGGTGTGCCTGGTGGAGGCAGCAACAGACACAAGTGAGAAGGAACATGTCCTGATCGCGTGACGGGGTAATTGAGTGAGTGCCATGCAAATGCATATGTGAGCCTGAGAACAGATAGGCAGTGAGTCTGAGAATAAATCAGTGAGCCTGAGAATACATAGGCAGTGAGCCTGAGAATACATAGGCAGTGAGCCTAAGAATACATAGGCAGTGAGCCTGAGACTACATAGGCAGTGAGCCTGAGACTACATAGGCAGTGAGCCTAAGAATACATAGGCAGTGAGCCTGAGACTACATAGGCAGTGAGCCTGAGAATACATAGGCAGTGAGCCTGAGAATACATAGGCAGTGAGCCTAAGAATACATAGGCAGTGAGCCTGAGACTACATAGGCAGTGAGCCTGAGAATACATAGGCAGTGAGCCTGAGAATACATAGGCAGTGAGCCTAAGAATACATAGGCAGTGAGCCTGAGATACCTAGGCAGTGAGCCTGAGAATACCTAGGCAGTGAGCCTGAGAATACATAGGCAGTGAGCCTGAGAATACCTAGGCAGTGAGCCTGAGAATACATAGGCAGTGAGCCTGAGAATACATAGGCAGTGAGCCTGAGAATACATAGGCAGTGAGCCTGAGAATACATAGGCAGTGAGCCTGAGAATACATAGGCAGTGAGCCTGAGAATACATAGGCAGTGAGCCTGAGAATACATAAGTGAGCCTGAGAATACATAGGCAGTGAGTCTGAGAATACATAGGCAGTGAGTCTGAGAATACATCAGTGAGCCTGAGAATACATCAGTGAGCCCTAGAATACATCAGTGAGCCATAGGCAGTGAGCCTGAGAATACATAGGAATACAGTGAGCCCTAGAATACATAGGCAGTGAGCCTGAGAATACATAGGCATGAGGCAGTGAGCCTGAGAATACATAGGCAGTGAGCCTGAGAATACATAGGCAGTGAGCCTGAGAATACATAGGCAGTGAGCCTGAGAATACATAGGCAGTGAGCCTGAGAATACATAGGCAGTGAGCCTGAGACTACATAGGCAGTGAGCCTGAGAATACATAGGCAGTGAGCCTGAGAATACATAGGCAGTGAGCCCTGAGAATACATAGGCAGTGAGCCTGAGAATACATAGGCAGTGAGCCTGAGAATACATAGGCAGTGAGCCTGAGAATACATAGGCAGTGAGCCTGAGAATACATAGGCAGTGAGCCTGAGAATACCTAGGCAGTGAGCCTGAGAATACATAGGCAGTGAGCCTAAGAATACATAGGCAGTGAGCCTGAGAATACCTAGGCAGCAAGCCTGAGAATACATAGGCAGTGAGCCTGAGAATACATAGGCAGTGAGCCTGAGAATACATAGGCAGCGAGCCTGAGTGAGAGTGAGAATAGACATGCAGCGAGCCTGAGTGAGAGTGAGAATAGATAGGCAGCAAGCCTGAGTGAGCGCAAGAGAATAGATAAGCAGTAAGCCTGATAGTGAGAGAATAGACAGGCAGTGAGCCTGATGGAGTGAGAATAGATAGGCAGCAAGCCTGAGTGAGAGTGAGAGAATAGATGACAGCAAGCCTGTGAGTGAGAGTAGACATGCAGTAAGCCTGATAGTGAGAGAATATGAGCCTGATAGCGTAAGACTAGACAGGCAGTGAGCCTGAGAATGACGGCCGTGAGCCTGATAGTGCAAGAATACACAGGCAGTGAGCCTGAGAGTAAGAAAATAGAGACAGGCAGCAAATGTGATCGTGTGAGAATAAGTCCAGTATCAATAGTGTGAAGGGCAGCGTGCCCTGCATAGACACTATTAAAGGGCCCCGTGGACCGTCATACCTCTAGTAAAAATCTAACTACAATATGCACTAGAACCTCCTACCTATGCTCTATATAATGCCACACTGGCCATAGTGTAGTGTGGCTTATGAGTCCCAACACACATCCAGCACTAGTTCATTTTCTAATCTCTCTCATCATGTAACCCCTATTTTTTCCACCTCCCTTCTCATGTAACACTCACATCAGCATAAATCTCAATTACAGCATGCACCTGACTGATTCAGGAGTTTCTATGCTTTAGAGAAAACTGATCACTTTGACAGAGCCAATCTTGGCAATACCGTGAGAGGGTCTGGCCATTACTATATACTGCAGATCCATTACTAAATACTGCAGATAGTTACTAATATGCAATGGACAATGATGATCATAAATTGTTGCATGAAGGTTAGAATAAGAAGAGTGGGAGCCGGCCATGCACCCCACACCTGTAACGAAGCCTATGCCTGACCATAATGAGGGTTGGCAGCATGCTCTCGTGATCTAAAGATAGCGACTGTGAGAGTAACAGCATCAGAACTAGAGTCCAACTCTTAACCTAACTGCACTAGTTAAGCAAGGCAAATGGACCGGCAGCATGCCCATGTATTATCGAGCCATAGAACTCCTGTTTTCGGCTGATTACATCAGTAAGTATTTATTGTGTATGAAAGGCCATAAGCCGGGTACTGATGATTTCACAATGAGGTGGTGGCTTGATGATGTAGATCCTATATATCCAACCTGACCTACAGAAAGTTAATTATTTAGAGTACAGACAGTATGTCTCCAGCCCCTTACTATTAAAAACAAAACAAAAAACTACCACTGATGAGCAGTCATCCTTAGAGAGCTAATAGTGTCAGGTGAATCAGCCATTCTGGCAAGGCAGTAACAGGTAGCTGCTAGGCTTAGGCTACAAGCACTGAGAACAGTGGCTATTAGGACTAATGTAATTGTGCCCGGGGTGCCATTGCTCCACATGTGACACACCACATGTGACTACTTAGCCGCATGGTCGCATTATTTGCACGTCCTCTGTCGACCTTTACCTGGGTTCGGGTGATGTGATGGTGGGCTACATCTCCGTTAACTTGCTCACTCATCACGTAGTTAATTGTGGCTTAATTAGTGTGGGTAAAACCCCTAAGATAATAGCAAATATTTTTCGTTCTAAAAGCCAATAATTATTTCAGCCGAGAATGACTGACTACTAACTTACGATAGTACTGGTCTCATATACACTGACATCTATGATTACATAACTTGACATACACATTTACATGTATATTTATTGTCACGCAAACACTTGTGTCCTAGGTGACCACAACAAGCTAGCCAGAGCCACTAACTGCTGTGAGTGTTGGTGATACATTCTAGCAATGTAGACCTATTGGAACCAATACTTCCTTATATTACAAACAAACTCTAGAGAACACTCACTTGCCATCATTACAGCAGTATCAGGTAACTCCATGATCATATGTTGACACTTCTTGAGCCATCATTCACAGCTGTTCACAGCTGGTCTAAGTCAGAGACATCGAAAGCAGCTCCACCCACTCCATCCCACTACAAAGAAAAGCAATAGAAAAAGAAAACACATTGAAGTGAATAAATGCAATCATGAAATTTCAACTCATACTCTGCAAGCTAATCCCACCAAGAAATTGTTAGAAACAGTTCGAGAGGTATAGTCTCTTAAACATATTCACTAACACAGCGGTTCTGGATCTCTAGATTGGCCAGTTGTAACATAAGAAGAGGTAGGGCCATCCATGAACACATAGTATAATGCAGAAATAGATGGTCAAGACAGTGTGGAAAAAATATAACAACAACAACATTAATTTGAGAGGTTAGCCACAGGGAAGAAATCTCAGCTCTATCTCAATGATAGACCTTATAATAAATAAAAATTCATTATCCTAAATTAGATAAACTTAGCGGAAGATATAGAGAATGCAACAGTTGCAAATCCCCGATGTGTGGACAGTGCATATTTCACACGGGCCTCAATTTGGTGAACCAAGCATAAAGTAAAAACATATAAGAAATTGAACATCTGAATAATTCAATATTATCCAAGAAATCCCATCATATTGAACTACTGCACACTAACCATTGTCACTACGATAAATTTATCTCTAGCCAACTCTCAGATACACTTCTGAGGATCTCATGACCCATACTGATTGTAGACATGTTCAATACACCCTATTATTCCTACTATCATTAGGGCTCTTCCGGCTTTTCACCCAGGGGGGATCTACGTTAGACAGCAATCGATATTTTAAATTAATCGTGCAATATACTTTATAAGATGTAATTCTGTACCAAGACTTAGAATAAAATATTACCACATTCTCTTTTTTTTGTGTGTGTATTATTTATTTTTCCTACTACGCCTTATACCTTAGCCACTTTCATCATGTATACCACTGTTAATTTAAAAAATACCAGTACATTAAAGGAAAAACAACAACACAATCTCACTATGTACTAGGGAGGTTGGGGGGGAGGAATTTTATTAGGTACAGTGGCTGAGTGTTATTGCCCATTAAAAATGTATGGGGAAAATAGCTGTTCAATTGAAATCGCACGGGGAAATAAAATAGTGCGTAACTAAGTGAAATAGCACGGAAACTAAGTGAAATACCACAGCTGCTAAAGTGAAACAGTACGGATAAGTGTGCATGCGTGCAGCATTAACCTTGAAAACGTACAGTTCGAGAGATTCTAGTTGGAGACAATGTCATTGTGTACCACAGAAGCTCTACCCATATTAGATGGAATTTTTCAACATTTTAGGATGAGTTGTAGGCTGAACACAAAATTCCAGAGGAAGCTAATGCTGAAATACGAAGACAGTGAGTGACTGATACAGTGTAGCTACAAGTGCAAATGATAAAAAAAAAAGCTGGCCTACTATTAGCGAGTGATAGCACGTGTAACCTGTGCTATTAGGGATCAATAGCACTTATAAAGCATTCAAAATAGCACTCTCCGAGTACAATTTCAATTGCTTTACGAGTGTTATTGATCCCTAATAGCATGGTTACCCATGCTATTGTACTCACACTAGTAATATAAAATGGTATTCGATAACCCACACTTTCAGCAATGAATTGGCAGCAGCAATGAATTGGCAGCAGAATGATTAGTTCAGACAGTTACATGCTTTACAAGAGGGGGAGGGGAGAGGTGCTTAAAGAAAACTCTGTTTTTTTTGTCATGGCAAATAATCTGTCATTCACCATAGCTCTACATGCAATTCATTAGCTATCTATTCTATACACATCAGAGTATTTAGTACACTTACTTGTTATCACTCAGCATAAGTAAATTCCTGCTGTTGTAGTCCTCTCTTCCGTTATCATCACTCACCAGTAGCACAAAATGCAACCTAGCCAACAACGAGTAACTAACCACGAGCAATCAACCACCACCTACTTCAATCTTGCAGGGTCACCAAGGACAGCTTCCACAGAGGTCGAAGGTGAAAGCTGGCACCAATAGCGCGCGCAATGACATTGCGTGAGGTCAAAGGTGAGGGTCAGCCGTTCTGCACATAACGTCTTTCGTTTATATTGCTGCGCAATAAAAATAGAATGCGCAGCACAATTTATAAGTGCCCGAATTCTCAAATTGTGCCCAACAGCTATAAGGTACAACATACTAGTTTATAACAGTGGCATTATTATTGTCACAAAATCGCCTGTTTTGTTGTTGTTGTTGTCAATATGAAGGAGCAAATATCCACCATTTTAATCATGCAGCCATTTTATGATCCTAGTGATTTTCACCTAATTTGCAGCAAGTTCCACTGCCAATTCCTCTATTATAGTACGGACGCCCAAGTCTTGGGACAATGAAAAAGAGCTGAGATCTAGAGGGTTTTGAACTGGTACTATGTACTAATGCCACCAGACCCTTTCCCAGCATTGCTGTTAGCTATCATAATGTGGTAGTATGGTTAATATTGGAGCAAATTACATAAGACTTAACTGAACTATCAAAGCGTTTGATGAATACAGACAGAACAATTTCAGCCAGTCCAAATATCCCCAAATATATTGGTTTGTCAGTGTTTCCAGTGATGGGAACGACAAATCTGTCTATGAGTTCATTGTTATCTATTGGACTGTCATCATCCACTAGTTCCATGAACAATTCCTTTCTTTTTGTGGGCTAAACAAAAAAAAATTTGGAATAGAAAATTAATGATAAACATTTTTACTGTGAAGTACTAGAATTGACAGAAAATGTGAGCAATGACTAAGCTATGCTTACTTTAATTTTAATTTACTAAAATTTTTTTAGATCATGACGAACTAGATACAGTTATAGTAGAAATGATGCAGTGACCTTCAGTAATAGCTAAGTTTAAAAGGCATACCGATAAATGCCATCATGTGAAATTTGATGAATTTGAATTCTAAAAGAAAATTATATTGAAGCATAATATTGACTTACTATCACATCTGTAAACAGGCGAATAGGATTACTAGTTCCATAGACTGAACTGCCAAAATGATCTTCTGTTAATGATTTACGTGAAAGTGTCTCTAAATAATTACATTGCCCCCTGCGCTCAGTTCTCCATTGACTGACTGGACTTCCCAACTCTCTCCAGCAAATTAGGAACATGTAGTCACAGGTAGTTTCTAGGCAGTGGTAGTGGTCACAACAACCACTCCCATTTGAACAGGGGCTACCTATATCAGCACATTTTCCACCAGGATTATGCACGGAATGGAATGTAGCATCCACAGAAAACTTTTCAATTCTTTTATCACAGAACAGGCCTGTGTATCCTGTCTGGCACTCACAGTGGAAAGATCCAACGCCATTCACACAAACTCCATGGAAGTTGCACCTCTCTGGGCCAACTTTACATTCATTGAGATCATTCTGGCAATTAGCACCTGTAAATCCAGGAAGACAGGAACATTTGTAAGATTCCAACGGATCAATACACTGTTTATTAGAGTTACTACAAGCCACTCCCACACAGTCGTCAATTTCCTCAGAGCAGTAAGTTCCAGCATATCCTGGCTGGCAGGTACAGCCATTGTCAAGTTCACAGAATTGCCCACAGAAGGGATACTCACATATCAGAGGAGATGTGAAGGTGATAGTGGCAAGTCCAAATATCTCCTGGACCACTTTGGGTCCGATATTCCCGACTCGAGATAGTTCAATAAAAAATCGATCCACCAAGATTGAAAAATTATGTTGAAGCTCAATGTGAATTTTAACTTCTAAGGAATATTGATGATAGCTCTCAATATCCACTTCTATATTACTATGTAGCTAGTAAATACCTTTCAAGCCTTTAGATTACTCATGCTGGCTTATTATATGTATGTTTCTTCAATAGGAAGTCCAAGCATATGGGAAGATCACATTCTGCTAGTTCACAAATAAAGAAAGAATTTAATTTGAAAATGATTTTGTCATTTCTCTGAAAACTAAATGTATGATTACTAATTCAGTTAAAAAAATGAGAGGATCAGATAGTGATGAACACAAGAGCTTGTTCAATATATAAGTATGATGATTATTAAAATTATTGCTTTATTGGAAACATATTAATTTTAAAAATCAGCAGTGAGGGTTGTTTGCAGGAATAGCTAATCCTGTGCAACATTATGTGGGAAGAGCTTCACGCATAACTCTCCCACATTCTGATTATAACAATAAACTTGTATACATACATATGCACACACTTCATGAACCCATTGGAATTGTTCATTTATTACAGTGTACACACTGAACAGGTCCTGATACCAGTTACCTGGTAATTTCATTCCTTAGACGGGCTAGAGAGCAGGGCCTCCATATGTCTTGTATGCCTGCAAGGTCACTGCCCTGGTTTTATGATTCCCTGGTGGCACACCACCACACAGTAGAATACATTCATACTACTGCTGATTTTTGGCTGGCTTAACACATTAGCTACAACTATGGCATATCTCAAAAGCATGTTTCCAGCAGATATGGAAAAACAGAATTAAATTTTTATCATATGATTCATCATTTTCATACCAGTATACTATTATCACAATAATATCAAATATATTATATGAAATAAAGCTTAATTGCAACTGTTAATGTTTATCAGAAAGAATAATACATTCATAAAAAACTATAATGTTAGTAAAAAATAGTTGTAAAAAAAAAGAAAACATATAGCTAGCTACAAAGTGACTGATGTATTTTTAAAAGGTGAATTGATGTTAGTGTCACAAGTCTTGGTCTTCAGGGTCGTACATTGGTCCACTATGCATGACTGTAAGAGCAGAAAAACATTTTATCATGAATGGCTATATGCCTTTATGGATAAGCTATTTGCAAATATGTATTATCAGTGACAATCTCTGCTATACTGCTTAATTAAAAACAACAACAACAACAACCACTGCCAACAAAAAAGAGCATATTACTGTTTCTGTAGTCTGAAGGAAGGGATTGGGGAGGGGGTGGGTCGGTTGGGAGGGGAATGGGTAAAGAAGGGCGGTTGAAATTAAGACATGTGTCCCACCAATAGAGTGTACTCTCTAGTTATTTCTATAATTATAGCATCACCTGGTGTAGCATGATGTGGAGTCTCCATAGTTGATCCGCTAGATAGCTGTACATCACAACTATAAGAACAATTGACGAGGCTGTGCACAAAGACTTCCCATGTTATTTCTTCTTCTTCGAGGTCACTACTGTGCCAAGCTCTAAGAATGCTATCTTGTATCTTTACTGCATCCCCTTTGAATTTTCGTTGGATGTACTCTATTTCATCTGACTCTAGGCCCAGTTGTTCTCCAAACATTGGAGCATCTTCAGGTTTGAAGTGTACTTCTTTTAGAACATCCTTCATGTTGTTTACGGTAAACAGTATTTTAGTAAAAGCTGTATTGAATAAAAAAGACTATACCAAATTAATGAATATTTATTACTGTATTTAATTTAAGAAATTTGGAATGGTGAAAATGATTGGTTTTCACAACATTATAAGGTAAGAGTTAGTAACTGTAACAGTTTATATTCTAATGATAAACTTACAGGGAAATTGTATTTCAGGGTAATACACCACACCATTGCAGCTAATTTGTAAGACCCTGGCACCCATATAGCTCAATTTTCTCACAGCATCAATTTGAAGTTCATTTAATGGGAACAACTTCTTGTTTAAAGCACCAACGATGTAAAATGTGACACAAATAGATCCAGACATAATCCCGGCAAGCTCTAGCTCCTCTACTTGTAGAATTTTACTGATATCGGTTTTGAGTTTATCAAGGTACTCTTTTTTGCATTCGCTGTAAGTATCATCTAATTTAACTTTCAAGACAGAAGAGCGGTTATTGGGTGGTAAATTTAACTCTGATTGTCCAACAAAATCTCCAACAACTCTGTCTTTGACATATGCTTCAAAATCTTCTTCGTACTTTTCCATTAAAGAAATGCCTTCCTCGTAGTTAACAGCCTTCATTGCTTTTTCAAGAAGCTTGTAATTAAAGAATGTGCAAAAACTTGCAAAGACATCCATTATCTCTACAGCCGTAGACATACTTTTCAGTTGTTTCGGTGTGAGGTCTTCATAGTCGTCATTCTCATATATTGGCTTATACTTCAAGTACCGCTTCAAGACCAATTTTAAACCGCTTAAATCAATGGAGCCACTTTCAAGATGTCTTGTGAATTTTTCGCTAATATCGTTGAATTTTTCTATCATGTCCATTGATTTCAGTTTAAAGTCTGCTTTTGAAACACTTGAAGCTATCATATCTATATTTTTAGATTTCACTTCATCCTCCTGCTTGCTATCTGAACGGACAAATCAACATTGAGTAAAAGAAAACATAAATACTGTCCTTTTTAAATACTCAACACCATGAAAAAAAATTACATTCATCTATAATAATATAAATAAATATTTTAATAGCAGTTTAACTAGTTACGTCAATGGATTGTAATTTAGGGAAGTAAAATCTTGGGAGTTGACTCTCTGTGCAATCACACAAACAATTGTCTATGGTAGAATCATTAATTAGGCAATATTTGATTTGCTTATGCCTCATTCTTCCTGTTTTTTTTAGAGCTCACCATGACAAATTGCAGGTGCTCGATGGTAAAAATATATCATAATTAAAAGCTACAAGTTGGAGAAAGTGAGAATTCAACTTCATAGTTGCAGAAACTTGTCAAATGAGCTATGATTACTTCTCTGACCTGTATAAAAAATTTTGAGTTTCAAATTATAAAGATTTGTAGATGTTATGGAGGGTTTTCTCGGTATTTTGTAATATTCGAGAGATAAATAGTTACACTGTCCCTTTATATACTAGCAAGAATACTCTTAAAACTCAGTTTTGTTGTACATGAGATCCAAAAATATTGCAAAGCCTAATAATAGCTACATTCATTGACCATTCAGTAACTAACTACGCATTATAATAAGTAATAACATTTGCAGTATCATACTAATAAAATAAAATAGGAGTAGGACCTGTATATCATATGCTAGAATCTTTAGAGGTAATGTTATTTAGTATAAATAAAACGTGTATGGACGTACCTTTACTTAATTGAACATTTATAGCAGACTCTAACTTTGCTGTAATAGGTGAATCAGAATAGTATTCAATTAGATGTTGCTTAAAGTCTTGAAAGTAGCGATCATTCTCTTCCACCTTCTGATGGAAAGCAATTACCACTCTCTTAGCTTTGTCATCAGGTGACAACATAGATTTGATATCAGATACTTCATTAAACTTTATGTGATCAATAATGTCTTTCTGGCGAAGAAACAGAGCAATAGAATCCAAGTGGTTTCTGACAAACACTATTAACTCTTTATGACAGTGAAGCAATACTTTCAATGACGAATCACTTGACAATTTATCAGCCATCATGTGGATTAGGAACTGCAAGTCTAGAGCCAACCAAATGAGAAATGTAATTAACTCTATAGTATGCTTTTCATCACATTTAAAATTTGGTAAAGGATCATTAGAAGTCACAAAACAAAAAGTCTTTACATAATAGTTAAGTTGAATTAAGCAAACTTTGCAACATCTTTACCATCTTTACCATATTTAAAGCCATATTACCAGCCTTCTCTAGGATAGGTAGCTAAGGTGAATGTAGACATTATAGGTGAAGGAAATGGCTCAAACAATAGCACGACTCCAAATAAAGCACAACTACACAACCAATGTTAATTAATATGTCAACCGATATTAGCAATTGACACATTAAGGCCGCCAAGTTTGGATAAGAGATTGTTCTGAGCTTGCTGTAGGTCAGAAGACTTTTAAGCATTAATTTTCTTGAAGATGATCAAACATGGTAGGTTTCCCACTGCCATCTGCTCCTTCCTTCTCGAGGTATCTAATTGCTATGTGGTACACTAATTGAAACACAACCTAGCCCCAAGGAGTATTTTTAATGCTGAACTAAGCACCACATCCAACTGTAATTAATTTATAGTTGTGTCATAATTAGAATGAATACCAGGTGTATAACCTGAAAGTGGCAGAGGGGCCGGTCTTACACAGCCACACCCTCTACTATTGTGAAGAATAAGGGCTCAAACAGTCTTTGTTCCACCATGTTACTTAGTAACTAAGTTTTTATTATGTCCATTGAAGAATGGGGAAAATACAGCTCACCTAACAACAACAGGGTGGAAAGCCAAAGGGTGTACTTAGAGTCTAGGGTATAGTGTTCACGTGTATTGCCTTACCGTATATTATTTCGTAGGCCAAGCGAGCACAATTACAGCGTAGTAGCTATTGAAGAATTGCTGAAAAGGTAACCATAATCAGTACACGTCCATGCTCGCCCGCAACAAACACGGTTCCTTCAGTCTGTTGCAGTTTCGTGTCAACCTAATTGTTAGTGGCGGCCATTCGACCACAATAATTTGTTTGCCAGGAAGTTGCGTGCGCAGAAACTGCGCAGGCTATATTAGATCCCAGTACTTCTTTCAACAACTACAGAAGCAACAAGGACACCAAAAAAGACCAGCCATGTTTGGAGTGTTAGTCGATGTGTCAGGATCTATGCGATCAGCTTACGCTGTGGACGAATCGAGGGATGCAACGGTTAGTCGATCTCACGCTATTTTTACGACTATTCTGAATATAGTGAAAAAGGAGTGCAATTGGGGACATGAAATTTTTGCTGGTGCATTTGGGTTAGCCCTAGGATCGGTTACAACCTGCGACTTATTTGGTTTGTTGAAAAAAGCTACTAATGTGCCCGAGGAGCTACAGGGATTGAAGCCAGGAGTGGAAGCAATGGTGCACATAGCTGAAGAAGAAGGATATGGAGGCACTGTAGACTGGATAAGGGAAGAATTGTCTGAAGAAATGGCCAAAGATTTATTCAGGCTGATGTGCATAAAGCCAAGCATTAAAAGAGAGCTGCTAGAAAAATTACCATCCAATTTTGTAGCTGGAGTAGCAAATGTAGTATCAATAGTGGTCCCTATTGGAATTCGCAATTCTGAAGCTTTTCAATACGCTGAAGACTTGGTGAGTCGTAAGAGTGAATTTATGGAGGAAGTCGTATCAGATATACAAACACCAATACCGCAACACGCACCAAGAGTAGTCGAACTCCTCCAAGAATTGAATTTAGACCCGGATGATCCTCGTAGCAGTTCTTCTGATTCAGTTCGCAAGAACATTGATGAAACCTTGGAATATATTGAACCTTACATATATGGTGGTACGCCGATGGTAAAAGCGATGCGTGATGCACTGGGAGTATTTCAAAACTTCAATAGAATTCATCCTGACAAGCAAATGACCCTCCTTTTATTGACAGATGGCCAATCAAGTGATGGCGATCCAAAAGAAATAGCTGAACAAATTAAGCAACTGGGTGTGACCATTGTCACATGTTTTCTGACTGATCAACATCTGGACGATCCGTACAGATGTTACGATGACTCAGAAACTAGCTCTCCGTTAAGCCCAGTTTTGTTAAAAATGAGTTCTACTAAACACAATAATGACTCTCCAATGTATTATCTTGCTGATGCAGGATGGAAGCTACCTCTGTCAGGAGAGAGCAGGTTGTACATTGAAGCAAATACTCTTGAAATTGTTAACGAAGTTTGTGAAAAAGTCGTCTCTGAATTGAACAATCCTTGCAGAGACGGCGTTACAGATATTCTGAATGTTGTTGGGGTACAAGATATGATTGGGGAGAGTTTTGAGAATTTCCAACCAGAAGACCAAGAGAACAACAGCACTTGCTACGCTCATGCAATAGCAGCTGTAATGTGTTTTGCCATGCATCGTATAGTGGACAGAGAAGGCGGCCACCCAGAATTTAGAACAATTCGCGAAGAGCTTATTCAAGAGTTTGGTAATCGTGGAGCAAATGTTTTCCAAGTTCTTAAAAGAGTTTGTCCTAGGTATCGACTTAGGTTTGGAAGAGTGGATGAGTCAGTTGCAAGAGGAGCTTTGAATTATAGGAGGCCTTTGGTTGCTACTTTCACCTACTCCAAAAAAAAGAGAAAAGAGTTTATTAAATTCTATGGTAAGAATTCTGGAGGCATACTTCAAAAGGAAAATTTGCAAGGTATGCAAAACAATGAACTATTAATCTAGAATTTCAACTTTGTATAATATTGTGTTATTCTTCCCCAGATGATTCAGCGGAAGTCATTGGCCATGCAGTTGTGTTAATAAAAGCATATCCAAACTGCTTGAAGTTTGCTAATTCGTGGGGCAGCTCATTTGGGGACGAAGGCTTTTTCAAGATCAAAGACTCAAGTGTTCTCAGCGACATGACATTTTTTGATATTTACTGGGAGGAGAATGATCTCATTCCTGGAGAGGAGAGACGATACAGACGAGCTGCTAATAAAAGATTACTCAAATTGGCGGATGAGTACAAGAGTCTTAAAGACTTACCATTTCAATGTCCGAATTGCAAAGGAGTATACAAAATGTTAGAATTTAGTGGGAATCATGAAAGAGCTACGTGCCCTAATGAACAGTGTAGCAATCGGAAGTTTAAACCTAACTACCAGGATCTTGGAAAAACTCTTTATCTCAGAGATTGCACAAAAAGATGAACATAATTTCTGTACTTGAGCTCATTTTGTTATCAGTACTAACATTATGCCATGTAGTATTATAGTCATGATTTTTGTAATAATCATTTTATTTTTTTGATTGTATAATGAATATTGGTGTAACATTTTGTAGCGTTCAGTTTGTATTAGAAACTGATCACGTTTCTTGTTATTGGTTTGTGATGTGGTGGTTGACAGGTAGCCACACAGAGTTGCTGGGGTTGTGGGCACAACCACACTGGTTCTGTGGCATGCCACAATGGTTGGTTAAGAATTTGTATAATATATCAGTGAGTGCAACCATTTAAGCAACAGCTAAGCTGATCCGCAGTGAGTTCGTGTCTCAAATCTATCAAACTTCTTGTGATTGTTGTGGGGTCCTCACATCAGTTTCGTGTCATGTCCCAAAGGATTGAGATATACATCTACTAATGAAATATTGAAATACAATCAGTATTTTAACAATATGTGTACATGTGTGCATCATATTAGGGTCAGATTAACAGCAAAAAAGGATATGGTCAATTAACTCTGAATTCCATTTCGGTGTGGGTGAGCCAGACCCAAGAGGTCCAACAATGAATATTGTGGAAGTTGTATCAAGTAGGAAGTCCTGTTGTCAGATGCATCTACGCAGGAGGTGGGGAAGCTAGCCTAGCTACATTTCCAATATGTTTTTTTTTAAATTCAAAGTACCTTCTGTATATATTGGACATGCAATCGACACATTTTCATAATAAGCATTAAACATTTATGAGTATGAAGCAAACCCAACTACATACTCTCTTCAAATGAACAGATGAAGAAACAAGTATTAGGATTTGTACTTGGGAAGCTCATTCATCTAATACAAATATTTGGAGATGATACAATTAAATTGATTGACGTTCACTTGAATGTCTCCTCCAATAAAAGCTGTAAGTTAAGAAATAAAAAATGACTGTTGATCTCGCAATTAGTCACTAGGCAGAGCACATTATTTTCTTAGTCATTGTTAAGTTTATAATATAACACATTGTTATGTACATATAGCACAATTACAATGCGATACTTTGCGACTTTAGTGATCAACATGTTTTCATCTTCATCCACCGCTTCAATATGTTGTATCGGCTGAAAGAGAAAACTATCAGTCGTTGCAAAGAATACAACTGCAAAAAGGATACAGTGCATTAACTTGAAAGTTTTTAAAGTATGGACTGCTTATACAAGAATATGGAACAAACATTGCTAACTAGAGTATTGGTTTAAATGATGGTTGACCGTCAAGTTAACAGAGACAGGGCACACTAGTTGGAGCAATGAGTTGTTCAGCTAATGTGGAATGAGCATTATGTCTAACTTTATCCTGTGGTAATTTGTCATGCCAATATGTATGATTTCTTTAAGCAATTTTGCTTTATTCATTCTTCACACCTTCAAATTGTCAAAGTATCTATAATACACAATATATTTAACATTTCTAAATTTTAACGGGAAAGAACAAAACTATCTTTCACTTCACAATGTATCAATGCATTTAATACAATATATAATTAGCTTATTTACTATTTTTTGGAATTTTATTCATTATATTTCGATTTGGACAAAATATTGTATTCTGAATCTCTTGCATCTCGGAGTAATCTGCTCTATGAGTAAGAATGTTTATTTAGGTGTGCCTAAGATGTCATATTCACAGAAAATCGAGAAGTTTTTGTGACATTATAATGAGATTTTTTTTTAACTATGAGAGAATGGCTTCTTTTTAAACTCAAGAGTGCTTGTATTGATAACACCTGCTGAGTTGGCCAAATCCATACTTTGTCTGAATAAAATTAAAACAGTCCCACAGGACCCTCTGTCATTACCACAAATATAAAGTTGACAATATGGAATGCATGGAATTCTCAATAACTTAATTTTCCAATTTGCATCTATTGTAATGGAGAAATAATTGGACAGTTGATGAAAGAGGTGCTGTGGACTTCAAACTATTTTCACCAAGAATTGCTGGACATGGTACCTCAACTGATATCCACTACTATACTCCTAATCTATTGAATCCTTTTCAGTGATCTTCATAACTCTTGATTAGGAGATAGTATTATCACTACTAAGCAAATGAATCCTTTATTGCATGTGTCTGAGAGCTGGAAATAATATACAGCAACTAAATATGCTAATTCTATAATCTTACGAAGGTCAAACTTGACGCATTTGAAAGTTGCCAAAAACAAAACAAAAACAACAACAACAAAAGCAATCAAAAACAAAAACCCAGCAATGAACAACAAATATAAAAGAAACACACTAGAAGTCTAGCCAGGAATGTGACTGTTGTTAGAAATCTTAAGTTCTTTGTATGGTTAATTGCACTAATATATTCAGTATGTCTAGAAACACATTAACCTGAAGTACTTATTACCAACATGAATTAATACTATTCCTGTGGGTCTGGCCTCAGACAGGAAGAGAAGACCGAGCAAGAAGTGAGGGAAGAAGAGTTGAAGACTGGACTGTAAAGATAGCCAGCAATGATTCTGTTTGTACACATGTGTTGTTTCTTTTTCTTTTCTTTTTTGTGTCACGTAGCTCATAGTGGGCGTGGTCATTATTTATTGCATTTATGTTTAATTCATCCGTGTATGTGCGTGTGCTGGCCAATAGAACTCTTGGCCGCGCATGCGTCAAGCAGTCTGTTCTGTGATAACTAGTTTGAGTAAAACCTAACTTAGGTGTCTCTTGCCTGCGTGTCTGTACGGGCTCAGTGACCTCCGCATAAAGGCGCTGGTGAGCTCAAATGACCTTCGGCGAACGGTGGGGACAGATTCTGGTGGCGGCGGCCATCCAGTTCACCACCCACTGATTCATCACCCACTGCTTCATCCGCTACACCGTCCAGTTCACCACCCACCGATTCATCACCCACTGCTTCATCCGCTACGCCATTCCCACCCACTGATTTGTCGCTCACACTCATCACTCCATCTACTACGCCAAGTAGTTCACCAACCATGCTAAGCATTCCATTCACTGCGCCAACAAGTTCATCACCCACACTCAGCACTCGATCCTCTACGTCATCTAGTTCATCGGCATCCACCAGTCCATCTTCAACACCTGTCAAGTCCCTAAATCTAGTGATAGATCCCTATCACTTGATTGGTCGCTGACAGGAGTGAAACCATCTATAAGTGTGTGAGTAAAATTATTATTATTATTACTGTTATTATCATCATTATTATTATTATCATTATTATTATCATTATTATCATCATCATTATTATTATTATCATTATTATTATCATTATTATTATTATCATTATCATTATTATTATTATTATTATCATTATCATTATTATTATTATTATTTTAGCCACAGATCTGTCTTTGTATCCCATGGGTCAAAGTTGCTGGGGAAGTACCATTCTTAGCAGGGTACACCGACCACACTCCAAACATGGAGAGAGTGCCTGTGGGAGGTAGTTGATAGGCCTTTCACTGATATATCCTCCCAGTCTAATTTAGTTGTAGGAAACCTAATTTTTAGCTACCTATTTTATTATTTGAGTAAGCACCAACTTACTCACACACACACACAACACACCTCACAATATACATACCACACACACACACACACACATAAAAAAAAAAAATGCAAATTTTCTTGCTGCCGCTAGGCGGTCACGTGCACCTGGCAGAGCCAGGATGCCTATGCACTAAGCAGGCACTGTGAGCCGTGCAAGCAAAGCTCCTGAAGCCGGGCTAGGAACTCGCAGGAGAACAGACCTTTCCTCACAGCAAGTGGTGTGGGCACCCGAAGTCCCACCTGGACCATTGCTGTTTCATGAGAAAAGGCCTTGAATTTGCACCCCAGCAAATGCCAGGTACCCAATCACAGCTGGGTGGACTGGTGGGGCTGGTGGGAGGCAGATGGAAAATCAGATGGAAAAATTGCCTGCAAGTTGGACACACACACACATACACACACACACACACACACACACAAAGAGAGAGAGAGAGAGGTGAAGGGAAAGAGTGGTTGTGGGAAGCTACTTGACAAAGGCTTCTTGCTGATATAGCTCCCAAGTACATGAACATCTTATGCTATACATCAATATCAATTTATTAGTGAATTCCATCTCATTTATTTATTTTTGATTGATTTCTTTTATTAATTATTTAATTAATGAAATAAATTCTGAGTTGTGTCATCCTTGGCTGGTAGTGAACTCACCAGACCACACTCAACCACTGGAGGAGTGGCTGTGGGAGGTAGTTGATAAAGGCCTTTCACTGATATATATCTTTCCAGTCTAATTTAGTTGTAGGGAAACCTAAATTTACCTGGTACCTATTTCAATTTATTTATTAATTTTTTATCATGGAAAAGGTTTTTTAAAAATTAATTAATAAAATTAATTTTCTAGCCTAGGTTCTGCTTTTATAATCCACACACACACACACACACACACACACACACACACACACACACACACACACACACACACACACACACACACACACAGAGGAGTAGTTGTGGGGTTTTGCAATAAATATTCAGGGAGGATTTTTCTAGGTTTGCATCACAGCAAGGGTATTTTGTCTTGAACAAAATTATTGCAGGGGCACAACTAAGTTTGCATGTGAGAAAAATAATACAATTTGCAATGGATTTTACCCCAAGTCTGAAGTCAAAGTTAGGGGGGATCTAATAATATTCTCAGCGGGAGTGAAATGTCCCCCCCCCCCAAAAAATCCTTATATTTTTTAGGCTAATAGTCTGGAATTGGTGACCAAACTCTGAGCTAGTATGTATTTATTTTTTTCTTTGTTTTATCATAAATGTTTTTGTTTCACTTATTTATATATATATATATATATATATATATTTTTTTTTTTTCCTATCTAGGCTCCCAATGTTTCATCCTAGAATTATTACCTGTCTGAATGTGTTGGTTGTCTTGTGTTGAGACAGCTGGGAGTTGCTCTTGTTGTCCATGTGAAGGAACCTCTACTGCTGCAGCGTTGACTTCAGAAGTCCCTGGTAGCCTCATGGCATCCTCTGCTGCAGTTGAGTCATCAACAGGCCCCACTATTGGATTCTTTTTAAATGATTGTAATATTGAATTACTGTTTTGTTTGTTATACTGATATAAATATTAATTTTATCATGATTTTGTTTCAATAACAGTCATACCTGTGCCAGACAAATGAAGTGATTTCCTCCTTTTTGTGGCCTCAGCCAGTTGCAATTTCCTCTTTGCAGACAATCTCTTTGGCATTATACTCCAATCTCATACCCGTAGAGCCAGGGGGGGTTCGAGGGGTTCGGTCGAACCCCCCTTTAGAGTGACCGGAAGCAAATATTTTAGCCACACCCCACATATAACTTCTGGAATATCATCGTCTGTTCAATCGTGCTGAACCTGCGCTTGAATTCTCTGCTGTTTTTTTCTGGGTCTAAGTGACCTAATAAACATTCAGCTCCATGGATACAAAATTTCGCTCTCATATCAGCATGAGTAAAGCTTTCTACGTTACATTCTTTATAAAGTGTAACGTAATGCACTTTAGTAAGAATAAAGCACCGGTAAGCGTGCGATTCGATATTAATAGCACAAGCAACGGATTTTTTTCAACAGATTAGAAAGGGAGTCTTCGAGCCTTCGGAAGTGTCTGAGAAAGTTAAACCTCAAATATACATATAGTAAGTCCACTATCTAGTGTAGCTACACAGCAAATGATTAAAAAAAAAACTGGCCTACTACAACTGTACATTTCCAAGGCTAGAGCTGCATGTTTGCGCACTTACTCTTACTTAAGCTACGGTGACATTTCACTTTGTTCCGTGCTATTTCACTTAGTTATAGCGATTTTTCCAATGCATTTCGAACAGACAGTTTACACGCCGTACTATTAAATAACTTGTAGTACGAATACGGAATATTAATGTTGCACTGTTTATATACAGCACACCGTAGTGGATAGAAGCCTGGTTACATGAGAATAATACCGCTTTTCTCTCGAATATCAACATTGTTTAATGAATTAGAATAACAAAATATAAGCTTTAGTGCACTTATCTTTTGTTTTTTAGTATTGTAGAAGAATTAATGAGGAAACAAAAGTAGGTGTGGCTTTTTGCGTCTTAAAATCCGAACCCCCCAATGCGAATCTCTGGCTAGGGCCTGAATCTCAAGAGGAACACTAAACCAACATGTGGCTACGAGAGTAACCACGCGAAACTAAACTGGTCACGGGGAGTGACCACGCGGAGTATCCTAACGGCGCCAAAGCTCGGGCGTTGCGTCATTGTTAGCGACCAGGCTGGCAGTGGAAATGAGTACCGCATTTTTGTGGGTTTTTACGGGGTAGTTGGTGCCCGCGTATTGCTATGTCCCTGCACCCTTAATTAGTTTCTTCCAATGGATCACATTTTGTGTTTATAATTTTTTTCAATTTGTTGTTGCATTCACTACAGTTGATGCTTTTATTTGTAAGTTGACTTAATTTTGGTTTCAATAAATTTGCTATATTGGAAATCAACCTGCTGATGTGGACATGATAACTCAGCAATCGGAAGTCAGAAAACGCCTGAACCTCCCCCCTCTCCCTCCTGCCATGCCCCTATTTTGCAATACTTAAACAAACAATGCCTTTCTATACATTCCGAATGTCATGTTCAACTGTCATATTGATGGTCACTCCGGCTTTGAATTTATTAATGAGTAACCCCGTAAAGCAGTTGATTCTGTCTTGTAAGTTTTTATAATTTGTCCTTACAACACTTGAGTGTCAAAGAGTTCAGCAGCACATTGATCTGACCTTTATATGGAGCAACAGGCCATCAAAGTCAGGTTACAAAATAATCCACTAAGAAATTTAAGACAAAGTACCCACAATTTATCAGATTATGCAAACGAATGCTCGATAAATTGCATTCAGGGAGACTGCCATGGTTTAAATTTTTTTGTTCTATTTTGTGAATTGGTAAATGGTGATTAAAACTCACAAACATGTTTTCTCCCAGTTTTGTTTCTTAGATATTGGACTTAAATGTTATCCTATTTACTTGCTTCTTGTTGACTGAATCTTGTCTCCTGACCTCTGTTAAAATGGGGTGTTTAAACGACACCTCGCGAGGTGTTTACCAGGAGGCACTGTCTGGACACCCCACATTGAGCCAAATTCTCAAATGACATTCAAAAGCCATTTTTATTACTTAGACAGACTGATTCTCAATAACTTGTGTGTGGTATTGTGTTGATTGCTGACTGGATTTCCTGGCAGAGTATACATTCCCATAAGGGGGTCATATGACACCTGCACCCAGGAATGCCATAATTAAGTTTAGTTCTGCTCCTATCCAGAAATGGCTATTTTTTGCTTGAAAACGAGATAAAAAGTCATTTTTTTGTACAAGTTTGGTTATCACTATAGTCCTCAGTATTATTTTCTTCCCCAGAAGTGTCATTTGAGGATTCATTGTGACTTGGTACTAGTTCATAGAAATATGACTCGAATTTCTCACTGGGTTTTTTTTCTAGCATCTGGAGCAATATATTACAGGCTGAAGACATAAGAAGGAGCTACTGGCTTCACTTCATCGAAACAATTCGTCTCAGTCAACCAAATACTCACTTATATGAGTCCTTTAGCAAAAATCATGCTGATTATTTAATTCATTCCCGTAATTTACACTTCTTGTACATGTACCACTAACTCATTTCCATGGTTTCAGACTGACTCTGTTGTAGGATGTTCAATTAAATTACCTGAGACAGTTGAAGCCGTATATAGTGGACAGTGGAAACTTAGATATATAAACACATGCCAGTGACAGCCATATTATAATAAAATTAAAATGCAGCATATTGCATTTTATTATGATGTTCCATGTCTACAACACTGTTAAAATGGGGTGTTTGGATAACTTAGTTTTGGTGTTAAATAGGAGGCGCTGCCTGGACACCCCAGTTTAAAACATTGTCTCCATAGTCACAACTAGCTAAATGATATTTGAAAGGAAGAAACTAATGGATATAAGCTATCATTATAATAAACTCACTTGGTAAAGTATGAATTGGTGCATATAGAAGTTATAAGGGCTCAAAGTGGGTTGTCCTGACAGCGCCTCCTGGCAAACACCTCGCAAGGTGTTATTTAAGCACCTCATTTTAACAGTGAACCAAATCTGTTCTAGTCAGCAATATCTCAGCATCCATGCACAGATCAAAATATGGCATGCAATTTATGGCATGTACTATTAAACCTGAATGTTTCCTTGCTCATGAATCCTGTACTTCTACCAAAACATTTGATAATGTGATTAATAGAATATGTAAAAAAAACCCAGCAACAACAACATCGTTTGTCTTGAAGAAAATGTTGATCTTGCTATTCTGTATTAAATGCCATGCAAATAATTATTCTAAACAGTCAAATGATAGATGTAATATTATTAACATTCAATCATTTTCCATAACAGTTATCTAGTCATTGCTTACTATCTAAATACAAAACATACAACTACTTAAACTATCTCTGTAATTGAGCTGACTGAACTGTTATATGTAGTCAACCATAGCAATTTTTATATGAATTATACTTAAAGCTGCTAGCTGTTAATGACTAAATAAAGATGAACTTTGGTAACAAGATCTGTGCTCTATGGCTTCATTCTTTATGATTAAAACAAATAATACAATGTGGAGATGTATGACTTGAGTAGGGATTATACTAACTATTATATAATATGTATATATATAATAGCACTATAGTTACATTTACTGCATCTATCAAGAAATTCAAAGCAATCATGTAATGGGCCATCCTTTTTGTATAACTGATTTTAGGCAATATTCAAGAAATCAGTTTAGTGAATGTAGTATGATTGAACTTGTATGCTTTAGCTACACTGAAATCAACTATCTACATTTTGATATTTAATGCAAAATTGCTAAACTCGTAAAAAAGCAGCAATGAAAAAACAAAGCAAAGAAAAGCAATGGCCAATATATACAAGTAAGTACAGTTTAGTTAAAGAAGTAAAAAATGTTGGTATGTGTGTGGGTGTACTTCCTGTATGCTTATAATTTATTTTTATAAGGTGGTGTAGGTTTACCTTCCTGTGATAAATTCATTCTATTAAAGTTACGTTAAGTGCATAGCAGAACACTATCCTGGCTTCACTCATAATCTTCTTCTGAGTATACTAGCAAGTTGGTCAGATTTTGACTTTACAAATTATTGGAGTAGCACTGTTTAGTTGCCTTCCAATTAGCTATTATGAGAAAAGCCTGGGTTGTAGCGCAGAAAATAAGAGTTCTTATTATTCTACTGGGCTATTTTGGATTCACAATGTCAATGTCAAAACAAACCATTGTGCCGCCCGATCAGCTCCGCGTAACGTGGAACTTCACGGAACTCTGCGTTGGTGGCGACAAGGCTCTAACGAGTACAGACGTTCGATTCACTTACAGATACGAAATAGAGAACATCTCCAGGACTATTGAGGGCCCTCTTATAAGTAAGAACAACGTAACTGAAATGAGATACAACTTGTCGTATCCCAATTCGACAGATGTCAATGGTGGTAGTAGGCTCATGCAAATTGAATATTTCTTCGAACAGCTAGAACATGGAGGAGGATTTTGTAACTGTCTAGACATCAGCTTCTACAGTTTTCAAAATAGGTTAGACAACTATATAAGCACCAAGGTAGAATTTATAAATGAATAGTAAAGTGAGTATGTTTTATGTCTGTAAGTAAAGCTAAAAAGTACTTAGTGCAAGGCTAATAGCTATTAGTAGGTAGTGGACTATATTAGTAGTTGTTGAACCGGAATGCAAACAGTCCTTAATTAATCCGTGATTGCTGAAAATATATTACATAATATAGTTATTTTATTATAGCACTATCAGTTTATGTGGTGGATTTGCAAGTGAGCCAAGAAGGATAAAAGCAGTGTGGTCTGTTAATGATCCTGGAGAGATACAAACTATGGAGTATCCACAAGTGAATAAAACACTGCCATTTACTTTGAATTGCACAAATGAGCCATATATGTAAGTCTTCTAGAATATGATGCCTCAAATGAAGTGGAAAATTATTTAAAATTATAGTTCATTAATATATGCATTTTTAACTCGATTGTAAGAACACTTTAATACTGATTTTAATCACTGCAAACTTTTAATTGAATTTATAAACTGAGGTAGCTATCAGCAACTAAAATAACAACTGTGTAAATCATTTGTTTCATAGTGAAAATATACATCAATATTTTGTGTTCTCAGATGTTAGCTATGAAATTCCAAAACAATTGTATAGATCACAATTATCAAGTTCTGACCCTTCATAAAAACTAGATTGACACTTTCTCACCTAAAGGGGTCTGAAAAAAAGCAAAGGAAAAATGCGACAAAATCTTAGTTGTCGCCAGGTATTGAACCCAGGGCCACTGGCTTTAGCCACCAGTTGCTCTAACCACTGAGCTATGACAACACCCGACTTCCAAGACTCCCACACATTTCTTTTATACTGTCCCTTCATAAAAACTAGAAAAAAGCAAAGGAACAATGCGAAAAATCTTAGTTGTCGCTGGGGATTCGAACCCAGGGCCACCAGCTTTAGCCGCGGTGCTCTAACCACTGAGCTACGACAACCCTCGACTTCCAAGACTCCCACATTTTTCCTTTATACTGTTGAGTAGTACCGCTTGTTGCAGTCTCGTACTCCACAGACCACCAATTATGTGCCGTCAGAACACCTTTTCGGTGTCGACCGGAAACACCTATCCCTCCGAAGAGGAGCCATAATTTGTGGATTAAAAAGGCTTTGAAGGGTCAGAACTTGATAATTGTGGCTCCTCTCCGGAGGGGGAGGTGTTTCCGGTCGACACCGAAAAGGTGTTCTGACGGCATATAATTGGTGGTCTGTGGAGTACGAGACTGCAACAAGCGGTACTACTCAACAGTATAAAGGAAAAATGTGGGAGTCTTGGAAGTCGAGGGTTGTCGTAGCTCAGTGGTTAGAGAACTGGTGGCTAAGCCAGTGGCCCTGGGTTCGAATTCCCAGCGACAACCAAGATTTTTTTGCATTTTTCCTTTGCATTTTTCCAGACCCCTATAGGTGAGAAAGTGTCAATCTAGTCAATCTAATTGTATAGATTTTTGAAAATTGGTAACCAAGAAGTCGTTTTATTACTATAATGGCTATATAACAATATTTGTATGAAAATTGCTAAGTATGCTTTGGATATCTGAATTAAACAATTATCTTTATAATTTCATAATGCTAACTATTGCCTACACAGATCATGTTATTTACACTTAATCTAATTAATTAATTCTTACATGTTTGCTTTTTGTAGCAAAGTGTCATTCCAATTGGCACTAAGAAGACCCAACTGTTTTGATGAAATTGATCAGTTTGAAGAAGGAGTGGAGTTTTCAATTCGTACAAGTTTACTACCTCATGATTGGATTCCTTTAAAATTTTTTTTCAATGATAGATTTTTGCCGACACCAACTCCATCTATGCAGCGTCGTGGTTATCTTGTGCCGACAGTATTTATCACTGAAGAGTCAGAAGAGGACATTATAATAAATGTGTGTAATATTAGCACAGATAACATTTCCCTTCAGTTTCGCTGGTTGCAAACTAGTACACTGCTTGTTAATGCTCCTATAGACATTTGGCTCCTTGACAATATTAAAATTAGTGTCATAGATTCAGTGCAAGAAAATTTGACACTTCTAGAAGAAAATTTTGATGGCAATACATTAGAGTAAGTTAAATAGTTTTTTTTTTGAAAGATAAGAAATATTTCCTTTCGTCAATTGCAGTGTATCAGATTGGCCAGATAATAACATACGAAATGGACAATTGGCTCAGTATTGTGACACAAATCCAGCATTAGTCTTTGGGAATATCATGAATGCTAGCCCTGATATCAACAGTTTCATAACTGTATCAAGATCTGTACTGACAAGCACATACACACTAAATTCGATGCAGCCTTTCTCGTTTTCTAGTCAGTCAAGGTAAATACCATTTCATTTATTATGTTGTTTGATTATGATCATTCTTTTCTACAGTATTGTTCCAACAGTCACACAATCATCTCTTAATGAATTAAGTAATGCCTTAAATTTCTTCAGTATAAAATCAACAGAAACTTTTGTGACATTGGCTATTCAATACAGTGACAGGTGAGTTCAAACAGTCTCACAATCATCTCTTAATGAATTAAGTAACGCCTTAACTTTCTTCAGTAAAAAATCAGAAGAAAGTTTTGTGACATTGGCTATTCAATACAGTGAGAACAGGTGAGTTCAAACAGTCTCACAATTATCTCTCACTAAATTAAATAATGCCTTAACTTTCTTCAGTATAAAATCAGAAGAAAGTTTTGTGATCTCAACTATTCATATTCAATACAGTCAGAACAGGTGTGTTCAGGTAAAAATATTATCTTTTAATTCAAAATTTGTGTCTTTCGTCATCATTATCAGTTTAGCTTCTTCTGTCTCTGAAATGTCTGTGGTATCTACCACTGTTATTCAGGGCAATGAATATATTTTTATGATGGAACAGAGGATACTAAGCGAAGTAATCTATTGTAAGTGTCTTGAATATAATGCTTAAAGTTTACTTATTCCAGATTCAGCAAAATGAAGAATTTAGTGAAATCATAAATTCTCAGGTCAGTAGAAACTTGATCTATATATAAATTTTAAATATCTGTTACAATAATATTCATGTAATTATAGCAATGTGATGTATGGTAATAAATTCCATAATTATGTTTTAGAACACTATATCAGAGAGGATTGTTAAGTTGGATAATGTCACTTCAGCAGAGAGCTCAGGTATTCTTGTTGCAACGTACTTGTTTGTGGTTGTTACAGAATCCCTCTCAAGCAGTGTTTACTCTCAAAAACATTTTGAAGTAAGATCTAGAAGTTTGATAATATTTACCTATAATTATGTGTTTAAATTGTCTCCTTAGGACATAACAGAAATAGCAGAGAATATCATTCAATTTGATCAACAAGTGAGTCAGACATTTTGTTTGCGACAATCAAGAAAATTTGTGTTTCCTGCACAGATTTCTTTCTTCTCTCGATTTGCTGCTGCTACTAGTATTTTTTTTGCCTTTGATTTTATTTTGTTCACGTATGTTCCTTCAATTTTTCTCTTTGTGGCTTCTTCCATTGGTAAGTTACGCCTTACAGTGGTTAAGAGGTATTAGTGTTCCATGAAAATATTCTTGCTTCTTACAATAAATGTAAACGTAGATTAGTATGTGGTGAAAAGAATATATTATTTATACATTATTTAAATCAATACATAATATTATATTTTTCGTAGTTTTACAAAGTCAAGTTTTTCAAGTGAATAATATCACAGCATCAGCCACCACAGTTATTAATACTTCAAGTATAGAGGGCATAATGGGACCAGAAATAACTCTGTCACTTCCATTGGAATTGCTGGAACCATTTACAGATGCCAGTGGATCTGTCAGAATTGTTTCTTCTGTATACAGAAATATATCTAACTTTTTTCTCAATATTATGGATAATAAGTAAGTCGAACAGATTTTTGAAAGAATTATATTATCATAAACACCATGTCCATCATTTTTAGCTTTACTTTGGGATCAGACATAGTTGGCACTTCTATTCAATGTGGTACAGAATCATGTCCAACTAGTAATATTTCACTTCAACAATCTAATGTAACCATTACTTTTGAGCATTCTCAAACCATTGAGGTAACAAGGACAAGATATGAGTCACTTAATTATTATATATTTTTGTGTGCAGGAAATGTTAACAGAATTGTTTGAGATAGAATGTGCTTTCATAAATGTTCAAAATACAAAGTGAGTTATAACTTTTCTAAATCGTATCAATTAATATCCAAATTGTGATTAAGAAAAGACAATCAAGGAGGTAGAAGCTTATTATTTGAAAAGCATTGAAACATCATTAAATAAAAAAGTAATGAACGTTTGATTATTGTTGACATTTTTACTCGACTGTACATTCATTTTGCATATAATTACTTCAAAGCACATTATCAGAAAAATATTTTTGTTTGTTGGAGATATAGGATTATAGACATAATGTGATGTATTAAGTAATGAAAAAGTATAAAGAAAAGAGTTTGCTCTTGCTTATCTAAAATTTGAAATAGCTGTTCCTTAATCTAAAGCTGGTTTGTTCAGCATTTACTTCTGACAAGCAAATTTAATATGTTGAGTGCAGAGCAAAATATAGATTAGTTCGCTGTTGAATGATGGAATAAATTATGAGCATGACTCCGGTTAACTTGATTGCTATGATAAAAATTTATTGAATTGGATAAAATCTTTAAAGGACAATTCCATTAAGAGTTTAATATATTTACTCAATTTTTTATACTTCCTAGTAGAACTTTCTTGCTTTAATTAAGTATTTACTTATTTTTCTATGATTTCACATATGTGAAACTTAACTTTAAAAAGGTGCTAAAGAAAAAGTTTATTGACTTTAATTTTTTATTTTATAGAAATATTCTGAAAAGTGGACAATGGTCTACTGACGGCTGTGGTAAAAACACTGAACTCTCTACCACATTCAATACAGTCTGTGAATGCAATCACTTGACACATTTTGCCATCTTACTTAGCCCTCGACCTATAGACATCACAGGATCTCTTGCCTTAAGTTTATCCATATTTGGCTCTATTGGAGTGATTGTCTCAGTAGTTGCCATGACAGTTACTGTTATTATTTTCTGTACGCTATCATTTTATAAAAAGAACAGGTACGTTACTAAAATATAATCGTTGACCCAGCAATCTACAATAATTATTATGGCATATTTTCTTTAATCAACATTTTCAGCCCCACATAATCAATAGTAGCTAAATACCCAAATGATTCACTCATATCTATTTATACTACATTAGATTGGGTTGCTAATTAGTGCTTGAACATTTATCTTGATGCGACTATTTCTTGCATTAGTATTTTTTAATTCAGTTATTCTCGGCTGATAGATAAATTACTGTGTCTGTTTAGTCAAACTAAGAAAAGTCTTTTTTTTTTAATGTCATTACAGACCACTTCTGACAATGAGATATTTTGTGCACATAAATTTGTGCCTGAATCTGTCGGTAGCACAGATAATATTCATTGCTGGAGTAGACAAGACCGGACCTCCTGGTGGTGACGTACCCCTTCATTGTCAGTTTATTGCTATTCTTCTCCACTACTTCTTTTTGGTTTCCTTCATGTGGATGCTGATGGAGGGTGTGGTTTTGTACTTGGCCCTTGTTCGTGTGTTCGTATCACGTACAAAGAGCTACATACTCCTGTTTTGTGCGCTGAGTTATGGCTTACCGATTCTCTACTTGGGTGTACTTACTCTACCTCTTGGCATTATTTATAGTGGCTACGGTAACGAACGAGCGTAAGTAATCAATAATAATGAGATACCAAATTACATTCATCATTAGAATAATGTTAAGCTTAATGAAGTTATTCATGTAATTACCATAACCTAAGATAGTTAATGCAAGATTTGGGAAAGGAATTGATGAGTAAATTTAGAAATTACTAAAAGAAAAACCAATAATAAAATATAATTGTACAGCTATTTTTATTCTAAGGAAAACAAAATCTTTACTAACGGTAAGCTTTATTGTAATTGTGTAATACGCTACCGTAGACTTAGGAACTTGATGTAGCTCAGAAACGCACCGTTGTGATTTTCCACCCTTCAACTCCTTGATAATATCCAGTTTCTTTTCAAAGGTAAGAACCCTCCGCTTCCTTCCCTGCTTAGGATTGGAAGTAGAGGCCATAATACTTTCCTTACGCTCTTCACTACAATTCTGCGCTGTCAAGCAGCTGTCGTCACCAGTCACGTGATAATTTTCCAATGAGCGTGCGCGACTATTGTTGAAGCGCGACGCGATGACAGCTCTAAAACTGCCCGGCAGAGGGACGTGCCCGTCCGGATAACTGTACTACAATCAATGTGGTGTTAACTAATAGTTACTGTACGAGCTCCGCGTAACTGAAGATCGCCACAGCCCTTCGGCTAGATATAGGTTAAGGCAAAGACAGATAAGTCAAGATCTGGGGCCGAAGGACCAGATTCCTCTCACTTTAAGCTAATTACCCAGCCCACGGCGCAGACCGACAGAAGCTCCCGCGACACCGAGTTTAACTTTGTTAGGAGAAGAATATTGAGCAATAAATGGTTACAGTTATAAGGGAAAGGGATGATGCAAAAGTCAGTGGGTAGGAAAAGGCATGAATATGATTATGTTGACATATGATACAGTTATAATTAATTGTCAGCTAAGGTGATGACAAGTTGGGCATTGAGCCCATAGAACCATGTACAAGAGTCCATTAAGGGTTATCTTCCTCCGGGTGACGCCCGGACATCCTCCGGGGGGGCCGTAAGACTAGGCATTGCTGTTGGAGACGGAGCTTCGATGAGAAGAACCAGTTGGTTGACAGAGCGACGGTAGACGTTGTTGTTGGCTCGCAGATCCACAACTCTGACAATGTTGTCCTGGCCAGGATGCACGTCGATAACTCTAGCCAGTGGCCATGACCTGTCCTTCAACGTTTTATCTTTAATCAGGACTATGTCGCCGATGGTGAAGTTTCTCTTCTCTTTCCTCCACTTGGCTCTGGTGTTGATAGATTGCAGGTAGGAGGCTTGCCACTTCTGCCAGATATCACTTGTAAGTCGACGGAGATACGCCCAACGTTTGAGAAGTTGTGGTTTGTCAGTTTCATCAACGTGGGTGGACGGCAAGGCTAGCAAAGGACGGCCGATTAAGAAATGTCCTGGTGTGATGAGGTCAGCAGAGTCTGGATCGGTAGATAAACAAGGTTCGGCTGGTCGAGAGTTCAATGTCGCCTCCACTTCCACTAAGATAGTCTCTAGTTCGTCATAGCGAAGTGGTCTCGAGTCTAGGCACTTCCGCAGAAGGAGTTTCATAGACTTGACCCCGGCTTCCCAGAGACCCCCGAAGTGTGGAGTCCTGGGTGGAGTCAAGTGCCATTGTAGTTGATGTCGATTGGCGAAGTTGTTGATAAGCTGTTGTGATTGTTGTGATGAAGTTAATTGTTGAACTTCTTCCAACTCATTCTTAGCCCCGATAAAGTTGGTGCCATTGTCCGTGTAGATATGGCTAGGGCATCCTCGTCGTCCGACGAAGCGACGCAAACAAGCTAAGAAGGCTTCCGAAGACAGTTCACAACACAGTTCGAGATGTACTGCTCGGGTGACTAAACAAACGAAGATACATGCATATGTCTTGATTCGAGTTGGTTTACGGGGATTCCCTCGAGTAATCAGAAATGGTCCCGCAAAGTCTATGCCAGTCCGGTCGAATGGTGGTGCTGGAGTTGTTCGATCGGTCGGTAGACATCCCATACGCTGAGCAGTGGGTAAAGCGTAAGCCTTCTGACAGATGACGCATTGACGACTTAGTTGCTTGAGGAAGCGTCGCACCTTAGGTACATAGTAGTTGTTGATCAGCAGGCTCAGCATTGTTGATGTCCCCGGATGATTCCAAGTCATGTGAAGTGTTTTGATGAATGTTGTTGTTATTGTGGAGGTGAGCGATAGAACCACTTGACACCTTGGCGCTTGTGAGGCGATACTTCTAACACGTCCAGAGACGATGATTAGGTTGGAATTCGGATCCAGAGAAACATCAAACTTTGCCAGCGGATGTTGTTTGGGAAGTGATTTGCCAGCAGATAAACAATTGAAAACCTCGGGATATGTTTTCTGTTGAGATAGATGTAGAATCAATTTGCGAGATGAGGATAGTTCAGATGTTGATAAGTTGATGGTCTTTGTCCCAGTCTCCGTTTGCCTTCGACAGAAGGCGATGAAACGACGACAGTAGGCGACAATCCTGACCATTCTGTCGAAGTCGGAGACTTCCTCCCAGAACTTCCAAGGAGCGGTTCTGGAAGGCTGGACGTTAGAGATAGGTTGAGATTTGAAACAATCTCCAGAGTCTTTAAACTGAAGAGGTGTGACTGGCCATTTATCAGGAGAGCTTGACAACCACGACGGTCCGTACCACCATAGATCAGACTTTATAAGATGTGATGGAAGAATTCCACGACTAGGCAGATCTGCTGGATTGTCTTGTGTCCGGACATGACGCCATTGGCTCTTCTTCAGGATGTCAGATATGGCGGTGACACGGTTTGCCTGATAGGTCTTAAGTGTTTGTGGTGAATGATGGAGCCACGATAGGACGATGGATGAATCGGTCCAAGCATAACAGTTGCTGATAGGTATGTTCAGATCGATGGCGACAGTCTTGATAAGTCTTGCTAGAAGGAGAACGGCAGTGAGTTCGAGCCTCGGAATAGTCATAGCCTTGACTGGAGCGACTCTTGACTTGGCCATTACTATCCTGGTAGTTATGTTCAAGTTGTTGTAGACAGCTCTGAGATAGATGACTGCCCCATACGCCTTGGTTGACGCGTCGGAGAAGCCATGTAATTGTAGGCTGACTACTGGACCGGTAGATAATAGTTTCCGTGGAATAGGGAAGTTAGTCAACAAAGGAAGTTCCTCCATCCACTCTCTCCATCTTGATTGTATGTCGTCAGACGCAGGCTGGTCCCAGTCGACTTTCTTCAACCATAACTCCTGTAGAAGGATCCTGGCGATTATGGTGACAGGTGCCCAAATTCCCAGAATATCAAAGACTTGGGCGGCAGTTGAGGCAATTAGTCGTTTGGTAGCTTGGACATCTGCTGACAGAGGAGTGGGCGAGGCAATGTGAAGGGTGTCGTCACGAACCTTCCAGTGTATGCCCAAAGTCCGACCGGAAGCCTTGGGATCTTGTATGGTGAGATCCTCCTTTTCCCTTAGTTGTTCGGGGATAGAGTCGAGAAGTTCCTCAGAGTTAGATCTAAACTTTCTGAGCTGCATACCGATCGATTTCAGGACTTGCACTAGGTCTTCGGCGAGTTCTTTGGCTTTCTCAACTGTGTCAGCTCCCGTTAGGCAGTCGTCAACATAGAAAGATGTACAGATGATTTCGCTGACGATGGGGTGGTTGATTTGACATTGTTTGGCGAGTTGTCTGAGAACCTGGGTGGCCAGATACGGTGAAGAGGTGACGCCAAAAGTTAGTCTTTTCATGCGTGCTGATACTAATTGTCCTGACTGATTCCGGTGTAGAAATCGATGGAAGTCACACTCAGACGGATGCAACAGTATCTCGCGGAACATCTTAGAGATGTCCGCAGAGATGACAATCTGATGCATACGGAAACGGTTGATCACGGCAGATAAAAGTGGGTAGAGATTAGGTCCAGGAAGTAACTGGTCGTTGAGCGAATGTCCGGATGACGACTTGAAGGAGGCATCAAACACTGCTCTCAGTTTAGTGGTGGTGGACGAGTCTTTAACTACCCCATGGATAGGTAGGTAATAATGATTGAAGTCCAGTTCTGCTTCCGGTACATATTCGGCATGGTTGAGTGTTAGATATTCATCAACGACTTGATGGAATTTCTCCCATTGTCCCTTGGCCTTCAGAGACTTCTCGTTACGAAGGTATCTCTTGATAGCTGTTGATCTGGTCTCCCCAAGCGGCGGCGGTGTTTCTTTCCTAGGGAGCTGGACAATGAAGCGACCGCTGACACTGTCCTGCTGATGAGTGTCGAGGAAATGTTCAATGGCTCGAGTTTCATCAGGATCAACATTGTTGTCGAGTTTGGGAACCTGATCAAGCTCCCACAGACAGCTGAGTTCGGCATCCATGTCCTTCTTGGATGGTTGAATTGTTAGGACTGTTTGATTGGATGGTGATCCAGGAAATCTGCCTCCCAGAACCCAACCAAAGGGTGTTGCATAGATGCAAGCTGCTCCATCCTCCGACTTGTCTCGCTGACCAGTCTGACATCGGAGGCTGTCTGCCATGCCAAGTAGAAGGTCTATCTCTCCTCCCATACTAATGTCAGCCAGTGGAGTCTTCCCTTCAACAATTGGATGGTCTAGGACGGTGTTGATGTCGTTCGGTGGGATAGATTCAGGGAGAGAATCCACGACGTGGCAGGAGACAGTGATTGGTTGTGGCTTGCGTAGCTCATGGATGGCATGGAGCGTTAGACTGACTTTATGTCTGGATGTGATCAGTTCACCACCTGCGTGGGTGAACGTGGCAGTGTGTTGTATCCTGTCGAGTCCTAGTTGGTTGGTCAACTTGTGTGTGATCAAAGATGGAACTGAGCCACTATCCATCAAGGCGCGTCGCACTGCTGTTTGTCCGGCATGGGTGATCTTTACTCTAGCTGTGGAGAGGATGACATCATCACCAGGCTCGGTGCCATAAGTGACTAAGACCGGGCCTTCCTGCTTGTTAGTGGCCGAAGTAGATGGAGGTGCAGGTTGACTGGCAGATTCTGACTGATGCAGAAGCGTATGATGGCGATTGGACTTGCATGTTCGACAGGTGCCCCTTGAACGACAGTCTTGGAGCTTATGGCCTGGATAAAGACAGTTCAAGCACATCTGATGACGGTTGACTATGTCCCGACGCTTCTCAAATGGCATGTCAAGGAAAGTCTGACATTTAGTGAGAGAATGACGGGGACCATCGCAGGCAGCACATCGACATTCGGACGAAGTAGAAGAGTGATCCGAAGTGACAGTTGAGACGGCGTTGACCGGAGCTCGGCGATAGCGTTCCTGTTTCGGTTGAAGACTGGACTTGTGCTGCTGTTGATGGTTGTGAGATGACTTGTTGGACGACTGATGATCGGTAGGTGTTGATTGCAGATCGAGTCGGGCACTCCATGTGTCGATGAATGTGAGTACATCATCGATCGTTGGCAGTTTGGTGTCATCTGTCCAATGATGACGCCATTCATTAAGTAGTGACCTGTCAAAGCGAGATATAAGTGTAGCACCCATGACGTATTCGAGTTTGTTGCCATCACAGTCCTCAAAGCCTTGGATCAACTTCCGATAGGTGGCGGATGTCTGACAGAGGCTTCGGGAGTTGTAGTGACATGGCTCATCCTTGAGCAGTGTTTTGACATACAAGGCATAGACCCGGTTCTTGGATCCATAGCGCTTCTCAAGGGCTTGAAGAGCTGGCTTGTAACAGTCAGTCTGTGAGGCAAATTGTTTGACGATTTGTTTCGCCTCAGCTGGACCAACACACGAAAGGAGATGTACAGACTTTTCGTGGTCGGTAACGTCGTCCCCGGCTCTGTCCATGGCATGTGTGAACAGAGTCTTGAACGCGTTCCATTCCATGGGATCACCCTCATAGGTTGGTAAGTTCAGCTTGAGACGTGAGGAGCATCCTCCGGAATGACGAGGTCGGGCAGTCTCGGGTTCCACTGGTTTGGCGGCTTCGGATTCGATAGTTGTTAGTTCATCAATCCTTCGATCTAATTTAGCCATAAGGTGATCCATCTGTGATGTCAGATCCTGGATCATGGTATCTGACTGGAAGGGACCAGAGTTGCACTGGAAGTTCTCCATCTTCTCAAAGATCTTCTCCCTCTCCGTTTGGAGGGTAGAGAGCGGTGGTTTCTCTCTGGCTAAGAGCCTTGTGCAAAGGCTGACTAACCAAGAGCCAGAACGGTATATGGCTTCCCGTTCTTCTAGACTCTCGGTTTTCTGGACTAGTTGTTCATGATCTTCTCTCAATGGAAGACCTATCTCGATTTCGGCTTGATGGTCTGCTTCTCGGTCGACAGTGAGATCTTCGATGCGGTTCTGGATGGCATCAAAGAGCGCAGCCATACGTCTGGCCTCTGCAACCCGTCTGGCACAGTCCCTCTCTGACAGCTTGCCAGCGAGGTCCGCACAAGCACCGTTGAGTGCCTGCAGCATCCGGGTAAACTGGCTCTTCCTGCCCGATCGGCGTCGACGGAGAGCCTCAAGATTCGACGTGGAGTTGATTTCACGAATTTCTTCATCCAACAATGGCATGATGATGTTGTTGAAAACGATGATCGTTGCGATGGCGATTCGATGAGACAAGATGAGATGAGATGACGATACGACAAGGATTAGACTATTAGCTACCTATTAGATACTTGTTGCTAGCTATCTAATCAGCTAACTAAAACTCAGTTGTGAGCAAAAGGCTAGTTCAGTTTCTCTAATCCAGAGAATCCGGCTCGAAGGACCATGTACGAGCTCCGCGTAACTGAAGCTCGCCACAGCCCTTCGGCTAGATATAGGTTAAGGCAAAGACAGATAAGTCAAGATCTGGGGCCGAAGGACCAGATTCCTCTCACTTTAAGCTAATTACCCAGCCCACGGCGCAGACCGACAGAAGCTCCCGCGACACCGAGTTTAACTTTGTTAGGAGAAGAATATTGAGCAATAAATGGTTACAGTTATAAGGGAAAGGGATGATGCAAAAGTCAGTGGGTAGGAAAAGGCATGAATATGATTATGTTGACATATGATACAGTTATAATTAATTGTCAGCTAAGGTGATGACAAGTTGGGCATTGAGCCCATAGAACCATGTACAAGAGTCCATTAAGGGTTATCTTCCTCCGGGTGACGCCCGGACAGTTACAGTTAATCTCAATATTTTAAACTTAATGGGCAATATATAAGCTTCTTATTATCCTAATACTCTTTGTTTACCCCAGCTATAAAATTTAGTTGTTTCTTCTAATTGATGCTTGATAATCTTGTTAGTTCTTTTCTTAGAATTGTTTATTTTTGAATTATTATAATATTAACCAAATGCTATTTTGTTGAATAAATAATAATTTGTCTTGTGTGTGTAAATACAGATGTTTCCTGAATTCTGAAAATAATTTTATATATGCTTTCATCATTCCGACAGTTTTTATATTCATAGTAAACATTTGTTTCTTTATAATGGCTGCCTCTATAAGCTGGAAACGGCATAACAGGAAGAGAGTAATGGAAAAGAATAATAAAGCAGTCCTTGGATGGCTGAAATCAATCATTCCTCTTGTAGTAGTGCTTGGTCTGACCTGGATTCTGGGTCTTTTAATAGTGGAAGTGGATGTTCTGGTCCCTATAGCCTATATCTATACCATCATGGTAGCCTTTCAGGGACTGTTTATATTTGTAGTACTAGTACTGTTCTCCAAAGCGGAACGTGATGATTATTTGCGATGGTGGACCACAAAAGTATTTAAAAAGGTAAGCCTACAGATTTAATTAAGTGAAAATTGAAGTATAAGAATTGGTATTTATATAACTTTATTCTGTAGAAATTTCCTACTAATAATACCATTTCTACAAATGTGAGATCATTTGGACTTGAAGCAAGAGACAATGTGAAGAAAACTGACACTGACAAAAATGGCATATCTTTTGAAGCAGCAAATCCTTTAACAAGAAGTTAACTCCGATTATTCTTGTTCTTTAGCATTACAGACCTATCATACTTATCTTCCCTCATTAGCTCAGAACTCTATTACAAGTTGCATTTTCTATTGGATGACTTGAACAATTTTTTAGTGTCAATTATACAATTAACTACGTGTTTATTATTCGGCTGATGAAACTGAGATTGATGCTGTCATTTGTTCTATTGTGAAATTTCTTTCTGTAGCAATTACATTATATTAAGAGTAAGTTTTACCATTTCCTTCATCACAACTTTAGGTGATAAAATTCATCACTTTCATCATGGGATATGGTCACTGTTCTCACAATCACCTTGTACTTATGATTCCGATAAGTATTTTTCAATAATTTCTCGAAGTGTGCAGATCATTACTAATCTAAGAGTTTGATAACACTTCCTGTTTGGGATCAGTTTCTGCACATGAGTAAATGAGTCAGCTGGGCAGGTCCAGTTCATTTTGTACTGTTAAGCACATGCATGAATCAGTGAATATCTTATGCAGTCTAACCCGACATAATCCCCAGTCTTATCTAATTGTACCATGCATGTGGTCAAGATTGGTGGAGTACCCGGGAGTGCAAGTGGACTGCCTAAAGAGTTGACTCTGCTGGCAGCAATCATAGAGCGTCTTTTGCATTGTAATGCACCCTGGTATCCACAAACATCGTATTTCCAGCAAAAGCTAATGGGTCTTCTGCAGAAATAATATTATATCCGTAGATTCCTGTCACAATACTTCATCCAACTTTTATTAAAAGTGTGTGTAGAAATGTGTGGTGAAAAGAAATCATGTTGTCATTAATTAATGTATATGTAATGTGCATTTTTGAGAATCACATTGAATTGTTTATTGTAGTTATATGTTTTTGATCTGTGTTAATGAGAATGGATATAATTGGCTTAAACCAGGTTGCTTAATATTTTATTTAAAAAATGTTAATCAAGCTATTGGAAAATTTAATACTTGTTTTTAACTATTGGAAAAATTTATATCCTTCATTTTTATGTGACACCTTAGAATTCACGTTTTTACAAAAAATATATCTGCTTCCATTTTGAAATAGGGATGATAGGTCTAGGCATATCAATGGCCCCCACCCCCCCTACACACACTTACATAATCTTCCTATTCTTCTGCTACAGAGAGCTCTCAGTTCCACTCATTCAATTTTTCAGTATGTATATATTTATTATTTCCCTTATTTAAAGAATAAGTGGCTGTGTTGGAGATCTGTGTCAGTTTAGTAAATTCCAGGTAGACAAAATACCATCAAAATTGACCTTGGTATGGCTGTCACAGTCATGTCGTTACTAATATAGTTTCTCACTTATTAATTTCGTTTAACTACTACTGTGTTTGCTATCATTGGTGATTACATTAAACAACCTGCAACATAGTCAGTCAGAAGCAAGGAAGATGAGTCAGTAGTAAGTGTATAACAAGTGCTAAAGAAAGAAGTTCTAGTTATAAAACGCATGCTTGTGGGCCAGACCACATGAAATGGAGAAAGAGACGAAGGAGAGGAAGATAAAGAAGAAGAGAGAGACGTCATTATGTGTGCATGAGTTGTGTCATTGTCATTGTCTTTTGTGTGTATTGAACAAATTAGTGTGTATGTGTGGTTAGTGCTGTAAAAGCAGTTGTATGTATGTGTGTGTTACATTTGTATCAGAGCAGGAAGTGTGCATTATTTTGTGCTAAGTAGGTGGAGTCATTGTGTTGTATATATAGTTGAGTTTTGTGCCATGTGCTTCAGTCTCAGTTGTATCATTCAATTCGTTGTGTGTGCAGTCTCTTAATTAAAGTAATTTAATCTATCCTCCTTATCCAACCTGCGGGTGGGGACTTGGTTAGCCAGGGATAGTTTAAGAGCTGAGATTCTGGTGGCAGCATACCTTTGCTGTCTCCAGGTGCGAGCTATTTGAATAGTGTTTCGACCATTTTCCAAACCAGCCCACAATGCTTATAACATTGTGTTGAAGCTAAATTAAATTGCTTAGAAAGGCATGTTTTTTTTTTTAAGTCAAATAGTTAATGTGTGTGGTTACTGTCACAAAGCCTACTCAAGTAACTGTCTCTATGAATATCCAATACTTCATCTAAGGGGTCACTCCCAACTTCTTTTCAGCTTCATTCTCCAAGATAAAAGCGAACTGTGAGAGCAGAGCAATAAGTGCAACACTTCTAATTCGTGTTTTGTGGTAATTTGGTGTCATGATTAACACGACATTTCCCCCAGGAATTTGAGGGTCCGGAACAATGCACCCCCCCCCCTCCTCACTTGACCAGACCCTTTCCTAGTCTGGCGTAGCCGACCCTTTACCTTCCCATTATATGTGGGCGTGGGGGGAAGGAAAGAGTCTGGTGAGAGCTCCACATCGGATTGGTACTCGCCCACTACGAAAGTATTGAACATTTGAAAAAGTACACTATCTTCTCTTATCAGAAGGGCAGATCACATCAAACTTTTCCCAATCCACGTGACACTCTCCATTCATGTGATAAAAATGCAGATATTGACTGGATAATTAAACATATAATATGAAAACTTATATACACTATACTTTGATCATTATTTTATTGTTGTATTATGGAGTACAAACTGTTGAGTATGACATTGGGTGCATTTGCAAATTTGCTGACACAGATCACAACATAAACATAGAGGTCCTTGGTATGTTCGATTATAGTTGTCATAATGTGAAAGTAATAAATCTCTCCTGCACACTGTTTGGTTGATTGCATAATCTTTTACTGTTTTATTAAAAAAATCTACTACTATTTTTTTGGTTATCAAGGTAGCAAGTGCAGGAAAGCTATCTCGACCAGCTCACCATGTCTCCTGGTCATCGGATTCGATGTCACTGGGAAAACCAAAGCTAATAACATGACGTACATCAGGACAGTCTATACCGTATCCAAAAGCTGTCGTGGCTATCACAACTCATAGAGGAGAATCTATTATTAAAAGTTGCCCAATCTTCTCCTTTACTTCAGGATCTGTACAGCTCATATACATGTCCACAAACCTGAATCCTGGAATATCAGGCAATGTGATTCCTGCTGTATTCTTTTTGTAGATATGTCTTAAAAATGGAATAAACATTTGAACAGTCTGAAAAAGACCTGAGTAAATGATGTGCAAGGATATGATGCTTGTTTTTGAAGTAATTTTGTCGCTAATGGTTCAAAGATCTTTTCAATTCCATCAGATTTGACAACAACATAAATGATATTATCTTTGCAAGGAGATATGGCCACTACAACGTCATTCCTTAGTCCCATTATTCTTGAGGCATCTTTTCTTAGTCTCTCTGAAGCTGTAGCTGTAAGTGCCATGATGTATGCACATTCAGGGATTAAGCTACGAATTTCTTCTATTTGCAACTAAATGCTTCGAAAAGTTTCTACCCTACATAAAAAGAATATTTGTGAAACCAACACAGCAATAGTATATATCATGCCAATTGCCATTACACAACTGTATGAGCTTCATCAACTATAAAACATTGTAGCCTGCTAGAAAATACATCACCAGTCAACACAGTTCTCCATCTTTTACTTAACAGAAGAGTTTCTGGAGTGGAAGAAACAAATTGATAGTCTCCATTGGATACTCCTTCATTCACAATTTCATCATTTTCAAGAACACACAGCATGCTTCAAAACCGGAAGCATACATTCATACAACTTGAGAGCCTTAAAGAGTCATTTAGCTACACAATTCCAAGCTTTCCTATTTTTCAAGTCAAGATAAAACATATAAAATTTAGTTTCTTAAACGATAGTGATGTGTACGATGGCTTCATACAGGATGCTACTGCTGGAGAGTTAAAAGACACTTCTATTTTGAAACTCTGCGGTGGGTATACCAATGCCTTCGTGATTGAATCAAATGAATTTGATAGATGTGTGGATGTGAAGGAGCTGAAATTGTTGGAGGAAAAAGTATTTGTGATTTGGAAATGGAATTTATGGTACATTGATGAGGAAGAAAATGCAAGTGCAGCAGAAGATACAAGTAGTATAGAAGATTCGAGTGAAGTGGATGAGGCAGGTATGCACAGTGAAGGCATGGAATATATTCTATCAGAGGTTGATGAAGGTTCAGATGCACCTGCAGAATCTTTAAGTTCCTATTCTGTAGTTTTTAAATGTATTGGGTCTATGAAAGAGCAAAATTATCAAGATGTACTTGCAAATGCAGCCCTTTCAATAAGAAAGAAGGTGACTATTGGGGTTCGACTAACACCAGAACCTGCAAATCCTGTGGATGCAAAAGCAATTGCATTTGAGCTATTTGTTGATGATAGATGGAAACGTGTGGGATACATGGTTACTGAAGTGCTGGATTCTGTGCACCAAGCAATAAACAATAACAGTATCATCTCTACAGACCTAGAGTGGGTGAAGTTTATCACGCATTGGAGCAGATCTGCACCTGGGTGGTATTGCGGAATCAAGATTACTAGAACGGGACCTTGGGACAATCAAGTATTGAGATGTAGAAGCACTATAGACTATTACTAAATGCACAAGCATTAGACATAATGTGAACATTGATTCAATGAATAATCATCCAGCTATCAGAATATGAATACTATTAACCTTATACATGTAACAAATAAATTTAAGAGTACGAATGTTCAGCCATCACTTTTTGGTGAATACTAGCAGTTGGAGGTGGGGGTAGGTTTACAGGAAGGTTATGAAATTTAGCTCGAATGGACAGACTGCTTCTTATGGGAAAAGATGCTCTGCGACCAACATTGCCAGCAAGTAGTTCACGTCTTGGTGCTCTCTCTCGCTTAGGTCTGCTTCTGGGCTCATTAAAGCTAGGCATTTCTTCATAGAAGCGCTGATTGCTTGTAAAATAATAAAATGGGAGTGCCTTGTCCATTCTTTTGGAGAATTCCAAGCATATTTTTCTTCATTCATAATAAACCTGCAAACCCAAAATATAATTTTGATTACAAGTAATTAAATTACTCCTACTTGCTAACCTGCTTCAGAGTAAAATCCTTTCCAACACAGTCCCTAATGACACTGAAAAAACATTCAACATCATCTGTAGTTGATGACCGTGGATGTTCAATAGGTAGACTATGAGCTGCATTGAAATGGTTTCGCCATTCCCTGGTTTCAATACTTGCAATAATTCCAATCAGGGTCTCCCTGGTAAAGCCCCTAATTCTATCAATGGGCCTGCACAAAGTACATACATACTATAGAGATAGTACTGTGCTTGTATATGACATACAAGCAGTTTTACCTGCTAACTTCTAATAGGCTAAAGTCCTTTAGCCCATCAGCATACCATGGCATAAGATCTTCGCATATATACTCCTTGAAGTCCTGAAGGAACTGCTGCCTTTGTGTTTCTTCAAGTCCCCTTTCATCAATTGCTCTCCTCCAATTTCTTATTATAGATAAGTATTTTGCTTCAGTATTATAGCTACTACTTGTCATAAAAGCTATAACACCTGGACCAAAAAGACGCTCTACATCTGGTACAGATTCGCCAAGTCCACTGACCAGGTCTGCACCATCAGCTTTTATCCACCACCATGTATTGGGATGTGCACGAGCAGCTTCATGTAGTACTGAAACCTAAACACAACAGTATGTAATAAGTAGGCCTATCTTTAATCATCGGATGTGGAATATCCCAAGTCTATTGGCCAATATTAACACTGTTGCCATAATATGACATTAGTGTAAGTGCACCAACTGATGAGTAACATTCTGCTGTCAGTATCCAAGAACTAGAAAAAATGGTACCATGGTGCTGCAATAATCAATAACTTAGAGGGGGGGAGGCAGGAAGGTGACATATTAACACCTCCTGCCATATGTAACTTCATAGCTGCTGCAACCAGTTATGTGTATAGTGTGTAAAAGCTTCCCATTGCTCAAATTACACCAACCTGAATACGGGCATCAAGGCTAATCCTGCTAGCTGCAATGTCCCGTCTCAGTGTACTCTCAGATGGAGATGGAATATTCACCAAAGCCTGGTAAGAAACCTTAGCAATAACAATAAAATTAATTCTATAAGCAAATCTACCTTCATTGTGTGTCTTTCATGTTCGTGTGAAACATGAAATGAGCTAGCCACACTCCACATTGGTCCGTGGTGAAGTTTTGCCCACTTCTGTCCAAAATTACAGTACATAGTTTGAAGCCATGATCTATAGTCTTTAGGACAATGGGGGACCTAAAATAAAAATGTAATTAAACATTCGTAAAATTTAGAAGCACTAGACATACCACATTGAGGTCATATGCTACAAAGAAATTGGTTGTATATTCCACAAGCCCCATGGGCATCCTAGTCACTGGGAATATTGATTCAGATTCATCCATCCGATTAGTACCCACTCCTTTGGCCAAATTATAGAGTACATTTGACCTATTTCCAGCTTTCAGCTTACTCATTGCTGAAACGGATTATTCAAGAAAATCTTCGCCTAATTGTGTATTAAATTTCTCCTTGCAATACTTTGAAAAGGCAACAGACATTGCATGTAGATCATTCTCAGACTCCCTCGTAGCTGCCAACATGTTAATTTGAGCACCTAAATAGCTACAACTGTGTTCAGTTTGTACTCCAACATCAACCAAATCAACACCACTACACCCAGTCTGAACTGCCATAGATGTTTTAGAATAGCTGGTTTGCACTCCTACTGACATAGCTGTGGAAAAATAGAAAACTTCAGCAGTCTTGGGAGAATCGAATTTATTTTTAAGCCATTTAACCACCTTATATCGGCATGAAGTATCTATTACAAAAAAAAAACTCTAAAGTAAAATGCAACATTAGTAATATGTAACATGTATATCACTGTACCAGATCGTTGATGTAAAGTGCCAGCATGTTCTTTGATATAAACTGCTGCAGAATTCCTAAGTTCCATTCTGTGATGGGCTGGCCACTCCAACTCCTTGCACTGCAGCACATACTGCACAAGAGCTTTTATTTCAGCCATGCTCCAGGCATTATGCTATGATGTATCTGTGGTACTGTTGAATATCTTTATTAAAACTGTTGCCTAGTTTATTGTTTTATATTACAAACTAAGCTCACCTGTCATCAGCAACCTCAACTGCAATGGGTTCACTTCTCACTGGCATCCTCAGTCTTCTCTTTGCATGCTGTGAAACATGCAGAAATCTCCTAGGAGTTCTCTTGCTCAGTTGAGTTGGTGTCAAGAACGTAGGAGAGCCTCTGGAGCGCTTCTGAGCCATGATTCGCTGCACAACTACTTAAACTATTGCAGGTTCCAAAAGGTTCCAAAACGCACCGTTTTCCACGCCCTCGTTCGGCGTAGTGATGACTCATAATGACGCGCGACCAACCTCCTCTGGGGTTACCCTAACGCATCCGTTTAGTAGTCTGGCGAGCCGACCCTTTACCGTACGAGGAAGAAAATAAGGGTCTGGACAAACTCGCTTGAACTCGTTGTTCCGCGCAATCAGCATTTTTATACCTGACCGGAAGTATGCAAATGTATATACAGAGATGTCAGGGAACTGATGCACAATACATATTGTAAGTAGGAGGTATGGATATGGCGGACGATTTATAGAGCGTGATTCTCGATTGTGCTAAGTTGCTAGGGTACACTAGTCTGAATGAAGCTATTTGTGCATTCATTGAGGGGTGTGATATTTTTGTGTCACTGCCAACTGGATATGGGAAGTCTTTGATATAAGCTATTCTTCCGTTAGTTTTTGACAAAATCAGAGGTAAGGGCATTGAAATTTGCTGCTTTAGCTATCACAATTCAGAATTATGTTCTTTAAAGGTACACGCGGAAGTATTGTATTGTGCATCAGTTCCCTGACATCTCTGATGATGGATCAGCAAAACAAATATACACCTAAAGGAATAGCCTCAGAGTTTGTAAGTGGACAGCAAGCTGATTCAAATATCACAAGGAAGATTTTAAATGGTGCAGTTCAGCTGGTATTCATTACTCCAGAAAGCATTCTGGAGAACCCGTTGTACAGAAATATGCTACTGTCACAGCCTTACAGAGATAAACTTGTAGCACTTGTCGTAGATGAGGCACACTGTGTGAAGTTATGGGGTGACAAGTTTAGAAGAGTGAATGGAGAAATTGGAGATCTACGCAGCCTTATATCTGGAAATGTCCAAGTGATGGCACTAACTGCTACAGCTACAGAAGAAACACTTTCCATAGTTACTAAGAAATTATATATGAGAAAACCTACTTTATTTGCACTATCACCTTTTAGAGTGAATATTGCATGTAAAGTTCACCCTAAAATAAGTATTCAAGAGTTCGCTGATTCCTTTTGTTCTGAGCTATTAGAAAAACGAACTCTATTTCCAAAGACTGTTGTGTATGTTCGAAAATTCAGAGATTGTGAAGCAATATATGGTCATCTAAAGAAATCACTAGGTCTCTTCATTACAGAGCCAATTGGCTATCCATATCACATCTCAAAATTTAGGCTGGTAGATATGTTTACTAGTATAATGACGACAGACAAGAAAGAACAGGTCTTGAAACTGTTTACAGAACAAGATGGGAATCTTCGCCTATTAATTGCCACCACATCTTTTGGCGTGGGTATTGACTGTCCAAACATAAGAAGAATTCTTCATTGGGGTGTCCCTACTACATTGGAGGAGTATGCACAAGAGATTGGGAGGGCTGGGAGAGATGATAAACCTACAGTGGCAATATATTGTATGAAGGAGTTGGAGGAAGATATGCCAATTCTAATGTTAAAGCATATACTTAACTAATCAGGAAATATGTAGGAGAGCATTATTATTTAAAAACTTTGTTATGTTTTCAACAGAAGATGTCAATGTTCAATGTGGTTGTATGTGTTGTGATATATGTGGTTCTAAATGCAAGTGTGATAAATTAAATAAATTACATTAATTGTTGAATGCTGTGGTTTACTTTCTTTAGTAGTTCTGTGTGAGATAGCTTTTGAAGAATTCCACATTTAAATGAAAATTATTCATGTTGTCTATCTGAAATAGGGACAAAAATATTTTCCTCAGATAATGTCTTTATGACATCATCAAAATCTTTGCCAAAGTTGGGAACATTGTGTTTCGTTGATCGGACTTCATGATGCGTTTCTTTTTCAAATTGCTCACAAACATCCTGAATGCACTTCACTAGTTTTCCTGCTCTAAGAACTGAACCAGAATTCACACTAGATCCTTGTCCAGCTATTATGCTCTTCAATCTTCTATTCAAGTGTTCATTATGCAAATCCCCTGGTATGTTTTCACCTGCAGTGCCTTTGGTATTTATACATCGACTCCAAAGTAGCTGTGCCTTTTGTCTCTCTGACAACAAAGTTAGTTGCAAAAGAAAATTAACAGCTTCTTTTGCATAATTATATCACTTTGCCACTTTGAAAATTATCAAAAGGAATTTCCAATTCCTAGCAATTCTCTCGCCATCTCCTTCTTTGATTGAATCATGGAACCCATGCCAAAGAAGACCAAGTGTTTATAACTCAGTAGCGTACACATAAACTTTGTCATCATCACCAGTAGTAATAGGTTTGTCCTCCTTGGTGCTGTCAGTCTCAGGAAATCGCATGTAGTTAGTAATAATTAACCTGGCCAGATCTTGAACTGTGAGCTCATCACTCAAGCAGGATATATCATTCTTTGAAGGTAAGAAGGTTGCTGGGTCTAGCTTGTGAAAAGGGGGAGTCACATCAGACAAAGTGCTGAGGTCTATTCTATCACGGACAGCATACCCATGAAAATAATGTAGAGATTGGCCTCTTTTTTCATGGCGCTGAAATCTTGGGTGAATGTTTTTGTCGATGTTATCTCCAACAAATTTAAATCCATGCAATTTGCTATTCTTCTCCACAACTATTGTGCTCCTTGACTCATCCTGAATAAAATAATGCACAAATTTACATCAAATAATATTTTTTCCCCAACAGAATGAACTTTCGGACATAAAACATACACCCCCCCACCACTTTTTTTTTCTTTTGCATTTATGGATATAGTCATCCCACTTTTGATTACATACGCAACTAAACTGTATCACACTACTGTGGGATTATTGTAGAATTAAATTTTTTATTTTTTATCGGTTATGCAGAACCATTATGGATGGTCACAAATAAACGTACATACCTGCATAGTGATTTGTATATCCAAATCACAGCTTTCTTCTTGATCATCTTCCAATTGAGACCAAAATTCGTCATCTGATCCACTACATCTTGAAAGTGGGCTATATGGTGGAGCACCTACGATGCTGTCATCATCATCACCATGGTGATACTCAGCCAACGGAAGTTCGTTATTTCCATTGTAATCGTCACTCCACAAAACTGTATTGTCATCAGTCAATAGTGAAGCAATTGGTTGTTGTGGACCTACTAAAGTGTGTAAGGAGTAGTTTGTCACCTACATGAACATTTTTCAGAACAATATATTATAATTCTTCATTAGGCAAGGATAAACCTAGTTTTTCTCCCTATATGTTTATCGCTAACATTGCCACTACGTATGAACATGCCTTCCAGCTAGCAATACTGTCCTTTCTAACTTCACCACTTCACACTTATTTTTGGCTAATTACATTTACTTTTTGTCATTTCCTCCCAGTTCTGTGATTCATATGCTTCTACGATACACAGCTCCACAAAATTGCATAACTTACACAATTAGATGGGACTTCCATGTCTTTCTTTAGCTCGTCTGCTCAGATGCTTACTTCAATATAATGGTCTTCACTAAGAACTTTTACAATGTCCAAGGTTCTTCGATATGACATACACACGCTAAGAGGGTGCATATTTTGGAATACCTGAAACAAATGAATAAATGAATGAATTATTATCATTAATATTATTATTATTATCATTATTATTATTATTATTATTATTTTTTTTTTTATTGTGTACTATTACTAACTACTAGGTATCACTTACCTGCTTAGCAGTACCATTGCCATACATCATAATCGAAACTGCTCTCTGGACTAGTCCCATGCGTTGATGCCTTGACTTTAATATTGGTGAAGCTAGAAAGCAAAGGAGAGGTTTGTGTTCGTCTGGTTTGGGGATAAGGTGAGAAAGCAAAGACATAAGTGTTGGAATTTTCTGAGTTAGTTCTAGCCACACAGTCTGCCAGCTAAAATGCTTCACTGCTTCTATAGTGTCTCGCAGTATAGAATCATGTGCATCGGAACTAATTGCCTTCATTTCTTTCGAGAAAGGTTAACTATAACTGGTTGAGACAATCTTGGAGAATTTACAATACTTGATGCCATTGATGTGAAACTTTTCCTTGTAATTTTACGTATATACTTTTTACGTGATGGAGTACCAATATTGAAAGTTTTGGTACCAGCCTTGTAAGGAATCAATACCTAAGAAAACACAGGCAAATATCAAATTATACAGTTCTATTGATGAATAACAATATTTACCTTCACTGTTGGACTACAAGTAGATGTGCTGGCACCGATGTCATCTCCAGCCTGAGTAGTACCATTGTCCAAACATGGTCTCTTAGCTTGAAATCCTTCTTCATCTGACGAGCTACTTGTGAAAGAAATTTGTGAAGATAGCATTTCCATGATATTTTTTTTTCAATGTTTCAACTTTGGATTGATAATGGTTAAGCAATGGAAATTAATATGAAGATAATAGTTTGCTCATAAAGCTTGTTTGTTTGGCAATTAGTTTTATGTAGGGGAAAATAAAAAGATTAGTTTGCTAATGCCACTTTTGAATTTGTTTAAGATGGATAATTCCATTAAGAGTTTGGTTTTTATATCCCTTTTTTTATAGTTCCTTGTTGAACTATCTTGTTTTAATGTTTAAATTACTCACTTCTATCATTATAACATTCGTGAAAGTTTATTTGAAAATAATAACATTCCTACAAATGTGAAATCATTTGGACTTGAAGCGAAAGACAATATGAAGAAAAATGGCACTGAAAATAATGGCATTTCTTTTGTCGCAGCAAATCCTTTAACATGAATTAACTTTGTTTATTTTCTTGTTTATTTAGCATTTCGAACCTATCATCTTGCTCTTCTTCTCTCATCAGCTCAGAACTTTAGTACAAGTTGCATTTTCTATTAGTTTAATGAACAATCTGACTTAAATAACTAACTAGTGTACATTATTGTTAACTATATTGTATGCCATCCTTTCAATAAGTACATAAAGCAAGATAGAGTTTGAATCAAGAGTAAGTGATGAATTTCAAAATTTTAATCACTCTCAATATTGGATATGGACTGTGTTTGTTCACACAATCACCTCTCACTTGTGTTACGAAGAAGTACATTTTTGGAAGCTCTCCATGAACCAGGATCATTACTACCAAAGAATTTGCTTAATATCATGCAATTCCATCAGCATAGCAGAATACAATATTATATTATTAGTCCTGGCAGTGTTCCTAGCAATTTTTGTGTAGAAATGTATGGTGAAAAGAATTTATATGGAATAGGAAGCTTAGGAGATAATCATCTGTAGATCTAAGAAGGAATAGACCTGGTGGCAGCCTACCTGATCTACGGCAAGAATACCACCTGTAACTGGCCCTCACCCATCCCATAGAGTAGTAGTAGAATTGGAAGAAAACAAATATATAAGCAATACAATAGCTTTGATTGCAGTTTTGAATGTGATTGGGCAACTAACCCCCTCCCCCCCCCCAGATTGGCTATGGGCCTATATGTATGTATATATATATTATTTATTCTGCAGTATCCAGTAAATAATAAATTTATTGTGTACTGCTCTAGCTTGAATACCATAGTAACATGTTTCTTGTGTAATAAACACTTGTATAACCTGGGGAGACGTGATAACCCAACATTATAATTCTGAACACAAGTGATATGGAACAATATTGCCAAGTCACGTCCTGTTTTCTTTTATGCATTTCCTATGTGGCAACAGCTATTTGGCCCTGTTCAGCACATAATAAATATATTTATTTGGCTTGCACTAATAAGTGAATCAATATCACTATTAATGAAGTAGCTATAATTATATATTTATTTATGTCATAAAAACAACTTATGCCCAACATAACTTTAGTATATATGAAAGCAACCATTATAATGAAAATTTTAAGATGTTTTTCACTCATTATGAACTATGATTCTGTTCTTGTGTACAAAATTATTGCTTTTGCTAAAGATTTCAATGCTACGATAAAAAGTTAGTTATGGCATTCAAATATCCTCATTTGTTTAGTACTGTAACCTTTCTGCCTTCTTCCATTTCATCTGAGATGATCTCATTTCAATTCTTTTCACATTGTCAGATTTCATACGGATGTGAGTCTGACAAAAATATAAATACAATAAAATAACCAAAAAATCATAGAATAATAAAAATATTAATATACTTACAATTTAATTTCAGAGTAAGTGTAATTAGCACTATATTATTTGGGTGTAAAAAAACTAGACCAAAAGTGTAACTATTTGTGTTACTCCAAAATAGATTATGTCGAGGTGGCCAAGATATAATTAGTTTCACTTGCACAGCCATTTTAAAATAAGAAAATAAGACAGAACTGCATTTGATCACATGATGTGTCTAATAAAATAAATCAGACAAAACATTTTAGTATTTTGATATTACATACTTTAAAATAGCTAGCCTATTCTATTAATGAAATTATTTTTGAAAATTGTCATAATGAGTTGCCTCTATACTGCATGCTTATTAATTTTCCTCACTTGCTGTAATGACAGTGGTTTATTATTGTCGTGAGATAGCATGTGTAACTTTGCTCTTGTCCAATTAACAAGCTCATCACGAACAGATTTTTGAAATGCAATTAGTATAAGAAACAAGAAGAGTCCTTGCAGTGCAGCAGCTATTGTGTAAATGTACGCCAATGGAAGTAATTCCTTTCTTTCCACAACTATTACCCCGACAATCCAGGTTAGTCCCATGACTATCATCAGAGATATGACTGCCTTCAACCAATTCATTGCATAGTTTTTATTTTTTGACATGTATCTCTTCTTCCACATTATTGAAGCAGCAATTATTGTGAAGAATATATTGATAACAAATATCAAAATCACAGGACCGATAAATGCCCAGATAAAATGAGTATCTGCTCTTAAAAAGCACCTGCAAGATAAACTGTTCTCAATAATTGTTGTAAAATATATTAAATTTTGACCATGCATTCTGTTACCATATAAATAGTTAGCTATTTAGCATTTTGGTAGTTTAAAAAAAGAAAGTTGTCTTGTTTTGTCCTGTAAATGATTGAAAGTCATGTCACATACATCCAATTATTGTTCAGTAGCCACGCTGTCATTCACATGTCTGTCATAATATGTTTGAATGAAATACTTACGCTTGTTTATATCCATAGTGCTGTGTCTTCAGAGATAGACCAAGTGGTGCTATAAGCATCCCAACATACAGCAATGGCAATATATAGCTTACCAAACTCATAATTATAATATATGGTTTTATGTTTGTCAAGAAAACCTTGACCAAAACTAAGTAGATGAGTACACCCTCCATTAACATCCACATGAAGGAGACCAGGAAGAAGTAGTGGAGTAAAACTGCTATGACTTGACAATGAATGGGTACAGTGTCATCACCTGTTTTGTCTATTCCTGCCACAAAAATAATTTGTGCTATTGACAAGCTGATGCAAAGGTTAATGTGAATGTATGTTCTCAAGTTGTGAAGTGACCTGAAGAGAAAACAAACAAACAAGAACAACAACCTATCAAAGGCCAAAATATCTATTATTTATATTATAAATTTTCCAATTAACAGCATGCTACAGTACCTATACAAGAATATTCTCTTTCTTAATAATGGATGAATCTTATTAATTGTTTATTCAATACAAATTATATTTGACAGCAAATAACAAACAAACCATGGTAACTTACTTGAAAGCCAGAAAAATAGCTACCGTGATTGTCATGGCAACTACTGAGATTGTTACTCCTATGTATCCAAGTACATTCATTGATACTTCTACATCTTTACTAACTGGGATGGGACTTGCACTCAGCAGAATAGCAAAGTAGGTAAGGTGAGTACAATCACAGACAGTGCTGATAGTAGATGATAAAACTTCATTCTTAGTGCATCCCACGGAAGACCAACTTCCAGTTTTGAGGATTCTTTTTCTAAATAATACAATTCAACAGGATTATTTAGCATACAATAGATAATTATTGTTAAGTGAAATGCTCAGTTAATTTGCTACTTGTAGATGTAGATGGAACAGTGTCATCACTTACATTAAATAATTATAGTTGTATAATATAATATCAGGAAATTGAACCCATCACAACATTGTGAATGGTAAATATTTGTGGAAATTATTTATGTTGGGGAGGGGAAGGAGAGACAGAAAAACATAAGCTCCCCTAAAATTAACTAGTGGGGGCTAATTTGAGCATTACAACAAGTGCTGTAATAATTTGATATCACTTGAGAAGGATGGTTTTTTAGTCTCTACCATTTCACATAGACAGAGTTAATAAAAAAGAATAATGTTATTTAGTGCTTTCCATTTATTAATCTCCTTTTGCAGTGAGCCCTCCCCCAACTATTATTTTGTTTCTATTCATCCGTATACAATATAATACACTATTTTGTAGTGATTAAGACTAAAATTAGTTAATTTCCCCCTTTTTTTAACTGCAAACTATTAGCTCAAACTTTACTAACTTGTTTGGAATGTCTAAATATGCGCAAACTGTTGTTAAAGTTTTATTTTGTTCCAAGATAGCCTGCAAAGTAAGAATATAGTATACAGAGCATGAAATGGCAAAAGTATAACTTACCCTGGTGGAGGAGGTATGGAGAAAGGTAAATTGAATCGGTTCGGATAGAGTGAAATTAATAACTGGACATATTGTTCTCCCACACTTCAGAGTAACTCCCATAACATCAGACACCACTCTGTTAAGTCAAAAAAAAAAAGAAGAAAATGTATTTTTTTAAATTTTATTGGACATTACCTTGATGTTTGCGCTTATTTCTAGCCATAACCAATTATAGCTTTCATCTGCTGCTCACTTGTTTGGATATGGTAGGTCTGACTATAATTGAAATTTTTTTCTCTTTTATATAACTGGTCAGTCCACACCATCGCTACATTATTTTTAATTCCAACAAATTTATTCACACAATCTATGAAATTTACATGTGCTCAATACTACTATAAAAGTATTCATTATAAGAATGTCGTTAGTCTTACTACTGCCGTACAATGATTACCTCATTTACATTAACAAATGCAAACACAATGTTTCTAATACGATTTTCTCACCGTGTAACCGGTTTTATCTTTTTAGGGAGAATATTTGAAATACTTCTAAACACGATTATGACAATTTGGAACCAGTCATTATTTGAAGTGGTGTAAATATTGTCTAGAGGAATTTTTACAGTGACATATGGATCAGACCAGTCAGAAATTTCTGATGAGTTGAATAAAAAGAAGTCATCGTTTGAATCCAATGGAATGTATTCATTGTTGGAGTCATTAGACATAAATGACTCCTCGTCGCTCACTTGCCACACTGACAAAACTGCATAAATCACACATTGTCATAATTAATACAACATATACCAAAACATTTCTTTGTTTAGCTCATTCCAACTATAGTCACAGCCATTTTATAACATACTAGTCAATTTATTTTATCATTATAATGATAGGAACAAGTAGTGAGATAGAAGTTATAGTTAATGCACTTACATATACTATCATCAATTGTTAAGATGATTGGATCTGAATGACGAACAGCTAGATTTTCTATTGACTGCAACAAGGTAGTTCCCACAATGGATGCTTTATAATGATCTGTTTTAGACTACGATATAAAAATGAAAAGTATGTGGTAATGCCTTACTTATATAATAAAGATCATTTTAAAGAAAAAAGTTTATATTTGATATCCAAATGTAAAAAAAAAAAGATTGCGGAAATTATTTTGGAACAACAACACAAGGCGTGAATTTTACCTTCAAATAGAGTATGAATAAATAATTATGACAATAGGGAAATTAACTAGCTATCTTATTAATTGAGCTGCAAGCTCCAACATTTTGATGTAATCTTTATAATAAATACCTGTAAAATCACTTACAAATTCATAGGATGTTGAATGCATTATTATTTTTTCCCCAATATTAGCTGCTACCTACAAAAATAAAAATTTAATGAAGTTATTAAAATATTTCAGTTGAAATATGCACATAAGGTTATGGTTGAAATTATAATAATATACCTCAAGAAGTTGAGTGCTTCTTGTATTTGACACTGCACCATCTACCAGAGTTGACAGTACATATACTGCTACTAAAGGATACTCAGTCATGTTTATAGAAATATTTTGTAAAATAGATAATCCAATACTTGCATTCTGAAACAATGAAATGAATCTCTAAATACGATTAAATGACAAGTAATAGTCGTACCACACTGTTGAAGGCTTCTGTAAGTAACTCACTGTTTGAAATCTAAATGATGGAAAAGATTCATTAAAATGAGCCCACAATAAAGCATCTTACTCATAAAGAAGTTATGTCCAAATACAGCATAAGTTCATACCATTAAGAGTAATAAAATTGTGAGCCACAAAATGGAAGACTAGCCTGATCTTTGGATATTAGCTAGGGCTATGGCAAGGGATAGGACTATAGGCTTTGTTTCCTTTGATTGTAATATTGGAATCCGTCAACAACATTTTTGCATATTTTAATGTCAAAAAATCAAAACAAAGTTTACGTGTAGTGTGTTAGCTTAGATGTTTCTACAGGAATTGTGCTAAGTATTAATTAAGTATAAACTTGGCGGGTCTTGTCATGTCTATTATAATGCTCAATTCAGTGCCAGTATTAATTAATAAAGCTATTGTCACAAGATCAAGGAAGGACCAGCTAAATTTGAAGCAAGAATCTCTTGTTTAAGATAGAGTAAAACGGGTGAAAACAATGGATGTATCACTCAAGAAAAAGCTTTTTGAAAGCAATTACTTGATTACTGGGAATTCAAAATTTTAATTAATATTATAGTACATATTTGTACTATTTCAACTGCCTGCTGCTCCAATAATGATATTCTGTCGATGTTTGTGACTTCCGTTGTTGTAATAGGTAATCCACAAGTAGGAGTGTTAGGTAATGGACAATTTGATTGACAGAATGTGGACTCCTCATCGTTACTCAAATGTATAATGTTAGTTAAAGCTGCATGACTGGCACTCCATCCAATATATGGAGCAGAAAGGCCTTCTCCAAACACAATTGCTACATTGTTTGTCCCATTTGCACATAGCGTGGAAAGTCTTCCATTTCTAAGAAGACTGGTGTTCCAATACCGTGACCTGGATAGACCAATACCATTACTGAGATAATACGTAATTGTCAACAATAAGAGTACATTAATTATTTTAATGCTTGTGCATCTGACCAAAAAGATTCAGGTAAATTAATTTTAGAATAATTTCTATTCCTGACTTATGGCAATTCAGTGTAGAAGAACAATATGTACCAAACTTACTCCTTCACTGATCATAGAAATAATATTACTGCACAAGAAGGAATTTATTTAGGCATTTTTGTATTATGATAACATAATCATTATTGTCACTACCACAGCTTTGATTCACTGTAGCATTTTCATTATAAACAAATATATTAAGATATATTTTCTCTCTTTCACAGGCTTTTTTTTTAACAATACAGAATTAAAATATTTTTTATTAATGAGTGAAAGAAGGCTGAGAAAGAAATTGTGAACAAACATATTGCCAAATATTTCGAACAAAAATGAATTACCATGTGCTGTTTTCAAATGTGTCTGACAGCAACTTGTAAGTACCAGTTTCTGTCAAAAGTTCCACTTGAACATCATCCACACTCCATAAATCTTTAAACCATGGGTTTGCAGCAAGAAAATAACTCCGTGCCAACCAGCGTAGTTGAATGGATTCACTCAAAGCAAAGCCACAGATGCTGAAACTACTTGTATGGATCATACTGTTTTCACGATGCAAGTGCCCCCTGTGTGGAACCAAATATCCTCGCCTGTATACTGGAAAGTTTGCTAATCTCTCTGTTGTTACTTCTAAAAGTGGAATCCACTCATAAGGATTGGACATGAAGCGAATTGCAAATTCAATGTCATCTCCATTTTCTGTTCCCCCATTAGGGCAGTTGATAGATGTAAACAATGTAAAAGAAATTCTCCTTTAATTAACATAAAAAATGATATAGCTAATTGGATAATTACACACATGGCATTTTTGTACATTGAAATACCACATTTTTAACCTTACTAAAAATAAAAATAAAATGTTGAATCCTATTGTATTTAGATATTTAATTATCAGTATTATTATAAGGTCATTACAAAACAGGAAATCTATTGATTGATGTTTTTTGTGTCCATATGTGTTTATATAGTCCCATATTATTTTTATATTAAGGAACTTGTGAAAAGTATTGGAAATCTTTGAATTAACAGATCTGCACCTTGATATAGTCAATGAGCCAATCACACACGTTCAAGTGATAAATGCAATGAACATTCGTACTGATACTATATCAATCTGAGATAAAAACTCATCAAACTTCAGTTTTATTAATTGATGATAATTTAGGACCTTTATCTCTGTAAATAAACCTCATATAATATTCAGAAAATAGGCCTGATTATTATTATGAGGTTTATTTACAGAGAAGAAGGTCTTTAATTAGCTATTGATGCATAAATGAGAAAATATTATACCTTTTAATTTAATACATTTCAACACTTATACACAATTAAAAAATTCTGTATTATTTTCATCTTTGTTTTGTTGGGAAAGCTTAACAGAGCTACCAAGTGCTTCACTGTATTATCACGATCAAAGTTCACTCAATCATTAGTGATCTAGTTTTGTGGAGACGGTTTCTTTAACTCCACTTAGATGGTCAGCTATAGAGGAGTTTACTTCAAGTAATCAAAAAGTACATGAAAAAATGCATGCTTTGTTTGAAGGTGTCTAAGCATATTTAGGGAGAAAAAGGATAAGAGAGACTCTTATACTTGCAACTGATTTTGTGCTGCAGCAGAAGCTCATTATTATACTACTTGTGATAACAGCAGACCCAAGAAATAAAAAAAAATCAGTCTAAAGAAAAACAATGAATATCAAATGTGAAAATTATTCATGAATTTCCTTATTTGAATAGTATAGAATGATTTTCCAATTCTAGGATTATATCTATGTTAGATATCATGTCGAAACTTATGTTAATGTCTCTGGTATCAGTTTCCATAAAAAAAATCTCAGATGAATGGAGTTAGAAAATTCACTGACATCCTTTATGGAAAGTCATGGTCATTTGTGTGTTATACCAGATTATCAAGCAGCCATTTGAATGAGAAGCTTAGAGAACCTACCTAATGTTCCTAAACCTTCTGTAGTTGGGAATCTAATGCTGAAGGAGACCTAATAATTAGTGGGTGACTGGTGAAGCTAGTCCTAGTGCAGTTTGGGGTCTAATTAATTGCTTACAAGTTACAAAATTGCTCAAACATATAGAGAAAGTTGTGCAAGAAGAACTAGACAGCATTCTGGCACTAAATAAATCACTTTAATCTAGCTAACTAAATATTTTGTAAAAATTAATGTCACCCCACCAAAATATGCATAACCAAGATAAATTATAGATGCAATAGAATGCTGACACAATGTACAATTTCCAGGTGTCAAAATATTTTATTAATGCAGCATTTTTATTTTCTCATTAATTTTTCATCAAAAATTAACTAAAATAACTCCATTTACTAAACAATAATCTTTAATAATAGAAACCTACCATCTTTCACTTAAAAAAATGTGAAGTATGAAATGTTCTTATTGTTGTAAATATCAATAAAATAGGCATTGCATCATATTACTTGAATGTGCTGGGCATTTTGAGAGATTGCATCCATAGTCCCCAAGCTACCTTTGTGACAAGTCCATCACACATTTTCAGACACTACAAACACCAGTGTAGCTGAAAATCAAGGTAAGAATTACTCCCCCAATTGGATACTCACATTTCACATGGCTCATGGACTAATACGTTTATCATTATTTTACACTAGAATTATTACCAAAAGCATTTTATTTATTCATGATACAGCATGAGTTCATATTTTTGAACTTACAATTTTGTCCGAGTTTCATTACATATAGTGCTAATTGGTAGCTGTTTATTGCCATCAATTATAGTATTAGTTTTCCATGGACTAAAAGGAGTCCAATTAATCTCAATTTTTCTTGGCTCTTGTGATACACCTCCACATAATCTACGATAACATGGATCACTGATAATGCACACTATGTAACTTAATAGGAATATAAACACATTCTATTTAAATGGATGCTGAAAATAAAAAGTGTGGCAATTTTTCTAGGAATGAATAAAATACTTACTGGTATACACATCACAGTGCTTTAATAGAGCTGAAAATGTATCTATTATTTCTGAATTAATAACCTAAAATAGCATTGTCTTGAACTCTCTCACAGTGGGAAACTCATTATAACTGACAGAAAGATGGAACAACAATATGACATACATAGGTTTATAAATATTTTGTATATGTATATATATATTTTATTGACAATAATAGAATTATGTAATAGGACCACCAAACTTATTGCAACAATCGCTGTTATACGTAAATCTGAGATTTAGATTTTTTTACATAGAAAATAATGCCTATTTGCAATAGTTGTGCAACTCCTCTAGCTATGTAGCTCTTGACATAAAATGTACACTTTAAATCTAACCATGTATATTAAGCACAGTTAATTTACTGGTTTACCTATACTGCATTGATTCATTGGAAAGCCTGCAATCTGTTGGAAAAGATATATTCACACAAAGGCATCCTCCTCCCCCATGTTCTGGCTGTTCCACCACGTATTTCACACCAGTAATATTTCTGGGATCATTTCCCTCATAATACTCTAAAACAGGTACTGAAGAATTGAAATCAATCCACACGAGACAAGAATAGGACTGTTCATCTTCTCCCTCATAATCAGTCGAATTGGAACTATAATTCAACCATAATCCATTTGTCAGAAGAGCGGCATGTCCCCCCACACACTGTTGGTTGTACCAGTCTAGACACAAATTAGGAAGAGAATCAGATGATGCTAATGCAGCAAAAACACCTAAATATAAAATAAATACAAATAGTGTGAGTTGCTCCATTGAAATGATTCAGCTAACAATACGAGTCTTAATATTTTTTTTTGCTGTTGCTTTTATAGTGATCATTTCCGGGTAAAGTGCATCACAAAACAATAACAAATGTGTTTCATTGTTTATATACTTGCCCTTTTAATGCACCTCTAATGAAAGTCACAGTTTCACCGTATTGTGTATATTACAACTATGTGAGACATCAGTAGTAGGAACTCTCAGTGTCATATTCAACATTTCATAATTATCCTGAATTTTGTAAATGTTATTATAATTCAAACAAAGACAGATGTGCTTTGTAAGAGTCGGTGTTTGTGCATCAGAACTTCATTGTAGTTTTGTGTGTGTTTGTGCGTATGTGGCGCATGTGTATTGTGCACATGTGTACGTTGAAATGCAAGAAGTCACTGGACTAGTATGTCCAAGTTGAATTAGCCGCAAGAAAAACTTGAATAGGTTTAGAACGAAAGCAGCTACACATCCAGGGTTTGCCCCATTGGAAAACTCGTGGCAAGCGGTTAAAAATATTCCCTCAGTAAACTCCAAAACCGGAGGGTAAATACTATTTCAAAACTCATTATAAAAGTCTATGGGAATAGAAAAAAACCACAGCTTTCCCGCTTGACATGCACCCGAATTTTGTCACCCAGTTCGGTGCTGTAAATTTTCAATGAGCTTGTAAACAACAAACTTCTATGTTCTCTGGTGAGTAGTTTCTAGCCTTGTATTCCATTACTAGTGTATGCTATGAGTGCCAAAGGCTCTTTAGTTTTTCGTCTAGGATACAGGTAAGTTTAATATGCAGGTAGATTTAAATTTTATATCTGTTCAATTACTAATACCTAGCTGTAAATAGAAATAATACCAACATTTAGCTAGCAGAGTGTAATATAGCTGTAGTGTCAGTAATAAGCTATTGTAAATCAAGCATATCCCAAATGTGTGATTGTTAGATCTCTTTTATGCAGATTACTTAACCTTCCACTAATGTTTTTTTTAAATTGTGACCATTTTGAGTAACTCCCACCTTCACTTCGGGGTTAGCTACTAAAGAAGCTTTCCATTATCATTCTTATTCCTGTACTATTTGTTCTGTAAATATTATAATGGTTGTGATAATTTAATTGTGATATTGTGATTGATCAATGAATATATATATAAATATTATACATATATATATATAATTATTATATATATATATATGTATATATAATAATTATAATAATATATATATATTATATAGATACAACACCTCACTCTGAATGCATGTAATTGTTAGCTATTTAAAAGTGATTTGCAACCTGCAAGCTGGCTCACGTGACAAGCAAGTTTTTTAAGGGGCGGTTCCCGCTGTAAGCCTACTATCGCACGGCTGATCTGGAAAGACTCGCTTTTTTCTGGAAAATGAAGTCCAAAATCAAAATTCTGGCATATTAAAAGAACTTACTTCGTGAAATACTGCTGTTTGATGCCGCTTTTTCAGAGCCTGGCTGGTTCCAACCTTCCAGAAGTGCCTGTTGACAGACAGAGTGACAGAATGACACTAGGACTACTGTAACCCTCTTGC